>Ga0310810_10001195_pt1 | contig 26923 bp, 24 predicted proteins | sample NCmetagenome_FD_207641 | JGI IMG/M metagenome (GOLD analysis project Ga0310810, IMG submission 207641) | Soil microbial communities from experimental microcosm in Duke University, North Carolina, United States - NC | ecosystem: Engineered > Artificial ecosystem > Soil microcosm > Unclassified ...
GGCTTGATTGAACAAGCCGGAATCAAGTGCGACCAGCGCGGCAACATCGCGACAGAGAACTATCAATCGTCGATCCCGGGCGTATTCGCCGCAGGCGACGCTCGTCGTGGACAGTCCCTGGTGGTCTGGGCCATCGCCGAGGGTCGCAAGGCCGCCGAAGCCGCGAATGAGTACCTAGCCAAAACTTCTTAGCCGCCAATCCAGGAGCCAAAGAGAGGTAACGACGGAGCGTGCCCAGATCCCTTCGCTACTTTCTCGCGGGACTCGCCGTCTTGCTCGCCTGCATGCCGATTGCGTTCCTCATCACCATGCTGCTCATCCCGCTGTGGTCTTGGATTGAGGCGACCTACGGTATCGAATCGAAGGACACTCCGGGCCTTCCGACTGGTGCTTTTATTTGGTTTACAGCGTCCTAGGCGTCACGGCATTATCGGTATTTGCGTTTATTCGCGTTCATTCGCGGCCGTAGCGGTTTTTGCAGCTAATCCGGAATGTTACAGTGCCTATATGGCTTGGCACGATGTCTGATCAGGGCGAAATCACGCGCCTCTTAGGTGAGCTCGGACGCGGCGACAAGGACGCCGTCAATCAGCTCCTGCCGCTGGTCTATGACGAGCTGCATCGCCTGGCCCGCTCCTACTTCCGGCGCGAGCGCGGCGAGCACACTCTGCAGCCCACGGCCCTGGTCCACGAGGCCTACATTCGGCTGGTCGACCAGCGCGCTCCTCTCGAAAGCCGCGGACATTTCCTGGCGGTGGCAGCTACACAGATGCGCCGCATCCTGCTCGATTACGCCCGCAAGCATCACGCGTCCCGGCGCGGCGGCGCGGGACAAAAAGTGATGCTCGAAGACACCATGGCGATCTCCCACCAGAAGCCGGTCGATATCATCGCGCTCGATGCCGCTCTCAAAAAGCTCAACGCGCTCGACGCCGATCAATCCCAGGTCGTTGAGCTGCGATTTTTCGGAGGATTATCGGTGGAGGAGACCGCCGAAGTGATGGGTGTCTCACCCGCCACCGTCAAGCGCGGATGGAGCTCGGCGCGCGCGTTCCTGCATCGCGAAATCACGGGAGGATCACTTGACGCCGGAGCGATGGGCGCAGATTCGTCAGGTCTTTGACGGTGCCCTGGAGCGGCCCGAGGTAGACCGTGCGGCCTACCTGCGTGTGGTCTGCGCCCGCGACGACGAACTGCGCCGCGAAGTGGAGAGCCTGCTCGCGAGCCACCAAACCGCCGGCAACTTCCTCGATAAACCCGCTGCCCAGATCGCGGCTATATCCGGCATGACCCACACGCTAGCGAGTTCCGAGGTCGAACTTCCGGAGTATCCCGCCGGTTATCGCGTCGGGCCCTATCAACTCGAAAAGTGTATCGGGCGCGGAGGCATGGGATCGGTCTGGCTGGCTGCCCGCTTCGATAACGAATTCAAGAAGCGAGTGGCCATAAAGCTGGTCAAGCGGGGCATGGATACGCAAGAAATCCTGCGCCGTTTTCGTCTCGAGCGCCAGGTGCTTGCCGGCCTGATGCATCCCAATATCGCGGCGCTGATCGACGGCGGGTCCACCCCCGACGGCCTTCCTTATCTGGTCATGGAGTACGTCGAAGGAATCCGCATCGATCGCTATTGCGAAAAGCGCAAGAGCACCATCACCGAGCGGCTGAAATTATTCCGCGACATGTGCGCCGCTGTTCAATACGCTCACGGAAATCTGGTGGTCCATCGCGATCTCAAAGCCGGCAACATTCTGGTCACATCAGAGGGAGTTCCCAAGCTTCTGGATTTCGGCATCGCCAAGCTCATTCGCACCGAACACGATACGCTGGCCGCGGCCGACACGCGTCCGGAGCTGCGTCCCATGACGCTCGATTACGCCAGTCCCGAGCAGGTGCGCGGCGAGCCCATCACGACGGCAACGGACGTTTATTCTCTGGGCGTACTTCTGTATAAGCTGCTCACCGGAAAATCACCCTATGGACCCGATGCCCGGTCGGACAGCGCGCTGCGCAAAGCCATCTGCGAACGCGATCCTCTCAAGCCCAGCGCCGTAATCCTCAGCGACGAAAAAACGGTGATCCCCCAGGCCACGCAGAAGATCGATGTCGCCGAGGAGGAAACGCGCGACAAGGCTCGCCGGCGGCTGAAGAAGAAACTGGCTGGCGACCTGGACATGATCGTTTTGATGGCCCTTCGCAAGGACCCTCTGCGCCGCTATGCCTCCGTCGAGCAGTTCTCCGGGGATATCCGCCGGTATCTCGAAGGCCGGCCGGTGATCGCCCGTAGCGACACCTTCGGATACCGGGCCGCGAAATTCGTCGGCCGCAACATCGTGCCTATCGCTGCCGCCGCCGTGGTTGCCCTGACCCTGCTCGCCGCGACCGTTTTCGAACAGCGGTCCGCGACGCGGGCGGCACAGAAGGAGTCCGCCGCGGAACAGCGCCTCAAGGTGATCGAAGCCGAATCTCTCCGCCAGCAGGTCGAACTGTCGAATTCCTATTACGCTCTGGCCGAATCGCAAAATCCTGATGCCGCCCTTCAAACCTATCGAAGTGCGCTGGCGTCCTTTCGGGCGTTTGAGCAAACCCACCCCGGCGACCCCACGGCGTCTATGTTCATCGCTCACACGGCAATGAAGGTCGGGGACCTCGCGCCCGAGGAAGCGTTGAACCTCTATACAGAGGCGCGCTCCCGGATGGAGCCCCTGGCGAAATGGAACCAGGACGACTTCTTTGCCGCGTTAAAGGGGCTGGGCCGCGCGCAGCTCAGAAACCGCGACGTCCTGGGCGCGTTGGCGAGCTTCAGCCGGGCCTTGCAAGTTGCCGAGGCTCACGGAAACCGGCCCGACCTCGCGAGCGCCAACTACTGGGTGGGAACCGTTCTGGCGTACAACGGGGAAACCGAAGCCGGCGCCGCCAAGCTGCGCAAAGCGTTCGAAATATATCGCGACCTGGCGGGCGGTCGCATAAATGCATCGGAGGATTCGCCCGCGGGTTATCGAAAGGCCCTGGCGGATTTAGCCGCTCAGTCTCCGCCCGATCTCCGCCAGGCGATTGAATCCCAGCTTCGCGAATTTACCCCTGGTTGACCGTTTGAAAATCTGTGGTTTCATAGTAAGGTGTGCGGTTACCCGCAGACCTGATCCCATGCATACACACCGTCTGGCAACGATTTTCGTAATAGCGCTGTCGACCGGGCTCATCGCCGCTTCGCAGAGCACGCCTTTGCCGCGCACGACCGACGGAAAACCGGATCTGCAAGGGATCTGGCAGGCGTCCAGCACCGCGGCCGCCGATCTTCAGGAACACGCGGCTGCCTTTAATATGCTGGCGGGCCGCTCGGTGGTCGCAGGCGGCGCGATCCCCTATCAGCCGTGGGCCCTGGCAAAGAAAGCCGAAAACTTTCGGAATCGGCAGATGGCCGATCCGCTCTCGAAGTGCTACATCCCGGGTGTTCCCCGGGTCATGTATCTGGACTTTCCGTTTCAGATTTTCCAGACGCCCCAAGCCATCACCATGGCTTTCGAATGGGAGCTGGATTACCGCCTGATCTACACCGACGGCACCACTCACCCCGAGGATGAGTCCTGGATGGGCGATTCCCGGGGCCACTGGGAGGGCGACACCCTGGTTGTGGACGTCGCGAACATCAACGACAAGACCTGGTTCGACATGGCGGGAGACTTTCATAGTGACGCGCTCCACGTGGTCGAGCGATATCGCATGACCGACCGCGACACGATTCAGTACGAGGCGACCATGCAGGATCCTAAGGTATTCACGAAACCCTGGACCATCCGGATTGCCTTGCGCCGGCGAACGGATCGCGACAGGCTTTTTGAGTACGTCTGCCAGGCGGAAGCGGAAGAGGTGAGCGGCGCGTTCACCCGTGAGGAGCGGACGTGGTATCCCGGAAGTGAAAAAGCGCTTCCGATCCAGATGTCGCCCGCCGCGAGCACACGCGCAGCATCAGCAGCGCCGCCGAAACCTGTGGCGAACCTGCGCCGGATGCCGGACGGAAAGCCGGATCTGCAGGGCTTCTATGAATCCATCTCCCCAGGCGCGAACCAAGGATTGGACAGACGCGGTGGAAGAGGCGGCGGCTTCATCGTTGATCCGCCGGACGGCAGACTTCCGATGCAGCCCTGGGCCGTGGAGGAAAAAGTCAGCAGGAACCTTACGGAACGCGGGTATGACGATCCGACGGCCCATTGTTTCCCCGCCGGCGTGCCGCGATCGATGTTCGTCCCGCAGGGGTTGCAGATCGTTCAGACACCCGAGTACATTGTTTTTCTGTACGAACGCGTGGCCTGGCGCATTGTGCCGCTTGACGGGCGAGCGCACCTGGCGGATACCTTCCGCTTGTGGCAGGGCGATTCCGTAGGGCACTGGGAAGGCGACACGCTGGTCATCGACACAGCGAACCTAAACGGCAAGACGTGGCTCAATGAAGGCGGCGAGATTGTGAGTTACGCGGAGCACGTGGTCGAACGATTCACGCCGGTGGACCCCGAAACTCTCAACTATGAGGCAACCGTAACCGACCCAGTTGTATATTCGCGGCCTTGGACGATCGCCTTTCCGGTGAAGCGCGAAAAATTCGAACTGCGGGAGGCGGCGTGCCACGAGGAAGATCATGATCTCCCTCACCTGAAGATCCTCAAGGACGCGGCGGCCGCGAAGAAGAAGTAGGCTCCGCCCTCTGCGACTGGGATTCCTCCCGGGGCCAATATGCGATAAACTAGCGCACTATGCAGATAGCCCGCGTGGTTCTATACACCCCACTGTTCTTGAGTGCGTCAATTCTTGCACAATCCGCCGATACCGCTACGGCCCATAAGGCTGCCGCAACGGCTTTGCTGAATTCGAATAACACCGGAGCCGCGCACCTTGCCTGCCCGGCGACCATCTCCTCTACGCCGACCGCTAACCCGCCGGGCGGCGGTCCGCCGAGAGCTGCCGGCGCTCCGGGAAGAGGCGCAGGCCGGGGCCCAGGCGGGCCCGCCGCAACTCCGCCACGGGAGAACTGGTATGCCGAAGGCGGGCAGGTTTTTGACAACCTCTATTTGCTGACCACAAAAATGAACAGCGCGTGGGCGGTGAACACTTCAGCCGGGATCATTCTGATCGATACCCTGTTCGGTTACGCCGCACAGGACGAAATTGTGGATGGCCTGAAGAAGGTGGGCCTGGATCCCGCCAATATCAAATACATCGTCGTCAGTCATGCGCACGGCGATCACGACGGCAGTGTCAAATTCTTGCAGGACACTTACAATCCCCACATCATCATGGGCCCTAAAGACTGGGAACTCTCCGCGCGGGAAGCCAATCCACCCCGTCACGATATCGAGGCCACGGATGGACAGAAGCTGACTCTCGGCGATACAACCATCACCATCTACATCACCCCCGGTCACACCGCCGGCACGCTTTCCGTACTGGTTCCGGTGAAAGATCACGGCGCGCCGCACATGGCAATGGAGTGGGGTGGGACGGCCCTGAGCGGGAATACATCCAAGGAAATGCTGCAGTCCTATATTTCGAATGCGGCCCGCTTCCTGGATATCGCGGACGGCGCTGGCGCCGACGTGATCATCGGCAACCATACCGAATACAATGATGCGCTGGCAAGGTTTGAGCGGACGAAAGCGCGCAAACCCGGCGAGCCCAACCCATGGGTGGTGGGAAAGGCAGAGGTCCGGAATTATCTTACGGTCGTCGAGGAATGCGCGAAGTCTTGGCTCGCCATTGGCGCCGGCCGCCTCTGAGAACAATCCGCATGAACGCAGGGAGCCTCTAGAGAGAGGTACCGGCGGGCGCCCACGGCCGGATGCCGCCTGTCTAGCGACTCGTTTACTCGAAGACGTCCTTTAAGTTTGTCCGGCCAACTTCCGCATGGCCGACCATCCGGGATCTACCTCGGAATGAAACGCCTCGAAGAGTTGCGAGCCCGGCGGTATCCTCGAACGAATGCTCGCGAAATGGAGCGTGCGAATCGCGTTCGTAGTCGCCGAACCGTAGGCGCCGTTGCGCTAACGCACATGGGAGTGCTCGTCACTGGCGGAGCGGGATGCGAAAGAGGTTGGCGTGCACGGTCGGTTTCACGTAAGCATAGGTGGAACCTAATCCCGGACCGATATTTGATTGATTAACGACCCGCGTACCTGGTATGGCAAGACCATCCGTCAATGACTGAATACCCTGCGCGGGCCATCGCGGGAACGTTTCTCCAGGAGACACCGGAATTACCAGCGTCTGGCCGGCGGGATTGGCCTGAGACGGTGGGGCAACCCCTAAACACAGGTACTTCCCGTCAGGAGACCAGCTGATTGGGCAGCCGTCGCAGAGATTCCGGGTGGGGCCGCCCTCAAGTGGGAACGCGATGTCATGCCCGCGGCTTGGATTGTCGGGCCGATAGGGAAGCCCTAGGATCGCGAAGCGGCCGTCCGGGGAAACGCCATGGAGGTCCAAAATCGGAGATGGAAAAATTTTAGCCCTGCCGGAACCGTCGTGCCCCATCTTGGCCAGGTAGAACGCGTTCCCATCGGCGAGGCGGAACAGGACTTGGCCATCGGGACCAAAATGCGGTTGGACCTCTCCGGTGGCTCCGATCATTCGCGGCGGCGCACTCCGGTTCAAGGAGGCGATCCAGAGTTGGGAGGCTTGGCCGGCAGGCTGGGTGGTGAACACCACCTCGGTTTCGTCGCTCGAAATATCGTATTCTCGCATCGAAACCCCCGGCATGACTGCTTCGCTGCTGCCAGAGTTGAGATCGGCGCGCCACAATTCGTTGGGGGATTCGGGCGAACCGTGCCGCAGCAGATAGTAAAGGCGCTTCCCATCAGAAGAGAACCAGGGCGGCCTAGCATCATCCGCGTACCCTTCGGTGGACAAAGCACGGTCTCCGCCAGCATCGTGAATCCAGATCGCATTTTGCTGGGTGGAAACCGACGTGATCAGCGAGCGTCCGTCGGGGGCGACGGCTAAGCCGTCTTCTTCGGTCGGGCCCGCAGTAATTTGCTCCGGCTGCCCGTCAGGAAAACGCTGGCGCCATAGGTGCCGCTTGCCGCCCATTGCGACTCCGAAATACATCCAAGCGCCGTCCGGAGACCAAGCGGCCGACGTACATGCGCCTGGCGGTCCTACCAACCTACCTGGAGAGTCGCCCGAGAAAGGAATCAAGCGGCACGGGTGCCATTGAGGATCCATTTCCGCGACCAGAACCCATTTGGTGTCTGGGGAAGGATAGGAATAGTGGGCCATGCCCCGCTCCTCGGCGGGGAAATAGATTTCGCGATGTTCGGACCGATCATCTCGAGCGGTCACGATCCCCATGTGTATGCCGGTCTTAATTTCCGAGAACAGCAATCGATGTTCGTCCAACCAGCTCAGGCCGGAGGCATTGGGGAGAAATAGTTTCGAGTCGCCTCCCAGCGGTGAGACGGTGTAGGTGTCCCATGTATCCATGACCGTGTAGGCAATTTGGGAGCCGCCGGGCGAAAAGGCCAGGTTGTACTTGAGGCGGGGATCGTGAGTCACTTGAACCGGCTCCCCGTCGGGAAGCAATTTTACGTAAATCTGATCGGCACTGAAGAATGCTCGGTCGCTGCGGAAAAACGCCACCATCCGTCCGTCGGGCGACAAGACCGGCGCGACCGCCGCGTCCGTAAAGCTGGTGATTTGGGTGTACTTAAGGGGCCGGTTGGCATCCGGCCGTCGCATCACGCCGACGGCGATTCCTGCCGCGGAAAGGGCCAGCACAAAGGTCACAGTTACCAGGATTTTCCAATGGGGCCGTTTCGGGAGCGTGGGCGGAACGGGCGCCACGGGTGAGGCGGGCGGTCTTGGGTCCGCTTTGCTTTCAGCCGAAAGAAAGACGGAATCACTGGTCTGGCCGTTGGCGACAATCGGGGCGATAAAACGATAGCCCTGCTTAGGCAGCGTCTCGATATACGCCGGTTTCGACACGTCATCGTGCAATGCCACCCGGATCTGGCGGATGCAGTAATTCAGACCCTGGTCGAATTCGACAAAGGTAGCCTCGCCCCAGATGCGCTCGCGTAATTGTTCCCGGGAGATAATCTCGCCCCGGTGTTCAACCAAAACCGCTAAGACCCGCAGCGGCTGCGGCTGAATTTTGACTGGCCGGCCGTCGCGTAAGAGCTTCCCGGAGCGAGAATCGAGTTCATAATCGCCAAACCGCAGACGCCGTTCACCATTGCCGCCCATGACGATGCCTTTGCTTATAAGTAGTTTACATCCTCAGGTGACATGAGGAGGTCCTCAGTAGGAACTCAGAGCGGCTACTACCACGCTGCGGTTAACTTTGACTGAGCCGGCCGAAGCTGGCCCAGAGGAGGGTGTTTATGAAAGCAGCACTTAGACTATTAACCAATGCGTTGGCGCTCGCCGTTTCTGCCGCAACGCTCACGCCCGTGTTCGCAGGATGCGGCGAGATGCCGGGCAAGGCTGCCCCCGCCGGGAAGCAGCCTCAGATCCATTTCATGCAGGCCGCCTACCGCTCCGCGCGGTTCGTGCTGGTGGACGCCCCTCCCGGCGCCGACGTTGTGGGGCTTTGGCATGTGGTCTTTACACAAAACGCAGACTTCGGCGGTGGGCTGTTCGATGACTCCTACGCGGTGTGGCACAGCGACGGAACGGAAATCATGAATTCCGGCGTTCACAGTCCTGCGTATGGAAACTTCTGCATGGGTGCATGGATGAAGACCGGACCTTCCACTTATACGCTGAAGCACGTTGCGCTGGACTATAGTGGGCAGCCTATCGGCAGCACAACGCCCTCCGTCATCGTGATTATTCGTGAAGTGGTCACTGTGGATCAGTCGGGAAATCATTTCACCGGCTCGTTCACTGCCGATATTTACGCACCCTACTCCAGCGCATTCCCGGCCACGCCCGGAGCCCATCTTGCGCAGGTTGGCGCGGGCACAATTGCGGGAGATCGTATCACGGCGAATTGACGCCAACGCGAGTTTCGCAAGAACAGGAAGTTCCACTTGGCCGGGTAGTCGGCCAACCGGCGAAGTGCCCCATTCCGCGATGCCCTGATGGTTAACTCCTGGATCACGGTGCGTTTTCCGTGCGCCAATATTCCATGATCTCTGTCCCCGGATTCACACGATAAATGTATGAGGTGTTCCACGGGCGCGCATACGCCTTTCGGATTCTCAATCGTCACGGTGACGCGCGGCGCGGCAGCGGACTCCTAGACGTTCGCGGCCTCCACAAGCGGCGCACCGGGACACGACTCGGGTGAACCGGGCCAACTCGATCCGCGATATTTGCCCAGGATGCGCCCGATGAACAGAATGACAGGGAAAACGATGCGCTGAATGGCTTGGGGCGGAGTCGCAATCAACTGTGAGTTGCGATGGCGCCACAGCACGTGGGCTATATAGAAGATCGATGGCCGACCGTTCGGGCTGGCGTTGACCACCGCAAACACCCCCTGGAGGTAGCGATCCAAGTCGACCGCCGGAATTGCCTGGCCGCTGAACTCCAAGAGATCGTCGCCCGCGTTCCACCATCTGTGACGAGTGCCGGCGGCAAAAACTGCGGCGCCCCCGGCTGGCACTACTATCTTCTCTTTTCCGACTTGGGCGCCGAGTGTTCCGGCTTTCACCTGGCCCTCCTCTCGTTCATGGAAATGCACGTGAAGAGGCGGGCCGCTCGCTCCTGGCGGCAGGGACCCATCGAGGTTCAAAACGATTTGGCCCTGGGCGTCGCGCACTCGGCTCAGCCGCAGGATCTCTCCGGTGTGCCGGTTCCGGATTGTCACGGAGTTATCCACGATTGTCCTCTCTTGACGTATCAGCTCCGAAAAAACTTCTTGGTATTTTATCATTGGGCCTCCCGCTGGCGGCGGGCGGTCCGCACAAGATGATCCATCCTGGCCGTTAGCTAAGCTAGTCCTGAATCACGGCGCATCCTTCCCTTGCTTTTCCAAATTCTGGTTGTTGGTGTCCGGTTCAGGCTCCACGAAGAAGTGAGTGAAGGATGGCCGACCATACGGAAACAATCCGTTCGCGCCATCGCCCGTCACTTGTACGAGGAACGCGTTTCTAGGCCAAGTGGATGACGTGACGATCAGGAACAAATAAACGGACGCGCTTCAGGTGCTGTGAAAGCACGGCACACGAATCGCCGCTGGAGGTCACAAGTTCGCGTCCTGCTCCGCCCACTGGATGTACACTACGCATCGGCTATCGCGTCGCGGCATGGTCGCCGTATCAACGGCTCCGGGCCGAGAATGGTCCACAGCTTGCTAGAGTGAAGACATGAGGCTCCGCATCGCGCTTTTAGCGTTTGCTCCTCTTGTTTCCGCGCAGACCTTCCCTTCCATTGTTGACATCTTCAAACCCTCCGCATTCTTGAAACAAACTTTCATTGGGGGCATGCAGGTGGACACACACGGTGACGTCTACATTGCAGGTTCGAGCGCAGCTTTGGCAGACCTGCCGCAGGCGTCCAGGATCGGCGCGCTCCAGAGTATCGACGGCCGTACAGGGATGTTCGTGGTGAAGATGAACGCGACCCTGGATACCGTGCTGTTCGCGGCAATCATCGGCGGCACAAGTCAAGATCAGGTTTACGCGATGAAGGTGGATGCGGCCGGCAACGTCATCCTGGTGGGCCATACCTTCCAGGTCCCGTTCTTCGATCCCACCAAAACGCCCGGAGACTCGGGGGGAGTTGTTTTGAAGTTGAATGCCACGGGTACAGGGTTGCTGTATGAGTTGCCGGTGCCCAATGTAGTAACCTACGCGGGCTTGGAGGCGGACGCCCCTGGCAACGCATATGTGGGGATCAGCGTGAATCGCAACACTCTGCAGACCACCGCCGGCGCTTACTTGCCGGGCCCTTTCGATAGCGGCGCTGTATTCCCGGCGATCATGAAGATCAGCGCGGGCGGCGAGGTACAGTTTGCCACCTATTTGCACACCGCGAACGCCACCACCAATAACAACGTCGAATCACTGCGTGGCTTAGCGTTGCGTCCCGATGGGTCGATCGCGTATATCACGGAGCAGTCGGTAGGAGCGCTGAACCCGGCAGGATCCGGTTTAGTGTTTGAAGCAAGCTCTGAAACTAGCTCGAATGGTGTCCCGAGACAAATCGGCTCCGACGCCGCGGGTAGTTTGTATGTCACCGGAGATACATACAAGATTAGAAAGTTCCCTCCTCCGAACAGTGCCACTCCAGTCCGGAGTGTTGTATATGGGATCGACGCGATAGGCGGAGGACTCCTGCGGGTCGCTTCCGGTGGACGCGCGGTGTTGTACGGAAGTGCAGGCGCCGCGGCCTTCCCCACACGCAATGCAGTGTCGCCATGCCTGGCGAACCTGCTGCCTCCGGATGGCACTGCGGGCCTGAATCCTAGGCTCGTATCGGATAACGCACTGGTGGTGTATGACGGGGGCGGCACTACCGCCCTATCTACATTTCTCGCCCCCCAAGCGTATTCCTTCGCCGTGTCGAACGACGGGCGCTATGTCTATATTGCAGGCATCGTTTTACTTTTCCCACAGCCCGCGTGGTACGGATTGTTGCGCGTCGATCTGAATAAGATCCCATCGGGGCAACTGGCTCCAGCTTGCTTGGCCAGCGGAGCCGACTATACACGGATCGCAGCGAGCCCGGGCGAGATCATGCTGATGGCGGGCAGTGGGTTGGGTCCGCAGACCAGTGCGTCCTTCACATTGCGAAATGGCCTGGTGCCTGCGGATCTGGCCGGAACCTCGATCACTGTGGATGGCAAGCCCGCTCCCATGCTGTACGCACAGGATTCGCAAGTGAACTTTATCGTGCCCTGGTCCACGCGTACGTCGGGCACGGTTCCCGTGTGTGTGCATCGGGGCAGTCTAACTTCATGCCTGGATACGACAGCGGGGACCTTGGCTCCGGCTGTGTTCTCCCCGGCGGGAACTCCCCTCATCGTGAATGTGGACGACGGCTCGATCAATAGCTTCGCGACACCCGTGAAGCGCGGGCACTACGTTTCGGTCTATCTGACGGGCACGGGAACGTTAGACAACAATTTAGTAGATGGAGCCATTTCGGGGCTTCCTTTGCAGCGGACATCGATCCAGCCCGCCGCAGTCGTGCACTATTACCCGCCGGGTTGCCTTATCGGCAAGGTGCCCATCTGTCCTGAAACGCACGTAAATCTGGATGTGACGTATTCCGGCGCTGCGCCGACGCTGGTGTCGGGTGTCACCCAAATCAACTTGCGTATTCCGAACGATGCTCCTTTGGGCTTGCAGGCTCTCACCCTCGACTTTGCACCCGGAACGGTCTCCCTCTACACCTTGGAGTTGAAACTGAATATCAGTGAGTAGGCGGGGGAAGCGGCAGAACCCATTGGCGTTGTGCGGACGCCGCTGTTAGCAGAGTCTTACTACAATCGATTGCAAAATGTTCCTGGAATAGAACTGGGAGGAGGCAGCACCGAAGGTAGGGCCTTTGCTCAGGACGGACTCGCTCACCGGGATGTTTTTGGAGCCTCCCTGGATTGGAATCCCGAACAACTAACGGACGAACGTTCATTTTGAACAGGGGGGACTCAGCTTGGGTCTATCGCCCAAACGGAAAGCGGCATCTGGTTCTCAGTGCTAAGTTTAGCCGATCAAAGGGCGGTTAACTCCTGTATTACGCCGTACTCGTACAGTACTTTTCCCAAATTCGCGGTTTGACGCGGTTCTGAGCTTCCCGAAAAAGTAATGGAAGCATGGCTAGCCAGGAAGTAGAATGAACGGAGGAGAAAATACGAATGGCCCCGTCCACATTCTCGCGCCGGTGCGCCGTGATTCTGCTCGCAGGCTCGGCGGCCTTGATCGCGTATGCTCAATCAAAGCTCCCTGCCGACCTGGATCCTCAGTCCCGGGCCCGCCTGCCGTATCTGAAGAGTTCCGAGGTGGACGCCAAGGGGAAGAGAGTCGTCGACACCTTTGGCAAGGGCGGAACGGTGAGCGGGCCGCTGGCCTTCGCCACCTATAACCCGGCCGTGGGACAAGCCTTGCTGGAACTCCACGACGCCGCCGTGACTGGAGGAACGCTCGATCCGCACACGCGCGAACTTGCAATTCTGGTTGCCTGCCGCGAAACCAACTACAACCTCGAGTGGAACGCGCATGAGGCCAGCGGTCTCAAGGCCGGAATCGACGCCAAGGTGATCGACGTTGTTCGCTACAATCGCCCCCTCGGCGGTGTGAATGAGAAAGACGCCACCGTCATCCGTTTCGGGCGCCAGATGTTCCATGACAAGAAAGTCGATTCGGCTGTCTTCGCGAAGGCCGTCGAATTGTGGGGCAAGCGCGGCACCATGGACATGGTCGCGGTCATGAACACCTACGCGGTGAGCGGCTATTTTGCTATCGCCGTCGATGAGCGCTCTTCCGAAGGCAAGCCCGAGCTTCCTGCGGTAAAGTAACTTCATCGTAACGTCCTGCCGAGGCTTCCTTTGTTTTCAGCACTTCCTGGATCGATTCAACTCACGGGTTGACGCCCGCTGTCATGATTCTGTTAAACTTGGCCGAGATATGGGTATGGGCGTACTCCGTATAGCCTACGCATCCGCTGCGGCAGCCGGCCTGGTACTGACGGGCTGCGCCGCGACCAGCCAAAGTGCCCAGCAGCAGCGCTACAAGCAGTTCTTCTTGCCGCCGCAACGGGCTCAGGCGCCCGAGCCGGTTCAGCAAGCTTTTGCCGATCCGCCCCGCTTGAACCTGTACGCCAATGAGTATCCTGCCCTCACTTCCAAGACCAACCAGATTCCCCGCCCCACCGATACCGATTTCCTGATTCAGCGCGCCAACGACCACTTTGCCGCCGGTAAGCGCGCCCTCCAGCAGGGCAGCCCGGATGACGCTCGTCAGGAATTCAATCGCGCCGTGGAAGTGTTGTTCAGCGCCCCTGAGAATTTGCCCGGCCGGGACGCCCTCGAACGCCGCTTGGAAGAGCTGGTGGATGCCATTTACCGTATCGATCAGGATCAGCTCGGGGCCGCCGCCCCCGAGGATCAGGTGCCTTACGATAAGGCGCCCCTCGACGACATCCTCGACATGACCTTCCCCATCGACCCCAGCCTGCGCGGTAAGGTCCGGGAACAGGTCCGCATGACTGTCTCCCAGCTTCCTCTGGAAGAGAGCGATGCGGTGGTCAGCTTCATTAATTTCTTTTCCAGCACTAAGGGCCGGCGGATTCTGCTGGGCGGCATGCAGCGCTCCGGCCGCTTCAAGCCCATGATCGAACGGATTCTGTCGGAGGAAGGTCTTCCCGCCGAGCTGATCTTCCTGGCTCAGGCGGAATCGGGCTTTTCGCCCCGCGCCGTGTCCAACAAGCTGTGCGTCGGCATCTGGCAGTTCGCCCGTTTTCGCGGCAAGGAATATGGGCTGAACCAGACCGCCGCCACCGACGATCGCATGGATCCGGAAAAAGCCACCCGCGCGGCCGCCCGCCACCTGCACGATCTTTATGAGCACTTCGGCGACTGGTATCTGGCCATGGCCGCCTATAACTGCGGTCCCGGCTGCGTGGATAATGCCGTGATGCGCACGGGCTATGCCGATTTTTGGGAGCTTCGCCGCCGGAATGCTCTTCCGCGGGAGACCGCCAACTACGTCCCGGCGATTCTGGCCATGGTGATCATGTCCAAGAATGCCGAAGAATACGGGCTCCAGAACGTCGACTATGAACCGGCAGTCGCTTACGACAGCCTGGAATTGCAGACCCCCACGCATATCGGCCTGGTCGCGGCAGCCCTCGACCGGTCCGTCGGGGAGCTCAAGGAGCTGAACCCGTCCCTGATTAAGTCGGTGGCTCCCGGCGGATTCACGCTGCGTGTCCCCAAGGGGCACCTACCCCAGCTGGAAGCCGCCCTGGAAGTGATTCCGGCCGACCGGCGCGACTCCTGGCGCGTGCACAAGGTGGAGCCGGGCGATACCTTCGCCGACGTCGCCAAGCGCTACGGAACCACCCCGGATGCATTAAGCTCAGCCAATCACGACCAGCTCCCAGAGACCGGCATGTTCGTCGCTGTCCCGGTAGCTTATCCGGGTGATCGGACACCGCCGGTGAAAGGGAAGGCTAAAGCCGCACCCCGGAAAACCGTGGCCAAGTCCTCCAAGAAGGCTTCCACCAAGAAGACCACCAGCGCCCGGAAAGGCGTTCGGACCCCTGCGAAACGCGCTTCCGGAGCTTAGCGTGACGCGGACATTTCCCTTGCCTTCTGAACAAAACGCGATATTCTAAATCTTGTCATGTTCTGTCCAAGCCGCGCGATGCGCTCAAAACAGGAGGCAGTCTGAATGTTAGAGTTCCGGTTCTCGATGGAAGACGATGAAGACGATTTTGAGCAGGAATCGGCCATCAATATGGACGACGACATCGGGGACTACGACGAGGATGACGAGGACGAGACCATCGTAGTGACCGAAACGGTGATCGGCGCCGTAATACCGCTTTCCGTGCCGGTGATGGATATCCCCGCCTCCGAACCGCCTCCTGTCAAGAAGCCCGCCAAGAAGGCTGCCGCTCCCAAGGCCGCTGCCAAGCCCAAGCCGGCTGCGAAGAAAGCCGCGCCCAAGAAGAAACCTGCCAAGAAGGTGGCCGCCAAAAAGGCCGCACCCAAGAAGGCAGCCAAGAGGGCCGCCGCTAAGAAGGCTGCTCCCCAAAAGAAGTCAGCTAAGAAAGCGGCTCCCAAGAAATTGGATAAGAAGGCCGCCAAGAAGGCAGCCAAGAAAGCCAAGAAGGCCGCCAAGAAAAAGAAGTAACGGGCCTTTACTTTTCCACTACCGTCCGGCAGCGCTCATAGAGCGCCAGTAGAGCATCGACCTGCTCATCCGGACCCTTGGTCATCTTTCCGCCAAATCCGGCCCCGGTGGCAGTCCTGCCCACGCCGGCCGTGGTGGCGACAAACTTCATCAGCTCCAGCGCGACTTCTTCCTTGCTCGAGCCGGAACGAGGTGTTTCCTTTTCATCAGGCATATATTCTCTAAGGTACCTGATTGCACGGAGATCCTAGGGGCCGGCCTCCCACTTAACTTCTAGAGATGCCGGTTACTGCCCGCCGACTGATTCGCAAGATGCGGGGAGGAGCCCAGGCCCACCTGATGGAAGCCTCCGACGGACATTCCTATGTCGTCAAGTTCCACAACAACCCGCAGCACCGCAGGATTCTGGTGAATGAATCCATCGCTTCCACGTTTCTCCACTATCTGGGCATCGCCGCGCCGGAGACCGCCCTGGTCGAGATCACCGAATCGTTCCTGGCCGGCGATCCCGAGGTCCACATCCAGCTCGGACGGGAGCGCCGCGCCGTCGCCCCCGGCTGGCACTTCGGCTCGCGCTTCCCCGGCGATCCGGCGCGCATCGTGGTGTACGACTTCCTTCCCGACACGCTGCTCGACAAAGTCGAGAACCTGCCCGACTTTCGCGCCGTGCTGGCCTTCGACAAATGGATGGGGAACGCCGATTCACGCCAGGCCATCTTCTTTCGCGCGCGGGTATTGGAACCCCTCGCGTCAGAACCAAGCCGTTTGGGATTCGTGGCCCAGATGGTGGACAATGGATATGTATTCGAGGGACCCCACTGGCGTTTCGGAGAGTCGGCAATTCAGGGCTTGTATTTCCGTCCGTTGGTCTACCGGGCCGTGCGTGGTCTCGACGAATTCGAGCCTTGGCTCGACCGCATCCGGAATTTTCCGGAAGAAGTTGTGGACCAGGCGGTCAAACGCATCCCTCCGGCTTGGCTAGAGGGCGATGAAGACGAGTTGGAGCGCCTGCTGGAACGCTTGATGAGACGCCGGGCGCGAGTACCCGACCTGATCGAACAGTGCCGCTCGGGAAAAGCCAATTCCTTCCCGGAGTGGCGCCCGTGAAAACTTTGCCCAACGAACGAATATGCCAGTAACCGACACCCCGACCCGGGCCGCTGAGTTCCGGGAGGCGCTCGGCCAGCGTGTGTGGGTCGCCGACGGCGCCATGGGCACCATGCTCTACGCCAAAGGCGCCTTCATCAACCGCTGTTACGACGAGCTGAACCTTTCGCTCCCCGCCCTGGTGCGCGACGTTCACCAGGAGTACGTGCGCGCCGGAGCCGAGATCATCGAGACCAATACTTTTGGCGCGAACCGCAAGCGTCTGGCGTCCTTCGGCTTCGCCGACAAGGTACGGCTCATCAATCGCGCCGGCGTGAGAATCGCGCGCGAGGCCGCCCGCGACCAGGCGTTCGTGGGCGCCGCCATCGGGCCCTTGGGGGTGCATTTGGAGCCGCTGGGATCCATCACCATGGACGAAGCCCGCTCGATCTTCCGCGAACAAATCGATGCGCTGGTGGAAGCAGGCGCCGACTGTTTGATGCTTGAGACCTTTCAGGACTTGAACGAGGTTCGTGCTGCGGTCGAAGCGGCCCGCGAGGCGGCTGGGCCGGCCATGGTCCTGATGGTGCAGCTGAGCATCGAAGACGACGGCCTGCTTCAGGGCGGAACCTCCATCGAGGATTTCACCACCGCGCTGGACGCCATGCCGGTGGACGTGATCGGGCTCAACTGCTCCTCCGGCCCCAAGGTCATGCTGGAGACCTTGGAGAAGATGGCCGTGTACACCCACAAGCCGCTCAGCGCCCAGCCGAATGCCGGCCTTCCCGCCAGCGTCGACGGCCGCAACATTTATCTGTGCTCGGCCGAGTACATGGCGCAATATTCCGCCCGCTTCATAAAGGCCGGCGCGCGGATCGTCGGCGGCTGCTGCGGAACCACTCCGGAACACATCAAGGAGATTCGCAACGAAGTTCGCAGCTTGCAGCCGTCCCGCGCTTCCGCGGCCGTGGTCACCGAACACGAGGCCAAGCCCAAGCCGATGGAGAAGGTTCCGGTGGCGGACAAAAGCAAGCTGGGCGCCAAGCTGGCCGCCGGCACCTTCGTCGCGTTTGTCGAAATTCTTCCGCCGCGCGGTCTGGACGCTTCCAAGGAAGTGGCCGGAGCAAAGTTGTGCAAGGCAGCCGGGATCGATTGCATCAACGTTCCCGACGGACCCCGCGCCAGCGCCCGCCTCAGCGCGCAGGTCACCTGCCAGCTGATCCAGCAGGCAGCCGAAATCGAGTCCGTGCTCCACGTGTGCTGCCGCGACCGCAACATCCTGAGCATTCAGAGCGAGCTTCTGGGCGCGCACATGGTGGGGGTCCGCAACCTGATCTGCATCACCGGCGATCCGCCGCGCATGGGCGTTTATCCCGACGCGACCGCAGTGTTCGACGTCGATTCCATCGGGCTCTCGACCATCGTCGATCATCTTAATCACGGCATGGATCTGGGCGGCAACCCGATGGGTTCGCAAACTGCGCTGCTGCTAGGCGTAGGCGCAAATCCCGGCGCATATAACCTGGACGAGGAAATCCGGCGCTACGAAGCCAAGGTCAAGGCCGGCGCGGAATACGCGGTCACGCAGCCGGTGTTCGACCTCACTTTGCTGGAGGCTTTCCTCAAACGCACCGTCGAGTTTGGAATTCCCGTGATCGCCGGCATCTGGCCCCTGACGAGTTTCCGTAATGCGGAGTTCATGGTCAACGAGCTGCGGGTTCCCGTACCCGAGCCCTATATGGAGCGTATGCGCCGCGCGGACAATGCGGAAGCCGCTCGCGCCGAAGGCGTGGCTATCGCCCGGGAAATGGTTCATCGCGTTCGTCCGCTGGTCGCGGGCGTCCAGTTGAGTGCGCCCTTCGGACGCTATCAGACAGCCATCGATGTAGCCCAGGCCATAGAGCGATGAACAAGCCGCGATAGACTGAGATTCACACGTGTCCACCGATCTCATCGAAATTGACGCCGAGCGCCCCTCCGAACGCGCCATTGAGCGCGCGGCTGCCGCCGTCCGCCGAGGCCAGGTGGTCGCGATTCCCACCGATGCGCTCTACACGCTGGTGTGCGATCCGCTCAATCTGCATGCCGTGGGACGAATCTTCGCCGCCAAGGGCCGCGAGCACGACCGGGCATTGCCCTTGCTCGTTAGTGATGTGGTGATGGCCGAGGAGCTGACCAAGGAGACTTCGGCCAGGTTTTACCTCCTCGCCCGGCATTTCTGGCCGGGAGAATTGACCATCATCGTGCAAGCGTCTTCCCGCGTGCCGCTGAAAGTGACGGGCAATACCGGCCGCCTGGCCATGCGCCAGTCGAAATCGAAAGTCGCCAATGCATTGCTCGAGAGGCTGGCGCAACCTCTGATCGCAACCAGCGCGAACCTTTCCGGCCAGCCGACATGCAGCAGCGGCATCGAGGTGTTCGGAGTCATGGACGGCCGCGTCGATCTGGTCCTCGACGGCGGACCCGCCACCGGCCTGGGCGCGACTACCGTGGACATCACCGAGCCTTACTGGCGTGTCATCAAGGAAGGCGTCATTCCCGAGAAATCCATCGCCGACGTGCTCAAGGGTTCTTGACAATGGCGACGAAAACGACCGCGGCGCCTGAAACCGGCGTTGCGCACAAGGACGAACTTACACCGTTATTCCACGTGGTGCTGCTCGACGACGACGAGCACACCTATGACTACGTGATCGAGATGCTGGTGAAGATTTTCTGCCACTCGGCCGAGGCGGCCTTCCGCCACGCCGTGGAGGTGGATACGGACGGTCGTACGATTGTGCTCACCTGCGAGCGCGAGCAGGCCGAATTCGGCCGCGACCAGATCCATGCTTACGGGGCCGACCCGCGCATGGCTGTGTCGAAGGGCTCGATGAGCGCCGTGATCGAACCGGCAAGTAAGGCCAACTAGTCGGATCTTCTCCGACATACCGGCGAAACGTCCCTGTGATCCGTAATTTCTTGCACGAGGACTTCTGAACCGCCAAACGGCTACACTTGGCTGAAAGCCAAATTCATGAGAACCAAAGAAATCGCAGTGAGTTTAACCTTTGTAGCCTTGACCGCGTGGGCCCAGAATGCCCCGGCCAATCCACCGCCACCGGCTGCAGGAGCGAACGCGCCCGGCCAGGGTCGGGGAGGCCCAGGCAGAGGAGTTGGCCGTGCCCCGGTCAAGTCCCCTGAGATCAATGCGGACCACACGGTGACGTTCCGTCTTCGCGCGCCCAATGCAAATGCGGTGACGGTAAGCGGCATCGGACGCGGGCAACTCAGCATGGTGAAGGATGATCAGGGAGTGTGGAGCGCAACCTCATCCCTCCTCGATCCAAATGTCTACGCATATTCATTTAACGTCGACGGAGCCACCGTCAATGATCCCTCAAACCGCGACTTTCAGACTTCCTTCAACGGCTATCAGAGCATGTTTTTCGTATCCGGAGAGGCCCCGTGGACTCCGGCCGCGGGCGTACCCCGCGGTGCGATCACGCGTCACAGTTTCCATTCCCGAATCGCGGGCGACGATCGCGACTTCTTTGTCTACACGCCGGCCGGTTATGACGCCCACGGGACCTCGTATCCAGTGCTGTTTCTGCTGCACGGCCTGGGCGACGATGCCGCCAGGTGGATGAACGGTGGCGCGGCCAACGTCATTCTCGATAATCTGATCGCTCAGGGCCGGGCGAAGCCCATGGTGATGGTGACGACCCTGGGTTACGGAACGTCGGGTGGTCCCTCCAAAGCGATGACGCCGGACAATGTTTCAGGCTATGCCGAGATACTGTTCAACGAGGTGATGCCGATTGTCGAGAAGTCCTACAACGTCAGCAAAGATCGAAATATGCACGCCATCGCGGGACTTTCCATGGGTGGTGCAACCTCGACATTTACGGGACTCAATCACCTCGACAAGTTCGCATGGATCGGTTCATTTAGCGGTGCTATGGCCATGTGGCCTGAATCCACGCGCGCCGGGGCAACGGCAACATCGGCGCCCGTGGAAACGGATGTGATCGGCAAAACGTTTCCGAATCTCGATGCTAAGGTGAATTCGCAATTGCGGCTACTCTGGCTGGCCTGCGGAACGTCGGATCCACACAACGTGGGCAATAGACAGTTTAAGGCGTGGTTGAAGAGTAAGAACGTTCAGTTTACCGATATCGAGACGGAGGGTGGCCACACCTGGGACGTGTGGCGGCGCAACCTAACCGCTTTCGCGCCTCTGCTTTTCCGGTCGAAATAGCCGCAAACTGAGACACCGGTTATCGCCGATATCACCTTGCAAACCACTTCATTACGCCGTGGGGCACATACACGCAATCCCTCAAAGGTAAGTTCTGAGGCCGCCGCTCGCGAGCGATACATCGCCCCGTAATCGAACCGGCGGGCAAACCGCCTAGCGCAAAGCAGGGAACGTGAGACCAAGCATCAGCATGGCCTGATTTTGCGCCGGTTGATAGTGCTGCGAGGTCCAGTGCAGGAAGCGGATCTCGGGTGCGATATCCATCGCCCCTATCCGCAATCTCACCCCTGCGCCCGCCGTGATGGCGACATCCAGGTCCCGATCGTTTTCGATATGAAGCACGGTCGGTTGAGGCTGGAGAAAGAAGTCCAATTGGACGCCTTTGCCATCAAACGCGCCCAGATGCCGGAGCGTCGCACCCGCGTCCGCAAATGGTGCGATCCTTTGCCGTCCAAATGTATGTTTGAGCAGGAGCGGGAACAGCCACCCGTCCGCGGAGGCACTATAGCGCTGGCCGAAGTTAACAGGGGCACCGTGCGGAGCGGTCAAGCCCTGCGTCAAGTCCTTATGAAAGCGCTCATAAAGGAACCCGGCTTCGACGGAAAACCCTTGGAGAAAATTGATATCGACTACGGGACCGACCGCATAGGGTTTTACCAACAAATCGTTAGGACCACAATTCGAAGCTCCCGGACCCAGACAGTCCGGCCCATCGTTATGCGAGTGCGGCGAAACAGGAACACCACCGGCGACTCCGGCCGAAATCCATTGTGCTGGGGCGGGGCTCAAAAGCAGCGCCATAACGAACAACATTGCGGCTCGTCCGCGAAAACTATGCACGAACATTGAATCTTCAACCATCGGATTTTCTCAAGGGCTCGATGGGCGGCGCGGAAAACTGACTACTGGGTTGCTGGTAGAGACCGATTACATTCCCTGCCGGATCGCTGAACCGGGCCGTGATCTCGGGTGCGTCCGCGCCGATCGGCTGGACGATTTTGCCCCCGTTGACGACGATCGCCTCAAGAGTGTCGGCAACGCTGTCGACCATAACGTAAATAAGAAGGCCGGGCTGTGAGGACGGTGGACGTCCCCGCACCCACGTTCCGCTGACTTCGCCTGTGGTGTCGTCAAAAGCAAGACGGCCATCGCTCCGTTGTCTGACCTGCCAATCGAACACCCGTCTATAAAAATCAGCGGAGCGCGCAATATCGGCAGAAGGAATCTCGATGTAACAGATCTTCCCGTTCGCAAGCGTCGGAGGCATTCGTATTCCTAGAACGTTGCTTAGCCTTAGTTACTCCGGCTTCGCCGCCGACCAATATCCGGGACGCGTGGTCACCCTCAGGCCCGGCTTGAGCACGCGCACCTCGATTTCGTGATAGCCGCCCTCCGCCGGATTGTTGGGCAAGTACGTCAACAGGTATTGGCTGTGAATCTCCTCGCCAATATTTTGAATAGCTTGCTCAAGCCCCCTGCGTGTCATATAGGAAAATTCGCGCCCGCCGGTGTATTTGGTGAATACCTCCTGCGGATTTGAAACGAAAATAGCCTTCACGGCGGTGAATATTTCCTTGATGACGGGCGAATAATCACCCATGTTCTGCTGCGCGTCCGTGGTCTGCGTGCCGATGACCCCTGCGGGCAGGTGGCGCGCCTCGGGAGGAATCGCGCTGGGCCGCGGCGGCTCGGTCTTCCCGGTCAGCGAGGTCAGCAGATGCGATACCTCCACCGCATACACCGCCACGTTTTGAAATTCCGCCTTGGTCAGTACGTCGCGCACGTGCATCTCGCTGCCGTTATCCCGTGTCTCGCTGATCAGCAGCAGAACCCGCCGGTGCGCCTTATCGCGTCTCGCCAGCATGTTCACGCTGGTCATCGCCGCGTCGTTCAAATGGCTGGCGCCGCTGCCGATCTTGATTTTCTTGAAAGCGGCGGAAATCTTGTCCGCATCCGAGGTGAACTCGGTCATGGTCTGAATGCGATGATCGAACGACAGCACCGCAATCTCGCCGTTTTCACCGAGCACCAGACCGCTAAACAGGCTGCCGATCCTTTGAATGTCCGGCAGCAGTTTCTCCATGTTCGCGCTGGATTGGACCGCCACCACCATCGAGATTGGATGAGTGGTCGCGTCTTCGGTGATCTTCTGCAGCTTGCCGTTGTCATACAGCTCGAAATCCAGTGGCGTGAGGCCGCTGACGATATTTCCACGCAAATCGTGAACGATCACCGGCGCCATGACGAAGATGTTGTTTTGGACGATGGTGAAGTCGCCGGGTTCGGTCTGAGCTGGATCAGCCGGCTTGACCGGCTCTTGCGCCATGGCCAGACCCGCGATCAACACACCCGCGAGTACTCTTCGGATGCCCATATTATTTGGATGCCTCCCCTGGCTGGTCCGTTGCTGCTTTATGTGGCTCTATCTTATGCTCTGTGCGGCCGTGTAACAAATCGACCGCGTGGGGAATCAAGTCCGCTACCGCTACTAACGAATCTACCGCACCCTTGGGCGATCCGGGTAAGTTAATGATCAGCGCACTCCCTCGGGCCGCGGCGCCGCCCCGCGAGAGTGAGGCGAATCGCGCGGTTTTGCGCCCTTCCGCGCGCATTAGTTCGCCAAAACCGGGAATATCCCGATGCGCGATCGCTTTCGTGGCTTCAGGCGTCACGTCGCGGGGCCCCAGGCCTGTGCCGCCTGTGGTGAGGACCACATCGGCTTGATCCTGATCGATCAGACTGGTCATGGCGGCGCCGATTTCCTCTGCATCATCGATAAGCACTTGGCGGGCCACAATCGACCATCCCAGGGACTGTGCCATTTCCGCCACAGCCGGTCCGGAACGATCTTCGCGCGTACCGGCCACCGCCGAATCGCTGATGGTCAGGACCGCGACTCTAATCATTGCCGATCACCGCTTGTAATCTCCCGACTTGCCCCCGGTCTTTTCAACCAGGTAGAGTTCCCGGATCTCGATGCCTTTATCGAGCGCCTTGGTCATGTCGTACACCGTCAGCGCCGCCACGGCGGCCGCGGTCAACGCCTCCATTTCGACGCCGGTGGGACCGGTGGTGGTCACTTTTGATGCAATGCGAACACCTTGTTGCTTTATCTCCGCTCTCACGTCCACGTGCGAAAGGAGCAGCGGATGACACATGGGAATCAGATCGGAAGTGCGTTTGGCTGCGGCGATGCCCGCGATGCGCGCGACTTCCAGAGGATCGCCCTTGGGATTCTTCGGCAGCTTTTTGAGCACAGAGGGCCGGATCTTCACGAAGGCATGTGCGGTCGCCGTGCGCTTGGTCTCTGTCTTGGCGGAGACATCCACCATGCTCGCGCGGCCTTTTTTGTCGTAATGAGAAAGCTTCTTGGTTTTCATTTGAGCAATACGCGAATCATTTCTCCCGACGCCCAGGTTTCGCGATCCGGCTCGGTTACCAGAAACGCGTTCGCGCGCGCCAGCGAGTTTACGTCGCCCGATCCCTGCCACGGCTCGGGTGCGACGGTCGATCCGTCGGCGGAGACTTGCGCGGGAAGGAAGCGCGTCAACCCCGGCTTTTGGCGCAAATCTTTCGATAGCCGAGCTTGTAGCAAGTGAAGTGGAGTTTCCTGTGCCCCGCCCAGCAACTCCAACGCCGCCCGGGCGAAGACTTCGAAAGTCACCATCGTCGACGCGGGATTTCCCGGCAGTCCGAAGAAGAATTTCCCTTGGGCGATTCCGAACACCAACGGTTGGCCGGGTTGGATACGCACGCGATCGAAGAAGAACGTCGCGCCCAAATCGGCCAGCACACGTTCGACGATATCGTACTTCCCGGCGGAGACGCCGCCGGACAGCAGCAGGAGATCATGCGTCAAACCTTGTTCTATAAGTCCGCGCGTCGATTCGTAATTGTCGCGCGCGATGGGCAGGATTTGCGGAGCGCCGCCGGCTCTCGCCACCTGCACCGCCATCGACCAGGCGTTCGAATTGCGGATCTGGAAGGGTTCAGGCGCGTGGCCGGCCTCGACAATCTCATCACCGGTGGGCAGTATCGCGACGCGCGGATGCCGATACACCGTAACGCACTCGCGGCCGACCATTGCCAGAAGCGCGATTTCGGCGAAACCTAACCGGCATCCAGGGGAAAGAACCATATTGCCCTGCCTGGACTCGATACCCTGCGCGTTGAAATTCTCGCCGGACTTCAGCGAGCGGGTAACCTTGATGCGGTCGCCGGAGCGTTCCACGTGTTCCACCATCACCACCGCATCGGCGCCTTCGGGCAAGGGTGCGCCCGTCATAATCTCCACCGCCCCTCCGGGGCTTACAAAGCCTCGATAAACCTCACCGGCACGGACCTCGCCGATCACGGTTAGTTCGCCGGGAACGTCCGCCGCGCGCACCGCGAATCCGTCGCGAGCTGAGCGAGGGAAAGGAGGATAATCGCGATCGGCAGTAATCGTCTCTGCGAGAACACGCCCGGCCGCTTCGAGTGATGGGACCTGTTCGGTGGGGAGACTTCCCCGCCCCGCGCTGACTTCGCGCAACACGCAGGCCCGCGCTTGTTCAAAGGTCAGTGCCACTTACTTAGGTTATAGCTACTCGCCTGATCGATGAGGCGTGGCCGCTGGAATCATCCACTTCGACGATTACGCCGTGCAATTCCGCCCCATGCTTGGCAGCTTCCATCCGCACTGGCATCTGCGTGAGGAACTTTTGCAAAATGATGTCCTTGTCCACGCCGATCACCGATAGGTACGGACCCGTCATGCCGGCGTCAGTCTGATAAGCCGTCCCCTTGGTGAGGATGCGCGTATCGGCGGTGGGCACATGCGTGTGGGTTCCTACGACCGCGGAAACTCGACCGTCGAGATACCAGCCCATGGCCTGCTTCTCGCTGGTCAGCTCGGCATGGAAATCGACGAAGCGCACATTCACGCCAGGCGGCAGGGCGGCGATCAAAGCATCGGCCTTGCGGAATGGGCAATCCGTGGAAGGCATGTATGTGCGGCCTTGCAGATTTAGCACGGCGCATTTGACCCCGTTGCGGGCCTCGACGACGACTACTCCCAATCCGGGGGTTTCAGCGGAATAGTTAGCCGGCCGAAGCAAGCGAGTCTGCTTGGGCAGATAGTCATAGATCTCGCGCTTGTCCCAAATATGATTGCCGGTAGTGATCACGTCAACGCCGAATCCGAAGATCTCGTCAGCGAGCTGCGGCGTGATTCCGAACCCGGCGGCGGCGTTCTCGCCGTTGGCGACAGTCAGATGGATGTTTTCGGTGACGACGATTTCGGGCAGATGGCGGGCCACCATGCCGCGCCCCACCGACCCGAAAATATCACCAATAAATAGCAGATTAGTCATAAGGAACGCACCACCACGCCGTTACAACCCCCGTCATTTGACCCTAAACTTTCAGGGTGGAACCCTCCGCGCCCCTTCAGGCTTCTCCATGGCAGTTGCCTGCCGGAGCTTGCTCACCGGAGCGAAATCGAGTCAGGTCCCATGACATTGACTGTTGGATCAATTTTTGGAGGCCGCTCACGAGCGCGGCAGAAACGCTCCCTAGAACAGGATAACAGGCCCAGGCCGCACGGGACTGCCTCCGATTTCGATGAAAGAATCCAGCGGCCGTTTGAAATGGAAAGCCGAAATCGGCCGATTGTCCCCAGGGCGGTGGTAAACTGGTATCGAAAGGGGGGCGCAACGGATTCGACGGGATTGCATCTAGCGTAGGAAGTCGTGCCGGGTTCCGAGCTCCCGTAAAACGATCGGAAAACAACAACTGCCAATCAGCAGTTTGCATACGCTGCTTAATT
>Ga0310810_10001196_pt1 | contig 26913 bp, 19 predicted proteins | sample NCmetagenome_FD_207641 | JGI IMG/M metagenome (GOLD analysis project Ga0310810, IMG submission 207641) | Soil microbial communities from experimental microcosm in Duke University, North Carolina, United States - NC | ecosystem: Engineered > Artificial ecosystem > Soil microcosm > Unclassified ...
GTCCAGCCGTCGGCCTCCGCGAGCGGTGGCTGCACCGCCCTGCCCCTGGGTGCCCCGGCCGCTGGTCTGGCCCTGGCCGCTCTCGGTCTCCTCGTCCGCCGCCGCCGGCAGTAGGCCGGCGCCGGACCTCCCAGGGGGATTTCAGGCAACCCGATCGAATCGACGAACGTGAACTCGAAATCCCCCCTGATTCTCACCACGGCGAGCCTCGCGCTCGCCGTGGTGTTGTCGTCTTGTAGCGGCGCCGCGCTGGAGAAGACGGCCACGCAGGTCAACGCGCTCGACAATCACCTGTCGGTGCGCGGCCGCGTCTGCACGGATCCCCCGGACCCCAACGGCTTCCCGGTCAAGGTGGTGATGCTCGTCGACCAGTCCGGCTCGATGTGCATCAGCGATCCGCCCGGCAGCCAGGGCACCGCCGGCCTCTGCGAGTCGTTCGCCACCGCGGTGGGCATCCAGACTCCGGCCCGGGTGCGCGCGCTCCAGGCGCTGACCCAGCAGTTCGCGACCCAGCCCAACGTCCAGGTGAGCATCGTTCCCTGGGACACGAACGTGAAGAACGTCTGGCCGCCGGTCGCCACCGGTCAGCGGTTCGCGCGCCCCATCGGCATCGACACCTACATCGCGAACCTCCAGGCGCAGCTCGGGAAGGGCACCGACTTCCAGGGCGCGCTGAGCTACGCGTACGGCGTCATCGCCTCGGACATCGCGGACACCAACGTCAACAACCCGCAGCTGCTCCCGCGGACGCGCTACGTGGTCGTCCTGCTCACCGACGGAACTCCCTACCCCCGCTGCTCGGCGAACGACAACCTGAGCCAGTACGCGGACCCGACGCACCCCGAGCTCATCTGGGCGGATTCGCTGCCCGACTTCTGCAATCTCACCAATGCCCAGGGCACGGACGCGATCGACGGCTTCGTTCCCGGCACGGACCGCAACCAGAACTACCAGATCTTCAGCTACGTCGATCAGATCATGCAGCTGAAGCCGGCGTACAACGTGGGCGACATCCGGCTGCACACGGTCCTGCTCTTCAGCGACCAGGGCATCCAGACCTGCAACTCGCTGGGTCTCCTCTGTCAGGACATCTACGGCGTCTACCCCAACACCGCGCCGGCGGATTACCCGCTGGCCGCGCATCAGGTCGCGACCTGGCTCCTCCAGCAGATGGCCGACCGGGGCAATGGCGTGTTCCAGGAGTTCCGGAACAACGACATCCAGAACCTGGGACTCGGCGCCCTCGACTACACCTCGCTCGCCAGCAAGAACGTGCTCAAGTCGCTCATCGTCCGCTCGCTGCGCAGCGTGCCCGACGGCAACGGCCGCGCGGTGGACAGCGACGGCGACGGCCTCAAGGACGATCTGGACCAGCCGTTCATCGACAAGAGCAACCAGTTCATCGCCGACTCGGACGGAGACTGCTTCGACGACAACTTCGAGGTCATCCACTCCGACCTCGGGTTCAGGACGGACTCCAAGGACGTCCGAGGCTGCGATCCGGCCAGCCCCCTCACCCGGAACTGCGTGTGCCGTGATACCGACGGCGACGGCCTGAGCCAGTTCGCCGAGACCTACCTCAACACCCGGGCGGGGCTGGTGGACAGCGACGGCGACGGGCTCCCCGACGGGCTGGAGGCGCAGTACGGCCTCGATCCGCTGAGCCGCAACTACAACGTCGACACCGACAACGACGGAATCGCCGACGACGAGGAGATCCGCGCCGGCACCGACCCCACCCGACCTGACCGCAACCTGTACGACCTCGCCGCCGTCCAGTACACCAGCTCGGCGGAGATCCAGCCCGACGGCAGCGTCTGCTACGACTACGTGGTGAGCAACCTCGAGCTCGTGACTCCGCCGAACGGCGTGGGCGCGGCCCAGGCGGGATACAATCTGTTCAAGGTGTGGTTCGCCGAAGCCCCGGAGAGCGCGGTGTCGTCCGACTACGGAGTCTGGAAGGTGGCCTGCGCGTGGGCGCAATACGATCCGTCCGGCATCCGCGTGCCCGCGGGGCCTGACATCCAGGTCGACGACGCGGCGTTCCTCCCGCCCAACCTCCTGATCAGCGATCCGGACTACCTCACCCGCTGCGTCGGTCTGCCCCCGGGGACCGTTCCGTGACGACACACCGGGCGCGGCTCGTCGCCGCGGCCCTGGCGGGGATGCTCGGCCTCGGGGTCGCCTGCACGCAAAGTTACCTCTACGACGAACGCCGCCGGGACCAGCTCCCGACGGACCGGACGCTCACGCTCGAGGGGCGGTTCTGCACTCTCGGCACCAACGACGTGGTGCGGCCGATCAAGATCCTCTTCGCCTTCGACGCCTCTCAGTCGATGCGGGTGAGCGACCCCAACGGAACCCGGGCCTTCGCGGTGGTGCAGCTGCTCAACTCGCTGCCCCGTGACCCGAACATCTCGTTCAGCGTGATGCTCTTCGCGGGGAGCACCACCGCCAACCTCACCAAGAGCGGCCTGCCCCAGTTCGAGCCGCTCCTCTCCTACACCCCCGCGGACTTCACCACGCTCGAGGACCAGATCCTCAACTACACGAACCCCAACTCCAACCGCGACTCGACGGACTTCATCAAGGCGCTTTCCGAGATCTACGCGATGCTCAGCACGGACATCACCCAGGTCCGGAACAGCGCGACCGCGGCGCAGGCGGAGGCCTTGCCGCGGTACATCGTCATCTTCCTCTCCGACGGTCACCCCACCTTCAACCAGGACGACGAGCTCTTCCAGGGCGACGCGGTCAAGCGCATCCGGCAGCTGCGGATCCTGGTGGACGACGTGATCTTCAACACCGTCCACGTCTTCGCCCCGGTACAGCCGGTGTCGAGCATCTGCGACGTGACCGGCGACGCCGGCTGCCCGCTGCTGATCATCAACCAGGACGCCGAGCGGCTGGAGAAGATGGCCACGCTCGGCGGGGGCAACTTCCGCGACTTCCGGAACAACGAGGCGGTCAACTTCCTCAACTTCAACATCGGGCAGACGAGGCGGGCCTACGTCCTGAAGGAGTTCGTGGCCTCGAACATGTCCTCTCCGGCCGATTCCCCGGCCGACGCCGGGGACAGCGACCGCGACGGCCTCACCGACGAGCAGGAGCTCGCGCTCGGGACCGACCCCAACAACCCCGACACCGACGGTGACGGGTTCAGCGACGGCGTCGAGGTCCACTTCGCCGCGCTGGGGGCCAGCTTCAATCCCCTGGGTTTCATGCTCCCCGACGGCGGCGGGCTCGACCCCGGCTGTCCGCCCGCGCTCCGCGGTGTGGACAGCGACTGCGACGGGATCAACGACTGTGACGAGCAGATCATCGGCACCAACTCCACGCTCATCGACTCGGACAACGACGGGATGCCGGACAGCATCGAGTGGCAGCTCGGCACCCAGCCCTCGGCGCAGGACCTGGACGAGGATCCGGACAACGACGGCCTGGTGAACCGCAACGAGCTCCGCTACCACACCAACCCTCTGCTGGGGGACACCGCCACTCTCGGGGTGAACGGCTACCGCTACGTCGTGGAGGAGGACGGTCCGGTCGACGAGGAGGGGCGGCAGTGCTTCAAGTTCCGGGTGGAGAACGTGTCGCTGTCGCCCACGCTCCCCAACCGGCCCGACGGTGGCATCTCGCTGCCCGACGGCGGCCAGTACTTCCTCCCCGATGGCGGGCTGCTCTTCCCTGACGGGGGCACCGGCTACGGTGCGGGCTGGAACGAGATCCAGATCGCGATCGCCATGCTCCCCGCTGACGACCCGACAGGCCGCACCATCGTCCGCACCTTCCACACCACCGCCGCGCGCTACCCGGTGGGTGGGATCAAGCAGACGGTGGACGGGGTCATCCGCGTCGAGCCCACCGACTTCATTCCCACCTGCTACGTCCCGCCAGGCATCGACGGCGGGATCGACGGCGGCACGGACGCCGGGCCCTGAGCGCCGGAGGCGTTCTCTTGCTGCGAGGAGAATCGATGAGTCGTGCCGTTCCCGGCACCCGGACGCTTCGCTTCGTGGCCCCGCTGCTCCTGGCCGCCGCCGCCTCCGGCTGCATGAAGGGCGAGGTCGGCGGAACGTCTCCGCCGGTCATCACCCACCCCGATCTGGACTGCAACACCGCGCCGGCCGCGGCGGCCAATCCCGACTGCCGCCTCCAGCTCAACACCGAGAAGACCGAGTACATCCAGCAGTCGAACGACAAGGACTGGTGGGTGGTCAACGTGGGGACGCTCCCCCCGCGCGCCATCGTGCACGTGGTGGCGGGCTACAAGCCGGGCGCCGGACAGGACGCGGGCACCTTCAACACCGCGGTCAACTTCCAGATCAACGTCCTCGACTCGAACAACGGCGTGCCGGGGACCAGCCTGGCCACCGGGGTCGACGTGCACGGCTCGAACCCGCCGACGATGCTGGACCTCACCTTCCGGTACACGAGGTCGAACAACGACATCTTCCTCCTGGTGCAGGACGACACCGGAAGGAAGGTCGACAACCTCTCGCCCTACAGCATCTTCGTCGAGGTGGTGACCGATCCGGACAGCAACGAGCCGAACGACACGCCGGCCACCGCCACTCCCATCACGCTCAGCTCGTCGGGCGGTGGCGTGCAGGGCAGCAACGGCGGCTTCCTCGCCACCCCGGGTGACGTGGACTACTTCTCCATCGTCGCCGCCAACCCGAACTCGGTGATGTGGCTCGACGTGGTGCAGGACTGCACCCCCGCCACCTGTCCTCCCCCGCACCGGTACCGGCTGGAGTACTTCCTCCGCGATCCGAGCGGCGCGGTCGTGGCCACCGACTCCTCCACGGCGGGCTCGCTGGTGAGCCAATCGTCGATGGAGGTCGCCACCGCGCGCCTTCTCAAGACCACGGGCACGTACACGCTCCAGGTCAGGGGCTACATCGATCCCAACAATCAGACGGTGATTCCGCCAGGAGATCTGAACTTCAAGTACAAGGTGTCGGTCATCATCGTCCCGCTCCAGGATCCGCCGGAGCCCAACGACACCATCGACGATGCGAAGGCCAAGCCGTCGCCCGACCTGACCCTCGCCGGTCCGGGCTCGTCAGGGACCATCACCGGACGCATCAGCTTCGTGCCCGATCCGGACTACTACCGGATCCGGCTCTCCGGCGCCTCGGCCGTGCCGCATCTGCTGCACTACGTGGTGACGCCGAGCAACGCGCCGGCCCGCTTCCCGAAGCTTCCCGGGCCGAAGGACCGCCTGCTCCAGGTCACCACCGAGATCCCCGCCGGCGCGCAGAGCGAGTGCGCGGCCGGTGACGCGGGGGTGTGCATCATCAGCGCGCCGGTGAGCAACTACAACTATCCCATCGCCACCAACCTCTGTCAGGCCCCGACGCCGCAGTGCCTGCAGTCGACGCGCTACGAGAGCCCCGACGCGGGCTCGAACCCGAACCTCCAGAACCTCGGCAACTTCGAGTCGATCCTCCAGGTGCCGCCCCACGCCGGAGCGGTGGACTACTTCTTCCTCTTCGAGGACGAGGGGACGAACTGGGCGGACGACACCGACTACACCATCTTCGTCCAGTGGCTGAACGAGCCGGACTCGGCCGAGGCGGTCCCGGATCCGCAGCGCGGGCCGGTCGCGATGGGGACCGGCGTCGCGGCCACCGCGCTCGGCGGAGCGTCGGTGGGATTCCTGAGCTACGGGATCGGCGCGCTCGACACGAGCCTCGGCATCTCACCGATCACCGACGTGAAGGACTACGACGGGCGGGGCGACGACGTGGACACGTACATCGTCGACGTGCCCGTGGGCGCGGTGCCCACCGACTCCCGTCTCTTCTTCCAGTGGCGGATCCCCGCGGCGACGATGACCACCACGCCGCCCTACGACCTGGGCATCCGTCTCGGATTCTGCGTCCCGGACGCCGGGGTGGACTGCGCGAGCATCCAGACCCGCACCCAGAACGGCGGCAGCCAGCTGGGCCTGATCTACACGGACAACCCGGTGACCTCGTGGTGGAACTTTGCTCCGCAGGCGACACCGAACGAGCCGGCCTACGACCGGGCCTACTCGGGCTCGGCGCCCACCGGCAACGTGCTGACCACGTTCCGCGACTACGCCTGCGGCTGCCTCGAGCAGAGGTTCGCCGGTCCAGTCTCGGGGAACGCGCGGATGTTCATCTCGGTGTTCCCCATCAACCGCACCGGCTGGCTGACCACCTACGCGCTCCCCTACACGGTGGAGACCGGCTGGGGCGGGCTCGGGTCCTACCCCTACAACTTCACGTCCGTGCCCGGGGGGGCCAGCATCGCGTGCCCCACGCCGTGCGGGTTCACCAAGAACTGACGATCAGGGACCGGCGCCGCCGTCAGGGAGCACGCCGGGACGGTTCTCCAGGGGGATCGTCTTCGTCGGAAAGTTCTCGGCGTTCGAGGTGATGGTCAATGTCGCCTGGTAGATCCCGCCGTCAGCCGCCTGGTACTGGCCCGGGGCAGGCCTGGTGAAGCGCATCGGAACGAAACCCGTCTGGTTCGACTTGATGGTGTTGTTGACCTGGCCGTTGTTGTCGAGCACGCCGGTGGAGAGCAGGAGGAAGGGCGCGAACACCCCACCGTCCGGGAGGGTGGCCGGAGTCACCAGACCGGGGTCCGATGCGCTGAGTTGCAGTCCGCTGACCACCAGATCCTCCACGCCCTGGTTCAGCAACAAGAGCGTCTCGGGCCTTCCCTGCCCCACGAAGAACGTGTCGACGATAGAATCACGGTCGGTGATGATCTGAGGCTTCTGCTTGAGCTCGGTCCCGGAATCACCACAGGCAAGAAGAGCGGCGCCGACGAAGACTGCGCCTGAGAAGAGAACGCGCTTGATCATGAAAAGAAGTCTACCGGTCCCTTCGAGCCCCTTCCAGAGACGAGCCGCGGTCGTCGCGACGCTCCTGGTGTGGCTGTGTGGGTGTAGCAGCGGTCGTGACGACTTCATCGGCGCCCGCGTGCTGGACAGCTGCAACGGGAGCTGGCCGGTCTGCAACCAGACCGCGAGCTGCTTCATCGGCGACGAGAGCTATGTCGAGGGCCGCTTCCCCGGGCAGGGGAAGATCATCGTCCGCCTCGACGAGCCGAGCGAGGTGAAGATCAGCTTCTTCTTCGACGACATCTCGGCGGTCGGGACCCTCACCTCGATCGTCTGGTACGAGACCGGGTGCAAGGCCAGCACCCGCGTCGACGTGGAGGGGCAGACGGTGGCCACCGAGTCGAACTCCACCGGCGTGTTCGAGCGCAGCGCCAACCTGCTCGAGAACGACGAGCACCTCATCTCGTTCAAGAGCGACCTCGAGGCGACCTACCTCATGAAGGTCGAGATCATCCCGACGGTTTTCTAGTGCCTCGACCGGGGTGTAGCGAGCAGGCGAGACGGCAGAGACCGAAGCGAGACGGCGCACACGAGGCAGGAGCAGCGGAGGCGTGCCTCGTGGCACGTCGAGCAGCGCACGGCCGAGTCTGCGCGTCGCAGCGAGAGGATCGGCCGGCGTAGCGATCACTACACCCCGGTCGCGGCACTAGAGCTTTCCGGTCTTCGCCTTCTTCACCAGCCGGTCCGCCACGCGGTAGGCGTTGGCCATGATGGTGAGGGTGTTGGGGTTGCCGCCGCTGGTCGGCATGAAGCTGCCGTCCACCACCCAGAGGTTCGGGACGGTGTGGGCGCGACAGTCGCGATCGAGGACGCTGGTGGCCGGGTCGTCTCCGAAGCGGCAGGTCCCGTGCTGGAGGATGGTCGTCTCGCCGGCCTCGGTCACTCGCCACACGGCGTCCGGCTCCATCGCCCGGAGGAGATCCTCGCCGCGGTCGATGAGGTAGCGGGTCACCGGGAGGTCCGCGGGGTGCCGGTCGATGGTGATGGCCGCGACCGGCAGCCCGTACCGGTCCAGCACCGTGTCCTCCACCGAGACGGACGTGCCCGGGGTGGGCAGCCACTCGGCGTAGGTCTCGAACTGGAGGACCTTGCTGTCGCGAAAGACGCGGAAGCGGTCCTTCAGCTCCTTGCCGAAGACGCCCTTGCCGCCCTGTGCCAGCACGATGGCCTGGCTGATCGGCGCCGGATGCTCCCAGAGGAAGCCGATGGCCCCACCCTTGCGACTCCCCAGCTTCGTCGAGGCCGGCAGGACGTAGTGGTCCGAGAGGCTGCGCTGGACGAAGGGCGCCGGATCGTCCAGCCAGGGCCAGCTCTGCTTCCGCTTGCTGATCCGGAACGAGGCGCGGCTGCGGCCGAAGCCGCTGAACATCAGATTCTTCCCCACCAGGCCGGTGTCGTTGGCCAGCCCCTTCGGCCAGCGGGCCGAGCGGGAGTTGAGGAGAAGGCGCGCGCTCTCCACCGCGGTGCAGGACACCACCACGATGCGGGCGGGCTGCTCCTGCAGCTCCCCCTTCTCGTCGATGTAGACCACGCTCTTCGCCCGGCCGTCGGCCGTGACCTCCACGCTGCGGGCCATGCACCCGGGTCGGAGCTCCACCTTGCCGGTCTCCAGGGCGAGCGGCATCAGCGTCACCTGGGTGCTGGACTTGGCGCCGCTCTCGCAGCCGTAGCTCCCGCAGAACACGCAGTAGATGCAGCCGGCGCGGCCCCGGTAGGGACGGCTGGCGATGGCCCGGGCCGTGGGGTACGGGTGCACGCCGATCTTCTTGCCCGCCCGGTCGATCTCCTTCGCGATCGGGTGCTCGTCCAGGGGCGGCAGCGGGTAAGGCTTCCGTCGCGGCTCGGCCCACGGATGCTGGGTGACCACGCCCGAGACGCCGATCTCCTCCTCCACCTGCTCGTAGTAGGGCAGGAGGTCCTCGTAGCGGATGGGCCAGTCCACCACCGTGGAGCCCTCCGGCGCGCCGAGCATCGACCTCATCCGGAAGTCCACCGGCTTGAGCCGGTAGAAGAACCCGCTCATGTGCACCGTGCCGCCGCCGACGCAGTTCGCGGTCCAGGCGTGGTTGGTGCGCGAGTACTTGCCGTTCTGCCCCACGCGCCAGAGGTGCGGCTCGTCCCAGGGCAGCGGCATGAAGAAGTTGCGCCGGCTGATGGCGATCTCGTCGTGGGTGAAGTCACCCTTGTCGTAGGCCGGCCCCTTCTCCAGCACCACGACCTTGAGCCCCGCCCGCGCCAGCTGCAGCGCCATCGGGGCGCCACCCGCTCCACTGCCCACCACCACCGCATCCACCTCGGAGAAGGCCATCGACGGCTAGCCCTTCCTGGTCTCGCAGGCGTGGTGGTGATGTCCGGACGGATCCGCGCATCCCCGCCGTCCGTTGCCGAAGCCGATCAGCTCCCAGCCACGGCCGCCGCGGTTGCCTCCGTGCGCCGGATCTCCGAACAGCCCTTCCATCGTCAGGCCGATGAGGACCGTCCAGTAGTGCTGCTCGCCCGAGGCGGCGGGCGAGTCCTTGAACTCCGTGAGCAGTGCGTCCTGCAGGTCGGGGGCGAGGGCGGCGAAGGGCTTCTGGTGTCGGCCCTGGGCCCGCCGCATCAGCACCTCGGTGCCGCGGACGAAATCATCGCGGACGTGAGCGAGGGTCGGCGTCGCCAGCGCCCGGTCGATGTACTCCGGAACACCGAGGTCGACGGCACCTGGCTCCTCGTCGCGCGGACAGATGCGCTCGACCGCCGCCGCCACCGTGTCGTACTCGTCGTTGGTGAGCGAGCGGTGAGAGGTCTCCAGCGCCGGTCCAACCGTCACCTCGGATTTCTTCGGCTCGGACGGTTTGCACGCCGCGTAGAGCAACGCCGTTCCGCTCATGAAGCCGACGTGCTCGATGAAGTTCCGGCGGGTCATGTCCTCCGGCGCGTCGTGCGCGGAGGTGGGTGGAGATGTCTCCGACATGCGGAGGAGTGTCCTCCGGGAAATCGACGAGCCGCAAGACATGCACGCGCGGGGAACCGCGGCACCGCTGGTAGAATGCGAGTCGGATCCGGGGGTGAAAGTGAAGGAAGGGATGCGTCCCACATCGATGGCGCTGGCCGTCGGCGCCATGGTCGCGCTCGTGTTTGCCGGCTGCAGCCGGAATCTGGGCGAGCTCATCTACAACGACAGCTTGCTCTGCGGTGACGAGAACCAGGCCTGCGCGCCGGATGGCGGGCGGTTCGATCTCCACATCGTGGATCGCACGAGCTACGTGGTGGCCACTCCCTCGGTCCCGACCTTCGACATGGTGATCAAGCCGAACAGCACCAGCGTCGGCTTCGCCTACGTGGTGGTGAGCCCGCGGCAAGACTCGGGCGTCATCGCGATGTTCCCCGACGCCGGCATCGTCGACTACGACATCATGTTCCGCGAGTTCGACGTCGACGCCGGCGTCGCCTCGCCTCCGCAGCTGGTGCAGACCGTGCAGCGCTTCTTCGGCGTGAGCGTCGCCTACCAGGTGAACGGCTTCCCGGCGGTGGCGTACCTCGGCGGACCGCCGGACTTCACCGAGACCTTCTGGTTCCAGAACGACGCGGCCATTGCCTACAACCAGGGCGGGCGCTGGGTGGAGCAGGTGGCGGCGACCGACTCGAGCCCGCCGATGGCCAGCCCGCCGTCTCCGCCGAGCGACAACGGGAAGATCGTCGGCTTCTACCCGGCGCTGATCTTCGAGGGGAACAACGCGGTGCTCGCCTACCGCGACGGCCACTTCGGCCAGTCCGCGGGCACCGGCGACTGGAACTCGGCCGATCTGGAGATGGCCGTCGGCGGGCCCACCACCTGGACCCCGGTGGCCCTGCTGCAGTCCGGCGACAGCAAGCGCGCCTACGGCGCTCACAACCGCATCATCTACGGGGCGAAGACGCTGAGCTCAGGGCTGCGCGCCGCCGCGGTGGTCTCGGACCGGGCCGGCACCGCCCCGGACACCTTCGGGGCGGACATCGAGTTCTCCGAGCAGCAGAGCGACGGGACCTGGAAGAGCTGCGGCGCGTTCCAGCCGCTGACCATCGCCGACACCCCGAGCATCCTGGGCGCCAACGGCGCGTCGATGCTGCCCAACACCCAGGCCGGCCCCTCGATCGACTACCGCGACAACTTCGGCTACGCGGTCGCGGTCACCAACCGCAGCCAGAACGGCGTCTTCTTCACCGCCTGCGCCGCGAACACCGACTGCACGACACCCTCGGGGTGGGACACGCTCGATCCGGTGTTCCAGCGCGGAAGCGGTGGGTGGTACGCGGCGGTGGCCATCTCGCCGGACGGAGACCCATCGGTCGCCTATTACATCTGCTCGAGTCAGCCCAACCGGAACGAGAACACCTGCACCGACGACCACTACCTCGCGGTGGCGAACCGGGGGCTCAGCCAGGTGTGGAGCGACCACGAGGTGGTGGTCGACAAGGGCTCTGCCTTCCAGACCCGCATGGTCTTCATCGGCAACCGCCGGGTGATCGGCTACCGGAACGGCGCCAGCGGCGTTCTGCAGATCGCGGTCGAGAAGCCATGACTCGGTCGTCGCCGTTCCTCCTGGTCGCCGGAGCGATCGCGGTCTCGCTCGCCTGCGGCAAGGGCGACAACTCGCTGGACGGGAGCCTCTCCGAGGTGTTCGACCTCGACGTCTCCACCGTCCACGTGCTCCGCAACGACGACGCCCTGGTGGTGAGCTACGAGCACAACGCCGGGCGGGACATCGACCTCGTGCTCCGCTTCACCCTCGCGCTGGACCAGCTCACGCTGCAGACCGGCCGCACGACGAACATCGCCGGCTCCACCGACGGCGGCACCCTCCGTGCCACCTTTCTCCACAACGCCGCCGGCGAGCCGGCGCGGGTCCTGCCCGACGTCTCCATCGGCGAGTTCACGCTGGACACGGGTGGAAACCCCGGAGATGACACCCGAGGAAGCTTCAGCGCCTCCTTCGTCAGCGACGGCAGCTACGGCAGCGGGCGCGCGGTGTCGGGAAATTTCCACGCCATCGCGCTCGACGGCGGGTACGGCGGCTAGGGCGCAGCCACGTGAGGGGCTGTGCGCACCCGAGACCACAAGTGGGATTGACGAAATTCGTCAGCGGAATCGCGTTCGTGGATGCGTTGACAGCTCTCTACAGCGTTCGATTTACTCGGGCACGACCCATGCGAGCTCGAACTGCGCTCCGCGTCGTGGCGCTCATGTCCACGCTCGCGGGACCGTTGGTGCTGTCGTCCGACGCGGCGGCCGCCACCTCGAAGAAGACGGCTGCGAAGTCTTCCTCGAAGAAGCCGGCCTCGTCGAAGTCCAGCGCGTCGAAGAGCTCGAGCAAGAGCAAGGGCAAGACCGCGTCCACCGCCAAGGCTTCTCCAGCGAAGGCATCCTCCTCCTCCTCCGGGTCCGCAGCGAAGGCGGCATTCGACCCGATGGCTCCCAGCACTCCCATCCCTGCCGCTCCGGCCACCGCCTCGGCCGCCGGCGCACCTCCGCAGCGCGGCCCCACCCGCATCGACTTCGACGACCGGCTCATCCAGGGCCAGACGAACAAGTCGGGCGCGGTGTACCTCTACGACCGGAAGGAGCTGAAGCAGCGCTCGATGATCAAGAAGCGCGAGACCTTCCGGGAAGAGATCGTCGGCGCCGTCTACGACTCCGAGCTCTGACGTGAGCGGCCAACCGGCAGTGCTCCAGGTGGTCATCCTTCGCGACGGTCTCCTGGTGGGGACCGAAGTCTTCGTGCCTGGCTCGTACGTGCTGGGCAGCTCGGACGACGCCGACCTGCGCCTCGACGACGCGGCGGTGGACCCGCACCACGCCGTCCTCTACTTCCAGAACGGAAAGGCCGCGGTGCAGGACTCGGGCTCGGTGGGCGGCCTCTACGTCAACGGCCACCAGGTCACCGCCTGCGAGATTCGCTCGGTGGACGAGGTGGTGCTGGGGCCCTTCGTCCTCAAGACGCGGGTGCTCGGGCCGCGCACCACGCCCAAGACCACTCCGCCTCCCGAGGTGTCGGCGCTCCTCGGCAGCGTGGCGCCCGCGGTCATCCCGCAGGTCGCCCCCATCTCCTCGCCGCGGCGCGCGTCCGCGCCACCGCCTCCTCCCGCGGAGCCCGAGGCGACCGCGCCGGCGCCGTACTCCACGCGCGGACCGGTGGCGAACGGTCAGGCCGAAGGACCCGGCACGGTGCCCTCGGCGAGACGGCGCAAGGGCAAGGCGCCGAAGAACGAGGACGAGCCGCTCGGTCCATTCCCCTCCTCGGTCGCCGTCGAGCCGGAGCTTCCGCCGGAGCCTCCTCACCGCGCTGCCCCCGTGGTCCGCCCCGCCCCCGAGCGCCCGTGGCACGAGGCGGCGCCGGTGTGGCCTCCTTCGTCGGCGGCGCGCGCACCCGAGCAGATCCGCCCGCCGCCTCCTCCGCCGCAGGCCGTCGCGCCCTCGGCGCCGGTCGCCCGCGCCGTCCCGGTGCAGGCCCGCCGCGCGCCCGTCCACGCCGGCGCGTCCGCGCGCGGGCCCCAGCTCTTCGCGGTGCCCACCAAGGGAGGCCGGGGCAAGGCCCGCATCTACTTCGAGCTCTACTGGCAGGGCGCCCGGCAGATGGCGAAGAGCTTCGGCCCCACCTCGAAGAAGAAGCCCATCACCAGCGGCCTGGCCGACGTGGCGATGGTTCCCTTCTACGGCTTCAGCATGCCGGAGGGCTTCCCCATCGCCGAGTCCGCCGGCCGCGGGACCTACCGGCTGTACCTGCCGCCCAAGGCGGACCTCGACAAGCGCCGGAGCGACGGTCGGTTCGTCCCCGCGGCCACCGGTGACGTCGAGGCGTTCGACGGCCGCAAGTGCGTGCTGCTCCAGAGCGGCAACGCCGTCGCCCTCCGCGAAGGCGACATGACGTGCTTCGTGTACGTCGCCCCGCCGCCGGAGCGGACCTTCGTCAACCCGCTCCGGAACCGGCCCTGGTTCTTCATCTTCCTGGTGCTGGCCTTCTTCGGCCCCACCTGCTGGTGGATCCTCTTCGGTCCACAGGGCGCGGAGCTGGCGGACTTCAACGCGCGGAACCTGAATCCGGTTGCCGTGCGACTGATGGTGCCGAAGAAGGAAGAGCCGAAGAAGAAGGAAGAGCCAAAGAAAGAGGAGAAGAAGGAAGCAGAGAAGAAGGAAGAGAAGAAGCCGGAAAAGAAGAAGGAACCAGAGAAGAAGGTGGTCAAGGCGCCGCCCCCCAAGGCTCCGCCGCCGCCGCCCACGCCGCAGCCTCCTGCCAACGTGCAGAAGGCGCTGGCGAAGGTGAGCGCGGCGGGTCCCGCGATGAAGTCGATGCTCGCGGCGATCAACAAGCTGGGCCCCGGTGGAAACGCCGCGGCCTTCAAGCTGAACGGGCTCGTCGGCAAGGGACCGGTGGCGAGCAACGTGGGCATGCCCGGACTGGGTACGGGAACCGGAACCGGTGGTGGCCGCGAGCTCCTGATGGGCAAGGGCGGCGGTGGCATCGGTGCGATGGGCGCGGGGGGAGTGGGGAAAGGTCCGGTGCGCGCAGGCGTCGCACGTGCAGCGTCCGACCGGGTGAGCTCGCAGGGGCAAATCGACAAGGAAGCAGTTGCGAAGGCGATCAACTCCCACCTCGCCGAGGTGCAGCGCTGCTACGAGGCTGCGCTGCTGAAGAATCCTGGGTTGGCCGGCAAGGTCGTGCTGGAATGGAGCATCTCCACCCAGGGCAGGGTGGTGAGCTCGAAGAGCAAGAGCTCGACCCTGAAGGACAGCTCGGTCGAGACGTGCATCCTCCGCTCGCTCAACACCTGGCAGTTCCCGCCCGCCCGAGGCCAGTCGGTGATCATCAGCTATCCCTTCATCTTCAACGCGGTGGGTTTCTGACCGAGGCGGCGACGCGCACCGCAGGCGACGCCCTCTCCCCCACCGTTCAGGACACGACTTGAAACGAACCCTCTTGCTCTTGGTGTGTCTCGCTCCCGTCCTCGCCCATGCGCAGGGCGAAGAACTGGAGAACCCGGGCACGGTCCTGGCGGTGCAGGACCGGACCTACCGGATGGCGAGCGAGCTGTGGATCGGCATCGGCGTCGCCCCGCTCGACGCGTTCTACAAGGGCGTCACCGGTCAGGTGGGCTACGTCTACCACTTCAGCGATTCGTTCGCGTGGCAGGTGGGACGCGGTCTGCTCTCGTACAACATCAAGACCGGGCTCCGGAACCAGCTGGAGACGCAGTTCGGCGTGAGCCCCACTGCCTTCCCGCAGCTCAACTGGATCGTGGGCTCGGACGTGATGTGGACGCCGATCTACGGCAAGACCTCCTGGCTCAACTCGAGCGTGGGCCACTTCGAGGTGTTCGGCACGCTCGGCGGCTCGGTGGTGAACGAGCGCATCGCCGCGGACGTCGCCAGCGGCAGCGGGCAGACGGTGTTCCGGCCCGCGATCCACCTCGGGCTGGGCGCGCGCCTCTTCACCAGCAAGAACGTCTCCTTCCGGCTCGACTTCAGCAACGAGTTCGTCATCTACAAGGGGCTCGAGGCCAACATCCTCCTCGTCCAGCTCGCGCTGGCGCTGAACTTCGGCGGCACCGAATGAGTGTCGTCCGGATGCAGCCGGTGACCGCGGCCGCGGTGGCGCTCGTGCTTGCGCTGCCGGGCTTCGCCCAGACGCCGGCGCCCCAGTCCACGCCTCCCCCGCCGGCGACGAAGGCGCCTGCAGCGGCCGCTCCCCCACCGCCCTCTGCGGCACCCGCGGCCGCTCCCGCGTCGAGCCCTCCCGCGCAGGCCCCGAGGCCGGCCGGCGCCGCCGCTGCTCCGGCGCAGCCCGGCGCGGCACCGGCGACGGCTCCCGCGGCTCCGGCAGCGGCGGCTCCCCAGGCCGGCCAGCCGGCCGCGCAGCAGCAGGCCGCGGCCGACCAGCCACCGCCGAAGGTGGACCCGAAGATCTTCGACGAGGCGCTGAAGGACTACTTCGACAACAAGCAGGAGCAGGCGGCCCGCAAGCTCTACGCCTTCATCGAGTCCACCCCGCCCACCGACGAGAACTTCGCCTGGGCGCAGTACTTCCTGGCCCGCTGCCTCATCGACCTGAACCTCCGCCACGGCGGCGCGGTGTACCTGGCGAAGGTGGCGCACGAGCGGAGCAACCCCCAGGTCCTCCCCAAGACCCTCGAGGCGCTGAAGGTCCTCACCCAGGTGCCACACGACGAGGTGCTGATCGACGAGCAGATCTTCGGCTCGCTCGACCTGGGCTTCTTGCCCGACAGCGTCAGCGACTACGCCAACTACCAGCAGGGCCTGGTCGACCTCCGGGTGGGGAACGAGCGCTGGGCGAGGACCCACTTCGTGAAGCTGGACGAGGAGGGCGTGGAAGCCAGCCGCGCCAAGTTCGCGCTGCTGGTCACCCGGCTGAGGAACGCCAAGCAGGTCGACGATCAGATGATCGACGACTTCCTCGAGCTGTCGAAGGACCAGAAGCTCACCCAGGAGGCACGCAACGAGGCCCGCCTCGCGGTGGCCCGCCTCCGCTACGAGAAGAAGGACTACGAGGGAGCCCTGAAGGCCTACGACATGGTGCAGCTGCCCTCTCTCGATCCGGGCCGCGCCACCCTGTACCTGGAGGAGGCCTGGACCCGGTACAACCTCGGCCAGCTCCGGGCGACCATCGGCCTGCTCACCACCCTGGACGCTCCGAGCTTCCGGGACGAGTTCCTCCCCGACAAGTACATCCTCCGCGCGCTGGTGTACCGCGACCTCTGCCAGTACCTGCCCGCGAAGCGCGCGGCCAAGGAGCTGACCCGCCGGTTCAGCGACTCGCTGGAGGCCATCCGCGAGCGCGATGACCTCACCCAGGACTTCCGCCTGCGACGGGCCGCGAACAGCCACGGCTCCACCCGGCGGACGGCGAAGTTCCTCGAGTCCCTCAACCTCGAGGGCGAGCAGCTCGGGCGCCACGCCGGTGGCTTCGGCGAACGGCTCTACAAGCACCTGCAGAAGGTCTACGACCTGGCCCACGCCGAGGCCGAGCGCCTCTACCAGCAGCGGCTCCAGGAGGCCGTGCGCGAGGAGGCCGACCGGCTGCTCCGGGCCGACGAGCAGGTGCGCCTCATGGAGTACGAGGTCGGTCTCAAGCTCTACGAGCGCGTCAAGCGCGGCGCCAAGCTGGTCCAGCCGGAGAAGCAGCCCGCGCTCACCTCCGCGCAGATCGCCTTCAAGTTCACCGGCGAGTACTGGAACGACGAGCTCCGCAGCTACCGGGTGACCATCCCCAGCCGGTGCATCGAGGAGGGCGCCCAGTGACGGGTCCCCTCTTCCTGCTGCTCCTCGCCCAGGCCAAGGGCCCGCTGCTCCCCACGCTCGACAAGAGCGTGAACCCGGTGGTCACCAAGCAGCGCGAGAAGACCGAGTACGTCGAGAAGCTGAAGCGGGACATCTTCAAGGTGGACCGCTCGCTCCTCGAGACCGAGCGGCTGATCGCCAAGAGCCGCAATGCCCCGTACCTCCCGGACCTCCAGTTCCGCCTGGCCGAGCTCTACGTCGAGAAGAGCCGCTACGTGTACTTCCTCCAGGTGGAGCAGCGCGGCGGCGACAACAAGGGCGCCATCGTCAGCCCGGAGACCAAGCTGCTGAAGCAGAAGGCGGTCCAGCTCTACAACCGGCTGCTCCGGGAGTTCCCGGACTTCCACGACGCGGACAAGGTCACCTTCTACCTGGCGCACGAGATGCGCGAGCTCGGTCAGTTCGACGAGATGCTCAAGACGCTGGGCGAGCTCATCACCAAGTACCCCAAGAGCCCGCTCCGCCTCGAGGCCGACCAGATCATCGGCGACTACTACTTCGACAAGGCAGACAACGCGGAGGCCGAGAAGCACTACCAGGCCATCCTCCAGTTCCCGGTCAGCCCGGTGCACGACCTCGCCCGGTACAAGCTGGGGTGGATCCGGGTGAACCAGCAGAAGTTCAACGACGCAGTCACCTTCTTCGAGGCCGCCGCGGGCAGCGAGCCCATCCCCGGCGTGGACAGCCAGAAGGCGCTCAACGTCAAGCGCGAGGCCCTCCTGGACCTCGTCTACAGCTACACCGAGGCCCGGCCGCCCAAGGGCGCGCTCCCCTACTTCGAGAAGCTCTCCGACAGCCGCACCACCTACGCGCTGGCCCTGGACAAGCTGGGGAATCGCTACTTCATCAAGCAGCAGTACGAGTGGGCCATCCCCGCGCTGCGGAAGCTGATGGAGATCCAGCCCGACCCGGACCTGGACATCGAGCGCGCCGAGAAGCTCTACGACTCGCTCAAGGCCGCCAAGGGCCGCGTGCCGACGCAGCAGGAGGACATCAAGTTCCTTGTCCGCGCCGCCGTGAACGTGAAGGTGGATCCGTTCAAGGAGGAGAGCACCCGGCGGAAGCAGCTCGTCGAGCTGGAGGAGCTGACCCGCGACCTGGCCACGCAGCTGCAGGCGCTGGCGCAGAAGACCGACGACCGGAAGGTCTACCTGCAGGCGGCGAGCGCCTACAGGGAATACCTCTCGCTCTTCCGCCCCGAGAAGTACGTCCGGGACATCATGCACAACCGCGCGGATGCGCTCTTCGCCGCGCACGAGTATCCCGAGGCGGCCCGGCAGTTCGAGGAGCTCGAGACCTACGAGGTCCGCGGGAAGAACGCCGCCGGCGCCGAGGCCGCCGCCTACGGCGCGCTGCTCGCCCACTTCAGCGCGCTCAAGGCGGGCGAGGTGGATCGGATCACCGCCTTCGAGGTCGCGGATGCCCGCCAGGCGCTGAAGCTCGACGGCGCGAAGTTCATCACCAAGTACCCGCGCAACCCCAACGCCCTCACCGTCAAGTTCAACATCGCCCGCGCCAATTACGACGACGGCGAGTTCGAGCGCTCCAGCCAGCTCTTCACCGCCTTCGCGATGGAGTACCCGACCTCCAAGGACGCGCCGGTGGCCGGGAAGCTGGCCCTCGACGGACTCCGCCAGCTCAACGACTTCAAGGGCATCGAGGAGACGACGCGGAAGTTCCTCTCCAACGGGCAGCTGCCCGCCACCTTCCTCGCCGACGTCCGCAAGTTCCAGGCGGAGAGCAAGGGTGAGGCCCTGGGCGAGCTCGCGCTGCAGAGCTCTGCCGAGACCGGCGACGTGGTGGAGGGCCTCCTCAAGGTCGCCTCGGAGAACAAGGGCGGCGACATCGCGGAGAAGGCGCTCTACGGCGCGTTCACCGCGGCCCGCGAGAAGAAGGACTACGTCAAGGAGCGGGAGATCGGCGCGAAGCTGCTCACCGACTACCCGAAGACCGCCTACACCTCGGACGTGCTCGCCACCATCGCGCGGCACTCGGCCGAGGCGGGGCGCTTCCCCGAGGCGGCGCAGTGGTACGAGCAGCTCGGGCAGCGGATGGGCCAGGACGGCACCGCGTACGACGGGTGGATGGCCGCCGGCCGCCTGCGGATGGTGCTCAACGACTACCCCGGCGCGCAGAAGGACTTCCAGGCCGCGGCCAACGTGGGCGGCAACCGCCGCGGAGAGGCGCTGGCGCTGCTCTCCCAGTCCAAGCTGAAGGCCCGCGACCTCGCCGGCGCCAAGGCCACCGCGACCCAGGCCCTGGGAGTGGACAAGACGAACCCGCAGGCCGCGGCCGTGCTGGCCGAGGTGGCGGCCACCCAGGGCGAGCGCCCCGACGTGCTCGCGAAGGCGCTGGCCCCGGTGGTCAACGCGCCGTCGAGCCAGGGCGAGGACAGCGCCAAGGCCCTCTGGTACCTGGGTGAGCTGCTGTACCGGAACTTCAAGGCCATCCCCGCCGACCAGATCGACCAGAAGGTGGCGGCGCTGCAACAGCTGCAGGGCGTGTACAACCAGTCAGCGTCGATGGGCAGCTCGGAGTGGGCCGTGGCCTCGCTGTGGAAGCTCGGCCTGTCGCTCCAGTCGCTCGCCGAGGCGGTGGAGCAGACGCCGGTGCCGGCCGGGCTGTCGGCCGCCGACGCCCAGCAGTTCAAGTCTGCGGTGAAGCAACAGGTCCAGCCCATCAAGGAGCAGGCCGAGGAGGCCTTCAAGACCTGCCTCGCGCGCGCCAGCCAGCTCGAGGTGTACGCGCCCGCGGTGCTCGGCTGCCGCAGCCGCAGCGAGACCGCGCGCTCGCCACTGCCCGCTCCGCCCGCACCGGGCAACCTGCCCACGGGGTTCCCCGAGCTACAGAAGAAGGCCGAGACGATCCAGGACGCGGCCTCGCTCGAGGCTCTGGGCCTCGCGTACCTCGAGGCGAAGCAGATCCCCCTGGCGCAGCTGGCGCTCTCCCGGGCCACGGAGCTGGGTGAGACCCGGACCGCGGCCCAGAACGGGCTGGGGGTCGCGCTCCTCTACCAGGGTGAGCCGATGGCGGCCCGCGCGGCGTACGGGAAGGCCATCGACGCCGATCCGGGCAACGACAAGGCGCGCGCCAACCTCGCCGCGCTCCGCTGCCGCTACGGAGACCAGGACGGCGCCAGGAAGGAGCTGGCGAGCGTGAAGAACGGCGCGCTGGCCGGGGCCGACGTGGACCCGGAGTGGAGGGCCTGCCGGTGAAGCGCCTCGCCTTCCCCATCGCCGCGGTCGTCGTGGGGGTGGCGCTCGCCTGCGGTCCGACCAAGGTCGAGGGCAGCCTGCAGGAGATCCTCGACCTCACCTACCAGGACATCAAGCTCGGCTTCGCCGGCGATCAGATCGCGGTGCGCTGGACACGGCCGCGGGGCGCCGGGCTGGACACGGTGCTCGAGCTCTCGGAGAAGCTCGACGGGCTGACGGTGCGCACCGGCGACTTCGTCAACCTCGCCGAGCCGCTCCCCGACTTCGCCCTGGCCGACGCCGGCATGCCCGATGGGGGCCTGCTGCCCGACGGCGGGGTGTTCGATCAGCAGCGGGGCGTCGTGACCCGCGACGTGTTCAACGATCCGCGCAAGCAGTTCCCGCTCATCTCCGACGGCTTCATGGTGCTCTACGACGTTCCGCGCGACGGCGGAGTCGTGAACGGCAGCTTCAGCGTGACCTTCCAGCGCTGCGTGGACTTCGGATGCGGCCGGACCGTGTTCGGCGACTTCAAGGCGACCGTGCAATGAACCGCTTGCGATCCTCACGACCAGCCCAACCGATCTCTGCTCTGCGCACCCAGGCGTGCTGGGTGGCGCTCCTCCTGCTCGCGGGCTGCGGCGGCAAGTACGGCCGCACGGTGCCCGACGACATGGTGAACAAGCTCACCTACGAGGACAAGGTGGACCTGGTCGAGGCGGAGAACGACCTCTTCGTCGCCTACGACCGGGTGGACGACGCGGAGAACGAGATCCTCCGCACCCGAGATCAGATCCGCCGGGCGAAGAAGTCCGAGTCGCTCGCCAGCGGAGAGATCGGCCAGGCCAAGGACCCGGGCACCAAGGAGCTGGCGGTGCTCTCCCGCGACGAGGCGCAGGCCCGGGTGGAGTACCTCCGGGCCAGGCAGGACTGGAACGTCCGCAACCGCGAGCTGGACGAGCTGAACCGCACCTGCGCCGTCACCCGCTACCAGCAGGCCCGCCTCACCGCGGTGCGGAAGGTGAAGGTCTCGGGCAGCGAGCGCTACGACCCCAAGGACTTCGAGCGGCAGGTGAAGACCTGCGAGGCGGATTTGGCCGACCGACGGAAGGCCAGCAAGCCCGAGCGGGAGCGGATGGAGAAGGCCCGGGCGGAGTGGGAGAAGAAGCGCGACGTGGTGGCCCGGAAGAGCTTCGATGCCCGGGCCAGTCCCTTCGTGGAGAAGCTCTAGATGCTGGGCGCTTCGCTCCTCCCGGCGATGCTCCTGCTGCTCGCGGGCCCCGAGACCGGGAAGCTCCGCGAGTCGGTGAAGGCCGACGAGGCCCGGCTGCGGGACTCGCCCGACGACGCCGACGCGCTCAAGCGCCTGGGGATGGCGTACCTCTCGCTCGAGGAGCCGGACAGGGCGGTGCCGCCGTTCCGCGAGCTGGTCCGCCGGAGGCCCGGCCCCGAGTCGATGCTGCTCCTCGTCCGCGCGCTCCGGCTGGCGGGCGAGGCGGCCGAGGCCAAGAGCCTGCTCGACCAGGCCATCACCCAGAGCCCGTCGGACCCGGCGCTGCACATGGAGCGGGCGCTCCTCGCCCGCTCGCTGGACGACAACGAGGGAGCGGTGCGCTCCTGGACGAGGGTGACCGAGCTGCAGCCGCGAGACGCCACCGCCTGGTTCAACCTCGCCGAGTCGCTCCATCGCGCCGCGCGCCTGGACGAGGCCATCGCTGCGGACCGGAAGGCGCTGGAGCTGGACCCGAACCTCACCGTGGCCAGGGTGAACCTGGCGCGGGCGCTGGCGGAGAAGGGGCTCACCGGCGAGGCGAAGGAGCTGCTGATGGCCGCGGCCCAGGCCGCGCCGCTGGACCCCGCCACCCACTACAACCTCGGCGTGCTTCTCCTGCGCGAGGGCAACGTGCCCGGGGCCATCGGCGCGTTCGAGCGGACGCTCCAGCTGGAGCCCCGCTCGGCCCAGGCGCACAACAACCTCGGCGTGGCGCTGGACTGGAAGGACGACTTCGAGGGCGCCCGCCGCGAGTTCCTCGCCGCCACCCGCGACGACCCGCGCTCCGCCGAGGCCTGGTTCAACCTCGGCCTCTCCTACTTCCGCACCGGCGACAACGCGAAGGCGAACCAGGCCTTCGCCCGGGCGCAGACCATCAACCCCACCGCCAGCGCGCCGTACACCCAGCTCGGCCAGCTCTACTTGAAGCAGGGCAAGCGCACCCAGGCCGTGGCCGCGTTCCAGAAGGCCATCGCGCTGATGGCCGAGGACCGGAAGGCCTCCCGCAGCACCGAGGCGTACCGCGGGCTGGCCATCGCCTACGTCGGCCTCGGCAAGTTCAAGGAGGCCATCGCGGTGCTGGAGAAGGCGGTGCGCGAGTTCCCGCAGGACGGCAGCGCCCGCGCCGCGCTGGCCGACGCGCATCTCGCGATGGGCGACCTCGACGGGGCGATCGCCGAGGCGGAGAAGCGCCTGCAGCTCGAGCCCACCGCCGAGGCGCGGCTGGAGCTGGCGGCGCTGTACGCCCGCAAGCGGGTGAGCGCGAAGGCCGAGCCGCTCTACCAGGCGGTGCTGAAGGAGAAGCCCGAGGATCTGTCCGCGGCGCTCGGCCTCGCCGACCTCTACCTGGCCAAGGGCGACTACGCCGCCGCGGAGCGGGTACTCGGCCGCGCCAGGGACCGCCACCCCGACGACACCGCGCTCCTGAGCCGGCTGGGCGTGCTGCACAGCCGCCGCGGACGCCCGGACCTCGCGCTCCCCGAGCTCGAGCAGCTCGTGCGCCGCGACCCCACCCAGCTCGAGGCGAAGGCCGAGCTCGGCTCGCTCTACTACCGGGGCGGTGACTCCGACACGGCGCTGAAGCTCCTGCGGTCCGTGCTCGCCACCGACAGCCGCCAGCCGCTGGCGCACATGTACCTGGGCCAGGTGCTGTTCGAGCGCGGGCAGCCGGCGGAGGCGGAGAAGGCATTCCGCGCCAGCCTCTCGGTGGACCCCACCTTCGCCGCGCCCCACTTCTACCTGGGTCAGCTCTACGAGTCCCAGGACCGGAAGCGGGATGCGCTCCGCGAGTACCGCGAGGCCGTGGCCCGCCAGTCGGACCTGAGCGAGGCGGCGACCGCGGTGAAGCGCCTCGAATCCCAGGTGGCGGCGGACGTGCCCACGGGCAACGCGCGCACGAACCGCTAGGACCGCGAGGCCTTCACCTCCTTGCGGAAGATGAGGAAGCGCATCGCCAGCAGCTGGCCGATGCTGAAGACCAGGACGTCGGCGATCAGCTTCGCCAGCACGACCTGGATGTCCAGCCAGTCCGCCAGGATTCCCACCAGCGGCGCGTGGATGGACATGGCGATGAGGGTGGAGATGATGAACTTCACCGCCTGTCCCGCGACCGGCGTTCCCTGCGCGCGGAAGGCGAAGCTCCGGTTCAGGAAGAAGGCCAGCGTCGAGCCGATGGCCACGCCGATCGCCGCGCCCACCGGCGTGGGGAGCTTCAGGACCTTCTTGCAGACGAGCAGGACGGAGACGTCCACCACCGTGGCGAGCGCGCCGACCTGGAGGCTCCGGGCCGCCCAGGAGCGCATCACCCGCTGGACGACCGCCCGGAACGACGAGCGGCCGTAGCCGATCAGCCCGTGGGAGACGTGTCCGGTGTTCTCGCCCTGAGCCGTGCTCACGCGCGGACCTCCGGGAGAGTCGAGTCGGCGGCGCCTAGCGGCGGCCGCCGCCGCCGTGCCCACCGCCGCCACTGCTGGAGTGACCGCCGCCTCCGCCGGAGTGACCCCCGCCCCCGCTGGAGTGACCGCCGCCACTGGGCGCCGAGTAGCCGCCGCCCCGGGGCGCTCCGCCGAAGCTCCCGTGCGACGGTGCGGAGAAGCTGCGCGAGGGCGCCCCGCCGAACGTGCCCGGCGACGGCATCGAGTAGCCGCGCGAGGGCGCGGAGAAGCTGCGCGGGCTCGACGGGCCCGAGAAGGTGCGGGGACCGGCGTAGGAGGGCGCCTCGGAGCGAGGCTGCGGGCTCCAGTACCCGAGCGAGCGCGGGCGCGGTCCCGGCGCCGAGGGGCCGGAGGGAGGGCTCGGGGCAGGCCGCGGCGCCGGGGTAACGCCTCCTCCGCCGGGGTAGCTCCCGCGCGAGGGGCCCGGGGACGGGGGCACGCGCCAGCCCGCGCCGCCCGGTGCCACCGGCGTCGGCGGGCGGACCGGCGTGACACCGGGGAAGGGCTGGCCCGGTCTCGGCGCGATGGCGCCGGGCGCGAGCCCGCGGGAGGGAGGAAGGACCGACTGGACGCGGCCCGGCGCCGGCGGGGTGAAGCCCGTCACCCGGGGCACGGGACGGCCCACCGCGTGCTCCACCTGGGGCACCGGGGGACCGGCGTACCAGCGCGCCCGGCCGTAGCTCACCGCCTGGTGCACGGGCACCGTGGCCGCGTACGCCGAGTGGATGCGGTCCACCGGGAGCCGGTAGGCCCACACGTCGCGGTAGATGAAGACGTTGCTCGGAACGAAGCACCAGTAGGGCCGCCAGGGCTGGACCACCACCGCGAACCCCACCGGGGGCAGCGGCGCCCAGCCGATGTAGCCACCCCCGAAGCGCCAGTCGACCCAGGCGGGGGCCCAGACGGTGCCCGGATACCAGACCCAGCCCCAGGAGGGCGTCAGGGCCCACCGGCCGTAGTGGAAGGGGGCCCAGCCCCAGGGGTAGTCGCTCTCCCAGGTCCAGCCCCAGTCCGAGGAGACCCAGTGTCCACCGGTCGCGTAGGGCTGGAAGTCCTCTCCCACGACATCCGGGTCCGGGCGCCAGGCGTGCCCATCGTTGGGGCCCTCGCCGGTGTCCACCCACTGACCATAGGGCCCGAGGGTCTCGTCGAAGGTGGTGACGTCCATGTCCCCTTCGGGTTGGGGGATGGGCTCTTCCTGCTGGGCGAGGGCGCGGGTCGAGGCGACGAGCGGGCCCCAGAAGAGGGCCGCTCCGAGCACCGCCACCAGTCGTGCGCGCCGCCTCACCATCGCCGGGCATCCTTCCCTGGCCGACCCGCCCCAGCAAGGAGCCGACCGAGCCGCTCGCCTGGACGCAGAACTGCCGGAAGTTATTCACGGGCCGGGCAGAGCCCTCCACCTCATTCCTCGAGGAAGCTGTGCTCTCGGCTGGTTGTCCTTCCCGACTCGATCTCCACCGTCCAGGAACGGGCCTTCTTGCCATTGACCAGGCGCAGGGTGTGGGCGCCGGTCGCCAGGGTGAACCTCCGGCTCCCCTCCACGTCCCCGGCGAACTTCCCGTCCACGAAGAGCTTTCCCCAGGGCTGGGCCTTCACCACCAGGAACCCCGGGGCGGCGGCGGGCGCCGGCGGGGCCGTCTCGGGCCGGGGGGGCTGGGGGGCCACGGGAGCACGTGTCACCGGGGCCGGGGCCGGGGGCACTGGCAGGGGCGCGGGAAGCGACGGGCCGACGGCGGGAGCAGGAGCGGCGACGGGGTCCGGCCGGGTGTCGGTCCGTCCGGCGAGGAAGGCGATGCTGCCGACGCCGAGGAGCACCGCGAGCCCTGCCAGGCCGAGCAGCATCCGGCGGCGGCGGGCGCCGAGCTCCGCTGTGAGCAGGCGCATCTCCTCGGCGGGCGCCTGGGTGACGACGCTCTGCCGCGCCCCGGGCGCCGTGGCCGCGGACGACTGGCGGCGCGACGGTGTCCGCGTGGGCGCGAGGGCGTCCTCGTCGAGCAGCGGCGCGACCGATCCGGAGGGCGCGGTCTTCTGCAGGAGCCGACCCTCGGCGCGGGTGTCCCGGAGACCGGCGCTGCCGGCCGAGGCGTGCGGCCCGGAGACGGTGGGCCCCACACCGGGCACGAGCTGGAGCGGGCCGACCGGGTCGCTGTCCTCCTCCCGGGCGGCCTCGTCCGGGAAGAGCGAGCGGATGAACAGCCCGACGTCGGTGTCCTCGGGCGTTCGCGTCGCGCTGATGACGTAGGTGAGGAGCCGGCGCTCGAGCTCCCCGGCATTCTGGAAGCGGCGAGAGGGGTCGCGCTCCAGCGCGGTCATCACGACCTTGGCGAGCGCCGGTTCCACGGCCGGGCTCAGCGTCGACGGAGAGGAGATCTCCCGCTCCTGCACCGCGCGGAGCACCGCCACGTCGCTGTCGCCGTCGAAGAGGCGGCTCCCCGTCAGCAGCTCCCAGAGGGTGATGCCGAGCGCAAAGAGATCGGTCCGGGAGTCGACCGGATCGCCGCGGGCCTGCTCCGGCGCCATGTACGCGAACTTGCCCTTCAGCATCCCGGCGGTGCTGGCGCGATTGCTCGCCTTGGCGATGCCGAAGTCGGTGAGCTTCACCGCGCCCTCGAAGGAGATGAGGACGTTGTGCGGCGTGACGTCGCGGTGGACGAGCCCCAGCGACTGCCCGTGGTCGGTGAGGCGGTGCGCGTAGGCCAGGCCCCGGGCCACCTCGAGCGAGATCTGCGCGGCGAGCACCGGCGGGAAGGGACGGTTGAGGAGCCGCGCGCGGCGGTGCAGCTCGGCGAGCGACTTCCCCCGGACGTACTCCATCGCCA
>Ga0310810_10001197_pt1 | contig 26900 bp, 20 predicted proteins | sample NCmetagenome_FD_207641 | JGI IMG/M metagenome (GOLD analysis project Ga0310810, IMG submission 207641) | Soil microbial communities from experimental microcosm in Duke University, North Carolina, United States - NC | ecosystem: Engineered > Artificial ecosystem > Soil microcosm > Unclassified ...
ACGGCGACGTCGGGCAGCAGGACACCCACGGCATGGTCAACGCGTTCACGCCCTGGCTCGACGGCTGGATCTACGCCTGCCACGGCTTCGCCAACCGCTCGACGCTGAAGTCGGCCACGACGGACAGTCAGATCTCCATGCACAGCGGCAACACCTGGCGCATGAAGGCGGACGGCTCGAAGATCGAGTACTACACCCACGGACAGGTCAATCCCTTCGGCCTCTGCTTCGACCCGCTCGGCAACCTCTACTCGGCGGACTGCCACAGCATGCCGATCTACCAGCTCCTGCGGGGCGGCTGGTACCCCACCTTCGACGGCGCCCACGACGGCCTGGGCGTTGCGCCGAACATGATGACCCACCTGCACGGCTCGACCGCGATCGGCGGCATCGTCTACTACGCCGCCAAGAACTTCCCCGAGAAGTACCGCGACACGGTCTTCGTCGGCAATCCCGTCACGGGCCGCATCAACCACGATGCCCTGGAAAAGCACGGCTCCAGCTACCGCGCCAAGGAGCAGCCGGACTTCCTCCGCTGCGACGACAAGTGGTTCCGGCCGGTCGACATCAAGCTCGCCCCCGACGGCTCGCTCTACGTCGCCGACTTCTACAACCGCATCATCGGCCACTACGAGGTGCCCCTGACGCACCCGGGCCGCGACCGCGAGCGCGGCCGCATCTGGCGCATCTCCTACACCGGCGAGGACGCCACCCCGCACAAGACCCTGCCGGACCTCGCAAAGGCGTCGGCGGAGCAACTGATCGACCTCCTCAAGGACGACAACCTTCAGGTCCGCGTCCGCGCGACCAACCAGCTCGCCGATCGGATCGGCGCCGCGTCGGTGGCGCCCGTGAAGAAGCTCCTGGAAGCTGAGGCGACCCCGTTCCAGCGCGCCCACGCGCTCTGGATCCTGGAGCGCCACGGGGCGCTCGACGAGGGCGTCGTCCGCAAGCTGGCGGCGGATGCCGACCGCCACCCGCGGGTGCACGTCCTGAAGGCGCTGTCGGAGCGCAAGGCCTGGACCTTCGAGGCGGCCATGGTCCGCGAGAAGCTGAAGGATGAGGATCCCTTCGTCCGCCGCGCGGCCGCCGAAGCGCTGTCCCTGCATCCCGCGGCGGAGAACGTGCAGCCGCTGCTCGACCTCTGGAACGCGACGTCGCAGGACGACACGCACCTCATCCACATGGTCCGGATGGCGCTGCGCGACCAGCTGGCCCGTCCCGGCGGCTTCGAGAAGCTGCCCGCCGACGACAAGCTCGTCAACGTCGCGATGGGCGCCAAGACACCCGAGTCGGCGGCCTTCGTGCTCGGCGCGCTGAAGTCCAAGGGCGGCGACTGGCCCAAGAGCCTCCAACACGTCGTCCGCTACATCTCCCCGGACGCCCTGCCCGGCGTCTTTGAGCTGGCCCGGACGCTGGAGTCGAAGCCCGCCCGCGAGCAGCTCCCGATCCTCCGCGCGGTGCAGCAGGGCTGCCAGGAGCGCGGCATGAAGCTCCCGGAGCCCTTCTCCGCCTGGGCGCAGTCCGCCGTCGGCAGCGCCTTCAAGTCCGACGACAAAGGCCTTACCACGGACGCGATCAAGCTCTGCCGCGACCTGAAACTCGAGGCGACCTACGCGCCGCTCGAGGAGCTTGCGCAGCACGGCAAGTCCCAGGAGCTGCGCCTGGCGGCCATCGACGCCCTTCCCGCGATCGGCGGCGGCAAGTCGGTCGCCTCGCTGGGCAAGATCGCCGGCGCTTCCGAAGAGCCCCTCGGCATCCGCCAGAAGGCCGTCCAGGCGCTGGCGGCGCTCAACAGCCCCGAGGCGCGCGCCGAGCTCCTGGCGCGGCTCCAGGCGGCGCCGCAGACGCTCGCGGTCATGATCGCGGTCGGCCTGGCGGGCTCCCGCGAAGGCGGCGAAACCCTTCTGGCCGCCGTGGAGACCGGCAAGGCGCCGCGGCGCCTGCTGATCGACAAGGCCGTCGACGGCCGCCTGCGCGCCGGCAAGTCGCGCGAGCTGGTCGAGCGCATGGAGCGCATCACGAAGGATCTCCCTGCCGAAGATCCTCGCATCACGGAGCTGATCGGATCTCGACGCAAAGGCTACGCGGCGGCCAAGCCGAACGCCACCCACGGCGCCGAGGTCTTCCTCAAGACCTGCGCGGGCTGCCACAAGATCGACGGCAAGGGCCAGAAGGTCGGCCCCGAGCTGGACGCGGTCTGGACGCGCGGCGTCGATCGCCTGCTCGAGGACGTGCTCGACCCCAACCGCAACGTGGACCAGGCCTTCCGGGCGACGCTGATCAAGACGAACGACGATCGCGTCATCTCGGGGCTGGTGCTGCGGGAGGAAGGCGAGCTCCTGGTCGTGCAGGAGGCGGCGGACAAGCAGACGACGGTCGCCCTCAAGGACATCCAGCAGCGGGTGCTCTCTCAGCTCTCGCCGATGCCCTCGAACGTGGTGGACGCGGTCCCGGAAGCGGACTTCTACGACCTGCTGGCCTACCTGCTCCAGCAGCGCGGCCAGAAGTAGATCGAGGTGGAGAAAATAACCTGGTTACTTTCTCCACGTGGAGAAAGCTTCCTGGTTGTTTTCTCCACTACTTTGCCCAATCCTTGGCGAGCGACGTGACGAGGTCGCGCGGCGTCGCGCCGTCCCAGGCGACCACGCGGTAGCGAAGGACGAGCGGATCCGCCGCCTTGATGACAACGTCTTTCGACGCCATCACGACCGGATTGATCATCCGGATGGACGCCGGGTTGTGCCAGAGCGACGGCGGGTTCTTCGGGTGGTCGATCACGGCCCCGCCGAGCTGCGCCCCGTCCGGCAGCGTCATCTGGAACCCGTACCACGCCTGCGCAGGCCAGTCGCTCTCGGGCTTCATGTGGTTGGGGGCCGCCAGCTTCACCTCGCCGTCGGGGCCCTCGACCGTCGCCTTCCCGTCCTTGCGCGCCCGCAGGCAGAAGCCGCTGAAGGCCCGCCGCGGCAGCGTGAGGTCGGACTCCGCCTTCAGCTGGTAGACCAGGTCGAGGACGTTCACGCCGTCCTTCCGGCTGAGCATGACCCGCAGCTCCTCCTTCAGAATCACTTCGCCCTCGGCCTTCCAGTCGTTGTCGACGTCGAACCAGATCCCCTGCCCGGCCTGCTGGGCCTCGGTGACGCCGCGGTTCACGATGATCCGGTCCTTCACGGGCGCGTACTGCCCCCAGCCCCAGAAGTCGGCGTCCTTCTTCCCCTTCATCTCGAACCAGGCCAGGAAGATGCCGCGGTGGTGCTTGTGGTCGCTGGGCGCCACGTCGGTGAGGACCGCGCCCGACGGCGTCGCCAGCGGGTGGACGTAGCAGGCGCTCTCGACCGCCAGCGCGCTGCCGGCCGGCTTCTTCAGCTGATAACCCAGCATCTCCTTGCCGCGTTCCTTCACGACCACCGCGTCCGCGGTGGCCTCGACGGTGAACTCCGGCTTCGCCTGCAGCAGGACGCCGAGCGCCAGCATCGCGTGAATCATCGAGGCTCCTTTCGAGTCCCTAATACTACGCTCGTCACGACCACGTGAAGCGGATCTCGCGACATCCGTAGGTCGAGCACTGCCCCACGTAGCTCCAGCACTCCTCGTGGTGGGGCGTGCGGCAGCGGGCGCAGAAGACGACCCGCGTCTCCATCTTTTCGCCGCAGACCTGGCACTCGCCGGCCTTGGCGTCGACCTGCAGGGGCGCGGCCTCGTCCGTCCTCGCCTTCAAGGCCACCCGCAGGAAGCGCGCCGCCCATTCGAGCTCGTCCGCGGGGCGGCCGCCGAAGAGCCGCAGCTTGGGCTTGCCCCTCAGGAGGAACTGCAGCTCCGTATCCCCGGAGTCCCGGAAGGTCTGGATGAACTCGATATCCTCGGCGGGAAACTCCCGGCTCCCCCGGCCCTGGTTCTGGAGGATTGTCACGACGCCGCCGCGGATCCGCACGGTCGCCGTCCGGCTGAGAATCGCGAGGCGGCCGAGGACGCCGAGCAGCAGCACCGCGATCGCGACTTTGGTCATCACCGGGCTCGGCGTGCCCATCCGGGCGAGCAGCGCCGAGATGCCCAGGATCGCGAGCGTCCAGAGGACCGTCCAGCCGAGCAGCGTCCACCAGCGCCGCCTGAAGTGGAGGAGCGCCAGGAACGACAGGTCCACGCCCCCCTCGTCCTTCACGCTGCGCAGGGACGCCGGGACGATGGAGTCGCTCGCGCGGACCCGGGGCGGCGCCGGCGTCTGCAGCGGGACCGGCGGGGCCGCGCGCCGCTGCCCCCGGGCGTCCTGGAGCATCGCCGCGACCCACTGGATCTCCTCCTCCGACTTGCCCTGCACCACGTCCTGGCTCCGGCCGTTCCGGAACGCGAGGACGAGAACGCCCCCGGGGCCGGATTCCTCCCCCGTGTTGACCCGCTCCGTATAGAGCGTCGACACGTCCTCGACGTTCCAGCTCCGCCGGGAGCGGCGGAACGCGCCGCGCCGCTCGAACACAATCCGGTCGGGCGTACGCTCGATCGACCAGCATCGGCGGCACAGGATCGCGCCCGTCCCGAGCCCCAGCAACCCCGGCAGCATCGCGATCGCCGCCATTACGGCGAATTCCATCCGCCCGAGCGACAGCGCGACGACGCCGCCCCAGACCACCAGCCCGCTCCAGACGAGGGACGTGAAGATCAGAATCCCTCCGGGGCTCGCGATTCCTGCCGGAGGCATCTCGAGGCGGATCCGATCGGGCTCTTCCGTCTTGAGGATCCGGCTGTACGACGGCTGGATCTTGATCATGCCGACCGCGTGAAGCGGATCTCCCGGCAGCCGTAGGTCGAGCACGAGCCGTTCCAGGCCCAGCACTCCTCGTGGTGCGGCGTTCGGCACTTCGAGCACGAAACGACGCGCTCGTCCATTTTAGAGCCGCACACCAGGCAGACGCCGCCGGAGCGGTAGACGACCCCGGTTTCGGCCAGCGACGGCGATCGGCGCGACTGCGCCAGGGCGGCGCGCAGGAGGCCGGCCACCCAGTCCAGCTCGGCTTTCCGCCGTCCCTCGAGCGAGGAGAAGCGCTTCCCGCCTTTCAGGTCGAGCTGCAGCTGCCAGCGGTCCTCGTCGTAGGCCACGACGCGTACCGAGACGATCTCGGCGAGCGGACATTGCCGTGAGGGATTCCCGTGGGTGCGGACGAGCGTGAGGAGCCCGTCCCGGGCTTCCAGCACGGCGGCCTCCTGCCTGAAGTTGAACTGGCACATGATCGCCATGAGCCCGAAGAACAGGAGGACGCCGGCGAAAAGGATCACAAAATCCGGGAAGAAAAACTGGCGGAAGGCGCTAAGCAGGCCGATGCCGGCGCCGGCAAGGACGACGGAGACGATGATGCCCCAAAGCAGCCCGTTCCTCCCGTACCTCAGGAGAGGCGGGGGGAGCAGCGCGATCTCGAAGCCGTCCGGGAAACGGCGCAGGGTCACGGAATCCGGGGCGTTCGACCGCTCTCGTCCCTCGTCCATAGGACGAGGCTATGATACCCGGAGCTACGGATTCCCGGCCAGGAACGCGACCTCGGAGGCGTTGAGCGCCCGGCGGTAGATTCGCACCTCGCCGATCTGCCCGTTCAGGTACTCGCGCGTGCTCTTGGCGCCGCCGACCCAGAGGTCGCCCGTCCCGCTGCCGTCCTCGGCCGTGCCCGAGGCGCAGAGGCCGCCGTTGACGTAGAGCTTCCGGGACGCGCCGCCCTCCTGAACCGCGCAGACGTGCTGCCAGCCGGTCCGTGCCGCCGGGCCTGCCAGGTTGCGGCCGCCGCCGAAGACCCAGCGGCTCTCCCCGTCGATCCAGAGACCGTACCAGGGCTTCGCGTCGCGCGACTTGGTGACGACGCCGCGCCAGCCGTCCTGGGGGACCTCCTTGAGGTGCACCCAGGCCGAGATCGTGAAACTGTCGCCCTGCTTGAAGGACAGCTCCGGCGTGTGCTTGATGACCAGCGCGTCCGACTCGCCGTTGAAGGACAGCGCGCTGCGGCCGCCGACGTCCGTCTTGGCCTTCCATTCGGCCCCCTGAGCCTGCAGGCGCAGCGCGAGCTGCGTGTCGGGCACCGAGGCCGCCGGCTCGACCTTCGGGGCCGGAGGCGGCGGCGCGGCGTTGCCGCTCGCCCCCGCGACCATGCGCCGCGTGATCAGTTCGCGCATCTTCGGGATCTTGGAGGCCGTCGCCAGCTTGACCGCGCGGGCCTGGTCCAGCATCACCAGCGGCTCCGCGGCATACCACAGCATCAGAGGCAGATTGTGATCGGCGGCGTCCTCCGCGTGGCTCGCCAGCGCCTCGACGATCTCCCAGCGCTCGGAGGCCTGGACCCGCTGCGCGGCCGCGGCCACGTAGAGACGGACCATCGGGGACTCGTCCTCCTTGGCCAGGCGCGCGAGCTCCTTGACCACGGCCGGCGAGGCCTTCCGGTCCTCGAGCAGCAGCTGGATCGCCCAGCCGCGGACGAACTCCTCCTTGCTCTTCAGCTGATCGACGAGGAAGGACTCCGTCGCGCCGCCCGTGTCGTGCAGCGCCCAGAGGAGGCGCAGTTTCTTCGGCGTCTCCGTGGCGGCGGCGTAGCGATCGAGCAGGTCCTTGTGGACCGCGGGATCCGGGCCGCGCTCCTGGAGCAGGCGCCGAGCGTGGCGCACGTACCAGTCGTTCGCCGAGAGCTGCAGCTTCACCAGTTCGGCGCTCGGGAGCTTGCCGAGGTCGACGTCGACCTTCTTCGACTCGCCGTAGGTGATCTTGTAGATGCGGCCGGTCTCGATGTGCGCCGGCGTCTGGCCGTGGCAGGCGCGCGGGTCGTACCAGTCGATCACGTAGAGACCGCCGTCGGGCCCGAACTCGTGGTTGAACCCGAGGTAGAGCGGATCGTTCGCCATCATGAAGTCGCCGACGTGCTTGCCCACGTAGCCGGAGCCCTTGCGCTCGAACGACTCCGTGTACATCCCGTGGTGGTGGATCGTCCCGACGATGAACTTCCCGCGGTACTCCGGCGGGAAGACGTCGTTGAGGACAAAGCGCGCGCCGCCGTGCGCGTGGCCGCCTTTGCGACCCTGGATGCCGTCGTGCTTGTGGTCGGCGATCGTCTTGATGTCCTCGTACGTGAACTTGTTCTCGTGCTGGCCGCCCTGCCGGTGGTAGCGGCCACCCTGGATGACGTACCAGAGGTGCGGGATCACGCAGGCCTCGATGAACATCTGGCCCTGGTCGTCGAAGTCGACGCCCCAGGGGTTGCTCGTCCCCTCGGCGAACTTCTCGAAGAGCTGCTTGGTCGGGTGGTAGCGCCAGATCGCCGCGTTGACGATGACGCGCTGCTCGTCGGGAGTCCCGGGCTTGCCGACCTTCGAATGCGTGAAGACGCCGTGGCAGCCGTAGAGCCAGCCGTCGGGGCCCCAGGTGAAGCTGTTGAGCGTCTCGTGCTGGTCGTGGTGGCCCCAGCCGTCGAGCACGACCTGCGGCGGGCCGTCCGGCTTCCCATCGCCGTCCTTGTCGGGGATGAAGAGCAGCGAGGGAGGAGAGCCCACCCAGACGCCGCCGAAGCCGACCTCGAGGCCGCTGATGAAGCCCAGGTTGTCGGCGAAGACCGTGCGCTTGTCGAAGGTGCCGTCGCCGTTGGTGTCCTCGAAGATCAGGATGGTGTCCTTGCCGGAGGGCTTCCAGGGGCCGCCGGGGCCCGTGTACGAGTAGTTCTCGGCCACCCAGAGGCGCCCGCGGTCGTCGATGCAGAACGCGTTGGGCTGACGGATGTCCGGCTCGGCCGCGAAGAGGTGCGCCTTGAAGCCGGGCGCGACCGTCATGAGCTTGAGGGCCTGGGGGCCCGGGGTCCCCAGATCCTGCGGCGCCGCGGCCGGCAGGACGGCGAGCAGGCAGGCGAGAACGCGCAGACCCTTCATGGCAGCACCCCTCAGCAGCGATTGAGAAATTCTCTTACTGATATAGCTGAGGAACCATGAGAATGGGCGCAAATCTATTGAGATATTTTACCGCCCCAGCTTGAAGCGGTAGAGCTTCCCGTCGGTGAAGGTCGACCACAAGACGTCGCCGTCCCGGTCCTCGCCGAAGGTGGCGATCTGCTTCATCTTGAACTCGAAGAGCAGCTTGCTCTCCACGACCTTCTTCCCGTCCCACTTGAGCGCGTACACGTTGCCGGTCACGAAATCCCCGTACAAGTAGATCCCGTCCAGCTCCTTCAGGCGCTTGCCCCGGTAGACGCAGCCGCCGGTGATCGAGTTGGCGCCGTCCGTCATCTTCGGCTTCGCGTGGGCGTGCTCGATCACGGGCTCCTCGAAGGGGCCGCCGGGGGCCGCCTTGAACTCGTGCATCGCCTCGCGGACGTTCCAGCCGTAGTTGCCGCCCTTGCGGACGATGTTGATCTCCTCCCACTTGTCCTGACCGACGTCGCCCGACCAGAGTTCGCCCGTCTTGCGGTCGAAGTGGTATCCCCAGGGGTTCCGCCAGCCCGAGGACCAGATCTCCGGCAGGACGTCCTCCTTCCCCACGAACGGATTGTCCTTCGGGATCGCGTAGGCCTTCTCGCCCTCCGTCCGGTCGACGTCGATGCGCAGGAACTTCCCCAGCATCGTCTTCATGTTCTGGCCGTTGCCGTGGGGGTCGTTGGCGGCGCCGCCGTCGCCCAGGCCGATGTAGAGATAGCCGTCCGGCCCGAACTGCAGCACGCCGCCGTTGTGATTCTCGTAGGGCTGCTTCACTTCCAGGATGATCTTCTCGGAGTCCGGGAGGATCTTCTCGCGCTTCGGATCCATCTCGAAGCGCGCGACGATGTTGCGGGTGTTCGGGTCGCGCTTCCGCTGGGGCCCCAGCTTGGGGAACGAGTACTGCAGGAAGACCTGGCGGTTGTCCTTGAACTTCGGGTGGAACGCGATCCCCAGCATCCCCTCCTCGTTGCCGCTGCTCAGCACCTTCGCGCTCAAGTCGAGCGCGAGCACCGCCTCCGCCGCGTCCGGCCGGTTCTCGAACCACTTCACGCGCCCGGGCTGCTCGACGACGAAGATCCGGTCCGTGCCGTCGGGAGGCGCGGCGATCGCCACGCAGCGCTCGAACTTGAGCTTGTCGAACGCCACTTCGAAGCCGAGTTCCGGGATGGAGGCGTCCTGGGCCAGCAGCAGCGCGCAAAACAATCCGATCATGCGTCGTTCTCCTCCCTACGATCGCCGGCCGCCGACCAGTCGCAGCGCTTCGGCCCGCGTGGGCTGGCCGTCGTAGCCGCCCGCTTTCCGGGTGGACAAGGCCCCGGCGGCGCAGGCAAAGGCGAGGACCTCCTCCACCCGGTGCCCGGTCAGCCAGCCGTCGAGGAACGCGGCATCAAAGGTGTCTCCCGCGCCCGTCGTGTCGATGGCCTCGACGGAATACGACGGGGCCTTCCAGTCCTTGCTCCCCGTGGCGGCGACGGCCCCTTTCGGGCCGGTCTTCACGACCGCCAGGCTGACCTTTTCCGCCAGCTTCTTCGCGGCGCCGACGGGGTTCCGCTGCTTCGTCAGCGCCTTCGCCTCCACCTCGTTCACGAGCAGCACGTCCAGCAGGGGATAGATCGCGTCGAGGTTCCAGCGCTCGCGGGGGTCCCAGCCCGGGTCGAGCGATGTCGTCAGGCCGGCGCGTTTGGCCGCCCGGAGCATCGGGACGAAATGCCCGCTGAGGCCCAGCTGCAGGAAGGGCGACGTCAGGTGGAGGTGCGAGTAGCGCCGCCAGTCGCCCGGCGCGACGTCGCGCGGGACCGTCGTCGCCACCGTCCCCAGATACGCCACAATGGCGCGGTCATCCGTCTCGGTGAAGGCGACCGCCATGCCGGTTCCCCGGCGGCCGTCGCGGCGGACCCCCGACACGTCGATCCCGCGCTCGCGCATCAGCTTCACGAGGAAGTCGCCCGTCGGGTCGGACCCGACCTTGCCGAGGAAGCGGACGTCGCGGCCCAGGCGGGCGATCCCGCAGGCGAAGATCGCCGCGGAGCCCCCGAGGGTCAGGGAGCAGCCGGAGACGAGGACTTCCCGCCCGTAGCGCGGGTGGCCGGAAAGGCCGGTGAGGATGAGATCGGCGTTCAGGTCGCCGATCACGAGGACCGGTTTGCTGCGGCTCATGTTGTGACCTGAACCTACTGGAGCCGCCCGGTCCGCGCAATCATTTCAGCAGTTTGGTCGGGTCCGCCTTGGGCTGGAGGATCAGGCCGATGCCGTTGCAGTCGTCGCAGAGATACGCGACGTGCCGCAGCAGCGTCCCGCGGCCCTGGCAGTCCCGGCACTTGTAGGCCTCGGCAAAGCTCTCGAAGGTCGGCTTCGGGACTTCGCGGGCGCAGCCGCGCGCCTTGCACTCGGTCTTGCCGGTGGCCTTGCACTTGGGGCAGTCGACGTTGTTGTAGCGGCCCTTTCCCTGGCAGCCGGGGCAGCCCTTCACGCCGTTGAAGGTCTGGATCTTCCCCGAGCCGCCGCACTTCGTGCACTCGAGGTTGACCTTCTTGTCGCCCTTGCAGGCGCTGCAGTTCACCTTGTGGGTGCCGCCGCAAAGGTTGCAGGGCGCCTCGTCGCGGATCGACTTGGCCAGCGCGATGAGATGGTCGCGCGCCGAGCCGCTGGCGCCCGTCGCGGCGGACTCCAGGTATGCGGCCGGCTTCTGGTAGTTCCGGTTGTCCCCCAGCGCCTTGAAGAGGAGCAGGAGCGCATAGGCGTAGCGGACGTTGAGCTCCCCGACGTTCCGATAGTCGTTGTTGAACTGGATCACGCCCATGCCGTACTCGCCGGACGCAAGCCACTTGCGGTAATCGTCCATCGCGAGGCCTTCCTTGCGGCCCCAGACGGCGCCGAATTCCGACTTCTCGTAGTTCAGGTCCTTGAAGGCCGCCTCGATCTCCGGCGTGGGCTTGCCCTTGTTCTTCTCGATCAGCGCGCTCGCGGGCCCGGCGACGAAGAGCGAGAGCGCCTCCACCGGCTGCCCCTTCGCGCGGAGGTCCTTGATCTTGCCCGCCAGGAACTTCACCCCGTCCGAGACGTCCTTGTCCTCGAGCGTTTCGAGCTTCGTCGCGTCGAGGATCTTGAAGAAGGCCTGAAGCGCCTCGAGCGCGTCGGACTTCTGGTCGGTCGACAGCTTCACCTCGGTCGCCTGGAACTCGGCGGCCCCGGGGGGCGTGATGAACCTCTTGCCGTCCGGCGTGGAGCGGATCCGGACCTCCTTGCGGTCCGCCTGGATCAGGATCGACGTGGTTTCGGAGCGGATCTCGAGGCGGCCGCTGTACTTCGCCTCGCCGGACGGACCCTTGACCAGGACGGTGTCCGAGGCGAGGCCCCACTGGACGTCGGTCTTCTCCAGGAACTGGCTCCCCGCGGTCGCCACGTCGGCGAGCGCCGTCTTGCCGTCGGCGGCCTTGCGGAACTGAGCCAGGGCCGCCGCTCGCTGGACCAGGTCGCTCCGCTTCGCGGGGTCGACCAGCACGACGAACGCGTCGTGCAGCGTGCCCACCGAGGGACTCTCCACGGGCGCGGGCTTCGACGGTTCGGGATCCGGGGACTTGATGACCGGCTTGGGCGGAGGCGGCGGCGCTTCCTTCACCTTGACGGGCGCGTCCGTCCCCGCGATCTGGGAGTGGAAGCGCTCGCGCACCAGGCGCATCAGCTTCATCACGTTGATCAGCTTCTCGTCGAGGTCGGGGTAGCCCTCGGGGAAGAGCTCGCGCGCCTCCACGAAGGCCTCGCGGGCCTTCTGGACCTTCGGCAGGGCCTCGCGGAACTTCGCCTCGGCGGCCTTCTCGTCGGACATGACGACCGCCTCGGAGTAGAGCTTCTTGGCGTCCTCGACGAGCTTGTCGGCGTCGCCGAGCACCTCCTTGGGGTGCTTGAACCACTGGGTGACCTCGGCCTTGGGGAAGCCGACCGTCTGGCCCTCGACGGTGACCTCGTAGCCGTCGGGCTTCTCCACGACCTTGCCCGACAGCTTGCGGCCGTCCTTGAGGATGATCCCGTCGCCGAGCGCGGTGGAGACCGCGAGGCTCAGGATGGCCAGGGTGTAGACGGTTCGACGCATGAAAGCCCTCTGTTCTCAGTTACTTATACGTTTCGCGATGGATCCCGGGGGAGATCTTACCTATACAGACGCCACCCGGAGGGCCCGTTGAGAGGGAAATCCGACGCACGCTCCGAATTCACTTCGCGTTCGCCCAGACCCGGTCGAACTCGGAGGCGGGCTTGAGAACGACCCCCTTGACCCAGAAGACCTGCTTGCTGTCCTTGTTGGAGAGCAGCCAGCGGGCGTAGGCGTGGTAGTTGTCCTTGATGGTCAGGATCCGCGCCGTCACGGTGAAGCGCTGCTTCCCCCGCAGATTGGCCGTCACGTCGTGGAAGGCCGTGTCGGCGCCCTTGGTGATGTCGTAGAGGATCTCCGAGCGGCCCCCTTCGGCAGTGACGAAGCATTCGATCCGGGCGCCCGGCTTCTCCTCGATCAGGCCGCCGACGGCCCGCACCTGGCATTCCACGATCTCCCCTCCCGCGTCGATGGCGATCGACGCGAGGCCCTGCTGGGCCGTGGGGGCGATGAACTTGAGGTCGACCGCGCCCAGCCCCTTCGGCTTGTCGTCCTTGCGGTAGAGGGGCGTGTCGCCTTCGTGCCAGTCCATCATCACCGTACCGTTCAGGTTGCTCTTGAGGGCGCTCGGGCGCCACAGCGTGTCGAAGCCGGTCGACCAGGCGACCTTCGAGAACCAGCGGCTGCCGCGGAGGACGAAGCCCATGGACTCCAGCTCGCGCTTGATGTCCTCGCGGGTCTCCGCCTTCCGCTCCGGGATCGGCGCCCCGGCGGCGATCGAGGTCTTGAGCACCCACTCGCCGTCCATCTGGACGTAGCCGGCCGCGTTGCGCGCGAACGCCTCCTCGGGCGTCTTCTCGAGAATCGTGTAGGCCACGAGCTCCCGGTGCACCGGCATCCCCATCTCCTGGCACCAGACCAGGAGCTGCAGCAGCGCGTCGCGGTAGCGCTCGCCGGCGCCGAGCTTGCTCTGGAACTCGGCCCGCAGATCGTCCGACGTGATGAGCCGCTCGACGTCGTCCTTGGCCACCGTGATGTCGCCCACCACGGTCCGGATCGAGACGGCGGCCGGGGTGTCCTGGAGCAGCTTACCGCTGAAGCGGCGGCCGTCCTTGAGCAGGATGGCCTCCGGAACGGGCGCTTTCGGCAGGAAGCCCCGCAGGCGCTCGATCTGCCGGGCGAAGCTCTCGACCCGGCGGTTGGCCTGTCCCACGGCCACCTTCGAGCCGCTGATCTTCTGCGAAAGCATTGCGTACTCGTCCTCGCTGCATTCGCCGGCGCCGATGATCTTCTCGATCCGGAGGCGTTCCTCGTCCGTGAGCTGCGGGGACGGCAGCGAGAGCACGTGCTTCTGGATCTCCTGGGCGAACGACTGCGTGATCTTGATGTAGCCGTGCTGGGCCAGGACGGCGCCCGTGCCTGAGGCGGCACCGAAGTACAGGATGACCTCGCGCTCGTAGCCCCGGCGGACGCGGACCCGCAGGAAGGTGCCGGGCGGGATCTGCCCGATCGAGCGGGTGATGCGGCTCGCCGCCTCCACGGGCTTCATCTTGCTGAAGTCGTAGTCGTCGATGCCGAGGATCTCGTCGTTACCTTCCAGCAGTTCCGGCAGGTTCGCCCCCAGCTCGCCCTGGGAGGCCTGCTGGAAGCGCTGGCGCGCGCCGCCCAGGGAGCGGGCGTACTCCATCTGCTGTCCCGAGTCGTCCCGCAGCCGCGCCGCCTCCTTGGAGAGGACCAGCAGGTTTACCTCGGCGGCCGCCCGGTCGATCTCGGGCTTCGAATTCTTGGGGACGTAGTTCGACGGCGCCTGGCGGCTGCCCGCGGCGCCGACGTTCTTCTTGTACTTGGTGCTCGAGATGGGGGCGTTGCGGTCTACTTCGGAGTCCGCCTTCGCCTTCAGGGCGCCGACGCACCAGTAGACGCCGTAGCCGCCGGCGGCGAAGAAAGCGGCCCAGAAGAGCCAGCCCCAGAGAGGCGTGTCGATGGGATTCGCGATGCCGCGGCGCTGGATGGCCATGAGGCTATTCTATCCTCCGGAAGCGGCTCTGACCCCCACTATTCTACGGACGGACGCCGCCCCCGTTCGATTGACCCCCCGGGCAAAATCGTTAGAATGTCCGCCATGAACATCGACTCGACCCCCGACGTCGTCGCCAAAGCCTACGACAAGACCCGCCGCAACGTGGACATCGTCCGCAAGCGGCTCAACCGCCCCCTGACGCTCGCGGAGAAGGTGCTCTACGGGCACCTGGACGACGCGGCGAAGCAGGAACTGGCGCCCGGCAAGGCCATCCTGCAGCTGCGCGTCGACCGCGTCGCCATGCAGGACGCCACGGCCCAGATGGCGATCCTCCAGTTCGCCCAGGCCCAGATCCCCCGCACGGCCGTGCCCACGACGGTCCACTGCGACCACCTGATCCAGGCCTACATCGGCGCCCAGAAGGACACCGAGACCGCCCGCAGCGTCAACCGGGAGGTCTACGACTTCCTCGCGTCCGCCTCCAAGAAGTACGGCATCGGCTTCTGGAAGCCGGGCGCGGGCATCATCCACCAGGTCGTGCTCGAGAACTACGCCTTCCCGGGCGGCCTCATGATCGGCACCGACTCCCACACGCCCAACGCCGGCGGCCTGGGCATGATCGCGGTCGGCGTCGGCGGCGCCGACGCGGTCGACGCGATGGCGGGCCTCCCCTGGGAGGTCAAGCACCCCAAGATGATCGGGGTGAAGCTGACGGGGAAGCTCAACGGCTGGGCCTCGCCCAAGGACGTCATCCTCTGGGTCTGCCAGCAGCTCACCGTCAAGGGCGGCACGGACCACATCGTCGAGTACTTCGGCCCCGGCTGCGCGTCCATCAGCGCCACCGGCAAGGGCACGATCTGCAACATGGGCGCCGAGCACGGCGCGACCACCTCGATCTTCCCCTACGACGAGCGGATGGCGACCTACCTCAAGGCCACGCGGCGCTCCGAGCTGGCCGCCCTGGCGGCCAAGAACGCCGACCTGCTCCGCGCGGACGACGGCGCGCCCTACGACAAGGTCCTCGAGCTCGACCTGTCGACGCTGGAGCCCTACGTGACCGGACCCCACACGCCCGACCGCGCCCGTCCCATCTCGAAACTGAAGGACGAGGTCGCCACGGAGGGCTTCCCCGACAAGCTCTCGAGCGCGCTGATCGGCAGCTGCACCAACTCGTCCTACGAGGACATCGCCCGCGTGGTCGACGTGGCCCGGCAAGCGAAGTCCGCCGGCGCGAAGACGGCGGTCCCCTTCCTCGTCTCCCCCGGATCGGACCAGATCTACGAGACGATCAAGCGCGACGACTTCGTCGGCGCTCTCGAGAGCGTGGGCGCCATCGTCCTGGCGAACGCCTGCGGCCCCTGCATCGGCCAGTGGAAGCGCGACGACGTGAAGCCCGGCGAGAAGAACTCGATCCTCAACTCGTTCAATCGCAACTTCCCCGGCCGCAACGACGGCAACGCGGAGACCCTGTCGTTCATCGCGAGCCCCGAGATCGTCATGGCGCTGGGCCTCGCGGGCCGCCTCTCCTTCAACCCGCTGACGGACGCGCTGCCCAACGGCGCGAAGCTCAAGCCCCCCGCCCCGGCCGACGAGGTGCCCCCCAAGGGCTTCGTCACGCCCATGGAGGGCTACGACGCGCCCGCGGAGGACGGCTCGAAGGTCGAGGTCATCGTCGACCCGAAGAGCCCCCGCCTCCAGCTGCTGCAGCCCTTCCAGCCCTGGGACGGCCGCGACTTCGCGGAGTCGCCGCTGCTCCTCAAGGCGAAGGGCAAGTGCACGACGGACCACATCTCCCCCGCCGGAAAGTGGCTCGCCTTCCGCGGCCACCTGGACAAGATCAGCGACAACATGTTCACGGGGGCGATCGACGCGTGGAGCGGCCAGGCGGTCGGCGACGCGGCGCCCCGCAAGGCCCGCGAGTTCAAGTCGGCCGGCCGCCGCTGGGTCGTGGTGGGCGACGTGAATTACGGCGAGGGGTCGAGCCGCGAGCACGCGGCGATGTCGCCGCGCTACCTCGGCGCGGCCGCGATCCTGGTCCGCAGCTTCGCCCGCATCCACGAGACGAACCTCAAGAAGCAGGGCGTGCTGCCGCTGACCTTCGCGAACGCCGACGACTACGAGAAGGTCCAGAAGGACGACCGGATCAGCATCGTGGGGCTCAAGGACCTCGCGCCCGGCAAGGAGGTCCAGCTGGTGCTGCACCACGCCGACGGGAAGACCGAGAAGATCGCGGCGAAGCACTCGATGACGACGGAGCAGATCGAGTGGTTCAAGGCGGGCTCGGCGCTCAACCTGCTGAAGTCGAAGTATAAAGGTTAGTTCGAGCCGATCTCGGCCCGCAGGATCCGCAGCGCCAGTTCGAGCTGCAGGCCCGTATTCCACTCCGGGCCGGCCTGGCTCTTCAGGATGATCAGGCGTCCGATCATCGACGCGGAGCCGCGGCCTTCCACGAACTTCTGGATGAGCTCGTTCATCTTCTTCCGGTTCTCGACGTCGTTGAACTTGCCGGCCTTGAAGTCCTTCTCCTCGGCCTCGCTGAGGGTGAGCGCGGCGGCGTACTGCTTCAGGTGCTGCTTGCCCAGCTTCCGGCCCAGCTCCGCCTCGTCCTTGGACTCCGTCTCCTTCAGGTACTGCTGGTAGGCCTTGTCGTACTTGGCCTTGAGGTCGCCCGCCTGGGCCACGCCGAGTTTTTCCGCGGCGGGCCCGAAGAGCTCCGCGGAGCGCTCGGCCGGCGTCTTCGAGCAGGAAACGACCGCCAGCAGCGTCAGGACGGCAATGGTTCGCCTCACAGGCCTCCCTTCTCCCGGACGAGGGCGTCGAAGAAGCGGTTCCACTCGCCTCCCGCCTTCTCGAACTTGGCTCGGAACTCGTCGTAGCGCCCGTAGCGGCGCTGCATGAGGATCTGCGCGTTGTTCACCGGAAGCCCGGCGACGCGGTCGCGTTCCGATACGATCTCGCGGGCCGGCTTGCCGGACTTGTAGAGAGCGTCGAGCTTCCGGAAGACGTCCCGGGCCTTCTCGTCCCGGCGCTCCTCGGCCGCGAAGGCGCGGACCGTGCGGTCGTACTGGGGCGACGCGATCCCGTGGCGCCGGCGGGCGAACTCGAGCGCCCCCTGCCAGCCCACGAAGCTCGCGAGCCCCTCGTTGAAATCGGTCCCGCCGGGCAGGTAGATCGTGCCGTGGGTCAGCTCGTGCAGGATCAGCGCCACGAGCTGCTCGTCGGGATAATCGAGCATCGTCGACAGCACGGGGTCCGGGAAGTATCCCAGCGTCGAATACGCGGCGGCCGTCCCGACGGACACGTCGTACCCCTCCTGGATCAGGGCCCGGGCCTCCTCCTGCGCGTCCTCCTTGTGGAAGAAGCCTTTATACGGGACGTCCCCGACGATCGGAAACCACCACAGATACGGCTCGAAGCGGTCCTTGCGGCAGGCCGAGACGATGTAGGTGATCGGCTGCCCCTTGGTGTCGTAGAACGACTCGTAGTTCGAGGAGCGCTTCAGGCCGAGCTCGTGCTCGCCGAAGGCCTTGATCTCGCGGACGAAAAGCAGCTTCAGCTTCACCCGGTCCGGGACTTTGGGATCGGCGAGGAGCGTGTCGATGCGTTCCGAGTTGAGCAGGACGCGCAGCTGGCCCTGGGCCTGGGTGAGGATGTAGCAGCCGCAGAGCGGGGGCAGGAGCAGAAGCAGCGCGAGCCGGCTCATTACTCCTATTATCGCCCTCCTCCGCGCCTTTCTGAGGGCGCTTCGGAGGGTGAGCGCCGGGCGCCGTTTACTGATAGACGATGCTGTCCTCTTCCTTGGCGCCGTGGCAGGTCAGGCACTTGCAATCGCAGGAAATGCCCTGCCGGGTCTCCTTGCGGATCCCTTCGCCCTTGCAGGTGCCGCACTTCTTGCTCTTGATCTCCTTCTTCACGGCGCCGGAGTTCTTGGCGTACTCGGCCTCGACGAAGTTGCGGCGGTCGGACGTGGACGCGTTCGCCCACCACTCATCCTTCGTCTCAAGCTTCTTGCCCAGGGGCTGGGGCTGGTTGTTCGGCTGGCCCTTCCCGCCGGTGTTGCCGCCGGGGTTGTTGCGGTTGCCGCCGAACCCGAAGCCGCCGTTGTTGCCGTTGCCGTTGCCGCCGTTGCGGTTGCCGCCGTTGTTCGGGTTGTTGGGCTGCGTCTTCGCGTCCGTGTCGAGGCCGCCGTCCTGGCCGCCCTTCACGATCCACGAGCCGTCGCCGTAGGACACCGTGCGGGGCTTGAGCTCGCGCTTGGCCCAGGCGGCGTTGATCTCCTCGGGCGTGGCCTTCATCCGCTTCGCCAGCTCCGCGACGACCGCCTCGTCGATCTTGTTGGCCAGGTTCATCGCCTCGGCGACCTTGTACTTGGCGCTGCCGTACTGGCTGAAGAGCGAGGAGCGGCGGTCCTTGTAGGCCTGGGGGACGTTCTCGGCCAGGTACTCCGCGCGCTTGCCCTCGTAGTCCTTGGCCTTCTTCTGGATATCGTCGGCGAGGGTCTTGTTCTGCTTGGCGACGTCCGTGTCCGCGAAGTCCGAGAGCAGCTTCTTCGCCGTCTCGATCGCCTTCTGGAACTCGATCGTCTCGATGAACTCCTTCACCTGCGCGAGCAGCGCCGCCGCCTTGCCTTCCTTGATGAGCAGCTCGTTCTTGGCCAGGATCGAGTCGCTCTCTTCCTTCTTCGAGGGGTCCGCGGCCGCGGCCTTCTGGTAGAACTCCTTCGCGCGCTCGTAGAGCTTGACCGAGGCCGCGAAGGTGCCGATCTCCATCATGGAGCCGTAGTCCTTCTCGTTGGCCTTCGCGGCGCGCAGGTCGACCATCTCGTCGGGGCTGTACGCGTCCGACTCGGGGACCTTCACGGCCTCGTAGGGCCGCAGGAGCGCGCTCTTGGGGACCTGCACGGGCGCCTTGGCGTCCTTCGTCTTGATGTGCAGGCCGTTCGCGTCCTCCTTCACGAGGACGCCGACCACGTCGCGGCCGGCCGTCATGGCCCGCACGCCGTCGAGCATGACGCCGACGACCTTGATCTCGGCCACGCGGTTGGAGAGGCGGGCCCGCTCGACGTCGCTGATCTGGTTCCAGCGCACGAAGACGGTGCCGCCGGTGTCCCAGCGCTGCACGGAGAAGCCTTCGCGGTTGGCCTCGTCGACGAGCACGACGCCGCTGAGGACGCGGCCGCTCTTGAGCTTGACGGTATCCTGGTCCCCGCCCGCGGCCGACGCGGGGAGCGCGAGAAGGGGAGCGAGAAGGAGTGCGCCCAGGAGACGGCTCATAGCGTCAAGCCCTCTATACCCACAGGAATCCTATAGTACACAACACCTTAGATTCAAGGGAGTTCCGTATCTTCCCAGAATAGAGAATACAGAATAGAGAATGCGCAGGCGCTGCCACGGGAGAATAACGGCAGGACTACCCGCGCGGTATCCGGCAAAGAGCGAACCTCCGCTGAGGATTGCGGGAGCGTACGAACGATGTCGGGAATTGATCCGGGAGGGGTTTCCGGCGGTGAGGGGGTTGCCGGTTGGGTCGTCCTTCGCGGGCCGTTTCTATTCTCTTCAGGCCGTATCCGGCAGAAACCGCTGCGTCTCGGACTTCAGGTACTCGAGGCACTCGGCGGAGTCGTCGAAGGTCAGCGCCTTCTCGGCCACCGCCTGGGCCTCCTTGATCGAAACCGAGCGGATCAGCTTCTTCAGGTCGGGGATGATAAAGGGCACGACGCTGAAGTTGCGCAGCCCGAGGCCGAGCAGGAGCAGCGTGAAGTTGATGTCGCTGGACATCTCGCCGCAGACCGAGACCGACTTGCCGGCCTTCGTGCCCGCCTCGATCACCTGCTTGAGCAGGCGGATGACGGCCGGGTGAGCCGGCTGGTAGAGCGAGGCCACGCGACCGTTCGCGCGGTCCACCGCGACGGAGTACGCGATGAGGTCGTTCGTGCCGACGCTGAAGAAGTCCACGTGCGGCGCGAGCATGTCTGCCACGACGGCGGCCGACGGGATCTCGATCATGATGCCCAGCTTCATGCCGTCGCCGGTGGGCTCCTCGTGGCTCCGCAGTTCCTGGCGCACCTCCTCGACGACTTCCTTCACCTGGCGGACCTCGGCGAGCGACGAGATCATGGGGATCATCATCTCGACGTTGCCGATCGAGGCGGAGCGCAGGATCGCGCGGATCTGGGTCTTGAAGATCTCCGGCTTCTCGAAACAGAGGCGGATGGCGCGCGTCCCGAGGAACGGGTTCGCCTCGCGCTCCGTGATGCCGTCGTGGGGCATCTTGTCCGCCCCGAGGTCGAGGGTGCGGATGATGATGCGGCGGTTCCCCAGCAGGGACACCGCGCGGTTGTAGGCGTCCTGGTGGTCCTTCTCGGTCGGGCTGAAGTTGTGGCCGAGGTAGAGGAACTCCGTGCGGTAGAGGCCGATGCCCTCCGCGCCGTGGTTGAGCGCCGTCGGGATCTCCTCCGGCGACTCGATGTTGGCGAAGATCTCGACGCGCGTGCCGTCCGTCGTCACGGCGGGCAGGTTCTGGAGTTCCTTCGCGCGGCGCTGCTCGATGAGCAGGTGATTGCGCTCCATCGCCTGGTAGCGCTTGAGCGTGCCCTCGTCGGGCTCGATGATCACCGTGCCCGTCGTGCCGTCGATGATGATGATCTCGCCGGACGTCACGTCGCTCGCGACGGACTCCACGTCCAGGACCGCCGGGATGCCGAGCGACTTGGCCACGATGGCGGTGTGCGACGTGAGGCCGCCGACCTCGGTCAGGATGCCGAGGACCTTGGTGCGGTCCAGCTTGATGGTCTGGCTGGGCGAGAGGTCGTGCGCGACGATGATCGACTTCCCCGAGAGCTGGGGCGTGTCGTCCTTCTTGCCCCCCACGAGGTGGCGAAGCAGCGCCTTTTCGAGCTCGACGAAGTCCGAAAGGACCCGCTTGGCGAAGCCCTCGGCGTCCGAGTCCTCCAGAAGCTTGATCTTGCGGCGCAGAGTGCGCGACGTGGCGTAGTCCGCCGTGTGCGCGTGGTTGCGGATCTCCCCGGCGATTTCCTCGGCGAGCGTGGGGTCCTGGAGCAGGGTCACCTGCGCTTCGAGGATCGACCCCGCGACGTCCCGGACCTTCTTGGACATGGCGGCCAGCTGGGCCCGGATCTCCGCGGCCGCGGCCTGGACGGACTTGCGAAAGCGCTCGATCTCGATATCGATCTCGCGCGGCGCGATCGTGCGCCGGTTGATCCGGTACTCTTCACGGTCGAAGACGAGAGCTTCGCCGATCGCGTAGCCGGCCGAGACGCCGATGCCCCTGCGGATTTCCATGTTTGTTCAGAAGCCCGAAGCCCGGGAAGAGCCGTCCGCCCGGGCTCCGGAGATTATTCTTCGCCGAACTTGCCGTCGATGAGCTTGGAGAGCGCCTCGACGGCCTGGTCCGCGTCGTCCCCTTCCGCGCGGAGCGTCAGCCGCGTGCCCGCGACCGCCGCCAGGGTGAGAAGGTCGATCGAGGACTTCGCGTTGACCGTCTGTCCGTCCTTCACGACGCTGACGCGGGACTTGAACTTGGCCGCGGTTCCCGCGAATTCGGCGGAGGGCCGAACGTGGAGTCCCAGCGTGTTGAGAATCGTGACCTGTTTTTCGGAGACCATCGACGTCCGCAGCGGCGTTAGACCGCCACTTCCTCGACTTCGCGGAAAATTTCTTCGATGTCGCGGACGCTCTTGGCACCCCGCAGGAACTTGACGAAGTTCGGCTTCTTCAGGGCCGACATGACCTTCTGGAGGGCCTTCAGGTAGGCCTCGTTCTTCGAAGGAGGCGAGATAATCAGGAAAATCAGGTGGACGGGCTGGCCGTCGACCGCGTTGAAGTCGAGCGCCGCGGAGGCGCGCCCGAAGGCGCCGATGACGTTCTTGACCCCCTCCAGCTTGGCGTGGGGGACGCCGACGCCGCCCCCGATGCCGGTGGACCCGATCTTCTCGCGCTGCACGATCGCGTCGACGATCTCGGAAACGACGAACTTCTCCCCCTCGTACGCCTTGCGGGCGGCCTGGACGAGTTCCTGGATGGCGCCTTTCTTGTCCGTGGCTTTGAGGGCGGGGATGATCGCCTTTTTCGAGATGAATTCGGTGAGCTTCACTAGGTCCTCGCTGTAACGTCCGGGATTCTAGTGGAAGCTCGGATTGTCGTCAACCCCCCCCACCCCCTACTGGAAACAGAAGAGGGGATCCCCCCTCCGTACCTTCCCCAGGGGGAGGCCAGGAGGGGGACGGCTCTGCTCGAGGTTCCTGGTTCGGGGGTCACCACCAGACGTCGGCTTTGCCTTCGGCCGGCGCTGCGAGGCCCGGCTTCCGGGGCGTGTCATGGTTGCCCTTGCGGGTCAGCTTCTCCTTGAACTTGATCAGCTGACGCTCCATCTTCTCCACGACCTGGTCCAGCGCCGCCAGGGCGGTCTTGTCGCTCTTCTGGGAGACGATCACGTGGTCGTGCAGCCCCGAGGCGATCATCTCGACGGAGTACTTCGTATCCCCGTCGGTGTCGAGGATGACCTCAATCTTCTTGAGGTGGTCGAAGAAATGCTCGAGGTGGTGGGCCTTCTGGTAGGCGACTTCCTTGAGCGCGTCCGTGAACTTCGCGTGCCGTGCCGTCACCGTGACCTTCATCGTCCAACCCTCCGACAGTATCTCTCGTCGTCGATCCAGGGTTCCTGCGCCCCTAGCGGCCGTGGGCCAGCCGCTCCCCCGCTCGGGGGTCCAGCTGGGGCGTGTTGAAGATCTTCTCCATCGTGACGCGGTACTCGTACTCCGGCCGGCGCCACGTCACTTTGTCTCCGTGGTAGATAGCGTAGCAGGCGCGCGTGTCGCCGTCGCGCGGCTGCCCCACGGAGCCGATGTTGATGAAGTATTTCTTGCCCGGTTCAAAGGTGAACTCGTAGTTGCAGTCCTTCGGGTGGATGAACTGCGAGTCCTCGGTGATCACCCCGGGGTCGTGCGTGTGGCCGGCGAAGCAGACCCGCTCGAAGCGCGAGAAGATGTCCTTGATCTTCTCCGGCACCCCGCCGGTCAGGTCGATGCAATCCGAACGGAGCACGTACTCCATGGTCGGGTCCCGGGGAGAGCCGTGGACGAAGAGGGCGCCGTCCTCCTGATGGGTCAGCTTCAGGTTCTGGAGGAACGCCCACTGCTCCTTCTTCGCCTTGCCCGACAGGAAGCCCGGGCGCAGCTGGTCCCGGGTCCAGGTGACCGCCGCCTTGGCGACGGGATTGAATCCGTAGGCTTCCTTGAGCACCGCCTCGTCGTGGTTGCCCATCAGGCTGAGCTTCCAGTTCATCGCCTTCTCGACGACGAAGCGAGGGTCGGGCCCGTACCCGATCAGATCGCCCAGGCAATAGATGTCCTTGATGCCCTGGCTCTCGATGTCGGCGAGGACTTTGGTCAGGGACTCCTGGTTGGAATGCAGATCGGAGATCAGGGCGACGGGCATTGTGCGCTTATGATAGCACAGGAGTTCCTCGGGCCGCAAGCAAGCGACAAACAGGTTTTTTCCCGCCGAGGTTCCAAATCCCTGTGGTCCCCCCTCCGATTTTGGGAGATTCCAGCCCCGGACGAGCTATACTTCCCGGCCATGAATCCCTGGCATGACGTCGCGATCGGCGAGGACCCGACCCGCGCCTTCCACTGCGTCATCGAAGTCCCCAGCGGCAGCAAGAACAAATACGAGCTGGACAAGACGACCGGGCTGCTGCGCCTGGACCGGGTGCTCTACAGCGCCGTCCACTACCCCGCCAACTACGGCTTCATCCCGCGAACGTACTGCGGCGACGGGGACCCCCTGGACGTCCTGGTGCTCTGCCAGGAACCCGTGGTCCCGCTTGTCATCATGCGGGCGCGTCCGATCGGCGTGATCACCATGACCGACGAGGAAGGCCAGGACGACAAGATCATCGCCGTGGCGGTGGACGATCCGGAGTTCGTGGACGTCAACGACATCCGGGAGCTGCAGCCCCACCGGCTGCGAGAGATCCAGCAGTTCCTCCGGGACTACAAGTCCCTGGAAGGCAAGACCGCGAGGGTCGGTCCCCTGGAGGGCTCCAAGAAGGCGCACCGGGTGATCCGGGATGCCATCGCGCTCTACCGCGACGAGATCTACCCGACCCTCGGCGTCCCCGCCACCAAGCGGCCGTAGATCGCCGCCAGCCGCTCGCCCGCGTCGCGCCAGTCGAACTGTCGTCGAACCTTCTCCCGCCCCGCCAGGCCCAGCGAGCGGCCCCGGTCCGGACGCGCCAGGAGCTCCCGGAGGGCGGCGTTGAGCCCCTCGACCGAGCGCGGCGGGACGAGGCGCCCGGTCACCCCGTCGATCACCACTTCCCGCGCGCCGTCGCAATCGAAGGCCACCACCGGGCGGCCCACCAGCAGCCCCTGCACCGCCGCCCGCGGGAGGCCTTCCCAGACCGACGGGTGCACCAGGACGTCCATCGAGGCGATCAGGTCCGGCACCGCCTCGGGCGGGACGTGGCCCGCGAAGGTCGCCTTCACGCCGCGCTCGGCCACCCGCCGCTCGATCGACTCGCGCTCCTCGCCGTCCCCGACGAAGAGGAGATGCACTCCCGGCGGCGCCGCCTCCACCAGGTAGCGGTGGCCCTTGTGCGTCGCCATCCGCGACACGATCCCGACGACCGGCACGTCCGCGGGAATGTTCAGGCAGGCGCGGCACTCCGCCGCGTCCAGGAACTGCTCGGTCTCGATCCCGCTGTAGACGACCTCGAAGCGCTCCGGCGGCCCCAGGCGGGCGGCGATCGACTTGCGCCGCATCTCCTCCCCGACGCAGACCACCTGGTCCGTCACGTACGACGCCGCCTTCTCCAGCGACCAGTACAGCGCCTGCGTCGCGACCCCCTGGCCCTCGAAGAACGGGAGCCCGTGGTTGGTGTGGACCACGACAGGGACCTTCGCGGCCCACGCGGCCGCGCGGCCCAGGATCCCCGCCTTGCTGGAATGCGTGTGGACGATGTCCGGGTGCCCGCTCTCGAAGAGGCCCCGCAGCCGAGAGAAGGCCGCCGCGTCCCGCGCGGGCGCGATCGGCCGCACCAGCTCCTCCACCACGACGACCTCGATGCCCCGGCCCCGGGCGTCCTCGAGCAGGGACCCTTCCCGCCCCTCGGGCGGGCCCGTGATGAGCAGGATCTCGTAGCGGTCCAGGAGCGCCTGGCAGGACAGGATTGTGTTCTCTTGCGCGCCCCCGGCGATGAGCCGGGTGATGACGTGGTGGACGACCGGCTTCCTCATTCCTCTTCGGAAGAGGTCGGGCGGCAGCGCGGCTTCCCGTCGTAGCGGACCTCGACGAGCGTCAGCCCCTTCGCGGGCACGTTGGCCCCGGCCTTCGTGCGATCCTTCGCCTCGAGGACCGTCCGGACCCACTCCACCGGTTCGGAGCCCAGGCCGACGCGCAGCAGCGTCCCGACCATCGACCGCACCTGATTGTAGAGGAATCCGTCGCCCGTCACGACAAAATCGATGAAGGGCGGCGCCGCGACGATCTCGAACGAGCAGATCGTCCGGACCGTCCTCTCCTTCTTCGACATTTCGCTCCCGAACGAGCGGAAGTCGTGCGTCCCCACCAGGATCTTCGCGGCCGCCTTCAGCTTCTCGACGTCCAGCGGCGCCTTCACGAGGTGCACCCGGAGGCGCTCCAGCGCGCCCCGCACCTGCCGGTTGAGGACGCGGTAGCGGTAGGTCTTCGAGGTCGCCGCGTACTGCGAGTGGAACGGGAGCGGGACCTCCATGGCGCCGACGACGGCGATGTCGTCCGGAAGGTGCGCGTTGAGCGCGTCGGGCCACTTGCGCGACGGCATCGGGCTCTGCGTGTGGAAGTTCGCGACCTGGCCTTCGGCGTGGACGCCCGCGTCGGTGCGGCCGGCGCCGATCACCAGCACCTTCCGCCCTTCGATCTCCTGCAGCGCGCGCTGCAGCTCGCCCTGGACCGTGGGCTTGTCCTTCTGCAGCTGCCAGCCGTAGAGATTCGTGCCGTCGTACTCGACGACGATGCGGATGTTCCGGGCCTTCGCCATCTACTTCTTGATGATGACTTCGGCGATCTGGACCGCGTTGAGCGCCGCGCCCTTGAGGATGTTATCCGCCACGACCCACAGGTGGAGGCCGTTCGGGACGGTCCAGTCCTCGCGGATACGGCCGACGAAGGTCTCGCCCTTCCCGCTGACCTCCGCGGGCGTGGGGAAATCCTCCTGCTTCTCGCAGACGACGACGCCGGGGGCCTTCTTGAGGAGCGCGATGGCCTCGGCGGCCGTGAGCTTCTTCTCGGTCTCGATGTTGACGCTCTCGCTGTGCGAGTTCTTGACCGGGATGCGGACGCAGGTCGGGGAGACCCGGATGTTCGGGTCGCCCATGATCTTCTTGGTCTCCTCGATCATCTTCGTCTCTTCGGTCGTGTAGCCGTTCGCGAGGAACGCGTCCTTCTGGGGGATCTGCGCGATGGCGTTGAACGCGATCTGGCGCGGGAAGATCGAGCGCTTGGGGGCGGTCGTCTTCATCTCCATCGCGTGGACCTCGTTTTCGAACTCCTCCAGGGCGCGGCCGCCGGCGCCGCTGATCGCCTGGTAGGTCGAGACCACGACGCGCTTGATCTTCGCGGCGTCGTGGATCGGCTTGAGCGCCACGACCATCTGGATCGTGGAGCAGTTGGGGTTGGCGATGATGCCCTTGTGCTTCCAGATGTCGGCGGAGTTGACCTCCGGGACCACCAGCGGCGTGGCCGCATCCATGCGCCAGGCGCTGGAGTTGTCGACCACGACGGCGCCCTGCTTGGCGAAGAGGGGCGCGTACTCCTTCGAGATGGACGAGCCGGCGCTGAAGAACGCGAAGTCGAACTTCTCGACCTT
>Ga0310810_10001200_pt1 | contig 26886 bp, 21 predicted proteins | sample NCmetagenome_FD_207641 | JGI IMG/M metagenome (GOLD analysis project Ga0310810, IMG submission 207641) | Soil microbial communities from experimental microcosm in Duke University, North Carolina, United States - NC | ecosystem: Engineered > Artificial ecosystem > Soil microcosm > Unclassified ...
CTGCGAGAAGGACGGCATCGTTCCGGTGCCGGACGATCAGCTGCCCGTGGAGCTGCCGAAGGTCACCGAGTTCACCGGGCGCGGCGACTCGCCGCTGGCGCAGGTGCCAGAGTTCGTCAACGTAACATGTCCGAAGTGTGGAGGACCCGCTCGCCGCGAGACCGACACGATGGACACGTTCGTCGACTCGTCGTGGTACTTCTACCGCTTCGCCGATCCAAAAAACGATCGACAGCCGTTCGATCCGAAGAAAGTCAGCTACTGGCTGCCTGTCGATTTCTATAGCGGCGGCATCGAGCACGCGATCCTGCATTTGATCTATTCGCGCTTCTTCGCGCGGGTCTTTCGCGATCTCGGCATGGTCCATCACAGCGAGCCGTTCACGCAGCTGCTGACGCAGGGGATGGTGCTCAAAGACGGCGCCGTCATGTCGAAATCCAGAGGCAACGTCGTCGATCCCGACACCATGCTGGAGAAGTTCGGCGCCGACGCGCTCCGTCTCTACGTCATGTTCGTCGCGCCGCCGGAGAATCAGGTGGAGTGGACCGATACCGGCCTGCGCGGGATCGCAAGCTTTCTCGCTCGCGTGTGGCGGTTAGTCGATCAGTGGATCCCGGCCGGGATTCGCGATTCGGGATCCGCGGGTCGCGACCTCGATGCGGCTGATCTCACACAGAAGGAGCGCGCGATCCGCCGCAAGACCCACGACACCATCCGGCGTGTCACGGTTGACATCGAGCAACGCCAGCAGCTCAATACCGCAGTGTCAGCGATGATGGAGCTCGTCAACGACCTGTACGCGTTCGGCGAGGCTGAGGGCGCGCGCCCTCAATCCATCGCCGTCGTCGCCGAGGCCATCGAAGCACTTGTCCGCATGCTGTCGCCCTTCGCGCCGCATACCTGCGAAGAGCTCTGGGAAATGCTCGGTCATGGCGATGGCCTGACGAAGGCGACATGGCCCGAATTCAACGCCGCGGTGGCGAAGGCCGAGGAAATCGTGGTGCCTGTTCAGGTCAATGGGAAGGTTCGCAGCCGTTTAACCGTTCCTGCCGAAGCCTCCGAGAAGGAGCTTGAGGAGATGGCGCTCGCCGACCCTGCTGTCATGGCCCATCTCGCGGGCAAGCAGGTCAAGAAAGTTGTCGTGGCCAAAGGGCGGCTGGTGTCGCTCGTCGTCTAGGTTTCATGAGGGTCAAAGGGTTCAAGTGGTTCAGAAGGTCCTCTTCGTACTGACTCTCGCGATTGCGCTCGGTTCCGCGGGGTGCGGTTATGCATTAGCCGGGCGAGGCTCGTTTCTGCCAACCGACATCCGCGTCGTCGGCATCCCACCGCTCGTGAACCGGACGACGTATTTTGACGTCGAGAATATCCTGACGCAGAAGATCCGCAACGAGTTCATCGGTCGCGGGAAGTATCGCGTCGTGCCCGAGGCGACTGGCGCGGACGCCGTACTCAATGCAGAGATCACGTCGATCACGCTGTCGCCGGTCGCCTTCACGTCGACCCAGCTCGCATCGCGCTACCAGTTCGTGCTGACGATGAAGGTCGACTTCGTCGACAATCGCGTCAACAAGTCGCTCTGGGCCAACGATGCGTTGTCGTTTACCGGCGAGTACGATCTGACGTCCGGCACAGGCGACGCGACCATCAACGCCGCAACGTTCGTCGACCAGCAGCTGAGCTCCTTCGATCGCATCGCGAACGACGTCGCGCGCACGGTCGTTACCGCCATCGTCGAGGCCTTTTGAACCACGAAGGCGCGCTGCGCGCGAAATGCCGGTAACCTCCCGAGCCGCCCTCAAGAAACAAATCGCCGCGGGGGACACCGGTCCGTTGTATGTGCTCCTCGGAGATGACGACGGCGAGAAGTCGGCGGTCGCGGCCGAATTCGCCGAGATGGTGGACGAAGGGCTTCGTGCCTTCAGCGTCGACCGCCTGTTCGGTGCCGAGATCAAAGCGGAGGATCTGATTGATGCCGCGGCCACGCTGCCGATGATGGCGCCGCGGCGTATCGTCATCGTCTTCGATGCCGAGCGCCTGCTCATTCCCAAGCGCGAAGGGAAAGCGGCGGATGCGGAGCAGGAGCGTCTCGAAGCGTTCGTCAAGAACCCACCGGCGCACGCCACGATTGTGTTCGTCTGCGGACCTCTCGATCAGCGGCGCCGGCTCGTCAAGCTGCTGCTGAAGGAAGCGCAGGTCGTGGACTGCGGCACGATTACCGACGCGGCGGATGCTGAGCGGTGGGTGAGGGCGAGGGCCGACCGAGACAAGCTTTCCCTCGACGCATCCGCGGTACGGACGCTCGTCGAGCGGGCGGGCATCGACATCGTGCGTCTGCGAACGGGGCTCGAGCGCGTCGCGATGTACGCGATGGGGCAGTCGAAGATTACCGCGGAGGATGTCAGGCAGGTCGTTCCGGCGACGGCCGAGGCGACAAACTTCGGCATCGCGAACGCGATTGAGCGGAATGACGCCGGCGAGGCGCTGCGCGAGCTGGCACTCGCGCTCGAGGGCGGCGCGCAGCCGTTCTTCCTCATGGGGCAGCTGCGCTGGGTCGCCGAGAAAATGCCGCGCGCGCGGCTCAAGGATGCGATCGACGCGGTATTTCGTACCGACGAGGCGATCAAGTCTTCCGGTGGTGACCCCCGGATTCTCCTTGAACGCCTCGTCGTCGAATTGTGCGCTACCGCGTCCCCGAGGGCTTCACGAACCTGGCATCCTCGACAGGGCCGGCCTTGATCGTCTGCATCGCGTAGGTGAATTCGCGGTTGCGCGTCTGTGAGATCACCCACTGATGCGGAACCTTCCGACCGTTCACGTCGCGGAAGTCGCGGTAATCAATCTGCGTTGGGTAGAGCCCGAAGTACGAATCGTTGTAGTACACCAGGCGCTCGAGCATGCCGCTGTTCTTCTCGAAGTAGGCCTGGACTTTCGGCAGGTTCTGCGTCTTGGCTGTGATGACGTAGTCCTCATGGCCTTCGATCATCTCTGACCGATCCATCTTGGGCTCGAGGAGCATCTGCTTGAGGTGCGCCGGAAGATTGAATGGATCCTCGAGCATCGTGCCATCGGCTTCGGCCTTGCGCAGATCGCGAGCCCCGGTATTGCCGGCGCGTGCCCATCCACTGTTCGTTCCATACGCAAGCAGGTTGTCGTTCTGTCCCGCCTTCGTAATGATCAGCCCCATGCCCGGCGCCTTGGAGAGAATCTCGATTTGCTGTGCGGGGAAATCGCGGCCCGGCCGCCGTTGTGTGACGGTGCCGACGGCGTCGAGGCTGCTCACCTGCTGCACGGCGCCGAGCGCACTGATGTACTTGTCGATCACCTGCGCCGGCGTCACTGTCGGTACCGGCCCTGGCGGCGGCAGGCTCGCGTCGTAGTCCTCGCCCAACGCGAGAGGCAGAGGATGATTCGTCACATTCGGCACGCCCACGGGAAGCGGCCGCCCCTGGTGACACGTGAAGCAGCTCACACGCGCCTGGCCCCTGAACGTCGTCTTGTTGATGTTGTTGACCATCTCGATCATCTGCCGCGCGATGGCCTTCTGCGGCTTGACGTCGAGTTCACGTTTGTTGGCGTCCGCGTCGTGGCAATAGCCGCAGCCGACGCCGAGCGCGGCTTCGAACAGGACCATCGTCGGATTGAGCATGTCCGCGCGCTGGCCTTTGAACGCCTGGATGTTCTTGAAAACCTGCTCGGCCTTCTGATCGCTGCTCTGGGCCACCACCGGCGGCTGGCCGAACCCCGCAGCAAGGATGAATCCCGTAACTGCCGCCGTGATCGCTATCGACCGCGTTGACATGAGACGCACATCCGCCTCCTTTTTGAAAAGGATGGACGGAGCCTACACCGATTCAACCCCGCGGGGCCGAAGTTTTTGCGTGACGTAGCGGGCTATTCAACGACCGCGGATTCGGTTTCGCCGATGAGCGCGGTCAGTGCTGCCGGCTCGGGACTGACATAGAACTGATAGGAATACCGTTCCGTGTCCTTTGGTGCATCTTTCGGGATGTCGGCGCCGTGTGCGCCGCCCCAGTTGAGAAACGCCACCGCGCTGTTCGGCCTGAACGGCACCATCTTCACAGGATCGCAGCGGATGCCCTGCGTCTCCGGATAGAACGTGTTCGTGCGGTCGATGTTCGGCGTCCCGTTCATGCGGTAAAACGTCGTACCGAACGACTCACTGTCTCCTGGGCGCGCGAAATACATCAGGCACGTGAACACCACACGCTTTGGATCGAGGTGCGGATCGAGGTGATAGCCGGGTCGACGCAGCATCAGTCGGCCGCGTGTTGCCTCGTGGGGAATCGCTGCCAGCGCCGGACCGCGCTCGGGGCCGTACTCCCTGACGTAGAAGTCGCGAATATGCGGCATCAGTTTCTGCAGCAGGGCCGGGACGATCATGCGCGGAATGAGCACCTCCTCGAGGAAGGTGAGCATCTGAAACGTCCATTCCGGCGCGATGTGGACACTGGACAGCCGCAGGTTCTGCTTCGCGTCGTCTTTCTGCGAGAAGAAAATCGGAGGCGGAATGCCGTCGACCAGCGCGTCATATGTCTCCGACGGCAACAGATCGTCGATGACGACGTGGACGCTTGGATCGCCATGCACGGGCACGCGCCTGATCGCATCCTGCACGTGCGGCGCAATGCCGGGCGACGTCAACAGCGCGGCGTAGTCGACCTTGCGCCGCCGATGCGTGATGTCCACCCCGATTGTGTCCCGCATCATGCGGACGTCACGTTCCATGCGTGCAACGCGCTCGACCGAGTCGAGCAGCGGCTCGAGCCGCCGCATCCGCTCGTTGAGTTCAGCAGAGAGGCGAGCGATATCACCCTTTAACTCGGTGAGATGTTTGTCGAGTCGCTTCTCGAGTTTGGCGGCGGCGGCCGTCTGATCCGCACGCCACTGGCTGCGCAGAACGGGCAGGATTCCTGAGCGCGTAAGGAGCCGCTGCAGGAGACCGGACACTAGGCGGTGGCCTTGGACATCCGCGCGGAGAGCCGCGACTTGTACCGTCCTGCGGTGTTGCGGTGGATGATGCCCTTGGTGGCCATCTTGTCCACGATGGAGACCGTCTGATTGAGCGCGGCCTTCGCTCCGGAGAGGTCCTTCGCATCCAGCGAAACGCGAATCGCTTTCAACGCGGAGCGCAGCTTCGAGCGCATTTGCCGGTTGTGCTCCCGGCGCTTGATGTTCTGACGATTTGCCTTGAGGGCGGACTTCGTACGTTTGGCCACTGATCCTCGCTAAAGAGAAAACCTGATTATACAGGTTGAAGAACGTCGAGGGCGACGCGCCACACACTGTCGCGTCCGCGCGACCAGACACGCACGTAGAAGCCGTGCGAGGCCTGAGCGCCGTCCAGCGTATACGTGCCGTACGTGTAACCGAGATCGCCCGCCATTGACGTTTCCGCGAACTTCGATTCTCCCGCTGTATAACGCGGCTGCCCGCTCAGCCACGCGACGATCGCCTCTTCGCCGACGATGGGCATGAGCTCGGGCCGATGCAGCCGCGCACCATCTGCTAGGTGACCGCGGTACGCGTCTGACTGGCCGCGCCGCAATGCGTTGGTGAGGGCAGCATCCGTGTCGCGCAGGGACGTGACGGCAGCCTGCAGCGTCGTGCTGCGCGCATATCGCTGCGTCTGCGGCGCGCGCCTAAAGCCGGGAGGAAACATGACTGGCGCCGGCGTCGGAAGTCCCATGTCCATGACGACGCGGAACGAGCCGTCGGGCTGACGTTTCCACACCGAGGCATAGATCGAAGGCTGCGGTCGTCCTCCGTTGACCGCTGGATTGATCCGGCGGACTGGACCGGTCAGATATCCGAGGTCGCCGCTCGAGGCGATGTCTCCGTAGCGCGGCTCCCAGATCAACCGCACGTCTTTCGGTGGATCGGGGAGTTTGCGGAACAGCTCTTTCGCCGGCACCACCTGGTCGTCATCGAAGCCGGATGCGCTGTCGGCAAAGTACTCGAGGAACGCCTGCTTCCAGCCGACGGCGAGCGCGCGTGCGGCAAAGCGTTGCTCGGTGCGGACCATGTCGTCGAGCGCATCGTTCTGGGCGAACGCGGTGAACAACGACACGACAACGATGGCTGCCGTCAGCACAGTGCGCCGCCGCGCCGAATCGAGGGCGGGCGTCGAGACGCAATTCATGCGATTACTGTACGACGATCTCGTACGTGCCGGTGGCAGGCTTGCGGGACGAATATCGGGGAATGGCTCGGCCGTCGACGATCTCGAAGGTCTTGTAAATGATGTGCTGCCTCAGCGCGGCGCGCTGGACGTCGGTGAGGCGGCCCACCTTCTTTACGTAGTCGCGCGTCTCCTGATAGGGAGGGACGGCGTTGCCGTGACGGTCTACGGCGTTGGCGCCCGCGTTGTAGGCTGCGAGGGCGAGCTCCTCATTGCCTTGATACCGATCGAGGAGCTGCCGCAGGTACGCGCAACCGCCGCGGATGTTTTCCGCGGGATCGTACGCGTTGCGCACGCCGAGCTGCCGTGCGGTGGCTGGCATCAGCTGCATCAGCCCCATGGCGCCTTTTGGCGATCGCGCGCTCGGGTTGTAACCGGACTCCACCTGGATGACGGCGCGCACGAGTTCCACACGCAGCGCCTGTCGTGTGGCGTGTTCGCGAATGAGCGGTTCGAACTGCTCGCGGAGTGTTGCGTTCGCCATCGGAGTGGTCGCTCGGATGTCAGGCGCTTCGGGAACGATATAGGTCATCGCGCCGTCGTTGAGCTTCCGATCCGAAAGGACAAGCGTGCCGTTGACGTCGCGCCACGCGTAGATCTGCGCGTCCGCGTCTACGGGCGCAGCGAGCGCTATCAGGAAAGCCAAAAAGGGGAGCCGTGCCACTCGATCCAGTTATCGGAGGCACGCAGGGGACGCCTGTAGGGGCCGGGTCAGACAGACCGTTATCCGCCGCTTACAAGTTTTTCCACGATTCCGCTGGCTGCCGCCAACATTTCGCGGATTTTCGACGGGTCTTTTCCGCCCGCTTCGGCAAAATCGGGCCGTCCTCCGCCGCCGCCACCAACAATCGCCGCCAGCTGTTTGACGACCTGCCCGGCAGGTACCTTTTTTGTGAGGTCGGGAGTGACGCCGACGACGATGGACACCTTGCCATCGACAGGCGAGGCAAGGACGACGACGCCGCTGCCGATGCGCGAGCGCTCACGATCGACGACGGCGCGCAGGCCGTCTTTGTCGAGGCCGCTGACTTCACGTGCAACCAGCTTCACCCCGGCAACGTCCGTCTCGTCCGACATTACCGTCGCCTGTGGCGCGGAAATGTTGATTCTGTTCGCCTCCGCCTGGATTTTCGTTTGCCGCAACTCTCGGCTGAGACGTTTGGACTCTTCCTGCAGGGCAACGACCTTCGCCGGCAGCTCCTCGGGTCGCGAGTTCAACGCCTGCGCGAGCGAATTGAGGACGTCGCGGCCGGCCTGAAACGCCTTCAACGATTCGAGCCCGGTGATGGCTTCGATGCGCCGTGTTCCGGCGGCAACGCCGCTTTCAGAGACGATTGCAAACAGCCCGATGTCGCCCGTCGCCCGCACGTGCGTGCCGCCGCAGAGTTCCACGCTGAAGCCGGGCACCGACACGACGCGCACTTTGTCACCGTATTTCTCACCGAAGAGCGCCATCGCACCGGCGGCGATCGCGTCCTGCGTCGGTCTTACGGCCGTTTCGACAGGTGTGTTCTGAAGAACGTGGTTGTTGACGATCTGCTCGATCGTCAGGAGCTCGTCGCGTGTGAGCGCATTGAAATGCACGAAGTCGAAGCGCAGCCGATCGGGGGCGACAAGCGATCCGGCCTGCTTGACGTGCGCACCGAGCACCTGACGCAACGCCGCATGCAGCAGATGCGTCGCCGTGTGATTGCGGCGAATAGCCGCGCGCCGCGGCGCGTCAATGTCCGCCACGACAGGCGCCCCGACCGCGATTTCGCCACTGTCGACCCGCACACGGTGCGCGCGTACGCCGCCTGCGACGTTCTCGACGTCGCTCACGGTTGCGCTGAAGCCGAAATCGTTGCGGAGCGTCCCGATGTCAGATATCTGGCCGCCACTCTGGAGATAGAACGGCGTTTCCTCGAGCACCACCCAGCCGGAGTCTCCCGACGACAGCTTCGGCACTTCGACCGGTGACCCATCGGCCGGTATCTTCGCCAGACCGGTGACGCGCGTCTTGGTGGAGGCATGCTCGTAACCGGCGAATGCCGTCGGTGGAATTCCGGCGAAGCCGCCAAACGCCTGGTCCTCGCGCGCTCCGCCCTTGAATTTGCTGCCGGCGCGCGCCTTCTCGCGCTGGCCCTCCATCGCGCGTTCGAACCCGTCACGGTCGAGGGCCAGCTTGCGCTCATCGATCATGTCCTCGATGAAATCGCGCGGAAGACCGTAGGTGTCATACAACCTGAACGCCGCGTCGCCGCTGACCGTCCTGTTCGCCGACGCTGCCCTGTCGAGCACCTCTTCGAGCTTCGGCAAGCCGTCGGTCAGCACCGCGTCGAACCGTTCTTCTTCGCTCCGAATGACCTGCACGATGGCGGTCTGCCCGGCCTCGAGCTCGGGATACGCATCCCCGAACTCCCGCACGATGACACCGACGAGCGTGTGAAGAAAGGGCTCCGTAACGCCGAGGCGCTTCCCGTGACGCATCGCGCGTCGCATGATCTTCCGCAGCACGTAGCCGCGCCATTCATTGGAGGGGACGACCCCATCGGCAATCAGGAACGTCATCGCGCGCATGTGGTCGGCGACGACACGCATCGAGACGTCGGCGGGCTCCATCGTTCCTCGGTGTGTGGTGCCTGTCCGGTCGCCAATCGCACGCAGCAGAGGCGTAAAGAGGTCGGTGTCGTAGTTGGACAGATGTCCCTGGATGACAGCCGTGACGCGCTCGAGCCCCATGCCGGTATCGATCGACGGCGCGGGCAGCGGACGCAGCGTGCCATCCGCCTGTCGATCGAATTCCATGAACACGTTGTTCCAGATCTCGATGAATCGATCGCAGCTGCACTCGAGACCGCGACAGACGCCGCCGGCCGCCTCCTGGTCACAGCTGACCTCGGCGCCGCGGAAGTAATAGATCTCCGAGCAGCGCCCGCACGGTCCGGTGTCGCCCATCTGCCAGAAATTGTCCGCGGCCCCGAGCTCACCAATCCGTTCAATGGGCAGAAACTTCCGCCAGATGTCGTACGCCTCGTCATCGCGCGCGACGGCGGCATCACCGCGAAACACCGTGGGCCACAGCCGTTCCGCCGGCAGTTTCCATTCCTCCGTCAACAGCTTCCAGGCAAATGGAATTGCGTCGCGTTTGAAGTAGTCGCCAAACGAGAAGTTGCCGAGCATCTCGAAAAACGTGTGGTGCCGGAGCGACGGCCCCACGTTGTCGAGGTCGTTGTGCTTGCCGCTGACCCGCATGCACTTCTGCACCGTCGTCGCACGCGCGTAGTCCCGTTTTTCCTTGCCGAGGAACACGTCCTTGAACTGGTTCATCCCGGCGTTGGTGAAGAGCAGCGTCGGGTCGTTGTGCGGGACGAGCGGCGAACTCGGGACGATGCGGTGCCCGTTACGCTCGAAATACTTGAGAAATGAGGACCGAATTTCGTTGGCAGTCATGAGGCTCAGGCTACTGGCTCCGGGCTACCGAAAGCTGGTAGGTGGCGGCCGGTAGGTTTCAGGGAACAGGTACAGGTTACGTCATTTGGACGCGACGCCGGAGCAATCGGGTGACGGCCGATGGATCGAAGCCCTGGGCGACGAGATACCGGTGCAGGCGCTGTAGGACGAGCGGGTCGTTCAAGGCCAAGCCGCGGCGGAGGCGGCGATCAAGCGCCTGCTCGAGCAACTCCGCCTCGTCGAGCTCCGTGAAGACCTCCGCGACAGCGTCGCGGGCGACATCACGGGCAATTCCAAGGGCCTCGATCTGCCGAAGCACCCGCGCGCGACCGCGATGCCGGAGACGCACCTCGGTTCGCGCACAGGCGATCGCGGTGCGCCGGTCGTCGAGGGCGCCCTCGAGACGCAGCCGCGCGATGGCGCGGTCGATGTCTTCCTCGTCGAATGTGCGGCGGGCGAGCCGCATACGCAGCTGCGTCTCGGCGAGTTCGCGGCGGGCGAGCAGCGTGAGCCCCACGACGTAGGCCCGCTCGGCGCCGTCAGGCATCCGCTATCCTCCGAAGCGCGTGATCTCGGGTCCGCCGCCGCTGGTCTGCGCGGCGGTGGCCATCTGGTCGCGCGACATCTCGGCGGTCGTCGAGATTCCCTGGACCTTGAGCTTGAACTCGTCGACATTCGACGCCCAGCGAAGCGCCTCCTCATAGGAGATGAGCTTCTGCTGAAACAGATAGAAGATCGACTGATCGAAGGTCTGCATGCCGTACTGCGACGTGCCCTGCGCGATCGCGCCATGAATCAGGTGCGTCTTTTCCTTGTCCATGATGCAGTCGCGGATGAAGGCCGTGCTGATCAGCACCTCGACCGCGGGCGCACGGCTCTTGTTGTCCACCCTCGTAATCAGTCTCTGTGAGATGACCGCCTTGAGCACGCTCGCAAGCTGAATGCGAATCTGTTTCTGCTGGTGAGGCGGGAACACCGCGATGATGCGGTTGATCGTCTCGGTTGCGTCAAGCGTGTGGAGCGTGGAGAAGACGAGGTGGCCGGTCTCCGCGGCCAGCAGCGCCGTCTCGATCGTCTCGAAGTCGCGCATTTCGCCGACCAGAATCACGTCGGGATCCTGGCGGAGCGCGCTGCGGAGCGCATGCGAGAACGACATCGTGTCGACGCCGATCTCACGCTGATTGATGATCGACCGGTTATCACGGTGCAGGTATTCGATCGGATCCTCGACCGTCATGATGTGCGCCGTGCGGGTCGTATTGATCTCGTCGATCAGCGCCGCGAGCGTCGTGCTCTTGCCTGACCCGGTCGTGCCGGTCACGAGCACCAGACCGCGTTCTTCCGCGGCAATCTTCTTCAGGACGGGCGGCAGCGCGAGCTCGTCGATGGTCGATACACGCATTGGGATAACGCGAAAGATCATCCCGATGGTGCCGCGCTGCTGAAAGGTGTTGCAGCGGAACCGTCCGAGGCCCGCGACGCTGTAGGCGAGGTCGACCTCGCGGTTTTCCTTGAACTTCTCGCGATGGCTCGTCGGCAGCACGGCGGCCGCGACCGACACCATGTCGTCGTGATCGAGCCGCTTTTCCTCGGTCGCGGGGACGAGCATGCCGCGCACCCGCATCATCGGGTAACTACCGGCCTTGAGATGGAGGTCCGACGCGCCGTTTTCGACGGCGATTTTCAGGAGATCGTTGACGTGCACGCCTTCCTTTATCGACTCTTTGCGCTGCCCGATGTAGCCGCCGCCGGAGCCTGGACCGGCTGCAGCCAGCCATGCGGATCCGGTGCTTCGCCCTTGACGATCTTGAAGAAGCGCTGCTGAATAGCCTCAGTGACAGGGCCGCGGCGTCCGCGCCCAACCTTGATGCGGTCCACGGAACGGATTGGGGTGACCTCAACCGCGGTGCCTACGAAGAACACCTCATCAGCGATGTACAAAACCTCGCGCGGCAGCGTCTCTTCACGCACGGTGAAGCCGAGCTCACGTGCGATCGTCATGACCGAATCACGGGTGATACCCCAGAGGACTGAGTTGCCGATTGGAGGCGTATAAATGACGCCTTCGCGGACGATGAAGATGTTCTGGCCACTGCCTTCGCTCAAATTACCGTACGTGTCGAGCGCGATTCCCTCTGCGTAGCCCTCGGATATCGCCTCCATCTTGATGAGCTGCGCGTTCGCGTAGTTTGCGACGCTCTTGGCCATCCCTGGAGTCGTGTTCGGCGCGTTGCGCGCCCACGTGGAGATCTTGACGTCGAGGCCTTCCTCGATCGCCTCCTTCGTGAAGTAGGCACCCCACTCCCACACCATGATGGCCACGTCGATCCCGCAGGGAAACGGGTTCACGCCCAGGCTGTCGTAGCCCCGATAAATCAGCGGCCGGATGTAGCACGCTCGGAAGCCATTGGCGGTAATCGTCTCGAAGATGGCGTCCGTCAGCGCGGCAGCGTCGTATTTCGGCTCCATCCGGTAAATCCTGGCGGAGTCGAGCAGGCGTCGGACATGAGCATCAAGGCGGAAGCAGGCCGGGCCTGACAGCGTCTCATAGCAACGCGCTCCTTCGAAGACGCCGCTGCCGTAATGGACGATATGCGAGCCGATGTGGATGGTGGCGTCCTTCCAGTCCACAAGAGACCCGTTCATCCAGATTTTGCCCGTGCCAGGAAAGGCCATGTATGACTCCTTCCTGAAGATCTTATACGGCCCCACCAAAACGACCGAATGACGCGGTGGTAACTACTGACTTTCCCCGCAGAATGGGCACTTTGCCGTTCGAGCCTGGAGCGGCTTCCGGCAGTGCCAGCAGAACCGGGGCTGCGGCGTCTCGCGGCCACGAAGTCGGGACTGGATCTCCGCGACGTCTGCGTCCCTCGGTGCCGCAACCGCTCGGCGCCGCGGGGCCGGTGCGAGGACATCCGCAAGCAGGTCGGACGCACGCTGATATCGCTGCGTGGGGTCGGCGGCGAGCGCCTTGAGGACAATGTCGTTGACGACTTTCGAAATCCGATTGTTCTTCAGACGTGGCGCGGTCACCAGTTCGCCGCGGACCAGACGTTCGATGTCTCCCGGCGACGGCGTGGCGTACGGCAATTCACCGGTGAGCATCTGATACATGGTGACGCCAACCGAATAGACGTCGCTGGCGAAGACCGCCTTGCCATAAAACTGTTCGGGCGCCATGTACGGCGGGCTGCCGATGACGGTTGTTCCGTGCGCCGCGATTTCGAGGAAGCGCGAGGTGCCGAAATCGGTGACCTTCAACATTCCGCTGTGCGACACGAGCATGTTGCCTGGCCGCAGATCGCGGTGCAGCACGCCGACTTTGTGCGCGTGGTCGATGGCATTGCACATCTGGCAGGTGAAGTCGAGCGCGCGTGTCACGTCGAGCGCACCGTCGCGATGGATGATCTGCTCGAGCGTCTCGCCGGGGACGTACTCCATCACGATGAAAAAAACGCCGTCCTGTTTTTCCGCGGTCAGAACGGTGACGATATTCGGATGATTCATCGACGCGAGAAGCCGCGGTTCCTTCAGCATCTCGACGAAATCGAGGTTCTGTTTGTGCGGGACCTTGATGGCGACCTTCTTGTGAATCCAGGTGTCTTCGGCGAGGAAGACGCTGCCGAAACCGCCACTGCCGAGCGAAGACATGATTCTGTACTTGCCGACCGTTTGACCCTTCAGGAACACGGACGGATTATAGCGGTGTGAACGCACGCTTCTACGCACCCGATGCACATCGACCTGGCGATCTCATTACGCTGCCGAGCGATGAGGCCGAGCACCTCACACGCGTCCTGCGTTTGAAGGCCGGCGATATGCTGCGGGTGTTCAACGGCCAGGGCCGTGAGTTCGATGCCACGGTGGAGCAGACCGACAAGGAAGCGGTTCGTGTGCGCCTTGGGAATTTCGCGACGGCGGCAGCCGAACCGCGTGTGGCCATTACGCTCGCCCAGGCGGTGCTCAAAGGCGACAAGATGGACGACGTGGTGCGTGACGCGACGATGATGGGCGCGACGGAGATTCAGCCGATCATCACGACACGCACCGAGGTGACGCGGGGATCACTGGTGCGCGGACGACGACGCGAGCGGTGGGAACGAATCGCCGTCTCGTCGGCCAAGCAATGCGGCCGGGCCACGGTGCCGCGCATCGGTGAGGCGATCGAGTTCGACGAACTGATCGAGGCGCTTGGCAAGATGGTGTTGCCGCTGCCGGGTCTGATGCTCGTGGAGCCGAAGGTTGCGACGGATACGACGCCGGCGTCAGAGCTGGATCTCTCGCCGCAGCGCGGCGCCACCGTGCTGATTGGACCTGAAGGCGGCTGGACGCCTGTGGAAGTCGAACACGGTGCCGCTGTCTGCCGACTGATCACGGTCGGCACTCGCACCCTTCGTGCCGACGCCATGTGTGTCGTGGCGCTCTCGGCGTTTTTTACGATGTGGAGGGAATTCTGACGTGGTGCGCGCAGCGTCGCTCATACTCGCCCTCGCCGTTGCCGGGCTCGACGGCGTGGCTATCGACACGGCTGCGCGTGAACTGCCGCGTCTGCATAGCCTGCTCGTCAGTCAGCACGGTCAGCTGACATTCGAGCGGTACTACAACGGACGGCGCGTCAATCAGCCCGCCAACATCAAATCGGCCTCGAAGAGCGTGATCTCCGCACTCATCGGCATCGCGATCGAACGGAAGCAGATTGCAGACGTGCGGACGCCTATCCTCACGTATTTTCCCGAGCTCGCCATGGATCCGGACCCTCGCAAGCGAGCGATCACGATCGAAGACCTGCTGACCATGCGTTCGGGGCTGGAAGGAACGAGCAACGTGAACTATGGCGCGTGGGTGAGGTCGCGCAACTGGGTGCAGCACGCGCTTGCGCGTCCGATGTTTGCCGCGCCGGGCGCGGCCATGGAATACAGCACCGGCAACTCCCACCTGCTGTCCGCGATCCTCACGAAGGCCACGGGCACGAGCACGTGGCAATTCGCCAACGAGGCGCTGTTCAAGCCGCTCGGCTCCGCCGTGCCGCAATGGCCGCGGGATCCGCAGGGCATTTACTTCGGCGGCAACGACATGCTGATGACCCCGCGGCAGATGATTACGTTGGGAGAGCTGTATCTGCACCGGGGTCGATTGAACGGCCGGCAGATCGTGCCGGAGCGCTGGGTGGCGAAGTCATGTGAAGGGCGCGCTCGCGAGTTCCGGCCCGGCGAGCGGACCGGACGCCGCATTCCTACCGACTTCGTCGATCCGATGCGCGACCGCAAGTACGGCTATTCGTGGTGGGTGCACGAGCTCGGAGGTCACGACACGTGCTTTGCCTGGGGCTACGGCGGCCAGTACATCTTCGTCGTGCCCGACCTCGACATGGTGATTGTCACTACGGCGTCGCCCGACGTCAGCGAGGAGCGGCGCGGGCACCGCCAGCAGATATTCGACATCCTGCTGCGCGACGTCGTGCAGCCGCTTTCGGCGACGCGCTAAGGCGGACCTGAAGGTCCGCCTCTACGCCGTCAAACGGAAGCACACCCATTCATCTTCCTGCCCACGCCATTCGACCGTGGAACCTTCGAAGGCGCGCACCACGTCTCGCTCTTCGTGAACCATGAATCCGCTCAGGATGAGACGACCGTCGGGAATCGCGAGCGACGCAAGACGCTCGGCCGACGCAATCAGCAGTGTGCCGGTGAGGTTCGCGGTGACGAGATCGAATTGGCCAATCTTCGCGAAGCGGAAATCTCCGATGTCGAGCGCGATGCGCGATTCGTGATTCAGAGCGACGTTCGCCTCGGCGGCTGCGATCGCATCGGGGTCATCGTCTATGGCGAGCACGCCGCGCGCTCCAAGTCTCCGCGCGGCGATCGCGAGCACTCCTGAGCCGGTGCCGACATCGATCACGCTGCGGCCGCGCACATCGATTTCCTGCAACGCGGCAAGACACAGACGCGTCGTTGCGTGGTGGCCTGTCCCGAAACCCATGGATGGCTGGATGACGATCGTGGAGGGCTGGCTGAAGCCAGTCCCGACGTACGCAGTAGGGGCCGGCGTCAGCCGGCCCTCCACGTCCCACGGTGGCGCGACCGTCAATGAGCCGACTGTGATCGCACGAAGCGATGCCTGCGACCGCGCGGCCCAGTCCTCATCCGGTACTTCGATCGACTGCACATCGAGGTGCGGAAAATGGCCGGACAGCGCGGCTGCGGCACGATCCCGGTCGTCCCCGCTATGAAAGAAGAACCGCGAGCGCTCTATTGCGGCGAGATTGAAGTCGATGAGAAACGCCTGGATCAGCTCGTCGTCATCGGCCTGCTGGATCTCCAGCGCCGGCCATGTGCGCATCTATCCAAAGATATCTTTGACGCGTTCGAAGATGCCTCGATCCTCGTGCTCGTCGCGCGGTGTGGGTTCGAACTTCTCCTTCGGGAGCGTTTCTGCAAGCTGCTCGAGTACTTTCCGCTGGTCCTTCGTCAGCTTCCGCGGCGTGACGACCTTCACGGTAACGAGCAGATCGCCGCGGCCGCGGCCGGCGACGACGTCGGGCATACCTTTCCCGCGGAGGCGGAACGTCGCGCCGGTCTGCGTGCCCTCCGGGATCTTCAGCGTCTGCTCGCCCTCGAGGTTTGGAATCGTAATTTCGCCCCCGAGTGCGAGCGTCGTGTAGTTGAGTGGAATTTCACAGAACAGATCGTTGCCGTCGCGATGGAAGAACGCGTGTTCCTGGACGTGAACAACCACGTAGAGGTCGCCGGCGGGACCGCCGCCGCCGCCCGCTTCACCCTCGCCGCTGAGGCGCAGCCGCTGTCCGCTCGCGATGCCGGCGGGAATCTTCACGGTCAGCTTGCGGGTCTGCTGCACACGTCCTGTTCCGCGGCACGTCGTGCACGGCGAGCTGATGATCGATCCCGTTCCACGGCACTGGCCGCAGGTCCGCGCAACCGTGAAGAATCCCTGCTGATACCGCAGCTGACCACGGCCGTGACATTGCGGACACGTCGTCGGCTTCGACCCCGGCGCCGCGCCTGAGCCGTTGCAGGTCTCGCACGTCTCCTGTCTCGGAATTTGGATGGTGGTCTCCACACCACGCGCGGATTCATCGAACGAGATCTCGAGGTCGTAACGCAGATCGGCTCCGCGCTGCGGTCCTCCTCGGCGCCGCTGACCGCCGAACATGTCGCCGATCCCGAATATGTCGCCGAGGCCGCCGAGGATGTCTTCAAAGCCGGTGAAGACCGTCGGATCGAAGCCGCCTGTCGCGGCACCGCCCAAGCCAGCATGCCCGAAACGGTCGTACATGTGGCGCTTGTCGGTATCGGCGAGCACGGCATAGGCTTCCGCCGATTCCTTGAAATTCTCTTCGGCGACCTTGTCACCGGGATTGCGATCGGGATGGTATTTGAGTGCGAGCTTGCGATACGCGCTCTTGATCTCCTGGTCGGAGGCGGTGCGCGAAACGCCGAGCACCTCGTAATAGTCGCGTTTGCTCACGCCTTCGCTACCTTGACCATCGCCGGACGAAGCAGGCGATTACCGAGCATGTAGCCGCGCGCAAACTCCTCGATGACTTCGCCTTCACGATGATCGGGACTGCTTTCATGGACTACGGCCTGGTGGTAGCGCGGATCGAAGTCGGCACCCGTCGCCTCGATTGGCTTCACGCCTCGCTTGCGCAGCAGCTCGAGCATCTGCTGATGAATCAGTTCAATGCCTTTGCGAAAGCTCTCGACATCTTCGCCCGTCGGTGCCTTCAAGGCGCGTTCGAGATCGTCGATGATTGGCAACAGGCCGGTCAGGGCGCTTGCCGTCGCGGCGTCTGCCTGATCGCGCCGATCCCGATCGACACGTTTGCGATAGTTATCGAACTCCGCCGCGGTTCGCAGCAGTTGATCCTGCAACGTGTCTTTTTCCCGACGGATCGCCTCGAGCTGCGATTCGCCGGCTTCCGGCTGGGGCTGCGGTTCCGTGGCCGCTCCCGCCGATTCCTGGTCGTTCATCCCGTCGTCCTGCATGATTCTGATTAATTGCTGCGGAGCACGCGTGCGACAGCCTGTGTGACGCCGTCGACCACGCTGATCGCGCGCGAGTACTGCATCCGTGTCGGTCCGATGATGCCGACTGTTCTAATGGTGCTGCCGTCGGTCGCCGTCGAGGCAATCAGGCTGAACGGCCGCAGGTCGGGTGACGCGTGTTCGTCGCCAATGACGACGGTCAACCCGGGCTCGTCGATGTAGTGATTCAGCAACCGCAGCATCCGCTCCTTTTCTTCCATCATCCGGAGCAGGGAACGGAGGGTCGGCAGCGCCACGGCATCAGGTGCTGCCGAGTCGAGCAGCAGCGAGGCGGCGCCCTCGACGTGAAACGCGTTCTGGTGCGGCAGCTCCTCGAGCGTGACGCGAGCGAGTCGAAGGGCGCGCGCCATGAGCTCGTCGTAGAGTGTTCGCTCCTGTGCAAGGCGCGCGAGCACCGCTTCACGAACGTCGAAGAGCGAGAGGCCGGCAAACTCCGTGTTCAGATAGTTGGCCGCCCGCACAAGGTCGTCAGGGCGAATCGTTTCAGCCGCGTCGACCACCTTCTGTGTGACCTGGTTGCCGCGCGAGACGACCACGACGAGCACGCGGCTTCCTTCGAGAGGCACGAATTCGATCCGCTGGAGGACGGCCGGATCGATGCTGCCGATGGCGAAACCGACGTGTCTGGAAGCGCGCGACACCATGAGCGACACGCTGACCAGCAAATCGTCCATCAGCGGTGACCGTTCCGCGCGCTGACGAAGTTCGTGCTCGACCCCCGCCGCCGGACGCGCAGGCTTTCGGGCCTCGAGCAGCAGGTCGACGAACACACGATACGCGCGGTCGGTCGGCACCCGTCCGGCAGAGGTATGAGGCTGCTGTACATAGCCCTCGGCCTCGAGGCGTCCGAACAGATTGCGGATGGTCGCCGACGAGACACCCAGCCCGCTGTGCCGAGCGAGCGTCTGCGACGAGATCGGCTCACCGGTGGCGATGTGCTCACGTACAAGCGCAGCCAGCAGCCGTCGCGATCGTTCGGGGAGGTCGTGCGAACCCATTGCAGGTCAGTTGCTCAAAAAATTATAGCGTCACGTAGCGTCCGGCCTTAACCCGGACTGTCGCTTTTTACCGGTGAAGTTCGCAGTACTCGGTAGGCTCAGTTCCGGCCAGGAACGATTCATTGATGGTGTTTGGACACCCAGGGACGGCGAGCTTACCGGTGTTGCGGTCAATTTGAGCAAATGTGATCCCTTCCGGTACCTCGAACTCATCGCTCAGTTCGCCGGCTGTGGCGCTCTTCATGAATTGCGTCCAGATGGGGAGCGCCGCCTGGCTGCCGCTCAGCGACACGGGTTGATTGTCGTCAAAGCCAACCCAGACGACTGTCAATAAATGCGGCGTAAAACCGACGAACCATGCGTCGCGCAGGTCGTTGGTCGTCCCACTTTTTCCGGCCGCGTTGAGCGTGAAGCCTGCAGCGCGGGCGCCGGCGCCGGTCCCTTCGTTCAGCACGCTGCGCATCATGTTCGTGACCAGGTAGGTGGTGTCTGGGCGGGCCACATGGCGGAGCGGGAGAGTCTTCGCCATCAGGCGCCGCTCACCCGCGTCGATCGCATCGATCGATGTGAGCGGATGCACCTCGCCTGCATTGGTAAACACCGTGTACGCCTCCGCGACTTCCAACGGCGTCAACTCGAACACGCCGAGCGTAATGGCCGGATAGCCTTGCGGCGGGGTGCCGACGCCGACGCGCTTCCAGACCTCTGCCACCTTGTCGAACCCAATGGTCGCGCCGACGTGAATGGTGCCGAGGTTGCGTGACATGGCAAGGGCACGGCGCCATGTGATTTCGCCGTCGTAGTCGTCGTAGTTCTTCGGCTCCCACGTCTGGTTGTCGAACGTGAAGACTTCGGGCGCATCGTTGGTCAGCGACGCCGGTGTCAAGTCTGTCCGGCCCTCTTCGGCCCCGTGTTCGAACGCCGCGAGATATACAAACGGTTTGAAGACGGAGCCCGGTTGCCTCCGAGCCGTCGTCGCGCGGTTGTACTGGGACTGGTTGTACGAACGTCCGCCAACCATCGCGAGAATTTCGCCGCTCTGTGGATCGACGGCGACGAGCGCTGCCTGCGCGCGTCCTTTTCGCTTCCGCCGCGCCAGCATCTCATCCACGTGCGCCAGGCCATCGCGCACCGCATCGAGCGCGAGCCGCTGAAGATTAATATCGAGGGTCGTATGGACGCTCACCGCGTTTGCCTGAGCGGTCAGCCCGGGGAATTGCTCCGCGATCTGCTGGCCAACCATATCGACGAAATAGGGTGCCTCGTTGTCCACCCCGCGCGGCGCAATCTGGAGCGGCTCGCGGATCGCACGCTCAGCGACTTCGGCGGTGATGTATTCCTCGTCAGCCATCGCGCGCAGGACGACGTTTCGACGCTCGACGGCATTCTTGGGATTGACGAACGGAGAGTGAAGCCCCGGGTTCTGAATGACGCCGGCGATGAGCGCAGCTTCACCGACCGTCAGATTCGCCACGTCCTTGCCAAAGAACAGGCGCGCGGCCTCTGCAACACCGTGAATCGCAAACGAGCCCCGCTGGCCGAGGTAGACGTCATTCAGGTAGAGGTCCAGGATCTCGTCCTTCGAGGCGCGGCGCTCGAGGACGAGCGACATGAAGGCCTCTTGGAGCTTGCGACGGTAGGAGCGTGTTCCGCTTGACAGCTCGTTGTTGAACTCGTCGGTGAGGAAGAACATCCGCGCGAGCTGCTGCGTGATCGTACTTCCACCGACCGGGTATCTGTTGCTGCCGAACGCGTTCACCAGGATCGAGCGGAGCACGCTGAACGGATTCACGCCCGGATGCGAGTAATAGCTCTGGTCTTCGATCGCGAGCACCGCGTCCTGCATCCGTTTGGGGATGATGGTCAGCGACACACGCCGTCGTTTTTCGCGTGCGCCATCGGCCATCAGCGCGGTCAACAGCGGGGCGTCGAGCATGACCGCGTCGGCTCGGACCGGCTTACCGGCCGGGTCGATGACTTCGAGCGCCGTGATGCCACGTGGCGGGGCTGGTGCCGGTCCCCCTGCCCGGCGGACGGCCGGTGCAGCACGGAAGGCGGCACGGATCGTTTTGCCGCCGAACGTTCCGGACCGCGGCGAGATGAACACGGCGTTGCGCACGATCGCGAATTCGCCCGGCGCCTGAACGGCGGGACGTTGCGCGTAACCGAGATCGTTGAGGCGGGCGACGAGGTCGCCCACGCTCAACGCCTCGCCGCGACGGACTTCGAGCGGCCGCGCGTACACCCGTGGCAGTGAGTGCTCGCGCTCGCCGTGCAGTCGTGCGTCGATGATCCCTGAGAAGGAAATATAGAAGTACGAAAGCACGGCCCCGACGATGAGCGATGCCAGCGCGCAGCCGAGCAGGAAGTACCTGATGGCGGCGGGATGGCGTGAGATCCACGTTCGGGCGCGCACCTGATGGTGCGTCACTTGGCTCACGGTGTGATCACCCAGTGAATTCCTATATCGGTCGTCAGCTCTTCGAGCAGTCGATCGACGAACGGGGGCCCGTATTTGTTGAGAAACGACAGGAAGCCGACGCTTCGTTCCTGCGGCTCTCCTCCAGGGAACGCCTGCGCCTGCGCATGGTGAAACTGACGCCGAAGGGTTTCGTCCTTCCGCTTGGCGGCGTGGATGATCTTGGCGTTGAGCTTCTTGAGGTCGTCCTGCATCCGGCCAAATGCCGAGCGCGCGGCTCCCTCCAGCGTCGGATCGATCTGGGAGACGCTCGTGGCGAGCTGATCCATCCGATCCTGCAGGAGTTGATTGACGTCCTGCATCGCGGCCTCGACATCCGGCGGCAGCTGCGCTGCGAGGAGCTGGTTCAGCAGCGATTCGTCCTGCGCTTGTAACTGTTCCACGGAGACGTCATGCCGCGTGAGGAAGCGCACGGCATTAGAGTCGAGCAGCGTCGCGGTGGCACGCTGATACATCAGCGGCATCGGCACGTCGAAGTTGTCGTAGACGCCGCGTAGCTGGCCGAGATACGCGAGCTCGTTCGGGCCCGCCACGTAGCAGACGGTCGGAAAAAGCGTGTCCTGAACGATGGGACGCAGCAACACGTTGGGACTGAAGTCTGCCGGCGTGTGGCGAACATGTTCAAGGAGCGCGTCCTTCGCAACAACCGACTCACCGACCAGAAACGCATCACCCTGGATGCGCACCGCCTGACGTCCGCCATTGAGATGAAACAACGCGACCGTCTCAGGCTGAGGCGTAACCTGTGCGGTGTAGCCGTGCGCTTCCAGCGCTGCGCCGGCGTCCGCCGCAAGACGCGCCGTCCTGCCGGCTCGTTCGATCTCGCGGGCGAACACCGGTGCGGCAAACGGTTTTGCCGCTGGATCCGACGAATCGAATACCACCAGACCACGCGCGCCGAGCAGTGATTCGATCCAGCGTGCAAAGGCGTCGACCATCCCCGCACCGGGGACATACGCCGCGCGAACGGATGCCAGCACAGACTCCGTGAAATCCGTTTGCGGCAGGGCAACCGTCAATTCGTGGATCGCCGCATCGATCGTCCCGTCCAGCCGCAAGCGAGCGACCGGTTCAACGTGGGCGCCGGGAGGATCTCCCGCGGCAACCGTGCGACGCGATAGCGACGCATCGAGCACAGCGCACGACTTCACTTCGTCCCAGTCATGGTCCTCGGCATCAATCCAAAAGATGGCGACAGCGGGCACACCGTGTTCGCTCTTGAGCCGTTCGGCGAGCTGGACCGCGGTCAATGCCTTCAAGAGGGTGAACAGCGGGCCGCCGAACAGGCCGGCCTGCTGGCCGGTGACGACAGCGACTGTTTCGGAACTACGCAGCCATGCAGTCGCAGCGGTGGCTTCGGCGGGTGCGACGCGATGCTGCTGTTGCGCGGCGATGATGTCGGCGATCGCATGGCGCTCGCGCGGGTACGAGCGGGTTCGGGCGATCGCCTCACGCCACGCACCCGGATCGCGTGGATCGCCCGCGAAAAACGGCGCGACCCTGGCGTGATCGAACGCATAATCGACGACCAGCGGCTTGATCCATGGCAGGCGGCGGATATCGACGGGAATACGTGACGTGGTGGCGACGCCGGGCACTGAGCCGTACTGTCGCAGAAAGATCGGTCATGTGCAATCTATCTGGATCACACTCTTGCACCTTTTGCACCGACCCGGAAATGGACTCGTACCGGCCGCTCATCAACTCGCACCGACCCGAATCCGACTCGCACGAACCGCTAATGTATAATTATCCACCCTCCGTCATAATCATGCACAGCCGATGAACGCGACCCTCGCACTGGAAGACGGCACTTGGTACCGCGGCGTCTCGACCGGCGCACCCGGCGAAACGAGCGGCGAGGTCGTGTTCAACACGAGCATGACCGGATACCAGGAAGTGCTCACCGATCCGTCGTATGCGGGACAAATCGTGACGATGACCGCGCCGCTCATCGGCAACTATGGCACGGCTTCTGGAGACGCAGAGTCGCAGACGCCGCGTGTCGCAGGCTTCATCGTCCGGGAAGCATCGCCGGTGGCCAGCAACTGGCGCGCGGATTCGTCGCTGCGCGACTATCTCGTCCGCCACAACATTGTCGCCATCGCCGACATCGACACACGTGCGCTGACGCGCGTGCTCCGTTCAGCGGGTGTGATGCGCGGCGTGATCGCAACGGGGCACGTTGACCCCGACGAGCTCGTCAGCAAGGCGCGAGCCATTCCGAAGATGGAGGGATCCGATCTGGTGCGCGGCGTCACGTGCGAGGCGCCATTCGATTGGCGCGATATGGCGGTGACAGCGGGCGAGGCCGACCATCGCGAGTTCGGCATCACGCCACAGCGACGCTCGTCCAGACGGCTGCGCGTCGCGGCATACGACTTCGGGATCAAGTGGAACATTCTTCGCCGCCTCGACGCCTACGGCTGTGATGTGCGCGTGTTTCCCGCCACCGCTCCGGCGAGCGAGCTGTTCGCGGTCGAGCCTGACGGGATCTTCCTCAGCAACGGGCCGGGCGATCCCGCTGCGTTACCCTATGCGATCAACAACGCACGCGAGCTGGTGAGCACGGATATTCCGACCTTCGGCATCTGTCTCGGCCATCAGATTCTCGGGCTTGCGGTTGGCGGTCAGACGTTCAAACTGAAGTTCGGTCACCGTGGCGCCAACCACCCGGTGAAGGAGCTCGATTCGGGCAAGGTCGAGATCACATCGCAGAACCATGGCTTCGCCGTCGATCCCGATTCGCTGCCCGGGGACATCAAGGTCACGCACTTGAACCTCTACGACGGCACCGTTGAAGGCTTTTCCCACACCAGCAAACCGGTGTTCTCGGTGCAGTACCATCCCGAAGCCTCCCCGGGCCCGCACGACGCAGACTATTTGTTTCTGAAGTTCCTCGACGCGATGGAAAAGCGCTGACCGGAACGAATGCCTAAACGTACCGACCTCAAACGGATTCTCGTGATCGGTTCGGGACCGATCGTGATTGGGCAGGCCTGCGAGTTCGATTATTCGGGCACCCAGGCATGCAAGGCGCTTCGGTCCGAGGGTCTCGAAGTCATTCTCGTCAACAGCAATCCGGCGACGATCATGACCGACCCGGAAATGGCCGACCGTACCTACGTCGAGCCGCTGACACCGGATTTGGTTGCCGCCATCATCGAGAAAGAACGTCCGGATGCGGTGCTGCCCACGGTCGGCGGCCAGACCGCCCTCAATCTCGCGGTCGCGCTGGCGGAGCGCGGCGTTCTGGAGAAATACAACGTCAAGCTGATTGGCGCGCAGATCGACGCGATCAAGGTTGCCGAAGATCGCCTGCTCTTCCGCAACGCGATGGGCGAGATCGGTGTCGAAGTGCCGCGCAGCGGCGTCGCCAAATCGCTCGAAGAGGCGATGACAATCGTCGAAGACACGGGATTCCCCGCGATCATCCGGCCGTCGTTCACGATGGGTGGCGTCGGCGGTGGCATCGCATACAACGTCGAAGAGTTCCGCGAGCTCGCGGCGCGCGGGCTCGAATTTTCACCCGTCCACGAGATCCTGGTCGAGGAATCGGTCATCGGCTGGAAGGAATTCGAACTCGAGGTGATGCGCGACGTCGCCGACAACTTCGTCGTCATCTGTTCGATCGAAAACGTGGATGCGATGGGGGTGCACACGGGCGACAGCATTACCGTCGCCCCGGCGCTCACCTTGACGGACAAAGAGTATCAGCGGATGCGCGACATGGCGCGCCGCATCATCCGTCGTGTCGGTGTCGAGACAGGCGGCTCCAACATCCAGTTCGCCGTGAACCCGCAGGACGGGCGCATCGTGGCGATCGAGATGAATCCTCGCGTCTCACGCTCGTCTGCGCTCGCATCGAAAGCGACCGGATTTCCGATTGCGAAGATCGCGGCGAAGCTGGCGCTCGGTTATCATCTGGACGAGATCCCCAACGACATCACCCGCCTGACACCGGCCTCGTTCGAGCCGACGATCGATTACATCGTGGTGAAGTTCCCGCGCTGGAACTTCGAGAAGTTCCCGCAGGCTGATCGCACGCTGACGACGCAGATGAAGTCGGTGGGCGAGGCGATGGCGATCGGACGGACCTTCAAGGAGGCGTTTCTCAAGGCTGTCCGCTCGCTCGAACTCGGCAAGCTCGGCCGGTTGTTTCCGGACAATCTGGAAGATGCCGTGGACGGAGACGAGGACGAATCCGCGTTGCGCAAGCGGCTGGTCGTGCCAAGCGATCGCCGCATCTGGGCAATCTTCCGCGCTCTCCGCCGCGGGTGGACCATCGACACCGTTCACGAGCTGACCAGGATCGACCGCTGGTTTCTGCAGCAGTTCGCCGACATCGTAGCGCTCCGCGACATGGCGGCGCTTGGCGAATTCCGCGAAATGTCGACCGACCTTCTGCGGACGCTCAAACGAAACGGTTTCAGCGACGAAGACATCGCGGGCGTGTACGGACTCGACGAAGCGGCGGTTCGCCAGCGGCGGCAGGACGAGGGAATCGTTCCCGCCTACAAGCGGATCGATACCTGTGCTGCGGAATTCGAATCGTTCACACCTTACATGTACGGGACCTTCGAAGAGGTTTGCGAGGCCGACCCGACGCCCACGCGGAAGGTCATCATCCTTGGTAGCGGACCGAACCGCATCGGCCAGGGCATCGAGTTCGATTACTGCTGTTGCCACGCGGTGTTTGGATTTCGCGATGAGGGATTCGAAACCGTCATGGTGAACTGCAATCCGGAGACGGTTTCGACCGACTATGACACGTCAGACCGGCTGTACTTCGAGCCGCTCACCTTCGAAGACGTCATGGGGATCGTCGACCGCGAGCAGAGCGCTGGCGCCGACGTGTCGTGCGTCGTCCAGTTTGGCGGTCAGACGCCGTTGAAGCTGGCGTTGGCGCTGCAGGACGCGGGTGTGAACATCCTGGGCACGACGCCGGATTCGATCGATCTCGCCGAGGACCGCCAACGCTTCTCGCAGCTGCTGTGGGATCTGGGCGTGCCGCAGCCCGCCAGCGGGACCGCGATATCCCGCCAGGAGGCGCGTGAGGTCGCCGAGCGAATCGGGTATCCCGTCGTCGTGCGTCCATCGTATGTGCTCGGTGGCCGTGGGATGGCGATTGTGTTCGACTCCGGTGCACTCGATCGCTACATGACGGGCGCCGTCGACGTCTCGCACGACCGGCCTGTGCTCATCGACCGGTTTCTCGAGGACGCGTTTGAATTCGACGTGGATGCGGTAGCCGATGCGAGCGGTGCGGTGGTCATCGGCGGAATCATGGAGCACATTGAAGAGGCAGGCATTCATTCGGGCGATAGCTCCTGCGTCGTTCCACCGTTCATGGTCGCGGAGCGGCACCTCGGCACCATTCGCGAATACACGCGGCGCATCGCTCGTGCCCTGAAGGTTGTCGGCCTGATGAATGTGCAGTACGCGATCAAGGACGATACGGTGTACGTCCTCGAGGTGAATCCACGATCGTCCCGAACGGTTCCGTACATTTCGAAGGCGACGGGTGTGCCGATGGCGCGCATCGCCGCGCGCGTGGCGTCCGGTCGCACGCTGGCGGAACTTGGCGTCGTCAACGACCTCGAGGCGGCCGGCGTGTTCGTCAAGAGTCCGGTGTTCCCGTTCGTGCGGTTCCCGGGCGTCGATACCATCCTTGGGCCCGAGATGAAATCCACGGGCGAGGTGATGGGT
>Ga0310810_10001201_pt1 | contig 26881 bp, 19 predicted proteins | sample NCmetagenome_FD_207641 | JGI IMG/M metagenome (GOLD analysis project Ga0310810, IMG submission 207641) | Soil microbial communities from experimental microcosm in Duke University, North Carolina, United States - NC | ecosystem: Engineered > Artificial ecosystem > Soil microcosm > Unclassified ...
TCCAGGTCGACACGACCAACATCCTGTTCATCTGCGGCGGCGCGTTCGTCGGGCTCGAGAAGCAGATCGAGCGGCGCACGGGGAAGAAGACGCTGGGGTTCAAGGCGGACGTGAAGTCCACCACGAATCGGGAGATCGGAACGACGCTCGAGCAGGTCGAGCCCGAAGATCTCATCAAGTACGGCCTCATTCCCGAATTCGTCGGCCGCCTCCCGGTCGTCGGCACGCTGCACGAGCTCGACAAGGCGGCTCTGGTTCAGATCCTCACGCAACCTCGCAACGCGATCACGCGTCAGTACCAGAAGCTGTTCGAGTACGAGAACGTGAAGCTGAAGTTCACGGACGACTCGCTCGAGGCCATCGCGGAGCAGGCGCTCGCCCGGAAGATCGGGGCGCGCGGCCTGCGCATGATCATCGAAGACCTGATGCTCGATCTGATGTACTCGCTGCCCGGACAGAAGAAGATCCGGGAGTGCGTCATCACCCGCGAAGTCGTCATGAGCAAGGAAAAGCCCATCACGCTGATTGAGAAAGCTGGCTAATTGGCGGGTCGGTGACCTGGTGATTTGGTGAATTGAATTCACGAAATCACGAATCCACCAATTCACCCACTGTAACCTATGGAACTCTACGAGACATTGCCCATTGTCCCCCTGCGGGACGTCGTCGTCTTCCCCCACATGATGATGCCGTTCGTCATCGGACGGCCGTCCTCGACGCGCGCGCTCGAGCACGCGCTGGGCAAGGACAAGCGGATCTTCCTCGCGGCGCAGCACGACGCCGCGGTCGACGAGCCGCAGCCCAACGACGTCTACACGATGGGCTGCGTCGCCAACATCGTCCAGAGCCTGAAGCTGCCCGACGGCAACATCAAGGTGCTGGTCGAGGGCATCGAGCGCGCCCGGGCGGTCGAGTGGAAGGAAGACAAAGGCTTCTTCCGCGTCGTCGTCAAGGTCGTGCCGAAGCCGAAGGAAGCCGGAGTGGACGCCGAGGCGACGATGACGAAGGTCGTGTCGCTGTTCGAGCAGTACGTGAAGCTGTCGAACAATCTGCATTACGACGCGATGATCGCGGCGGTGCGCGTCGACGATCCGGGCAAGCTGGCGGACACGATCTCGGCGCACCTGGTGGTGGGCGTCGACGAGAAGCAGAACCTGCTCGAAATCATCTCGCCGATCGAGCGGCTGAACCGCATTTCGGCGCTGCTCGAAGCCGAGGTCGACAAGCTCCAGGTGGATCGGAAGATCCAGTCGCGCGTCAAGAAGCAGATGGAGAAGGCGCAGAAGGAGTACTACCTCAACGAGAAGATGAAGGCGATCCAGAAAGAGCTGGGGCGCAAGGACGACAAGGGCAACGAGGTCGAGGAGCTGAAGAAGAAAATCGAGCAGGCGAAGATGCCTGAGGACGTCGAGGAGAAGGCGATCCAGGAGCTGAAGCGGCTGGAGGCGATGCCGCCGATGTCCGCGGAAGCGACCGTGTCGCGCAATTACCTCGACTGGCTGATCGCGGTGCCTTGGCAGAAGAAGACGAAGGAGAGCCGCGACCTCAAGCGCGCGGAAGAGATTCTGAACGAGGACCATTACGGCCTGGAGAAGATCAAGGACCGCATCCTCGAGTTCCTCGCCGTGCGCGCGCTCGTCAAGAAGCCGAAGGCGACGATCCTGACCTTCTCCGGCCCCCCTGGCGTCGGCAAGACCTCGCTGGCCAAGTCGATCGCGCGCGCGATGAACCGCAAGTTCGTCCGCCTGTCGCTCGGCGGCGTGCGCGACGAAGCGGAAATCCGCGGCCACCGCCGCACCTACATCGGCGCCTTCCCCGGCCAGATCATCCAGATGATGAAGAAGGCCGGCACGATGAACCCGGTCTTCCTGCTCGACGAAGTCGACAAGATGTCGATGGACTTCCGCGGTGACCCGTCGGCGGCGCTGCTCGAGGTGCTCGACCCGGAACAGAACAGCGCATTCCTCGATCACTATCTGGACGTCGAGTACGACCTCTCGAACGTGATGTTCATCTGCACGGCCAACGTGCTCCACACGATCCCGCAGGCGCTGCGCGATCGCATGGAAGTCCTGCAGCTGGCCGGTTATACCGAGCACGAGAAGATCGAGATCGCGAAGAAGTTCCTCTCGCCGAAGGCGGTCGAAGGCGCCGGCCTCACGAAGGACAACATCACGTTCCTCGACGAGGCGTTCCAGACGATCATCCAGCGATACACGCGCGAGGCCGGCGTCCGGAATCTCGAGCGCGAAATCTCGTCGATCTGCCGGAAGGTCGCGCGCAAGGTGGTCGTCGAAGGGCGGGGATTCAGGCAGGAGATCGCCGCGGCGACCGTCACGGAGTATCTCGGCGTCCCGCGCTTCCGGCCGTCGATGGCGGAAGAGAAGAACGAAATCGGCGTCGCGACGGGGCTGGCATGGACGGAAGTCGGCGGCGAGATCCTGACGATCGAAGCGACGCTGATGCCAGGCAAGGGGCGGCTGACGCTCACCGGCAAGCTCGGCGACGTCATGCAGGAATCGGCGCAGGCGGCGATGAGCTACGTGCGCTCGAAAGCGGACGAGTTCCACATCCCGAAGAACTTCAACCGCGTGACCGACGTTCACATCCACATTCCGGAGGGGGCGATCCCGAAGGACGGCCCGTCGGCCGGCATCACGCTGGCAACCTCCCTCGTGTCGGCGCTCGGCCGCATCCCCGTCCGGAAGGACGTGGCGATGACGGGCGAGATCACGCTGCGCGGCAAGGTCCTCCCGATCGGCGGCGTCAAGGAAAAGATCCTCGCCGCGCACCGCTCGGGGCTGAAGACGATCATCGTCCCGCGCGAGAACGAGAAGGACCTGGCCGACATTCCCAAGAACGTGCTCGACTCGCTGAACGTCTACATGGTCGAGTCGATGGACGAAGTGCTGAAGATCGCGCTCGCTGAGCCGCTCGGATCGATTGCCACGCCCGCTGCGGAATCGATCATCGGGGATCAGCCGTCGGTGTCGCACTGATTAGGCTTTGGGCTTTGGGCTTTGGGCGGCCGAACGCCAAGAACCCAAAGCCAGACCGTGAAGCTTATAGAAGCCCGGTTCGTGACCAGCGCGACCAGCGCTGAGGGCATACCACGCGACGGCGTGCCGCACGTCGCCCTGATCGGCCGGTCCAACGTGGGGAAATCGTCGCTCATCAACGCGCTGACGCGGCGCCCTCTGGCGCGCACGAGCGCGGCCCCCGGCAAGACCCGCCTGGCGAATCTGTATCGCCTGGACGTCGAGGGCGGCGCCGGCGGGATGGGACGCTGGAGCGTCTATCTCGCGGACCTGCCGGGCTTCGGCTACGCGCGCGGGGGCCTCGGCTCGGTCGCGGAGCTGAAGGCGATCGCCGAGGCGTATTTCGGCGGCCATCACGCGATCGCCGGCGTGCTGCACCTGGTGGATTCGCGCCACCCGGGACTCGATGCGGACGCCGAGGCGGCGGCGTGGCTCTCCGCGCTGGGCGTCGAGCGCGCGGTGCTCGCGACCAAGATTGACAAGCTGACGCGTAAGGAACGCACGACGAACCTCAGGGAACTCGAACGGCAACTCGGAACGGCCGCGCGGCCCATATCGGCGGCGAGCGGCGAAGGACTGGACGATCTGTGGACACTGATAGCAAGACTGAGCAGGCGGTAGCGGCCCCGGCGGCGGAGAAACAGGCCGACAGGCCGGCGGCGGCGCCGCCCGCACCGGAAACGAAGGTCGACCTCGCGACGCTCAAGGAAATGAGCACCGCGGAGCTGACGAAGGTAGCCAAGCAGCTCGACGTGCCCGGCGCCACCGGCATGCGGAAGCAGGAGCTGATCTTCCAGATCCTCCGCTGCCGCGCCGAGAAGAGCGGCAACCTCTTCTCGGAGGGCGTGCTCGAGACGCTGCCGGATGGCTTCGGCTTCCTGCGCGCGCCCAACTACAACTACCTGCCGGGCCCCGACGACATCTACGTTTCCCCCTCGCAGATTCGCAAGTTCGACCTGCAGACCGGCGACACCGTCAGCGGGCAGATCCGGCAGCCGAAGGAGGGCGAGCGGTACTTCGCGCTGATCAAGGTGGAAGCGGTCAACTTCGAACCGCCCGATCGCATCCGCGACCGCGTGTTCTTCGAGAACCTGACGCCGCTCTATCCGCAGGAGCGCATCAGGCTCGAGGCCGCGTCGGACAATCTCTCGGCCCGCGTCATGGACCTCATGGTCCCGATCGGCAAGGGGCAGCGCGGCCTGATCGTCGCGCCGCCGCGGACGGGCAAGACGATGCTGCTGCAGAACATCGCCAACAGCATCACCACGAATCACCCGGAGGTGTATCTGATCGTGCTGCTCATCGACGAGCGGCCGGAAGAAGTCACCGACATGCAGCGCTCGGTGAAGGGAGAGGTCATTTCGTCGACCTTCGACGAGCCGGCGCAGCGCCACGTGCAGGTCGCGGAAATGGTGATCGAAAAGGCGAAGCGTCTCGTCGAGCACAAGAAGGACGTCGTGATCCTGCTCGACTCCATCACGCGCCTGGCGCGCGCCTACAACACAATCGTCCCGGCGTCGGGCAAGGTCCTGTCGGGCGGCGTGGACAGCAACGCGCTCCAGCGGCCCAAGCGCTTCTTCGGCGCGGCGCGCAACATCGAAGAGGGTGGCTCCATGACGATCATCGCCACCGCGCTCATCGACACCGGCTCGCGCATGGACGAAGTCATCTTCGAAGAGTTCAAGGGCACGGGCAACCTCGAGATCCATCTGGATCGCAAGCTCGCGGATCGCCGGGTGTTCCCCGCGATCGACATCCAGAAAAGCGGCACGCGGAAGGAAGAACTCCTCATCCCGAAGGAGGATCTGAACCGCGTCTGGGTGCTCCGCAAGGTGCTCACGCCGCTCTCCCCCGTCGAAGGCATGGAGCTGCTGCTCTCCAAGATGGGCAAGACGAAGAGCAACGCGGAGTTCCTCGGGTCCATGGCGAACGGAAAATAAGCGGCCAACGGCCGCCAGCTATCGGCAGGCGGTGGCGTCGCTCGCCGCAGGGACGACGACGCAGCTCATGTCGAGATAGCGCACCCCGTCGTGCTCCTGGAACACCAGGAGCGTCTGCTTCCCATTGGCCGCCGCCGATCTCAGATACCGCAGGGCCGGCGCCGACGACGGCGGACCTCCGGTGAGCGCCTCGAGCAGGACGCGTCCGACGAGAGCTCCCTTCGGCGGATCGAACCCCAGCACGTGATTCAGCGTCGGCGTGATGTCGCCGTTGCCGGCCGGCGCGGCGTCGACGAAGCCCTTCTTGAAGTCCGGACCCATCATCGCCATGTTGTTGAAGGTCTGCTCCCGGCCGAATCCGCCGTGCATCCCCTGCCCTTCCTGCAGGACCGTGTCGGCGATTTGGACCGCCGTCTGAAGGTTCGCGGCGTTCATGTAGAACACCTTGAATGCGACGACGATCGACGGTCGCGGCAGCCGGCTCGCGCCGACGAGGTTGATCGCGCTGAGCGGCAGCGTGCCGGGTACCTTCCCGTACTTGTCGTCGACGAACACGCCGCCGACGTAGTCATAGGTCAACAGCCGATCGACGACGTGCTGGAGCGTCTCGGCGCTGCCGTCCGGGATATAGATCAGATCGGAGCCGCCGTTGGCGGCGACGATGACGCGCGCGTCGGAGCCGCTCGAATCGAGGACGCTCCGGCCGAGCAGCGCGTTGCCGCGCACCGGATGCTCCCACGTGTCGACAACGACCGGGCTCGCCGACGAACCGATGCGCAGCGGCTTGTAGAGGCGGCTGCCTGTGGGACGTTGATCCGGATCGAAGGCGCTCAACTGCAGATCATAGGCGAGATCGAGCGCCAGAAAGCCGTACGGCAGCGTCCCCTTCAGGGTGTCGATGCCTCCCGCATCGCCGAGGTAATCGTGACGGGCCGATTCGCTCGACGTCCGGCTGGCGCGATCGATCTTGGAACGGCTGATCGTCGCGAACCCATGATCGGATGTGACGATGACGTCCGTGTTGGCCTTGACGGCCGGATGCGCGTCGAGCCACGCCAGCAGCCGGCCAAGATCGCGATCGGCAAGCTGAAGAGCGCGCCGCGAGGTCTCGCCGTTGATGCCGGGCTCCAGCGCGCCGCGGCTGTCGCCGTGGTTGTGCTGCGTGCCGTCCGGCTCGCGCGACCAGTAGATCAGGGCAAACGGCGTCGCGGCATCCCTGGCGAGCCACGGGAGAAGGACGCGTACGGCGACGTCGGAGAACCAGTCCTGCTGCACGAGATTGACGGCGATCGTGCCGGGGTGCGATCGATCCCCCGTGTAGCCGTTGTTGAACGGCGATGTCGGACCGTAGCCGTTGCTACGGGTCGGCGCCGCCGAAGGGATGCCCACTTTCAGCATCTCCGCTGATAAATCCGGCGGCCAGGGAAGCCCGGCATCGCTGCCGGTGGAGTCGTCGATGATGAGGCCCGGAATGGCCCGGGGAAAGCCCTTGTCGACAGGGGCGAGCGCGGCGGCGTCCTGGATCGCGGTCGGACCGATCTTGCCGATCGTCGCGGTCCGGTATCCGTGGGCTCGCGCGGTTTCGAGGAACGTGTCGGATCCGAGATAGTTTCCGCCGAAATGGCCGTCGAGATCCGCGAGCACGCGGTCGTCTTCCAGGAAGGGCACCGGGGTGACGGGCAGCAAGCCGAAATTGCCGCTGTCGAACGTCGCGAACCCGGGCCAGATGGTATTGCTGTAATCACCCGTGTCGCCGAGGCCGTGCCCGGTTGCGATCGCGGAGGCGTTCGCGGTGGTAAACGTCGGAAATACCGAGTGGCTGTTCTCGAAGTGGACGCCTTCCCTTCGGACCGCCCAGAGCGAGGGCGTGTCCTGCGCGTTCACCGACCCGTGCCGCAGACCGTCCGCCACGAAAATCAGCACATTGCGCCGGGGATTGCCGCTCCGCTGTCCGGAAACCGGCACGAGCGCCGCAAGACACAACGCGACCATCGAGGGAGTCCACGGAAGACGCCGGCGCATGCACAACTCCTGAGGCTGACTTGACAATTATCCGTGACGGATATATCAATTACGGATACATGACGCCTGCCGTCCTGCACATTCTCCTGTCGCTCGCATCCGAGGACCGCCACGGCCTCGGGATCGCCGCCGACGTGAAGGCGTTCACCAACGGCCGGCTCGCACTCGGACCTGGCACGCTGTACGGCACGATCAAGCGGCTGCTCGACGCGGAGCTCGTCGAAGACCTCGGACAAGCGTCGGCGGAGGACGACGATCCGCGGCGGCGATATTACCGCATCACGCCCAGGGGCCGCCGCGCGCTCGAGCGCGAGGCCGAGGGCCTGCAATCGGTGCTCGCCGTCGCGAAGCGCCGGCTGAAAACGTCATGAGCGGCCGCGGCCGGAACACCGGGCTCTTTGGGTGCCTGCTCCTGCTGTACCCGCGCATCTTCCGCGATCGCTTCGGCCGCGAGATGCTCGAGCTCTTCGAGGAACAGTTGCGTCTGGCCGGCGGATCGCGGTCCGCGCGCCGCCGGGTCTGGATCCGGGCCGCGTCCGACGTCTGCCGATCGGCGATCCGCGAGCGTCTCGGCGGCCGGATCGACGTCGTGGCAGATCGTCGCGTCTTCTCCTCGTTCCTCGAGGGACTGTGCCGCGACCTGCGCTACGCGCTCAGGATGATGAGGAAGACGCCGGCCTTCGCCGCCACGGCGCTGGCAACGCTGGCGCTCTGTCTCGGCGCCGCCCTGGCGATCTTCGCGGTCGTCGATGCGATTCTTCTTCGGCCGCTTCCCTTCCCTGGCGCCGACCGCCTCGTCACCGTATTCAATACGTATCCGCGCGCGGGCGTCGCCGACGACGGCGCGTCGCTGACCAACTACTACGAGCGGCGCGGCTCGATCGCCGCGTTCGAGAGCCTGTCGCTGTATCGGGACGACGCGGTCGTCGTGGGCGAGCCCGGCGCCGCGGAGCGTGAATTCGTCACGCGACTATCGCCTGAATTCTTCGCGACACTCGGCGTCGAACCCGCCATGGGTCGGGCGTTCACCGAGGCGGAAACCGATTTCCAGAACGATCACCGCGCGATCGTGACCGACGGGTACTGGCGCCAGCAGCTCAATCACGACCCCCAGGCCGTCGGACGCACGATACGCGTCAACCGCGCGCCGTTCACGGTCGTCGGCGTCCTTCCGCAGACCTTCCAGTTTCTCTCGTCGAAGCGGCGCATCTACCTGCCGCTGTCATCCAGGCCCGGCGATCGCTCGGCGGCCTGGCGTCATTCGGGAAGCTCCTCTCACATGATTGCGCGGCTCAAGTCTGGCGTGCCGATCGGCGAGGCCCAGGCGCAAGTCGACGCGCACAACGCGAGAGTCGAGGCCGACGACCCGAACGCACAGATGATCGCGGACACGGGTTTCCGGTCGTTGGTAATGCCGCTACACGCCAGCCACGTGGCTGCCGTGCGTCCGACGTTGATCCTTCTGCAGGCGGGCGTTCTTTTCCTGCTTCTCATCGGGATCGTCAACGTCGCGAACCTGCTCCTGATCCGCACGACCGGCCGCACGAGGGAGCTGGCCGTACGCCGCGCGATCGGCGCCACCCCGGCGCAGATCGTCCGCGCGCTGCTCGTCGAGACGATGCTCCTGAGCGCAATCGGGGGTGCCATGGCGGTCGCCGTGGCGTCGGGCGGCGTCCGGCTGCTCGCCGTGCTGGGCGCCGGACGGCTTCCGCTCGGCGCGAATATCGCCCTGGACTCGCGGTCAGCAATCGTCGCGTGCGCGGGAGCCATTGCCGCAGGCCTCTCGCTTGTGCTGCCGGCCGCCTGGTACCACCTTCGGAGCGAGACCGCCGCGGGACTCAACTCGGCGTCGCGATCCAGCACCGACAACCGAGGGGTACGACGCGTCGGTCAAGTGTTCGTGATCGCGCAGATCGCGCTCGCGTTCGTTCTGCTGTCCGGAACCGGCCTGCTGGCGACGAGTCTCCGGCACATTCTGGCCGTCCCTCCCGGCTTCGACGCCGCCAACGTCCTGACTGGCCAGATCTCGCTGACACGCTACGGAACCGAGGCGTCCCGTCTGGCATTCCTCAGCCGCATGATGCAGGCGATCGCCGAACAACCAGGCGTCGCAGCGGTGGGAGTCTCGACGAACGTGCCGCTGAGCGGCAACGCCAACAAGAGTTCCGCCACGGTGGAGGGGCGCCCGCCGAGCGCCGGAGAGCCTCAGCGGGCCAACTACGCCTATGCCGTCGGCGGATCGTACTTCGCGGCGATGGGTATTCCGGTGCTCGAGGGACGCCTGCTCTCGGCCGGCGATCTCGGTCCGGACTCCCACGTCTGCGTCGTCGACGAGTCGTTCGCGCGGCGGCACTGGCCGCACGGCGGCGCCGTCGGTCGCCGATTGTTCGTCGGTTCGCAGACGGGGCCGGACGCCGAGGCCTTCACGATCGTCGGCGTGGCCGGCGACGTGAAACAGGCCGCACTGTCGGATGAGGAAGCGCTTGGCGCCGTCTACTATCCGTACAGCAATTATTTCGACAGCGCCATCTACATCGTCGTCCGCGGCTCGGGATCCGTCGAGGCGATCGAAGCCATGATGCGAAAGGCCGTCCGCGGCATGGATCCGGAACTGCCGCTGAACAATCTACGAACGATGGACGCGCGGATTGCCGACAGTCTGATCGTGCGGCGGTCGCCGGCGATGCTCGCGGCGGTGTTCTCGGCGCTGGCGCTCCTGTTGACCGTCCTCGGCACTTACGGAGTGCTCAGCTACTCGGTCGCCCAGCGGCGCCGCGAGATTGCCCTGCGGGTCGCGCTCGGCGCAAGGCCGGCGGACGTTCGCGGCCAGTTCACGTCACTGGCCATGCGCCTGCTCGCGGCCGGCGCGGCGATCGGCACCACGGGGGCGTGGCTGACAGGCCGGGCGATGAGAGGCCTGCTCTTCCACGTTCCGCCGCTTCCGGTCGCGACGCTCGCGGCGACATTCGCGATCGTCGCCTCCGTGTGCCTGGCGGCCTGCCTGCTCCCCTCGCGGCGCGCTGCGTCGATCCCGCCGATAGACGCGCTCCGCGGCGACTGACGCCGCGGACTCCGAAGCCACGGATCACGGAAGACGGAAGCCGGATCGGCCGCGGAATACGCGGACCACGCCGAAGCCGAATAGGCCGCGGAATACACGGACCACGCCGAGGCCGGATCGGCCGCGGAATACGCGGAACACGCCGAAGCCGGATCGGTCGCGGAATACGGGGACCACGCCGAAGCCGGATCGGCCGCGGAATACGCGAAACACGCCGAAGCCGGATCGGCTGCGGAATACGGGGACCACGCCGAAGCCGGATCGGTCGCGGAATACCACGGACCACGCCGAAGCCGAATAGGCCGCGGCATACACGGACCACGCCGAGGCCGGATCGGCTGCGGATCACGCGGACCACGCCGAAGCCGGATCGGTCGCGGAATACGGGGAATACGCCCAAGCCGGATCGGTCGCGGAATGCGCGGACCACGCCGAAGCCGGATCGGCTGCGGATCACGCGGACCACGCCGAAGCCGAACAGGCCGCGGAATACCACGGACCACGCAGAATCAGGTTAACCGCCGGCTGCACCGACGTATTCGCCGTCTGTCCGTGTCGGCGTGGTCCGTGGCCATCTGAGGATCTTTTCCGCGTCGTCCGCGCGATCCGCGGCCAGCTGAGGATCTTTTCCGCGTCGTCCGCGTGGTCCGCGGCCAGCTGAGGATCTTTTCCGCGTTGTCCGCGCGATCCGCGCGCTCAGCGATCGGCGGCGCGCGGCTGCGGCTTCGGCAGCGCCTTCCGCGGCAGCTTCTCGTCGCGCATCGCGGCGTCGTAGGCAAATACCGCGGCGACCGTCGCCTGCTGGATCAGCTCGTCGCGCTGCACCCGATCGTAGACGTCCATGTTCGAGTGATGGGTGCGGGAGTTGTACTCCAGCCGATCTTGCACGAACTGGAATCCGGGTAGCCCCACGTTGTCGAACGACACATGATCGGTCGACGACACGCTGCGCGGCGCCAGGATCGTGACGCCGAGGTCCTTCAGCGGCGCGATCCATTGATCGAAGATGGAACGGACGGCGAGGTTGCTCTGCATCCAAACGCCGCGGATGCGGCCTGTCCCGTTGTCGAGATTGAAGTACGCGGCGAGCTTCGCGTGCTCGGGCTTGAGTTGCATCGTCTCTGGATCGCCGAAGTGCGCGGCCACGTAGGCCTTCGAGCCGAGGAGGCCTTGTTCCTCCCCAGTCCAGAGGCCAATGCGGATCGTCCGCCTTGGCTTCAGGCCCAGCGTCCTGATGATGCGGACGGCCTCGAGCATCGCGGTCGAGCCCGTGCCGTTGTCGGTCGCGCCCGTCGCAAAGGGATGCGAATCGAAATGCGCGCCGAGCATCACGACCTCGCCCGCCAGGTCCGTGCCTGGAATTTCGCCGACGATGTTGAAGCCTTTCGTGTTCTCGTGGAACTTCACGCGAACGGCGAGCTCAACTCGCACCGGCACGTTGTGCTCGAGAAGGCGGACCATCCGGTTGTAATGCTCCACGGCGAGCGTCACCTGCGGCACGCCGGCCAGGGCGTTCGCGCGATTCACGGTTCCGGGGAACACCGTTCCGCCGTCGGGATGCTGCTGCTGTACGGAAAGGTCGCTTCCCACCGACGCCGTGTCGCTGTCGCTCCCGCGATCGAAAACCGCGACGACCCCTTCGTCCTTGTAGAACTGCTGCAGCCGCTGCTGAAACTGCTGGTTGAATTGGCCGCCAGGCTGATCGCCGGCGGGCGGGTCGCCCGCCGCCGGCGCCTCACCCGGACCGCCGCGTGCGCCGCGGCCGCCGCGCCCGCCGTGGCCCCGCGGCGCCGGTACGGGCGTCGTCTCCGCTTCCTTCGTCAGCGCGTCGTCCATCCGCACGATGATCGGTCCCTCGAGCATCCGAACGGCGCGCGAAGGCTGCGACAGCACGATCTTGCCTTTGAGCTGCCCCTTGTATTTCGCGAAGTCCGCATCGGCCGCAATCGTCGCGCGCACAACGTCGGCGGTGACGGGACCATCGGTGCCGACCGAGTTCGTCTTCGGAAAGCCGATGAGCGGCTGGACCTGTGGCTGAATCATGTGAGCGCTGAACCGCTCCAACGACCAGCTCCGGCCGAAATCCCAGTCCTCTCGGTGCACGTTCGAAATGCCCCACTCGGTCAGCTTCTTCATCGTCCACGCGCCAGCCTCATCGGCCGCAGGCGATCCGGTCAGGCGCGGACCGTACCGATCGGCGAGCCAGAACAAGGTCTCCATCGCCTGCGACCGATTGAATCCCGCGTCGCGAATCTGACCGATCGCGGCGTAATCGAGCTTCTCGGCTTGCGCTCGAGGGACGGCGACAAACGCGGCGATGAACAGAACGACGATGGAGAACCTGCGCATATGGCGCGGATTCTAACCTATTCGAATCCCTGATCCCTGATCCCTGATCCCGCATCCCGCATCCCGCATCCCGAAACCCCAATCCCTAATTCTGGGATGAGCGATTCAGGATGCGAGATTCGGGATTCAGGATCAGGGATGAGGGATTAGGGATTGATATCATCCCCGGATGCAATACCGCACGTTCGGCCGAATGGGCTGGAAGGTGTCCGAGATCGGCTACGGCATGTGGGGCATGGCCGGATGGACGGGATCGGACGATGAGGAATCGCGACGCTCGCTCGACCGGGCGGTCGCGCTCGGGTGCAACTTCTTCGACACCGCTTGGGCGTATGGCGAGGGACGCAGCGAGGAGCTGCTCGGCGAGCTGTTGAAGCGGCATCCAGAGAAACGGCTCTACACGGCGACGAAGATTCCGCCGAAGAATCGCAAATGGCCGGCGCGATCCGACTATCCGATCGACGAGGTGTTCCCGGCCGACTATATCCGTGAGTACACGGAGACGAGCCTGCGCAACATCGGCGTGCCGGCGATCGATCTCCAGCAGTTCCACGTCTGGACCGACGCATGGGCCGACGACAATCGCTGGCAGCGCGCGGTGTCCTCGCTGAAGGAAGAAGGGCTCGTGCGCGCGATCGGGATCAGCATCAACCGGTGGCAGCCGGCCAACGTGCTGAAAGCGCTCGCCACGGATCTGATCGACGCCGTCCAGGTCGTCTACAACATCTTCGACCAGGCGCCGGAGGACGAGCTGTTTCCTGAGTGTCAGCGCCGGAACATCGCCGTGATCGCTCGGGTGCCCTTCGACGAAGGAAGTCTCACGGGGACCCTGACCGCAAGCACGACCTGGCCGCCCGGAGATTTCCGGAACATCTATTTCCAGCCGGACAATCTGCGGCAGACGCTCGAGCACGTCGCGGCGCTCCGGCCGAAAGTCCCCGCCGGCATATCCATGCCGGAGCTGGCGCTCCGGTTCATCCTGCAGCATCCGGCGGTGAGCACGGTGATCCCGGGAATGCGAAAGCTGAAGAACGTCGAGACGAATCTCCGGGCGAGCGATGCGCGTCCGCTGCCGGCGCCGGTCATGGACGAGCTTAGACGCCACCGCTGGGATAGGTGGATAGATATCCCTTAGCGGTTCAAGGATTTAGCTCTGTGGTATACTGTAGTTTTTCTCGTCGTCCCAAGGAGCTCGCTGTGAAGGAAGGGATCCACCCTAAGTATTTCGAGATCGAGGCGCGCTGCGCGTGCGGCGCGACGTGGAAGACCCGGTCGACGAAGCCGGAGCTGCACCTCGAAATCTGCAACAACTGCCATCCGTTCTTCACGGGACGGCAGAAGCTGATCGACACGGAAGGCCGCGTGGAGCGGTTCACGAAGCGGTTCGGCGCGCAGACGTCCGAAACGCGGAAGGCCGCCGCGAAGACCGCCAAGACGGTCAAGGCCGCCAAGGCGCCCGCGAAGCGAACTGCCGCCGCCAAGTAAGGCCGCGGAGCACGCGGAGGACGTTCCATTAGGGCCGCGGACCACGCGGATCACACGGATCACAAGACGACGGAACACGCGGAAGACGTTCCAGTAGGGCCGCGGATCGCACGGATCACCAGGGCGGCGGAACAGACGGAACGTTCATGACAGCCACCTACGCGAACAGGTGGCTGTCGTTTTTCCTGGCGATCTTTCTTTCCAGCCGTTCGAGACGATGGCGTCCGTGTTCGTGGACGCCGAGATCTTCCTCCAGCAAACGAAGGGTGAGCTCCCTGGCGCCTTCGTAGTCTTTTTCGCGATGTTCGTGGTGAATCGCCAGCGCCTCGACGGCGAACTGACGGAGCGGCGCGAGCAGCGCGCTGCGACGTCCGGACCGCCCCTGCTTCAAATCCAGGATCCGCCGCCACACGGCGGCCGCATCGATGAACCGTCGCTCGCGCCGCAGCCGCAAGCCCAGCCGGTATAGCGCTTCGGCGGTGACGTCCATGTCTGCCGACGGATCGCCCGCGGCGTGTTCGTAGCAGGCGATCGCGCGGGGGGCGCATCCGGCGCGCTCGTAGACCTTTCCCAGCGCGATCGCTTCCGCGGCGTCGCGGCAGCGCGGCGTCCCGTCCTCCACCAAAGCCACGGCATGGGCCGTGACCGCGGCGAGGGAAATCAGGTCCAGCCGGTTGTGCTCCATTACGGGCTCGAGCGGACGAGCGTCGCCGCTGCGGAGAAACTGGAAATAGCGGCCCGGGATGTCCATGCCGGGGATGTCTCCGGCGCGCGTGACGCCGCACAGCACGCGTTCGAGCGTGGCGAGCCGGCAGCCGCCGTTTTCCTCCGAGACCGCGCCCGCACGAGCGCGCCACAAGCGGCGCGCCGGATGCAGCATGTCGAAATGCCGGATCGATTCCAGCGGCATGCGCATCCGATGGAACATCCAGCGCGTTTCCATCACGGGGACGTCGAACGTCTTTCCGTTGTAGGTGACGAGGAGCGTCGCCGCGTCGAAGGCATCGGCCACGGCGCACAGCAGCGCGCGCTCCGACGCGTACGACGTGAGCAGGAACTGGCGCACCTGGAAGGCGCCCATGTCGAACCAGCCGACGCCGACGAGGAACGCTACGGTACCTGCCCCGCCGCTCAGGCCAGTGGTCTCGAGATCGACGAACACCGTGCGCTCGCGCGCGCCGGCCGCCTCCGGTAATCCGGGATCGAGCAGGCGCAGCGTGTCGCCGTCGGCGAACGCGCACTCGCCGACGCGCCGCTGGCCATGAAAACGCTCGGATTCGTAGCGCCGATCGACGACGAGCGCGCGCCCGAAATCGTTCGCGACGATCCGCCCGCCCAGCACGTCGGCCACGCGATCCAGATCGATCGTGGCCTCGTAGCGTCCGGTGTCGGGCTCGTAGGTCAGTTCCCTGGGAGTCGCGCCCTGGGGACGAACGATGGATCGAAGTCTCGACGTCAGATCCACCGCCAGCCTCCCCCGGCATCACGAGGCCACGGCCGACTCACCACACTCTCGCTCCAAGCAGCAATCTTTCGAGGATCTCCGAGGCGACCACCTTGGCGTGGGGACCGGTGTTCCCCTCCGGTCCGACGCAGGAGGGGCAGCCTGACTCGCACGGGCACCCGGTGATCAGCTCGCGCGTCCGCGCCAGAAGCTGGGCGTGCACATCGAACAGCGGGCGGCTGAAGCCTATCCCGCCCGGATAGTTGTCGTAGATGAAGATGTTGGGCTCGGCCTGAAGCGCCTCCGGCACGCCGCCTCTTCCGCCCGTCCGCGTCGATCTGTCCAGCGACCCGCCGTCGATCGACACGCCGATGTCGTGCCGATCGCACATCAGGAGCAGTTGCGCGACGTGCCGCATCGCGAACGCCAGCCCGATCACGCCGTCGCGCCGATCGTCGCCGCCATATGGCAGCGACATCATCACCGCCGACGGGATGGTCAGCCAGTAGGACGAGGTGTGCATCTGCTGCTCCGGCAGATCCAGCTCCCCGGACCCGACGTTTTCGTTCGTGTAGAACTTGATCTTCTTGAATCCCACCACGCGGGAGACGACGTGGACCTCGCCATGGGAGCGCTTCGCGTAACGAGGCCAGAGGTCGGGGACGGGAGGTCGGGACGACGATTCCCCATCCTCCCTTTCCCAACCTCCAACCTCCGTCGCGAATGTATCCAGGATCGTCACCTTCGTATACGTAATCGCGTCGGTGTAGTAGTCGCAGTCGACCGATCGGACGTAGGCTTTCCGGCCGTCGAAGTCCAGCCGCTCGACCTGGAAGAGTTGTCCCTCGACGATGTAGATCGCCTTTTCGTGGAGCGTCGCCGGACCGCTCGAAAAATCCGTTTCGCCAATCACGCGCTCGCCTCGCGTGATATCGACGACCACGAAGTTGTCGGACGAGACCGATCTCAGGCTGACGGCATCGGCCGGGTACGACTCGTGCGTCCAGTTCCACTGGCCGTCGGCGTGATGCACGAAGCCTTCTTCCGAGAGGACGGACAGGATTTCCTGCACGTTCTCCTGCCCGAATCCATCGTCTGCCGCAAACGGCAGCTCGAATGCGGCGCACTTCACGTGATCGACGAGAATGTGGAGGTTGTCGGGATTGATGAGCGCGTGTTCGGGCGAGGCGTCGAAAAAGTACGACGGGTTGCGGATGATGAACTGGTCGATCGGCGCGCTGCTGGCGACGAGGACGGCGGCCGATCTCGTCGACCGGCGGCCCGCACGGCCCGCGCGCTGCCACGTCGCCGCAATCGTGCCGGGATACCCCGCCATCACCGCGACGTCGAGCGCGCCGATGTCGATTCCCAGCTCGAGCGCATTGGTCGAGACCACGGCACGGACGGCGCCTTCCCGCAGGCCGCGCTCGATCTCGCGGCGCCGGTTCGGCAGATATCCTCCGCGGTACCCGCGGACGGCATCCGACGCGCCCGTCGGACCCTGATACGCATCCTTCAGGTACGTCGTCAGGATTTCGGTGGCGAGCCGGCTCTGCGCGAAGAGAATCAGTTGAAGGTTGTGCTTCAGGAACTCGAGCGCGACCCGCCGCGCTTCCGTCAGATACGACCGCCTGATCCCGAGCGCCGCGTTCACGACCGGCGGATTCACGAACAGGAAGAACTTCTCCCCGCGAGGCGCGCCGCTGCGATCGACGAGCTCGAAACGCCGGCCCGTCAGTCCCTCGGCGAGCTCGCGCGGATTGGCGATCGTCGCCGACGAGCAGATGAACACCGGATCGGAGCCGTAATGCCGGCAGACGCGGTGAAGCCGCCGCATGATGTTCGACAGATGGCTTCCGAACACGCCGCGATATGCGTGCAGCTCGTCGATGACGACGAACTTCAGGTTCTCGAAGAGCTTCGCCCAGCGCGGATGGTGCGGAAGGATCCCCGAGTGCAGCATGTCGGGATTGCTGAGGACGACATGCGCCTTGCCGCGGATCGCGCGGCGCGCGTCCGACGGCGTATCGCCATCGTACGTGAACACGGCGATCTCCGGAGCGCCGTGCTGGATCGCCAGCTCGGACAGCGCGTGCAGCTCCGCGAGCTGATCCTGCGCGAGCGCTTTCGTCGGAAACAGATACAAGGCGCGCGTCGAGGGATCCTTCAGGATCGCGTCCAGGACAGGTCCGTTGTAGCAGAGCGTCTTGCCGGACGCCGTCGGCGTGATCGTCACGACATGACGGCCCGCGAGCGCGTGCGCGAAGGCTTCGGCCTGGTGCGTGTAGAGTTGCTCGATCCCGCGCGCCGCAAGCGCGGCGCGCAGCTTCGGATCGGTGCCGGTCGGGAACGGCGCGTAACTGGCCGGGACGGCCGGCAGCCGGCGCGTCGCCGTGACGATTGCATCGGCGTCGGCCCCGCCCGGCTTGGGGGAGAGCCCCAGCCGCGCCACGGCTTCCTGAAGCAAACGGTCCTTGTCACCGGCGACGACGGGGAGCGATGAGGGCGTCATAGGGACGTAAGCTACTGCGGCCGAGAGGATTGCGGACCGATACTAGCAGGGACACGGAGGGCGATCAAGAGGCGAAACCAACCCAACGCCCAACGCCCAAGGCTTCAAGTGTTATCGATTCGTCGTCAGTTGCTCGCGGGCGATCTTCGCGACAATCCCGCTCAAGCCGATCACGCCGATCAGATTCGGGAAGACCTGCAGCGCGTTCATGAGATCGCCCCACGCCCAGACGACTTCGACTTTCGTGATCGCGCCGAACGGAATCAGCAGGCAATAAATCCAGCGGTACGGCATCGTCACCCTGCGGCCGAGGATGTACTCGAAGAACTGCTCGCCGTAGTACGCCCAGCCGATCAGGGTCGTGTAGCCGAACAGAAACACGCAGAAGGCGACAATCCAGCCGCCGACGGTCGGCATCACCGCGTTGAAGCCGGCCGCGACCGCCGCGCTGCTCGTTACGCCGGTCTGCCACACGCCGGTGAGCAGGATGGTGAGCGCGCTGATCGTCGACGTGACGAACGAGACGGTGAACACCTCGATGATGGCATTGAGGCCCTGCTGGACCGGCTGCGAGCTCTGCGCGGTGCCGTATGCGACCGCCGCGGTGCCGTAGCCCGCCTCGTTCGCGTAAATGCCGCGCGCGATGCCGTAGCGCATCGCGATGAACAGGCCGAATCCGAGGGCCGACCGCGGAGAGAGCGCTTCGCGAAACACGAGCGCGAATACTCCAGGAATCCGTCCGGCGTTGAAAACGATGACGATCAGTCCGCCGACCAGGTACAGTCCGACCTTGAGTGGCGACAGCTTCTCGGCCGCGCGCCCGATCGACTTGATGCCGCCGATGATTACGAGCCAGGTGAGGACGGCGACGATGACGCCAATCGCGACCTTCGGTATGCCGAACACGCTGTTCACCACGAGCGCGATGGAGTTCGGCTGTGTGAACGGCGTCGTCGTGAGCGCGGCGACGGCCGCGACGCAGGCGAACGTCCATGCGAGCGCGGGCGACTTCAGGCCGTCGCGCAGGTAGTACATCGGCCCCGACAACACCGTCGTCCCCTGCACGTCGCGGAAACTGAGGCCGAGCGTCGCTTCCGCGAACTTGATCGCCATGGCGACGAAGCCATAGACCCAGATCCAGAACAATGCGCCCGGCCCACCGGACACGATGGCCGTGGCCACACCGGCGATGTTGCCGGTGCCGATCGACGCCGACAGCGCCGTCATGAACGCCTGGAATGGCGTCAGCACGCCCGTGGTCCCGGCCGCGCGGCGCACGAACGCGACCCGCCATGCCTCCGCAAAGCGCCGCACCTGCACGAACCCCGTCCGCATCGTCAGGACGACGCCCGACAGGAGCAGGACCTCGATCACGAGGTACTTGAAGAGCGTGTCCGCGAGCGACTGAATCATGTCAATTTGCAAACTGGGAGATGTGGAAATTGGAAGATCGAACGAAGATTACCAAATTTCCAAATTTCCACATTTCCAGATTTACAAATTACTCCGTCCCTGGCATCCGTCGACAACCAGCGACGCTCCGCTGATCCAGGAGGCGCGCGGCGAGGCGAGAAACGCGACGAGCGAGGCGACTTCGTCGGGGCGGCCGAAGCGGCCGAACGGCAGATCGCGCTTGATCATCTCGGCGATGCCGTCAGGATCGACCTGCTGCCGCTTGTGCCACGATCCGCCCGGGAACATGATCGATCCGGGCGCGACGCTGTTGACGCGGATGTTCGCCGAGGCGAGCTGCTGCGCGAGCGCCTTGGCCAGGCTCGTTTCCGCGGCCTTCACGGCGTTGTAGGTCATCCGTCCGCCCGACTCGCGGCCCCAGATGGACGTGATCATGACGATCGCCCCGCCGCCGCGCTGTTTCATGTGAGGCACGGCCAGCCGCGAGGCGCGGATCGCCGGGAACAGCGTTTCGTCGAACGCCGCCTGCCACTCCGCGTCCGTGGTGCCCAGCAGATCCGATCCCGCCGCGCGCCCGACATTGTTCACGAGAATGTCGAGCCCGCCGAAGGTCTCGACCGTGCGGTTGACGACCAGCTCGATCCCGGGCACGGTGGAGACGTCGGCCTGAACCGTCGCGATCATGTTCGGCCGCTTCGCCGCAGCTTCGACTTCGAGCGCCGCCTCGGCGAGCGTCTCGGCCCCCCGCGCGCAGAGGCACACGCGGCATCCCTCCGCAACGAGCGCCCGCGCGCTTGCAAGGCCGAGCCCGCGGCTCGATCCGGTGACGAGGGCAATCTTGCCGGCGAGTCCCAGATCCATTATTCAGCGCTCGGGGCCGCCGCTTCGCGGCGGTTCCCTCCGGCCCCTCGCTTGAGCTCGCTCCATTGCGCTCGCCGCTTCGTGTTCACTCGCCGCGCCCGCCCGTCAGATCGTTCAGCCGCCAGTCCATCTCCATGAACGCCATCTTCCATTGGTTCTGCTGGACGATCTCCTTCTCGGACGGCAGCAGATTCGGATAGATGAAGGCGACGATGGCGCGTTCGAGCGGCGAGCGCTGGACGACGCCGGGTGCCGGATCGCCTTTGTCGTACGCGGCGACGAATTCGGCCTCGCGCCAGCTCAGGATCGGCGTCACCGAGAGCGTGTTCGCCAGGCGATCGAGACGATACATGTGCGTGTCGGCCACGAACTCGGCCCGGATGTCGGCAAGCTGTTTCTCGAGACGATCGGCCGTGTACGCCTCGCTCCGGAGTCGTCCGCTCCCGACGGCGCCGCGGCCGAGCGCCAGATAGACCCGCGGATCCTTGAATTCCGGCAGGACGGTCTTCTCGATCTGATCGAGCGTCACCGAGCGTCCGGCGGCGCGCCAGACGGTCTTGTCGAAGGCACCAGGGATCTGTTTGATCGTGCCGTGCAGCGGATAGTGATTGATCACGGTCTCGAGAACGAACGCGTTATAGGCGTCGATCCAGAACGCGGTCTTCTGCGCCGCCGACCAGCCCTCGTAGGTGGCGGGCGCGACATTGAGAGACGCGATATAGCGATCGAGCCGCCCGCGCTCGGCTTTCAGCGCGCGGTAGTACACGAGGCCGTCCCTGACGTTCACGTCGAGAATCTGATCGAGCGGCCGGTGCAGCAGCTCCGCGCCCGGCGCGGGAGTGAACTGCTGGGCCCGCAGCGCGGCGGCGGCGGCGACGATCAACAGGGGAATCCAGCGGCGCATCGGTCGATCATACCCGACGCGCGAGGCACGAGGCGCGCGGCGCGGAATCAGAGGTGCGCGAAGAGGAAATCGCGCAGCCCCTTCGAAAACGCGTCGGGCTGCTCGAGATTGGAAAGATGTCCGGCGTCGGGAATGACCGTCAGCGTGCTGCGCGGGATTTCGCGCTGCATCGCTTCGGCGTCCGACGGGGGCGTCACCGTGTCGTCGGCCCCGACCATCACCAGCGTGGCGCAGGCGATTCGCGGAAGATCGCCCGTCGAATCTGGCCGGGTCATCATCGCGCCGATTGCGGCGTCGATGGCGCGCGGCTGGTTCGCTTCGACGATCTGACGGGCATGCTCGACGATCGTTGGACGCTCCTGGAGAGTCCGTTCGCTCAAGAGCTTCGGCAGCATCTCGTCGGCGACGCCCGATGGTCCGCGCTGCGCCAGAATCTGCCGGAGTCCCGTGCGGCCGCGGCGCGCGTCCGCGGTGTCGGCCTGCGGACGGGTATCGGCGAGCAACATCCCCGAGAATCGCGATGGCGCCTGCCTGAACAGCGCGAAGACGACGTAGCCGCCCATCGACAAGCCGCCGATGACCGCGGTGTCGAGTTCGAGCCCATCCATCAGGCAGCCAACGTCGGTCGCATAGTCATCCAGCGTCAACGCGACGGCCGCCTCGTCCGGATTCGCGTCGTGCCGGTGCAACGGGGTCTGGCCGAAGCCGCGAAGGTCCGGCGCGATGAAGCGCCAGCCGCCGGGCACGTTCGCCAGCTGCAGGCGCCACATGTCGGCGTTGAACGGAAACGCATGGAGCAGAATGACCGGCCACCCAGCGCCGGCCTCGATCCAGGCGATACGCCGGCCAGCCGTTTCGATCGTCCGCTCTCTGATCATCCCTGTCAGACTACAACACACGGTAAGCGGACACGGTTCGGCTGGCGTAGGATCCACGAGTGTCCGCGGTCGATCTCTCCGGAACCATCGCGCTCGGCGCGGTCGGCTTGTTGACCGTCAATCTGTTGCTGGGGCTGCTGCTCTCGGTCGGCTACAACCCGACGCGGCAGTGGCCAAGACTGCGCATCAAGCTGTTCACGTTCCACAACTGGACGGGCTACATCGCGCTGGCCGCGGCGTCGGTGCATGCCGCGGTCCTGCTCTTTTCCTCCGATCCGCGTTTCACGCTGTCGGACGTGCTCGTGCCGATTCACTCGCCGGTGCAGCCGCTCTCGAACACGCTCGGCGCGGCAGGCCTCTATCTCGTCGCGATCGTGGTCATCACGTCGCTGAAGGGAGTACGCAGCGCGCTCGGCCGGCATCGGTGGAAGGCGATCCACTACACGACCTACGCGGCCGCGGGCGTGTTCTTCGCGCACGGCGTGATCGCGGATCCGCAACTGAAGAATCGCCCGGTCGATTTCATCGACGCGGAAAAAGTGTACGTCGAGCTGTGCGCGCTGGCAGTCCTCGTCGCAATCGCCTGGCGGATTACGCATCGGCGTGCGATTCGCCGCGCCGCGCGAACCGCGGCCCGTTAGTCCGCCCGAGTCAATTCACAACTCCCAACTCCCAACGTCACCTTTTCACAAGCTTGATTTCGAACACGCGCGGCCACCATTTTCCCGTCACGAAGAGACGATCCGCGGCGGCATCGTACGCAATGCCGTTCAGCACGTCGCTGCCGGCCCGCTCGGCCGGCGACAGCAGGCCGGCCAGATCGATCCAGCCGACGATGCGTCCGTCCTTGGGCGCGATGCGGGCGATGCGATCGGTCTGCCACACGTTCGCGTAGATCTCTCCCTTGACGTACTCGAGCTCGTTCAGGCGCTCGACCGGACCGGCCTCGTCGTGGACCGTGATCCGGCCGGTTTCCGTCAACGTCGCCGGATCGAAAAAGCGAAGCTGCGCCGACCCGTCGCTCATGATGATGCGGGTGCCGTCGTGCGTGAGTCCCCAGCCCTCGCCCTGGTAGCTGAACGTCTTCGTCTGCGCGAAGCTGTCGATGTCGTAGACGAACCCGATTTCCGATTTCCAGGTGATCTCGAGGAGCGTCCCTTTCCAGTCAGTGATGCCTTCGCCGAAGTACTCCGATCCCAGAGCCTTGTGCTGCAGCACTTCGCCCGTCTCGAGCTTCACCTTGCGGATGCCGGACTGCCCGTTCATCCCGGTGCCTTCGTAGAAAAACCCGTTCCGGAAGATCAATCCCTGCGTGAAGGCGCCGTGATCGTGGGGATAGGACCGCACCACCTGGTAGCCATAGGTTGGAGCGTGCCCGCCAGCCTGCGCCGGCCGGACGGAGCGGGTCGAAGGATGAGCCGGCAGAAATCCAATCGTGCCCATCAGCAGAGCGGCTCCCACAATGCGCATTGCGCTAGCATACTCGCACCATGATGCACCGCCGCACGCTCCTGTGCGCGTCCGCGCTGCTCGCCGCCCTGGGCGCGACCGCCGCGATTCGTTCCGCCGCCCAGCCCGCGTCCCGCGGACTGCGGGTGGAAATCGCATTCACCGCCGCCGCGCACGCCTCTCCCGTGACCGGGATGGTCTACCTCGCGATCAGCCGGGAGAATCAGCCGTCGCCGATCCAGCAGAGCGATACCACGGGGGCGCCGCTCTTCTCGCATTACGTCGAGCAGCTCAAGCCGGAGACCAGTATCGCCATCACCGCCGCCGACCGCGGGCATCCAGTCGCGAGCCTGCGCGACGTTCCGCCCGGCGAGTATTGGGTGCAGCCGTTCGTGAACGTCTACACGCGGTTCCCCCGCAGCGACGGCCACACCGTCTGGCTGCACATGGATCAGTGGGAGGGACAGAACTGGAAACGATCGCCGGGAAACCTCTACGGCGACCCGGTGAAAGTGCGCGTCGATCCCGGCTCGCCCACGCCGATCCGGCTCGTCGCCGACAAGGTGATTCCGCCTATCGTGCCGCCGGCAGACACCGACATGGTGAAGCGGATCAGGATTCAGAGCCAGGTGCTCACGAAGTGGTGGGGACAGCCGATCTTCCTCGGCGCCACGATCCTGCTGCCGAAGGACTACGAGAAGCATCCCAGCGTCCACTATCCCGTGAACTACATCCAGGGGCATTTCTCGCTGCGGGCGCCGGGCGGATTCGGATCGGCCGGCGAGTTCGACAGGATGTGGATGGCGGAGGGCACGCCGCGGTTCATCTACGTGACGCTGCAGCATCCGTCGCCGTACTACGACGATTCGTACGGCGTGAACTCCGAGAACAACGGCCCTTACGGCGAAGCGATCATGCAGGAGCTCCTCCCCGCGATCGAGACGCGGTTCCGCGTCATCCGGCAGCCGTGGGCGCGCATGCTCTCGGGCGGATCCACCGGCGGCTGGATCGCCCTCGCCCATCAGATCTTCTATCCGGATTTCTACGGCGGCACGTTCGCGAGCTGCCCCGACTCGGTCGACTTCACCTATCACCAGATCGTGAACGTCTACAAGGACGCCAACGCGTATTTCGTCGACGACGGGTGGATCAAGATCGATCGGCCAAACGAGCGGCATCCAGACGGCAACATCGTCTCGATGATGAAGGACGAGAACCACTACGAGCTCACGCTCGGCGACAAATCGCGATCCGGCGGCCAGTGGGACATCTGGGAGGCGACCTATTCGCCCGTGGGCGCGAACGGATACCCGCAGCGCATTTGGAACAAGGAGACGGGCGCCATCGATCACGCGGTCGCCGAGAGGTGGAAGAAGTTCGATCTGCTGGACGTCCTGAAGACCACCTGGACGACGATCGGCCCGCGCGTGGCCGGGAAGATCAACGTCTACGTCGGCGACATGGACTCGTACTATCTCAACGACGCGGTCGAGAACCTGAACGCGTTTCTCTCGAAAGCCGACAACCCGAAATGGACGGGCGAGATCGTCTTCCAGCGCCGCGCCCCGCACTGCTGGGGGCCGCGGGCATCCGAACTGCTGGAGAAAATGACGAGGCAGATCGACAAGTCCGCGCCGGCCGGCGCGGACAAGACGAGCTGGCGGTACTAACTCCCACTAGTGTCCTGAGTTAGAAATTCTTGAACATCATCATCGCGCCTCTCGTACTCGGGTACAAAGGAGGCGCCCATGGCGAACGGTCGTGCGATTCCGCCGGTGACGCTGAGCGCAGACGAGCGAGCGACATTGGAACGTTGGGCCCGTCGGCCGACCACGGCGCAGGCGCTGGCACTGCGCGCCCGGATTGTCTTGGCGAGTGCGGAGGGCAAACCGATCCTCCACGTCGCCCGGGACGAGGACATCAGTTGGGCGACCGCCCGGGAATGGCGACGGCGATTTCTGCGCCGTCGGCTCGATGGGCTGCTCGATGAACCTCGCCCCGGCGCGCCACGGCGAATCTCTGATGACGCCGTCGAACGGGTCGTCACGATGACGCTGGAATCGACGCCGCGCGATGCGACGCACTGGAGTACGCGGTCGATGGCGCGCGCGAGTGGCCTCAGCCAAACCGCGGTGAGCCGCATCTGGCGGGCCTTCGCGTTGCAACCCCATCGGACCGAAACGTTCAAACTGTCGAAAGACCCGCTCTTGATCGAGAAGGTCCGCGACATCGTCGGGCTGTACCTGCAGCCTCCCGAACGAGCGTTGGTGCTGAGCGTCGACGAAAAATCGCAGATTCAAGCGCTCGATCGCAGTGCGCCCGTCTTGCCGCTGCGTCCCGGTCAACCGGAACGCCACGCGCATGACTACATCCGCCACGGGACGACGACGCTGTTTGCGGCGCTCGATGTCCGCAGCGGTCGCGTCATTGGCGAGTGTCACGCGCGCCACCGCGCGCGGGAATTCCGCCGATTTCTCGATACCATCGACGCCCGGGTGCCCCGCCATCTCGACGTCCATCTGATTCTCGACAACTATGCCACCCATAAAACGGCGCTGATCCGGCGGTGGCTCGCGAAACGACCGCGGTACCATGTGCACTTCACCCCGACCAGCGCGTCGTGGATCAACCTCGTCGAACGATGGTTTGTCGAACTCACCGAGAAACAGATTCGCCGCGGCATTCATCGCAGCACGCGCGAGCTGGTCGACGCCATCGACAGCTATCTCGTCGTCACTAACGAAACCGCCAAGCCCTTTGTTTGGACCAAGTCCGCCGACGAAATTCTCGCCAGTGTCGCTCGTTTTTGTGAACGAACTTCAAATTCAGGACACTAGAGACGGATTCAGAGACCTCTATACGACGCCGTGGCCGCCGTCCTTCGTCGGAGCCCTCTTCAGCGTCGCGCCGATGGGGATGGTTCACGGGATCGGGCCGCCAGCGCAGGCGAGCAAATGCTTGCAGCGCCGCTGTTTGCCGGAATGCCTGGTTCAGAAAAAAACCGCTGCCGATTTCGAGGCGCTCGTCGGGGCACTTTTGGCGGCGAGCCGAGGCCGATTCTGATCGCTGGCAGGGACAATTTCAGGGACAATCAAGGGGACCGTCGGCCGGCTCGTAAGTCGCGATTTCGTTTATACTTAGCTTTCTCGCCGCGGTGAGGTGGCCGAGAGGCTGAAGGCGGCGGTTTTCTAAACGCCGATCAGCATTTCGGCCATCGTCGTTTTTCCGCGCAAATCCACGCGCTTCAATCACTTCCTCGATCGAGCGAGTTGGCTGCTGTTGGCCCCGGAAGCCCGGTTTTGGGAGCTGGCAGGGACAATTGTGGGGACAGTCTCGGAGCTCCACTGGGCAATCGCGACCTACGACTTCAACGCCCTGCCCAGGCCTTTCGTTCACGGATTGTTGACCACGATCGGAGCTTACCGGGATCAGGACGCCATCTTCGATATGCGTGCTTGTACGGCCGCCAGGATCCGCTCCGGATTCAGGGGCTTTTCAAAGATACCGGCCGCACCGAGGTTCCTG
>Ga0310810_10001202_pt1 | contig 26862 bp, 23 predicted proteins | sample NCmetagenome_FD_207641 | JGI IMG/M metagenome (GOLD analysis project Ga0310810, IMG submission 207641) | Soil microbial communities from experimental microcosm in Duke University, North Carolina, United States - NC | ecosystem: Engineered > Artificial ecosystem > Soil microcosm > Unclassified ...
GCGCGGCAAGCGCGTGCTCGGCGCGGTCTATCCACGCTGACGATCTTCAAACGACGCGGCGCGTCGCGCCGCGTGTTTTGACGAACGTCCAGGCCGGCGTCTCGATGTCTCCGATGCTGGCATCCAACTTGCTGCCGTCCTCGCGTCCCTTTCCGGTGGTTCGCGATGCCGCAGTACCTGATCCTGTATTCGCCCGACGGGGCCTCCTCGGGGCCTGCCGGCGCCGTGCAGGATGCGGCTCGCGCGCACGACGCGCTCTATCCGGGTCAGCGGCGCGAGCGGCTGCCCGGCGCGCGGCTTCACGGCTGGCTGGCCGCAGCCGATGTAGTCGACAACGCCTATTGGCGCTCGGCGAACCACGGGCTCGAAGTCGTCGCGACGGGAACGTGGTTCGCGCCGGGGATCGCATCGCTGGCGGAACTCGGCGAGCGGATCGCCGATGAAGGCGTCGAGGCGGTTGCGGGGCAGCTCGAAGGACCCTACGCGCTCGTTGTCTTCGATCGCCGTCGCGCGAGAGCGCAGGTGGTGACGGATCTTGCCGGCACCTTGCACATCTTCGTCGCGGAGCATGCAGGCGGATGGGTCATCGGCACGTCGTCGGCGTGGCTCGCTGCGCTGACCGGCGCGTCGCTCGATCCGATCGGCACCCACGAGTTTCTCGCGACGGGCATCGTCTACGAGGGGCGCACGCTATGGCAGCGCGTGCGCAAGATCGGGCAGTCGACGGTCGCCACGCTGTTGTCCGGCGGCGTCGTCGACGAACGCCGGTACTGGAGCTTCGCGAACATCGTCCCGGAGCGCGACGATTTCGCGACGAGCATTCTGCGTCTCGCGCGCGCGATGCCCGACGCCGCGCGCGCGATCGGCGCGCGCCACACGCGCGTGCTCTGCGACATCACCGCCGGCTACGACTCGCGCGCGACGATCGCCGCGTTTCTGATGGCCGACGTGCCGTTCGCCGGCACCGTTTCCGGGCCCGAAGAAAGCCGCGACGTCGTCATCTCGAGAGCCATTGCCGCTCGCTTCGACATCCCGCACGTTCACGCCGCGCCCGCATTGCGCGGCGACGCCGCCGAGTTCGAGGACGCGATTGCGCTCACCGACGGCGAGTGCGACGCGGCCGACTACGCGCGCGTGGCGGCGATCCATCGCCAGCACGCACGGGACTACCAGATCAGCGTCAACGGCTCGTTCGGCGAGCTCGCGCGCGGCTACTGGTGGGAGTTGCTGTGGCCGTCGATCGGCGCCGACGAGCCGCTCGATGCGGCGATGCTCGCGCGCCGGCGATTCGCTGCCGCGCGATATGACAGCACGCTTTTCGCCGACACCTCGTTCGACCTCGCGACGCACATGCGCGACGTCATCGAGCGGGTCAACCGTCCGCTGCGCGGAATGCCGAACACGACGCTGCTGGACCACGCATACTTTGCGCTGCGGATGCACCGATGGCAGGGCCGCATTGCGTCGTCGACGGCTCGCATCTGGCCGAACGTTTCGCTTTTTGCCTTTCGCTCCGTGCTCGAGCCCGTGCTGGAAGCGCGCGCATCGTCCCGGATAAGGAGCGGCCTCATCCGGTCGCTGCTCGCGCGCTACCTTCCGGCGCTCGCCAACTATCCGCTCGAAGCCGGGCATCCTTCCGCGCCGCTCCGGATCACCAACATCCATCGTTTCTGGCCGCTCGTTCCGCACTACGGCGCGCGGATCGGCAGGAAGCTTGCGCCGCCGGCATCGGGCCGCGCGCGCGGCGCGCAAACCGCGCAGAAGCCGCAGCGTCGGTTGACGCCGCAGGAAGTCGATCTGCTGATGGCGAGCGATGTCTTCGCCCGCGATCGCCTGCAACCATGGCTCGAAGCTGCGTCGCCATCGGCGCAGTATTCGCGCCTGCTGACGCTCGGCGCCGTGCTTCGACGCGTCGACAGCGCGCGGCCGCGCGGCCGACGCGAAGCGCTGCCGCCCGTGATGGAGGAAGCGCGCGGGTATTGAGGTAGGGTGATCCGAAAGAGGGACCCGCGCGGGACGGCCGCTGCTACGCCGAAAAGCTCGATCCGCAGCCGCAGGTCGACGTCGCGTTCGGATTCTTGATCACGAACTGCGCGCCCTCGAGGCCTTCCTGGTAGTCGATCTCGGCACCGACGAGGTATTGGTAGCTCATCGGATCGATGAGCAGCGTCACGCCACCCTTGTTCATCGACGTGTCGTCCTCGTTGACGACCTCGTCGAACGTGAACCCGTACTGGAATCCCGAGCAGCCGCCGCCTGAGACGAATACGCGGAGCTTGAGGTCGGAGTTGCCTTCCTCGTCGATCAGCGCCTTCACCTTCGCGGCCGCCGCATCGGTGAACACCAGCGGCGCCGGCATCTCGTTCATTGCGTTCATCGTCGTGCTCCGTCGTTGCTTCCGACCGTCATTATCCGGTGCGCCGCTCGCACCGTCAAAAAGCGGCACGGCCGGCGACCGGCAACCCAGGGAAGATGGAGGCAGCCCGCGCCCGATTCAATCGGGCTCACGGCATGACCGGCGGAGCGGCGAGACCCGTCGTCTCCGGGAGGCCGAACATCAGATTCATGTTCTGGATCGCCTGCCCCGCAGCACCTTTGACGAGGTTGTCGAGCACGGCAATGACGAGGGCGAGATCCGAGTCGGGCGGGCGGTGGACGGCGATGCGCAGCACGTTCGACGCGCGCACGCCGCGGGTGTCGGGCAGCGATCCGGGCGGCATAACGTCGACGAACGCCTCGCCCGAGTAGCGCCTTTCATAGACCGCCTGCAGGTCGGTGTCCGGATCGCGCAGTGGCGCGTAAAGCGTCGCGAGGATGCCACGGATGATCGGCGTCAGGTGCGGCGTGAACGTGAGACGCACCGGCTCGCGGCTCGCGCGATTCAGTCCCTGGACGATCTCCGGCAGGTGCCGGTGCCCGGCCACGCCGTAGGCGGCGAAGTTGTCCGACGCCTCCGCGAACGTGAGCGACAGCTCGGCCTTGCGTCCGGCGCCCGACACACCCGACTTGCAGTCGGCGATCAGGTAGCGTGTATCGACGAGGCCGGCCTCGAGCAGCGGCAGGAAGCCCAGTTGCACGCTCGTCGGATAGCAGCCGGGATTGGCGACGATTCGCGCGCCCCGGACCGCGTCGCGGTTGATCTCCGGTATGCCGTAGACGGCTTCCTCGAGAAGCTCCGGGCACGCGTGCGGCATCTTGTACCAGCGCTCGAACGTCGCGGGGTCCGCCAGTCGAAAGTCCGCGGCAAGGTCGATGATGCGTACGCCGGCCGGGACGAGCTCGCGCGCCTGCGACATCGCGACGCCGTGCGGCGTCGCGAAGAAAACGACGTTGCAGTCCGCGAGCCGCGCATCCTTGGGGTCGCAGAACGCGAGGTCGTAATGGCCGCGCAGGCTCGGGAACATCTGCGCGACGCGCGTTCCCGCATCCTTTCGCGACGTTATCGCGCGGACTTCGGCGTGCGGGTGCGCAGCGAGAAGCCGCAACAACTCGACGCCGGTGTACCCGGTGCCGCCGACGATGCCGATCGTGATCATGCAACGATTCTAGCAGCGGGTTGCATACAAACGGAAAAAGGGCCGCTCGCGCGGCCCCTGTCGTCAGCGCTTCGAGAACTGCTTGCGCCGGCGCGCCTTGTGCAGCCCGACCTTCTTGCGCTCGACCTCGCGCGCGTCGCGCGTGACGAGGCCCGCCTTCGACAGCGCGGATTTGAGCTGCGCGTCGTAGTCGATCAGCGCGCGGGTGATGCCGTGCCGCACGGCGCCCGCCTGACCCGACTCGCCCCCGCCGATCACGTTCACCATGATGTCGAACGTATTGGCGTGGTTCGTGAGCACGAGCGGCTGGCGCACGATCATCCGTCCCGTCTCGCGAGTGAAGAACTCGTCGACAGGCTTGTCGTTGACGGTGATCTTGCCGTCGCCGCGCTTCATGAACACGCGCGCGACCGACGTCTTTCGCCGCCCGGTGCCGTAGTGATAACTGCCGATCATAGTTCCAGGACTTTGGGTTGTTGGGCCGAATGCGGATGCGCCGGTCCGGCGTAGCACTTGAGCTTCTTGATCATCGCGTAGCCCAGCGGTCCCTTCGGCAGCATGCCCTTGACCGCTTTCTCGAGCACACGGCCGGGAAAGCGCTGCTGCATCTTGCCGAACGTCGTCGTCGTGATGCCACCCGGGTAGCCGCTGTGGCGATGGTAGAGCTTCGTGTCGACCTTCGTGCCGGTGACACGGATCTTTTCGACGTTGGTGACGACGATGAAGTCGCCGGTGTCGATGTGCGGCGTGTAGATCGCCTTGTGCTTGCCGCGAAGGCGCGCGGCGATCTCGGCCGCGAGGCGGCCGAGCACCTTGTCCGTCGCGTCGACGACGAACCAGGCACGCGTGACGTCGCGCGGGCGGGCCGAATAGGTCTTCATGTCGGGATCCGAACGATTGTCGTGCCTTTGGCCAGCACGACTGCAAAGTCGACTATTCTACTATGTCGTTGGCACACCGGTCAACCTGCGCGGACGCCCCCGGCGGCGATCGACGCGACGTTGCCTGAGCGCATGCATCGAATGCGTCGACCGCTGCGCCGGTCGCGCGCATGGTGCGGTGCGGTACGCCAGGCGAGCCATGAAAAAAAGCGCGGTCCGTCAGGACCGCGCCAAGGATTCCACCATAGGAGGAGAATGGAGGAATGCGTCGCGGATGCCGAAGGAGGAGACGGCGACCCGCGACAGGCGTTAGCATTCCATATTGCGCTGCACAATGCAAGTGGCATAGCACAAAAGGGGACGAAGGGCACGGTTTGAGCGATCGACGGCAGGCGCCGGCGCAACAGTGAGGCTTGGAGCGATGAAAGCACGGGTCAAGTGGGTCGAGCAGGTGGCGTTCGCGGTCGAGAGCGGCAGCGGGCACGCGGTCGTCGTCGACGGGGCGCCGGAGGCGGGCGGACGCAACCTCGGCATGCGGCCGATGGAACTCGTACTCGCCGGCGCGGCTGCCTGCACGGCGTTCGACGTCGTCTGGATCCTGAAGCGGGCGCGACAGCCGGTTGCCGACTGCGTCGTCGAGGCCGAAGCCGAGCGGGCCCCCGAGGAGCCGAAGGTCTTCACCCGGATCCATCTCGCCTACGCGGTCGCCGGGCGCGGGCTCGACCCGAAGCAGGTCGAGCGCGCGGTGAAGCTCTCCAAGGAGAAGTACTGCTCGGCGACGATCATGCTCGCGCACAGCGCCGAGATCACGTACGACGTGCGGATCGTCGACGGCGATTCGATCGAGGCAACCTCTGCCTGACTGACGTGGCGCGCGGGGTGCGCGGCGCTCATCAGCTCCTGTCTGTCAGCAGCCGGATCAGGCTCGACGTATCCCAGCGGCCGCCGCCTTGCGCCTGCACGCGCGCGTAGAACTGATCGACCAGCGCCGTGATGGGAAGGGCCGCCCCGTTCGCGCGCGACGCGGCGAGGCAGATGCCGAGGTCCTTGCGCATCCAGTCGACGGCGAAGCCGAAGTCGAACTTGTCCTCGACCATCGTCTTGCCGCGGTTCTCCATCTGCCACGACTGCGCAGCGCCCTTGCTGATCACGTCGAGCACGAGGTTCGGATCGAGGCCCGCGCGCTGCGCGAAGTTGATGCCTTCCGACAGCGCCTGCACGAGGCCGGCGATGCAGATCTGGTTCACCATCTTCGTGAGCTGTCCGGCGCCGGTCGGTCCCATCAGCGTGACGGCGCGCGCATAGAGCGCGAGCACCGGCTCCGCCTCCGCGAACACGTCGCGCTCGCCGCCGACCATGATCGTGAGCTTGCCGTTCTCGGCGCCCGCCTGCCCGCCGGAAACGGGCGCGTCGAGGAAGCGCACGTTGCGCGCCTTCGCAGCGGCCGCGACCTCGCGCGCAACCTCCGCCGAGGCGGTCGTGTGATCGACGAGAATCGAATCGGCCTTCATCCCGGACAGCGCGTCCTTCGCGACGGCGCGCACGTCGTGGTCGTTGCCGACGCACATCAGCACGATCCCGCAATCGCGCGCCGCATCTGCAGGCGACGGCGCGGCGCGTCCGCCGTACTGCTCCGCCCATCGCGCGGCCTTCGGCGCCGTCCGGTTGTAGACGGTGACATCGTGTCCCGCTTTCGCGAGATGCCCGGCCATCGGATAACCCATCACGCCGAGGCCGAGAAATGCGAGCTTGTGTTTCATGTCGTGCTCCCGAGGTCGTGGCGCGCCGCGGCGATCGCCGCCCGCACGCTTGAAGGTGCCGTGCCGCCGACGTGGTTGCGGCTCCGAACCGAGCCTTCGAGCGTCAGCACGTCGAATACGTCCGCCTGGATCAGCGGCGAGAAGCGTTGCAGCGCATCGAGCGGCAGCGCCGCGAGGTCGGTGCCGCGCGACTCCGCTTCGCGCACGGCGCGCGCGACGATCTCGTGCGCGTCGCGGAACGCGACGCCTTTGCGGACCAGATAGTCGGCGAGGTCGGTCGCCGTCGCATGACCTTCGCGCGCGGCTTCGCGCATCCGATGCACGTTCGCCGTCAATCCGGTCGCGGTGAGATCGGTCATGATCGCGAGAACGTCGCCGAGCGTGTCGACCGCGTCGAACAGCGGCTCCTTGTCTTCCTGGTTGTCCTTGTTGTACGCGAGCGGCTGCCCCTTCATCAGCACGAGCAGCGCCGTCAGGTCCCCTATCACGCGCGCCGACTTGCCGCGCACGAGCTCCGGGACGTCGGGGTTCTTCTTCTGCGGCATGATCGAGCTGCCGGTGCAGAAACGGTCGGCGAGCGTCACGAAGCCGAAGCGCGGCGACGACCAGAGCACGAGCTCCTCGGCGAAGCGCGACAGGTGCACCATGACGAGCGCCGCCGCCGCCGCGAACTCGATCGCGAAATCGCGATCGGCAACGGCATCGAGCGAATTGACGCTCAGCGATTCGAAGCCGAGATCGCGCGCGACGCGCTCGCGATCGATCGGATAGCTCGTGCCAGCGAGCGCCGCGCTGCCGAGCGGAAGGCGGTTCACGCGCTTGCGACAGTCGATGAAGCGCTCGACGTCGCGCGCAAGCATCGCGTCGTACGCCATCAGATGGTGACCGAACGTGACCGGCTGCGCGACCTGCAGGTGCGTGAAGCCCGGCATGATCGTGTCGGCGTGGCGCTCGGCAACGTCGACGAGCGCGCGGCGAAGCGCGCGAAGTTGCGCGACGAGCGCGTCGATCGCGCCGCGCAGCCACAATCGGACGTCGGTCGCGATCTGGTCGTTTCGCGAGCGCGCCGTGTGCAGTCGCTTGCCCGCCTCGCCGACGAGCGAGGTCAGGCGGCGCTCGATGTTGAAATGCACGTCCTCGAATTCGCGCCGCCACTCGAACTCGCCGCGCTCGATCTCGCCTTCGATCCGGGCGAGCCCGCGTTCGATCGCAGCGAGATCGTCGTCGCCGATGATGCGCTGTGCGGCGAGCATCGCCGCGTGCGCGCGGGACGCCGCGATGTCGGCCAGCGCGAGCCGGCGGTCGAAGTCGACGGAGGCGTTGAAGCGTTGCATCCGCGCCGACATCGGCTCGGCGAAGCGGCCGGACCAGGTGCCGCCCGGCGGCACCGGGGTGGCGGCGCTCGGCGGCGCCGGCTTGTCGGGGTCGAACGGCGGATCAGGGGCGGACATCGGTTTCGTGCGGGCCGGCCTTGCGCGGGCAGGAGGGCTTGTCGAGAATGACGCAGACGAAGACCCGCGGGACGCATGAACGGCGCGCGGGAGCGGTGTGCTGATGCAAGCGTTATCCTATCCGCGGGCGCCAAGGGCAACTGCCGGCACCCGGCATGATGCTTGCATATCGCGTTCGTTATGCAAGGAATTATAAGACAAGCTTCCGCGGTACCCGCATTGCCCGACCTGCGCAATCTCGGCACGATCCTGCGCATCCTGCTCGGCGTCAACGGTGCGACGTTGCTGATCGCGCTCGCGCGCGAGCCGCGCTGGACCGCATTCGCGACCGAGTGGGCGGCGATCACCGGTTATGTCGAGCCGCATCTTCTCGCCGAGCTCGCAATCCTGTGGCTGCTGCAGCCGTGGCTTGCGAAGTCGCCGGCGCGCGCTGCGATCGGCATCGTGACCGTCGTCACGTGCGCGGTCACGCTCGGCATCGGAACGTTGATGCCCGCGCTCGCCGTCGAGGCGCGCGAAGGACTCGTTCGTCATCTCGCGTTCGCGCTGATCGCGCAGTTCGTGCTGATCGGCTACTTCCGGTTGCGAGCGCGTGCGCTGTCGCCGGCGATCACCGAGGCGCGGCTGCAGGCGCTGCAGGCACGCATCCGGCCGCACTTCCTGTTCAACAGCCTGACCGCCGTGCTGTCGCTGATGCGAAGCGAGCCGCGGCGCGCGGAGGTCGCGCTCGAGGACCTGGCCGATCTCTTCCGCGTGCTGATGCGCGACAACCGCGAGCTCGCGCCGCTGGCCGACGAAGTCGAGCTGTGCCGACAATACCTCGAGCTCGAGCAGCTCCGCCTCGGCGAGCGGCTCGTCATCGAATGGAACGTCAAGAGCATGCCGCGCGACGCGCTCGTTCCGCCGCTCGTGCTGCAGCCGCTGCTCGAGAACGCCGTTTATCACGGGATCGAGCCGTCGACGGCGCCCGGCGTGCTGTCGATCAACATCTTCCTGTCGCGCGACGAAGTGCACGCGATCCTGCGCAATCCCTACATCGCGAACGGAGCGCGCCACGTCACGGGCAACCGGATGGCGCTCGACAACATCCGTGAGCGGCTCGCGCTGCATTTCGACGCCGAGGCGAGCCTCGAGTCGCGCGTGAGCCGCGACACTTACGAAGTGCACATCAGGATGCCGTATCGGACCACGAAGACCGCCGCTGCGGGCAGCGGCTCTGCCAACGCGCCGCGGCGCGAGCGCAACGGCGATCGCGGGATGGCGAAGCGTCGCGAGCCGCATCTCGCCGAACGGCTGACCGCGGTGGCGCAACTGGGGGCGCATCATGGTTGAGGCACCGCTACGCATCCTGCTGGTCGACGACGAGGCGCCCGCGCGCCACCGGCTGCGCGAGCTGCTCGACGACTGCGCGGCGGTGCTGCCGATCTCGATCGTCGGCGAAGCGCAGAACGGGCGCGAGGCGCTCGACATCCTGCATTCGGTCCCCGCCGACCTCGTGCTGACCGACATCCACATGCCGGCGATGGACGGCATCGAGCTGGCCCGGCATTTGCTCAAGCTTCCGCGTCCGCCGGTCGTGATTTTCACGACGGCATTCCATCAGCACGCGCTGGCTGCCTTCGAAGTGCACGCGGTCGACTACCTGGTGAAGCCGGTACGCGTCCAGCGCCTGCTGGCGGCATTGCAGAAGGTACCGCGATTGAAGCCGATGACGATCGAGAAGCTGACCCAGTTGCCCGCCGCCGCACGGCGCTTCCTGTCGGTGACCGAGCGCTCGCGCGTCGTGCTCGTGCCCGTCGACGAGGTGATCTACCTCAAGGCCGAGCTCAAGTACATCACGATCCGCACGGCGCAGCGCGAATATCTGCTCGAGGAGTCGCTGACGCGTCTCGAGCAGGAATTCGGCGCGCGCTTCGTCCGCGTGCACCGCAATTGCCTCGTCGCGCGCGACTTCATCCGCGGCTTCGAGCGGCGCGCGAACGACGACGGCGACGCGCATTGGGAGGTGCTGCTGCACGGCATCGACGAATCCCTGCCGGTATCGCGGCGCCAGCAGTACATCGTCCGCGAAATCGGCCGCGAGGCGATGAACAACGCCGCCTGACCCTCACCCGTTCCCTCTCCCGCGAGCGGGAGAGGGAACGGGTGAGGGTCTGCGCTACACTTCGCCGCGACCTTTCTCGCGGCGTCTTCCATGCGCACACTGATCTGCGGCTCGCTGGCGTTCGACACCATCATGGTGTTTCCCGACCGCTTCGGACGCCACATCCTTCCCGAGCAGACGCACGTGCTGTCGGTCTCGTTCCAGATCACCGACATGCGCCGCGAGTGGGGCGGCTGCGCCGGCAACATCGCGTACAACCTGCGCGGCATCGGCGGCGATCCCGTGGTGATGGGCACGCTCGGTCGCGACGGCGCGGCATACCGCGAGCGCCTGGCCGACCTCGGCATCGCCGCGGACGGCGTACGCATGATCGACGATGCGTACACGGCGCAGGCGTTCATCATCACCGACCTCGACGACAACCAGATCACCGCGTTTCACCCGGGCGCGATGAACGAATCGCATCGCAGCGCGGTCGCCGATGTTGCCGACGTCGCGCTCGGGATCGTCGCGCCCGACGGCAAGCAGGGCATGCAGGCGCATGCGGCGCAGTTCGCGGCGAGCGGCATCCCGTTCCTGTTCGATCCCGGGCAGGGGCTGCCGCTGTTCTCCGGCGCCGAGCTCGGCAAGCTGATCGACGCCGCGACGTACGTCGCCGTCAACGATTACGAGGCGAAGCTGCTCTCCGAGCGGACCGGATGGTCGATCGGCGAAATCGCCGAGCGCGTCGATGCGCTCGTCGTGACGCTCGGCGGCGAAGGCTCGATCATTCACGCGAACGGCGACACGTACGCGATTGCCGCGGCAAAGCCTTCCGCGATCGTCGATCCGACCGGTTGCGGTGATGCGTACCGCGCGGGTCTTCTCTACGGAATCGCCGCCGGCTGGGACTGGCAGCAGACCGGCCAGCTCGCGTCGGTGCTGGGCTCGCTCAAGATCGCGTGCCGCGGCGGTCAGAACCATCCGCTCGACCGCGAGCGCGTCGACGCGCATTACCGCGACGCGTTCGGCGAGCACCTCTGGTGACGGAGGCGCGGGTACGTTGGCCGCGCCGGTTCGCAGGGCCTCGCGGATCGCGCGCGTAACGCTGCACTTCGCAGTCGGGCTCGGCACGGTTCTGTTCGTATTTCCGAAGCTCGACGCGCGGGCGAAGCGCCTGCGCATCCGCCGCTGGTCGCGGCGCTTGCTGCACCTGATGCGCGTCGAGATCCGCATCGCCGGCGCACTCGCGCATCCGAACGTCATCGTCGTCGCGAACCACGTCTCGTGGCTCGACATCTTCGCGCTGCACGCGGTCGGTCCCGTGCGCTTCATCGCGAAGTCGGAGATCGCGCGCTGGCCGCTGATCGGACGCCTCGTGCGCGGCGTCGGCACGCTGTTCGTCGAGCGCGGACGACGCCGCGACACGCATCGCGTCAACCGCGAGGTCGCGGCAGCGCTTGCCGACGGCGACATCGTCGCCGTCTTCCCCGAAGGAACCGTGACGAACGGCAGCGAGGTGCTGCCATTCAAGGCGTCGCTCCTGCAGCCGATCGTCGACGCGCAAGGCGCCGTGCAGCCGGTCGCGATCCGTTACCGGACGCCGGCGGGCGAGCGCTCGTTCGTCCCCGTGTACGACGACGTATCGTTCCTGCATTCGCTGTGGCGGGTCTGCGGCGCGCGCGCGCTCGTCGTCGACATGGTCGCGATGGCGCCGCTGCCGGCGGCCGGACGGCATCGCCGGGATGTCGCAGCGGCCGCGGAGGCCGCTATCCGCGCGGCAGTGGTGCCACCGGCTCGCGGCTCGGCACCTGGAACACGCGACGATCCGGTAGCCGTATCGCGGTGAGCGCGCCGCCCCAGAGGCAGCCGGAGTCCAGCATCAGCACGTTCGGCGCGAGTACGAGGCCCAGCGTCGACCAATGTCCGCACACGACGAGCGACGACGCGGTTCGCCGTTGCGGGTGCGCGAACCACGGCCGGAAGCCGGGCGGCGCATGCGCGGCGCCACCCTTCTCGCGAAAATCCATCCGGCCGTCCGCGGTGCAGAAGCGCAGCCGCGTCAGCGCATTGACGATCGTGCGCAGACGATCGAAGCCTTCGAGGCCGTCGCGCCACGTGTGCGGCTCGTCGCCGTAGAGAACGCGCAGGAACGGCTCGCGTGCGTCGCCTGCAAGCGTCGCCTCGACCTCGCGCGCAAGCTCGACCACGCGCCCGGTCGTCCATTGCGGCAGCACGCCCGCGTGCACCATCAGCAGGCCCGCGTCGGCGATTGCAAGCGGCTGCCGCGCGAGCCAGTCGAGAAGCTCGTCGCGATCGGGCGCCGCGAGGATCGGCGCCAGGGTGTCGTCGCGATGCGCGTCGCGATGGCCGGCGGCGACCGTCAGAAGGTGCAGGTCGTGGTTGCCGAGGACGGTCGTCGCCGAGCGCCCGAGCGCGCGCACTTCGCGCAGCACGCCAAGCGAATCGGGACCGCGATTGACGAGGTCGCCGGTCAGCCACAGCCGATCGTCGGCCTTCGAGAAGCCGATCAGCGTCAGGAGCTCGCAGAACTCCGCATGGCATCCCTGGATGTCGCCGATCGCGTAATGCGGCATGGAAACGGAACGGGTTGCGGCGCGCGCGTCAAGACTTTCATCGACACGTCGCGCCGGTACAATCGCGACCCATTGTAGCAACGCGCACCCGGATTCGTTTCCCTTGCAGTTCCCCCTGAACGCCGCGCAGCGCGAGGCGGTGCGCTACGACAGCGCGCCGCTGCTCGTCCTCGCCGGCGCGGGCAGCGGCAAGACGCGCGTGATCACCGCGAAGATCGCGCACCTCGTGGAACGCGGCAGCGATTCCACTGCGATCGTCGCGATCACGTTCACGAACAAGGCCGCGCGCGAGATGCGCGAGCGCGCCGAGCGCGCGTTGCGCGGCAAAGCGGCCGCCGCCGGGCTTTCGATCTCGACGTTCCACAGCCTGGGCCTGCGGATCGTGCGCGAGGAAGCGGCCGCGCTCGGATTGAAGCGCGGCTTCTCGATCTTCGATCCTTCGGACATCGAGCCGATCGTCGCCGAGTTGGCGGCGACGGCCGACCGCGCCCGCGCGCGTGCGATCCAATGGAAGATCGGCCAGTGGAAGAACGCGCTCGTCGCGCCCGCCGCGGCGCTCGCCGCTGCGACCGACGACGACGCGCTCGCGGCGGCACGCGCATATGCCGGCTATCGCGACGCGCTCCTCGCGTACCAGGCCGTCGACTTCGACGACCTGATCGGCCTTCCGGTCGAGTTGTTCGATCGCGATTCCGAAGCGCGTGCGCGCTGGCAGTCGCGCTGCGCACACGTTCTGATCGACGAATACCAGGACACGAACGGCGCGCAATACCGGCTCTTCCGCCATCTGGTGGGAAGCGGCACGCCGTTCACTGCGGTCGGCGACGACGACCAGGCGATCTACGGCTGGCGCGGCGCGACGCTCGACAATCTCGCCGCATTGCCGCGCGACTATCCGAACCTTCGCGTGATCAAGCTCGAGCAGAACTACCGCTCGACCGTGCGGATCCTGCGCTGCGCGAACGCGCTGATCGGCAACAATCCGAAGCTCTTCGACAAGCGCCTGTGGACCGAGCTTGCGCACGGCGAGCCGCTGCGCGTCGCGCCTGCCACCGACGAGGAAGGCGAGGCCGAGGCGCTCGTGCGGCGGCTGCTCGCGCACAAATTCGAGGCGCGCACGAAGTTCGCCGACTACGCGATCCTCTACCGCGGCAATCACCAGGCGCGGCCGTTCGAGACGGCGCTTCGCGCGCAGTCGATCCCGTACGAGATCTCGGGCGGCCAGTCGATGTTCGAGCGCACCGAGATCAAGGACGTCGTCGCCTATTTGCGGCTGATCGCGAACGAGGACGACGAGCCGGCGTTCGTGCGCGCGCTGCAGTCGCCCAGGCGCGGGGTCGGGCAGGCGACGCTCGCGCACCTCGGTCGCGTCGCGCTCGCACGCAGGACGAGCCTGTTCGGCGCCGTGTACGAGCGCGAGATCGCGCAGACGCTGCCCGCGCGGCAGCGCGCGACGCTCGACGACTTCTGCGCGCTGATCAATGGTCTTCGTCATCGCGCCGAGCGCGAGCCGGCGGGCCGCCTGCTCGACGAGCTGATGCGAACAATCGGCTACGCCGACTGGCTCGCGTCGACGCTCGACAGGCGCGAGTCGCAGGCGCGATCTCAGAGCGTCGACGATTTCGTTGCATGGCTTGCGCGCAGGGGCGAGGAAGACGGCAGGAATCTTCTCGAGCTCACGCAAATGGTCGCACTGATCACGATGCTCGAAGGGCGCGACACGGAAGGTCCCGATGCAGTGCGGCTCTCGACGCTGCATGCGGCGAAGGGTCTCGAGTTTCCGCACGTGTTCCTGGTCGGCCTCGAGGAAGGCGTGCTGCCGCATCGCGAAGCGATCGACGCCGGCAACGTCGACGAGGAGCGTCGCCTGATGTACGTGGGCCTCACGCGTGCACAGCAGACGCTGCAGCTTTCGTATTGCAGAACGCGCAAGCGTGGCGGCGAGAAGGTCGACTGCGCACCGTCGCGCTTTCTCGCCGAACTCGCGCAGGACGACGTCCGATACGCGGATCGCACGCTCTCGGCGGACGAGGCGGCGACGGCGAAGCAGGCAGGCAGCGCGCGGCTCGCTGCGCTGAAGGCGCTCGTCGCTCGCCGGTGAAATCATGTCGTTTCATGACGACATAACGAGCTCTGTGGTCTACGAAACTTCTCGTATGGCCGTTCATAAACCCGTCGTTTCGTGACGACAGATGCGGTTGTTGACTACACAAAGTTGCACCAGAAACACACCTTACGCATACTTCCGTGCGAATCACCCTTGACGGACGATTTATGACACCGCGATAATGACGGCGTCATAGCGTAACGCTGACAAAGGTAAACCCTGCGAAAGCAGGGGGCGCAAAGTCACCGGTCTAAAGGGCGATTCGCCCCATGACAGCGGGACTGCCAGATCGGTTGCAACGCGAGCGTTGCTCGCGCAGGGTCCCGAACGTCGATTCGGGGCGCTGACGTCTCTGCATCGGGAGACGCTTCCGTGCTGCAGTTCCGGCCGTGTTCGATAGGCTGAAAGGACCAGCATTGGAAACCCGAGTTTTTGCCCCGCGATTCTTCCGTCTTCTCGGCTTCCTCGTCGCGGCGACACTCGTCGCATTCGTCGTCAGCACAACGCCAGCCCATGCAGCGCGGCGAGATTCGTCTGCGGTTCCTTCGGCAAACTCGACGACGCTGCCTTCGGCGGCGATCGAGCGCTCGGCCTGGGGCAATTGGGCGAAAGAACGCATTCTGGTACAGCCGAACGCCGGGCTGTCTGACGAAGACTTCGCCGACGATCTCAGCGCTCACGGCGGCAGGTCGCTCGGCAAGATCAATGGGCTCGACGTGCATGTCGTGGAGTTGCCGCCCAATGCGAACGAGCAGGCGGTCGCCGACGCGCTTTCGCACAATCCCCACATCAAGTTCGCCGAGGTCGACGCAGTCGTATCGCCGAGCGCGACCGTCAACGATCCGCGCATCTCCTCGGAATGGCAGCTGTCCAAGATCAACGCAGCGACGGCATGGAATACCTCGACCGGCGCCGGCATCACCGTCGCCGTTCTCGACAGCGGCGTGCAGTCGAACCATCCGGATCTGCAGGCGAATCTGGTCCCGGGTTGGAACGTCTACAACAACAACAGCAACACCAACGACGTGAACGGTCACGGCACGGCGGTCGCCGGCGTGATCGCCGCCATCGGCAACAACGGCATCGGCGTCGTCGGCGTCGCGTATCACGCGAAGGTCATGCCCATCCGCATAACCGATGCATCCTGCAACACGACCCTTAGCATCGTCGCGTCGGCGCTCACGTGGGCCGCGAATCATGGCGCGGACGTGGCGAACATCAGCTACAGCAACCTCTACAAGAGCTCGACGGTGATCGCAGCCGCGAATTACCTGCGCAGCTACGGCGGCGAGACGGTCGTCTCGGCCGACAACGACGCGATCAACGAGGGAACGGCGAACACGACGTCGATGATCACCGTGTCGGCAACCACCCAGAGCAACACGCTCGCGAGCTTTTCGAGCTGGGGTCCGATGGTGGACCTCGCGGCGCCCGGCGTGCAGGTGGGGACGACGCTGTGGAACAGCGGCTATGGCTGGGGCACGGGAACGTCGTTCTCGACACCGGTCGTCGCGGGTACCGTGGCACTCGTCATGTCGGCGAATCCGTCGCTGACGCCGAGCCAGATCGAGAACGCGCTGTTCTCGACGGCGACCAATCTCGGTGCCGCCGGCTACGACATTTACTTCGGCTACGGACTGGTCAACGCGGCGGGCGCGGTCGCGGCGGCCCGCTCGACGTCGTCGACGACGACGGACACGACGCCGCCTACGGTCGCGATCGCGTCGCCGACCGGCGGAGGCGTGTCGGGCATCGTGCCGGTCAGCGTGAGCGCGGCCGACAACATCGGTGTCGTTCGGGTCGAGCTCTACGTGGGCGGCGCGCTGTTCGCGAGCGACACGACGGCGCCGTGGAGCTTCAGCTGGGACACGACGAAGAAAGCGAACGGAACGTACGGCCTTTACGCCAAGGCTTACGACGCCGCGGGTCATGTGACGACGTCCGCGACCGTTAGCGTGACGGTGTCGAACGGCACGACGACGACGACGACCACGTCGGCCGACACGACGCCGCCCGTCGCGCATATCTCGGCGCCGTGGAACGGCACGAAGGTCGGCACGAGCGTGACGATCCACGCGTCGGCGACCGACAACGTCGGCGTCGCCTCGATCTCGCTGTACGTCGATGGAACGCTGAAGTACATCGGCAATGCCGCGTCGATTTCGTACATCTGGAACGCCACGGCCGCTGCCGTGGGCAAGCACACGATCACCGCCACGGCGAAGGACAAGGCCGGCAACGCGGGGAGCACCACGATTACCGTGTATCGCTGAACGCGAACGCGAGGAGCATGTTTTAGCAACAACGGCGACCGTGCCATTCACGCGAAGCCGGCACGGTCGCCGGCAAGACACGAACTGAAAAGGGCAAACCCTGCGAAAGCAGGGGACGCAAAGTCACCGGTCTAAAGGGCGATTCGCCCCATGACAGCGGGACTGCCAGATCGGTTGCACCGCGAGCGGTCGCTCGCGAGGGGTCCCGGACGTCCTTCGGGCGCCCTGTCGTCTCCGCATGAGGGAGACGCAACCCATGCTGCAGTCCCGGCCGCGTTTCGATGGGCTGAAAGGAGCAGCATGGAAACCCGAGTCTTCACACCGCGATTCTTCCGTCTTCTCGGCTTCGTCGTCGCGGGGACGCTCGGCGCATACGTTCTCAGCGCGAACCTCGCACATGCAGCGCGACGCGACTCGTCAACGCTGCCCTCGACGGCGATCGAGCGCTCGCCCTGGGGCAACTGGGCGAAGGGCCGCATCCTGGTGCAGCCGAACGCCGGCTTGCCGGACGATCGGTTCGAGAGCGACCTCAAGGTCCACGGCGGCAAGTCGCTCGGCAAGATCAACGGTCTCGACGTGCATATCGTTCAATTGCCGGCGAACGCGAACGAGCATGCGGTCGCCAACTTGCTCGCGCACAACCCGGACATCAAGTTCGCCGAGGTCGACGAGGTCGTGTCGCCGAGCGCGACGGCCAACGACCCGCTCCTTTCCACGGAATGGCAGCTGCCGAAGATCAACGCCGCGACGGCGTGGAACACGTCGACCGGTGCAGGGATCACGGTCGCCGTTCTCGACAGCGGTGTGCAGTCGAATCACCCGGACCTGCAGGCGAATCTGGTACCGGGTTGGAACGTCTACAACAACAACAGCAACACCAACGACGTGAACGGTCACGGCACGGCCGTCGCCGGCGTGATCGCCGCCATCGGCAACAACGGCATCGGCGTCGTCGGCGTCGCGTATCACGCCAGGATCATGCCGGTCCGCATGACCGATGCATCGTGCTATACGACGCTCAGCATCGTCGCGTCGGCGCTGACCTGGGCGGCGGACCACGGCGCGGACGTGGCGAACATCAGCTACAGCAACCTCTACAAGAGCTCGACGGTGATCGCAGCCGCGACCTACCTGCGCAACAAGGGCGGCGAGACGGTCGTTTCGGCGAACAACGATGCGATCGACGAGGGGACGGCGAATACGACGTCGATGATCACCGTGTCGGCGACCGACCAGAACAACGCGCTTGCGAGCTTCTCGAGCTGGGGGCCGATGGTGGATCTGGCCGCGCCCGGCGTGCAGGTGGGGACGACGCTGTGGAACAGCGGTTATGGCTGGGGCACGGGAACCTCGTTCGCCACGCCGATCGTCGCCGGTACCGTTGCACTCGTCATGTCGGCGAATCCGTCGCTGACGCCGAGCCAGATCGAGAACGCGCTGTTCTCGACGGCGACCAACCTCGGCGCCGCCGGCTACGACATTTACTTCGGATACGGCATGGTCAATGCCGCCGGTGCGGTTGCGGCAGCGGTCAATACGACAGCGCCGCCAGCCGACTCGTCTCCGCCGACCGTCGCCATCACGTCGCCGCTGAGCGGCGCCATATCCGGCATCGTGCCGGTCAGCGTGAGCGCGGCTGACAACGTCGGCGTCGTGAGGGTCGAGCTCTACGTCGGCGGTGTGCTGTTTGCGAGCGACACGACCGCCCCGTGGAGCTTCAGCTGGGATACGACGAAGCGCGCAGATGGAACCTACAGCCTGTACGCCAAGGCTTATGACGCCGCGGGCAATGCGACGACATCACAATCGGTGAGCGTGACGGTCTCCAATTCGACGCAGACGACGACGACGCCGACGGCGGACATCACGCCGCCCGTCGTGCGGATCACGTCGCCCAGGAACGGATCGAAGATCAAGGGCAGCAACGTGACGATCAGCGCATCGGGAACCGACAACGTCGGCGTGGCGTCGATGAGTCTCTACGTCGACGGCGTGCTGAAGGCCACCGGAAACGCCTCGTCGCTTTCGTATGCCTGGGCCACCAGGGGTCTGGCGTCGGGCGCGCACGTGATCAGCGTCACGGCCAAGGACGCGGCAGGCAACGCGTCGACGGCGAGCGAAACCGTGACGCGATGACGTGCCCCGTCTGCTCGGCTCCGTGCACGGGTTGAGCCGAGCGAGCAAATGAAAAACGCCGGCGGACGCCGGCGTTTTTCGTTGGCTTTCCGACGCCCTTTACACGCGGCGCCGCCTCGAGAGACCGAGACCCATCAGCGCGGCCGCGAGCAGCATCATCATGCCGGGCTCGGGAACCGTGTTCGTCGTATTCGTCGTGCTGGTCGTGGTCGTCGTCGCGGTGGTGCTCGTCGTCGAAGTGGTCGATCCCACGTTTTGCGAATACAGGCTACCGACCTTGTCGCCGCCTACGGTATCCGTAAACGCGATCTGCAAGTGCGGGCCGAGCGACGAGATGTTGAGCGGATCCGAGAACGTGATCGTGTACAGCATGTCGTGCTGTATCGGCGTATCCGGCGCGATATCGAAACAGATGCTGCCGGGCGGCGATGACGGGCTGTTGCAATCGACCGCGTTGGCGCTGAGCTGCTGGTTCAACCCGGCAAGGTCCGTTGCACCCGGACCATTTGCTGTGGCGGTGGCAGTCGAAAAATCGAGACCGAGATCTTTAAGATCGAACGCGCCCAAAAACTGCACGCCAGCCCACGAGCCGCAAGTCGGATCGGCGGCATTGCAGGAACCGTCCGCGTTATCCGCATTGAGGATGTCCAGCGTCAAGGTGTTGGTGCCCGTTTGCGTGAACGTAAACGTGACGTTGTTGAACGTATCTTGAAAAATTGGATCCGCATTCGCCGCCGGCGATACTGAAACGGCAAGGGCGACTGCGCTGACCGCGAACAACGATTTCAGAGCCTTCATTTGACCTCCGCGCCAGACCGGCGTCATTAGTGATAATCCATCGGCCTCCGTTGTACGCCTCGTCCCTCGTGGCGCCGAAAACAGGCTGGCCGCAATCTGTCAGCGTCTTTAAAGCAGCGAGCGTGCCGAAGTTGCAAGTCATTGGGTCAGCAAGGTTTTTAGTCGTCGCTCCGTCCAACTGGCGGGTGCTCTGTAAAAATCTTCGACGGGGCTTCGCTCGAATTTCCCGCCCCAGTGGCGCCCCCGATCCGGGCACGTTTCCCGCTCCTTTACCCCCGTCGCGTGACACCGCTATATTGAAACTCTGACACTGGCCGCTGTGAGCGGCGGTCGCACATTCATGTTCTCGACGCGTTCCCCCTCGATCGAAACGCCGGCAACGCCGAGCGACTTCCTGTCGCGCGTCGGAAGCAAGGTCGCCCAAATCTTCGGCATCGACCTGCGGACGCTCGCCCTCTACCGGATCGGCCTCGCGCTGATCATCCTGCTGGATCTCGCGATGCGGGCACGCGACCTCACCGCCCATTATTCCGATTACGGCGTGTTGCCCCGTGCCGCGCTCCTAGGCGATATCGGACAGCGATTTCCTTCGCTGCACCTGATAAGCGGCTCGCCCAAGGTCCAGGCGCTTTTGTTCCTGTTCCAGGGTCTCGTCGCGGTGGCGTTGCTCGTCGGGTACCGCACGCGGCTCGCAACGATCCTTTCGTGGCTGCTCGCCCTGTCGCTGCAGGCGCGAAATCCCGCGCTCATGCAGGGCGGCGACATGCTGCTCTACCTGCTGCTGTTCTGGGGGATTTTCCTGCCGCTCGATGCCCGCTTCTCCGTCGACGCCGCACTCAACGAAGACGCGCAGAAAGCGCCCAACGCGTTCTTCTCGATCGCCACGATGGCGCTGCTCGTGCAGGCCATGTGCGTCTATACGTTCGGCGCGCTGCTCAAGACGAGCCCTGCGTGGATACCGGATGGAACGGCGATTTACTACGCGCTGCATCTCGATTACATCATCACGCCGCTCGGGGTTTGGCTCGGGCAATTCGGCACTCTGCTGCAGTTCCTGACCTACTACGTCTGGTCGCTGGAACTCGTCGCGCCGCTCATCATGTTCTCGCCGATCGCGCATTACCGGACGCGACTGATCGGCATGGCGTTGCTGCTGATGCTGCACGCAGGCTTCCTGTTGTTCATTTACATCGGCATCTTCGGCCTGTGCAGCATGACGTCGATCCTCGCGTTCACCCCCGGTCGGGTGTGGGATCGCATTGGCCAGCGTATCCGCACGCCCGAGCGCCGCGGCGTTGCCATCTACTACGACGAGCCTTGCGGATTCTGTCGCAAGATCTGCCTGATCCTTCGGATGTTCCTGCTGCTGCCCGAAACGCCGATCCTGCCTGCCCAGCAAGTCCCGGCGATCCATCGCGAAATGCAGATGCACAACAGCTGGGTCGTCGTCGATCACGACGGGTCGCACCACGTCCGCTTCGACGCGATCGTGCTGGTGTTTCGGCGCTCGGTGCTCTTTTCCTGGCTCGGTCGGCTATTCGCGCTGGCGCCGATGCGCGCGATCGGCGAGCGAATCTACGCCTGGGTCGCGAGAAACAGGGGCGAATTGGGCCGCTGGTCCGCGGTGACGCTTCCTTACCGCAGCCGTCCGATCACCCCTTCTGCCGGTGCGCAAGTGGTCGCCGGCCTGCTGCTGGCGGTGCTGCTTATCGTCAATCTGCAATCGATCCACGTTGTCGTCCCCGGTGTCGTCGGGATTGCGGATCCCGTGGCGGAGACGCTGCATCTCGCCCAGGGGTGGACGATGTTCGCGCCGCAGCCTTCCCGGCTCGATGGCTGGTTCGTCGCCCGCGGCACGACGAAGGATGGCCACGCCGTGGACGTCCTTCACGACCGGGAGGGCGAGCCGGACTGGAAGCGGCCCGAATACCTGGCGCGCGAGCACGCGACTTATCGATGGGAACGCTATCGGATGTGGCTGATCAACGAGTCGCACGCGAAGTACCGTCCGTACTACGCGCGCTATCTATGTCGCGTATGGAACGACGATCCTTCGCATACCGACAAGATTTCGAATGTCCAGATCTACTTCAACGCGGAGCTCGTGCCGCCGAACTACATCAGTCGACGCACGGAGCGCGAACTGGTCGTCGAGGAGCCTTGCGCCGACAAGCGTTGAGCGCGCTGACCTCGAGCAGGCGTCATGCTCAGGTGCCGGCAACGCTGGCGTTTCACTTGGCGGCGGAAACCATGTAGTCGACCGCTGCCTTGACCTGCGCATCGGTCAATGCGGTATTGCCGCCCTTCGGCGGCATCGCGTTCAGCCCATGCAGCGCCGCGTTGTAGAGCGCGGGCGTGCCGGTTGCGATGCGAGGGGCCCACGCGGCCTTGTCCCCGAACTTGGGCGAACCGGCGAGGCCGGTCGCATGACACACGTGGCAGGTCTGGTCGTACACGGACTTGCCTTCCGCGCTTCCGCCTGCGCTCGCCGCCTGCGTTGCGCCGGGCGCCGGCGAACTCGGCACGTTGGAAGCGCTCGCGACGTTGGTCGGTGCCGGCGTCGCCGCTGCGGCTGGCGCCGGCGCTGCGCGTGGCGCCGAAGGCGCTGCCGCGGGTGTCGCGACCGCCGTCTGCGTGGGCGCCGGCTCCTTCCAGTTCGCGCCCGCCTGGTCGGCCATATAGACGACCGCGCGATGAACTTCGTCGTCGGTGAGGCTCGGGTTGCCGCCCTTGGGCGGCATCACGCCACTCTTGCCCTGGTAACCGTTGATGGCGTGCTGGACGAGCGTGCTTTCGCCCTCCGCGATGCGCGGTGACCAGAGGGACTTGTCGCCGATCTTCGGTGCGCCGGCGATCCCTGCTTCGTGGCACGTCTTGCAGACCTGCGCGAACACCTGCTGTCCGCTCATGTTGCCGCTCGCGGGCGACGCCTCGGCAATCACGACGGTACCGAACGGCTTGATGCGCTCGAGCACCTTCGTCTTGTCCTCGCTCATGTCGCGTGCGCCGCTGGTGAAGAGCTGCGACAGGAGACCGATAACCGTAATCGGTACGAGAAAGGCGAGCAGGACGACGATGATCAACTGCTTCGGGGTCTTGATCGCGGAGGAGTGAACGTCGTGTTCCGTCATGGGTCGGGATCGCGGGAGAAAATACGCACGCGAGACGCGTGCGAAGGCCACATGAGCATCGGCGGCCAAAAGCCGATGATTATAGCGGCAACGTGCGGCTCTCACGTGACCCGAAGCGTATAATCCGCGCCACGCGCCCGTAGCTCAGTTGGATAGAGTATTGGTTTCCGAAGCCAAGGGTCACAGGTTCGAATCCTGTCGGGCGCGCCACGAGACAACGTGCGCGCGTCCCGTGACCTTCCGTCTTCCGCGAAGGGTCGGCCGATGCGCCGATCGCGCGCCGGCTGCGGTCCTCGAACCGTGATGCACGCGTCGCCATCCACGATGATTCGAATTTCCATGTCGAAACGTTCGCTTTTTCTGTCGATCGTTCTGCTGTCGGCGGTATTCGTCGGCGCTGCCGTCCATGCGCAGGAAGGCGTCGCGGACAAGGACGACGCGCGTGCGCGCAAGATCGTCGAGGACGCCGATCGCGTCCGCTTCCCGGACGAGGGCTTCCAGGTCGACGTGTCGATCGTCACGACGCGCAAGGACGAAGCGGACGACGAGCGCACGTACCGCGTGCTGTCCAAAGGCAACGAGAACACCGTCGTGATGATCACCGCGCCCGCATCGGAGCGCGGGCAGATCATCCTGATGAAGGGACACGACCTCTGGGTGTTCCTGCCGAACGTCTCGCAGCCCGTGCGGCTGTCGCTCGCGCAACGGCTCACCGGCGAGGTCGCGAACGGCGACCTCGCACGTGCGAACTTCGCCGGCGACTACAACCCGCGAATCGTGCGCACCGATACGATCGACGGCGAGAATTACGACGTGCTCGAGTTGACGGCCGTCGATCGGACGGTCACGTATGCGCGTGTCCTGTACTGGGTGCGCCAGTCGAATTCGGCGCCGTACAAGGCGGAGTTCTATTCGACGTCGAACCGCCTCCTCAAGACCTGCACGTATGGCAAGTACGAGAAGGTGCTCGGAAAGCTCCGGCCCACGCAGCTCGTGATGGCCGACGCGCTGCACGAAGGCGAGAAATCGGTGCTCGACTACAGCGCGATGAAGCTTCGCGACCTGCCCGACAAGGTGTTCACGAAGGATTACCTGAAGAAGCTCGAGTGACGACCCGCGCGTTCAGCCGGCCGACACGGCCGACTCGTGGTAGCCCTGATCGATCTCGGCGGCAATCACGGCGAAGAGCGGCCGCACGAAAAAGCTGAATCCGTCGATGACGTCCGAAACACGCATCATCGACGGATGCCGGAGGCCCCGATGCTCGATCGGTGAGCCGATCCTCGTGAGCGCGACGCCGAGACGGCCGAGATGCTTGGCGAGGCGGCGCTCGGTCAGCATGAACAGCGTTTCGATGCCGTGCCGCCGCGCTTGCGCGAGTATCGCAAGATAAAGGCCGGCGGCAATGTAGGGGAAGCGCGGGCGGTCGGGCGTGCCGAAGTCGCTCTCGTCGATGCCGAGCGGCACCTGCTGTTCACCGCGGCGCCGCCGGTATCGCGCGATCACGGCGAGGCGCGAAACCTCCGCGATTTGCGCGCGGTTCATTCGATCCGGGTCGACGGTCGCGCGATCGAGCGAGTCGCCGCAAAGCGCCTCGAACGGAAGCTTCGCGTGACGATCCGCGGGGTTGGTGAGGACGAGCCGAACGCATCCGACGTATTCGCCAGTGGCAACCGATTGCAGGAGGCAGTGAACGGATTGCGGATCGAACGCATCGGACTCGAGCCCGTCGTCGCGCAGCGGCTCGTACCCCAGCTCCTCGCAATAGACCAGGTGCCGGATCCGGTAAACGGCGCGCCGGGAAGCTTCGTCGACGGCGGGCTGTACGCGGAAGTACCTGCTGAAGCCGGCACCGAGATTCAGGAATTCGGGCAGATGCATGGTTGGGTGCGGACCCCGACCACCTGCGCTGGCCAAGGGTTGGCCGATTATAGAGCCGGCCTCGCGGAGCATTCGCGAAGGCCTCGTCGACATCGGTCGTGGCCTGTCGATCGGGTCCCCCGTCGACCCGGCGCGCCGCACGGCAAGAATGGGCGCAACGACGGTTCGCGCGGTAGAAAGTGCGCGGAAAGGCCGGTTTTTGTGCGTCGCCGATCAGAGACACTATCGGCCGGCAAATTTCTTGGTTAGACTGCCGCCGGTTCCATAGTTGTAGACGACGACGAGATCACGCTTGCCCGTCACAAATCGATAAATGAGGCCCGATATTGGCAGCACTTGCTAGGCGCCGCCCGATCGAGGCAGCCCCGGTCGGCGGCGACACGATCACCGCAATTCCCCATCAAGTCTCCCCGGTCCGCCTGTGCGTCGAAGATCCGGATTCGCGCCGGCTCGCGACCGAGTCGCAGACGAATCTCTTCAAGCTCCGGCTCGCCAACACGCAGGAGCGTCGCTCCCAGGCAAGCTACCTGATCCAGCGCCGATACGCGTGGCGGGGCTATGCCGTCGGCGAGCATACGGACCGTACGCCGAGCCGGATCACGGTCGCCGCGCATGACCGGGACGCGACCGCCGGCACGGTCACCGTCGGACTCGATTCGGCGGAGGGCCTGTTCGTCGACGGCCTGTACCAGGCCGAAGCCGATCTGTTGCGCGCGCAAGGCTACCGGCTGGCCGAGTTCACGAAGCTCGCGATCGACAACAACGTCCATTCGAAGCCCTTGCTCGCGGCGCTGTTCCATATTGCATTCATTTATGCCAAGCGCATTCACCGGTGCACGCACCTGCTGATCGAGGTGAACCCTCGGCACGAGAGCTACTACCGGCGAATGCTGGGATTCGAGATGGCCGGGCCGATCCGCCAGGATCCGCGCATCGGCGCGCCGGCCCAGCTCTTGCGGCTTTCGCTGGACTACGCGCAATCGGAGATCGCGCGCATCGGCGGCAATCCCAATCTTTCGTCGATCACCCGATCCCTGTATCCGTATGCGTTCGCGGAGCGGGAGCAGGTGATGATCGAGCGGAGACTGCGCGCGCTCGGGTAGGCTCGCGCGCTGCGTCCGCGCGGAGGCGTGCCTCCTCGCGTCATCGAGCCTCGCCTGTGCCATGCGCAAGTGCAAGAACTGCCTTTTGCCTGACAGCGTCCCGGGAGCAGACATCGACGCGTCGGGCCGTTGCCGCGCCTGCCGCGAACAACACGACGACCTGCGCGAACGCGACGAAGCGCTGCGCCAGGAATATGAAGCCGACCTGAGCCGGACGCTCGCCACCGTCCGCGGGACCGGCGACTACGACTGCATCGTCAACCTGAGCGGCGGCAAGGACAGCTGCCTGCTCCTGTACCGGATCGCGAAGGAGCACGGACTGCGCGTCCTCGCCTTCACGGCCGACGTGAACATTCCCGACGTCGCGTGGGAGAACATCCGGCGAACGGTACGGCTCGTGAACGTCGATCACGTCGTCTATACGCCGCCCAAGGATTTCTATCGCAAGCTCTACCGGTTCCTGCTGCGCAATCAGGAGGCGGGGGGCGCCGTGCGCACCGTCTGCTACGTCTGCGCACCGCTCTACGAGGGCTATTCGATCCAGGTCGCCGTCGAGAAGCATATTCCGCTCGTTCTGGCCGGTTACTCGCCGGGGCAGCCGGATCCGAGCCGGATGAAGTACGAGTTCCGGCGCGCGCTGATCGAGGACACCGACTGGACTCCGCCGGAGGTGCGCGAAAGCGGCCTTTTCTCGGAGGCCGAGCTGCGATATTTCTGGAATCCGGGACGCTATCCCGAGGGCACCCGCTTCCCGCGCTACCTGGCGCCATTCCACGCGTGGCCCTACTCGCAGGACGACAACATCCGAAAGGTCGTCGAGCTTGGCCTGATCAAGAACACGACGAAGGCGAGCCCGGTGCACAGCAACTGCCCGCTCAACTGGCTTCTCATGTACTCGGACCTCAAGAACCTCGGTTACAACCCGTATGCGCCCGAGTTTTCGAAGCTGATCCGGGAAGGCAAGGCCAGCAGGCGATACTGGAGGATCATGGCGCCCGTCGTCGACAACATGATCCGTACGCAGACGTTCCTCGGCAGAAACGTGCGCGAGTCGTTGAAAGACCTGGACCTCAAGACCGACGAACTGCGGATCACGCGCGCCGCGCAAACCGACGACACGATGTT
>Ga0310810_10001203_pt1 | contig 26850 bp, 23 predicted proteins | sample NCmetagenome_FD_207641 | JGI IMG/M metagenome (GOLD analysis project Ga0310810, IMG submission 207641) | Soil microbial communities from experimental microcosm in Duke University, North Carolina, United States - NC | ecosystem: Engineered > Artificial ecosystem > Soil microcosm > Unclassified ...
GTCCGGCAATTCCTTGTTCTTAAAAACCTGGTCGAATTGCTGCCGCGCGCCCGCACCGGCCTGCGCGCCATGGTAGAGCCCCACGATGCGCTCGGCAAGAGAGGCCTTGGCTTCACGGGGGTGCAGCTTCCCGGATTTCAGTCCGTCGCGTACCTGGACGAATTCGTCCGGCGTAAGCCCCGCGGCATAGCGGTAATAATTTTCCATGAGATTGTCGGGGATGGACATGACCTTGCCGAACATTTCCTGCGGCGCCTCCTGGATGGCGATGGCGTTGCCCAGGCTCTTGCTCATTTTCTGCACGCCGTCCGTCCCCTCGATGATGGGCATGGTCATGACGACCTGAGGCTCGGCCCCGGCCTCGCGCTGCAGGTCGCGGCCCACGAGCAGGTTGAACTTCTGGTCCGTGCCGCCCAGCTCCACGTCGGATTTCACCACGACTGAGTCATGGCCTTGGAGCAGCGGATAAAGGAATTCGACCACCGCGATGGGACGCCCGGATTTGTAGCGCTTGTGAAAATCGTCGCGCTCGAGGAGCCGGGCTACGGTGTAGCGGCCGGTGAGGTATAGGAAATCTTCGGGCGTCATCTTGCCCAGCCACTCGGAGTTGTAGCGGACTTCGGTTTTCTTCGGATCGAGGATCTTGAAGACCTGCTCCTGGTAGGACTTGGCGTTGCGGCTGACTTCGTCCGCCGAAAGCATGCGGCGCGTCTCGTTGCGTTCCGTAGGATCGCCGATGCGCGCGGTGAAGTCCCCGATGATGAAGACGATGAGATGGCCGAGGTCCTGGAACTGTTTCAGCTTGCGAAGCGGGACCGTATGTCCCAGATGAAGGTCCGGCGAAGACGGGTCGGCCCCATATTTGATCCGCAGGGGTTTATGCTCTTTGAGGGACCGTTCGATCTTCTTGGCAAGCTCTTCTTCGGAGAGGAAATCCACGGCGCCGTCGCGCAGGATTTCGAGCTGCTTTTGAACGCTGGATGACAATGCTATCTCCCTTTTTTGCAAGGGGTTATTGAATTTTTCGTATTGTATCAGGGAAGAACAAGAGGGGCAAGGGGGCTAACGGTTCGTCATGCTTTCAAGCGCTGACATGCGTGCAGCGGGCCTTTTGCGTTCACACTCATGGGAAAGGACTAAAGTCCTGTCCCCGTCCATGCTTGCCGTTGTCCTTTTACCGTTTAGGCGTTCCGTGTTACAATTCGCGCCATGTCCAAAATCCATCCGACCGCCATCGTCGGCAAAAACGTGGAATTCGGGCCGGACAACGACATCGGCCCTTACGTCATCCTCGAAGACAACGTGAAGCTCGGCCGCGGCAACATCCTGCGCGCCGGCGCCTACATCGCGACGGGCACGGAGATGGGCGACGAAAACGACGTGCACATGCGCGCCATCATCGGCCACGCGCCCCAGGACCTTGCCTTCAAGAACGAACCCACGTTCACCAAGATCGGGAACAAGAACCAGATTCGCGAATTCGTCACAATCCACCGCGGCACGAAAGCCGGCACGTCCACCGTGATCGGCGACCAGAACTTCCTCATGGCTTACTGCCACATCGCTCACAACTGTCAGGTCGGAAACCGGGTCGTCATGGTCAATCAGGCTTCGCTGACGGGGCATTGTGTCGTGGAAGACGGCGCTTTCCTTTCCGGCATGACCGGGCTGCATCAATTCACCCGCGTGGGCCGGCTGGCCATGCTCAGCGCGCTTTCCGCGGTCAATAAAGACATTCCCCCGTTTGTCATGTGCGGCGGCCGCCCCGCGGTCGCGCTCGGCATCAACGTGGTGGGCATGCGCCGCGCCGGCATCGATGCGGCCTCGCGCGAGGAAGTGAAGCAGGCTTTCAAGCTCCTCTACCGCTCCGGGCTGAACACGGCCCAGGCGCTGGACGCGATGAAAAAAACCATGCGGTCGAAAGAAGTCCAGGACATGGTCCGCTTCATTGAAGCCTCCGACCGCGGCATCCTCGACGGCGCTTCCGAAAGCGACGAAGACACTCTCCGCCCCTCCAAATCCGCAAGACCCCGAGACCTCGCGGACCTTCCAGCCGACGAGCCCAATTAATAATCTCGTCGGCAACAGGTGAAGCCACGCTTCTAGGCTTCACCGTAGACAACGGAATGTGAATGCACAAGACCCGCCGCATGCACGCTGGCGCCTGCCGCAACCAACTCTCTGTTGATTTGAACTAGACCTTCCCGAGGACGAGGATGGAATTCTTTCCGCCGAAGCCGAAAGAGTTTTTCATCGCGTACTTGATCTTGGCGGGCCTTGCTTCGTTGGGAGTGTAGTCGAGGTCGCATTCCGGATCCGGAACGGAATAGTTGATGGTGGGAGGAATCACGCTGTGCTCCATCGCCAGCAGCGTCGCGACGAGCTCCACGCTTCCGGCCGCGCCGATCAGATGGCCGAGCATGGATTTCGCCGAGCTGATGGGAATTTTGGGGGCGTGTTCCTTGAAGACTTTCTTGATGATGCCGGTTTCGGTCTTGTCGTTCAGCGGCGTCGACGTGCCGTGAGCGTTGATGTAGTTGATGTCTTCGGGATTGAGTCCCGCCGCAGCAAGCGCCATGTTCATCGCGCGCGAGGCCTCTTTGCCTTCCGGGTCCGGCACGGTCATGTGATACGCGTCGCAGGTCATGCCATGGCTCAAAATCTCCGCATAAATGTGCGCGCCGCGTTTCTTCGCGTGCTCGTATTCTTCCAGCACCAGCATCCCCGCCCCTTCCCCGAGAACAAAACCGTCGCGGTCGCCGCTGAAAGGCCGTGAGGCGGCCTGCGGGGTTTCGTTGCGCGTGGAAAGCGCGCGCGCCACGCAGAACGCCGCGAGAATGCCCGGATAAATCGAGGCCTCGGCGCCGCCCATGATGAGAAAGTCCAGCGTGCCGCTGCGGATCGCTTCGAACGCATAGCCGCAGGCGTCGGAAGCGGAAGAGCAGGCCGTGGCGATGGAAAAGCTCGGGCCCGTCACGCCCAATTCGATAGAGACATTGCTCGCGCAAGCGTCGGGAAACGATGCTAATGCGGTAAAGGGATTGATGCGCATCGGCCCGCGTTCCATGAGGGTCGTGTGCTGTTCCAGGATGTACCCATGGCCCGCCATGGCCGTGCCGATGATGACGCCGGTCTTATCCGCGCCGTTGCACTTGGGATCGATGCCCGCGTCTTCGATGGCCATTTTCGCGCAGGCCACCGCGTACTGGGACGTGCGGTCCATGCGCTTCAGACGCTTGGGATGGATGTAAAGGGAAGGGTTGAAATTCTTGATTTCACCGGCAAAACGGGTGGTGAAATCGGAAGTATCGAAAGCTTCGATCAGAGAAACGCCGGAACGCCCCTTACTCAGGCCATCCCAAAAATCCTTTTTGCCGAACCCGATGGACGAGAGGACACCGATACCGGTGACGACGACCCTCCTATTTATCGCTCGAGGTTTGGACACAGCTGGATTTTTCGGGGTTGCTGACTAGGCCGTCGGAACAGTCTCACTCTTGCAAGTGAGTGCTATCTTGCGGGCGTCGTTATCCACGTGCAGAATGCTGACCGTGATGGGGCTGTCGACATGAAAATGCTTTTCAAGGTCCGCGGATTTTCCGTCAGGGATTTCCGAGACATGGACCAGTCCCTCGAGCCCGTTTTCGAGCTCGACGAAGAGTCCAAAGTTCACGATGCGCGTGATGCGGCCCTTCATCGGGGTGCCGGTCATCATGCCCTTCGTGAGGTCATCCCAGGGGTCTTCGGTCAACTGCTTGATGCCGAGGGAAATTTTCTGGGCGTCGGGATCGATCGAGAGGATCATGACCTCGACCGCGTCGCCTTTCTTCAGGATTTCGCTGGGACGCGTGACTTTGTGCGTCCAGGAAAGATCGGAAATGTGGACGAGGCCGTCGATGCCCGGCTCCAGTTCCACGAACGCGCCGTAATCGGTGAGATTGCGCACCGTGCCCTTCACGCGATCGCCCACCTGGTACTTGTCCTGCACCTTGACCCACGGATTTTCCTGGGCCTGCTTGATGCCGAGAGAAATTTTCTTGCCGTCTTTATCGAGATTCAGAACGACCACTTCGACCTGGTCGCCGATCTTGAGGAGTTCGGACGGATGGCTGACGCGCTTGGTCCACGAAAGCTCGCTGATGTGGACGAGACCTTCGACGCCGGGCTCGAGTTCCACGAACGCGCCGTACGGCAGGATGTTCACGACTTTGCCGCGAACCTGGCCGCCGGACGTGTAGCGGTTTTCAATGCCGACCCACGGGTTCTGGCTCTTCTGCTTCATGCCGAGGGAGACTTTCTTGTTCGTCTGGTCGATCGCGATCACGACGACTTCGATCTCATCGCCGAGCTTCACGAGTTCGGAAGGATGCGAAATGCGGCCCCAGCTCATATCGGTGATATGGAGGAGACCGTCGAGGTCGCCGAGGTCCACGAAAACGCCGAAGTCCGTGATGTTCTTCACACGCCCCTTGACCACCGCGCCTTCGGTCAGCGTGCCCAGCTTCTTGAGGCGGGCTTCCTGCTTTTCGATGCCGAGGTAATCCTTGCGGGAAACCACGATGTTCTTGCGCTTGTGGTTGATCTTGGCGATCACGAACTTGCATTCGAGGCCGAGATACTGGTCGAGATTGCGGGTCGGCTTGAGGTCGACGAGGGACGCCGGGAGGAACGCTTCCATGCCGATGTCCACCATGAAACCGCCGCGGACCTTCTTGAAGATCTTGCCTTCCACGACGCTGCCTTCGTTGGCATGGTCGATGATGTTGTTCCAGGTGCGCTGGCGGTCGGCCTTGCGTTTCGACAGCACGGCATGGCCGGCTTCGTCGTCGAACGATTCGAAAAGGACTTCGAGCTGCTGCCCGACCTTGAGTTCCTCCGGCTTGCTGAATTCATCAAGGCTGATAATGCCTTCGGCCTTATAACCGATATCGATGACCACTTCTTTCGGGCGTACCGCGACGATCGTACCTTTCGCAAGCTCCCCTTCCTTGAGGGCCTGCATGCTTTTTTCGAAAAGTTCAGCGAACTGGGAAGTCATAAATGAGAAAGCCTCCGAATCATTTGAATTTTAGCGTGGTATTGTAGCATAAACCCTTTAATTTCAAAGCTAAATTTGCTGTCGGCGCCGGCTGGCTTTTTGAAGGAACCGTCCGACGGCCTTGCCATCGCCCCGTACGAGCCGGGTGCGAAAATGGGCCAGTTCCTTTTCGAACCGTTGCAGCGCAAGGGCTACAGCGCGTGCATTACCCATGAAAATCGGCCTCCAAATCGAAGGATCTGAGGCCGCGATCCGTGTCGTATCCCGGAATCCCGAAGCCGCAAAAGGCACGGAACCGGGATCGACACTCATTAAAAGACAGGCCGCAGCGGCATGCGGCAAATGGCTGATCTCCCCCACCACTTTGTCGTGGCGCCCCGCTGAAACTTCGACGATCCGGTGCGATATTTTATTCCAGAACCCGCGGATTTTGCGGAAAGCGCCGAGCTCCGCCCGCTTTTCCGGCTTGATCACGAAGATCAGGCCGCCCTCATAAAGTCTCGGATTCGCCGCGGCAAGGCCCCGCTCATGCGAACCCACCATGGGATGCGCGCCGACAAAGGTGATATTCTTCCGCCGTCCGCGAAGCACCGCTCCCTTGATGCTGCCGACATCGGTCACCAGCGTGCCCGGACGGGCATGGCGGTCGATCTCTTTGAGGATACGGGGAAAGGTATCGACGGGCGTGCAGAGGATCACGAGGTCCGCGCCCCTGACGCCCCCGGCCAGATCGCGGCTCGCGGCATGAATCCATTTCTTCTTCAGGGCCGAGCGGAGCGCTTCCCGGCTGCGGCTCACGCCGGTCACGCGCGCGCGGGGAAATTTCTTCCGGCACGCGGCGGCAAGGGAGCCGCCCATGAGGCCAAGACCGACAATCGTTATCTTTTTAGGGTTCATATTCAGATTAGAGCGTACGGCCGACCGCCTGGGCGATCACGCGGAGGTCCTTCATCATGGCTTCGAATTGGTCGAAGCGCTGGGACTGCGGGCCGTCCGAACGCGCCTCTTCCGGCTTGGGATGCACTTCCACCATGATCGCGTCGCATCCCGCCGCAATGGCCGCGCGCGCGATGGGCAGGACGTACGTGCGCTTGCCCGTGCCGTGCGAAGGATCCACCAGGATGGGCAGATGCGTTTCTTCCTTCACCACGGGAATGGCGTTGATGTCGATGGTGTTGCGCGTCGCGGTTTCGAAAGTCCGGATGCCCCGCTCGCCGAGCAGCACCTTGAAATTGCCTTTGGACAAAAGGTATTCCGCCGAAAGCAGCAGTTCCTGGATCGTGGCGGAAAGCCCGCGCTTGAGCAGCACAGGCTTCTTCGCGGAACCGCATTCTTTCAGGAGGTCAAAGTTCTGCATGTTGCGCGCGCCGATCTGCAGCATGTCCGCATACTGGCACACGAGCTCCACACTGCGGGTATCCATGACTTCGGTCACGACCAGCAGTCCGTGTTCATCCGCGGCCTCGCGCAGGTATTTCAGGCCCTCTTCTCCGAGGCCCTGGAACGAGTACGGAGACGTGCGCGGCTTGAACGCGCCGCCGCGAAGGAAGGTGGCGCCCGCCTTTTTTACGGCAGCCGCGGTCTGCATGAGCATCTCGCGGCCTTCCACGGAGCACGGCCCGGCCATCACGTGGATCTGCTTGCCGCCCACGATCACGCCGTTGCCCATGTCGAATTCGCTGGGCTCGTTTTTGAAATGCCGGCTCGCCAATTTGTACGGCTTCTGGATGGGCATGACCGAATCCACGCCCGGGAAAGCCTCCAGGGGCTTGACCATGATTTTTTCTTCTTCGCCGATCACGCCGATAATGGTGCGCGCAACGCCGCGCGAGACCTGCGGCGTGAGGCCGAGCTCTTTCACCTTTTCGCAAATGTGATTGATTTCTTCCGGGGTCGCGGTTTCCCGCATCACGATGATCATATTAAATTCCTTTTCTGAGATAAGATTTCAAAAGCCGGATGAACTGAGCGTTCTGGCTGCGACGCCCGATCGAAACGCGGATCCAGGTCTGCAGCCCGTATTCTTTCATGGAACGGATGATCATGCCCTGCTTGAGCAGCGCCTGAAATACTTCGTCGCCGTCGCATCCTGTATCCACGAGCACGAAATTCGCCTGGCTGGGCAGGTACTTGAGCCCCATCAGGTCGAACCTTCTATAAAAGAAGCGGCGGCCCGCGGTCACGCAGTGTTTCGTCCGCCAGAGGAAAAACCGGTCGTCCAGCGCTGCCGTAGCCGCGGCCTGGGCAATGGAATTTACGTTAAACGGCTGGCGCACCTTGTGCAGGTAGCCGATCATCTTCGGGTCCCCCGCCGCATAGCCGATGCGCAGGCCCGCAAGGCCGTACGACTTGGAAAAAGTGCGCATGACGATGACGTTCGGCCGGCGCTCCTGAACGTATTCGATGACGCGCGGGAAATCATGCGCGTCCACGAAATCAACGTACGCTTCGTCGAAACATACGATCACATGCGGCGGCACCTTGGCCAGAAACGCTGCGACTTCCTTGTCGGTCACGTACGTGCCGGTCGGATTGTTAGGATTGGCGATGAAAATGATTTTCGTTTTGTCGGTCACCGCCTTCAGGATACCTTCCAGGTCGTAGCGGAAATCCTTCATGGGCACTTCGACGAAATCCGCGCCGCAGGCTTTGGCCAGGATCGGGTACACGAGAAACGACGTCTGGGACGAAATGATCTGGTCGCCCGGCGACAAAAAGCCGCGGGACAAAAGCTCGAGGATTTCGTTGGAGCCGTTGCCGATCAGGATCTGGCTCGTCGGAATCCCCAGCTCCTGTTCCAGCCGCTTCACGAGATAAAAGCCGGAGCCTTCCGGATACAGGTGCGCCTCGCGGATCGCGCGCCGCATCGCCCAGAGCGCTTTGCGGGACGGCCCGAGCGGATTCTCGTTCGAGGCCAGCTTGATCACGTTGCGCAGGCCCAGCTCGCGTTCTACTTCTTTGATGGGCTTGCCCGGCTTGTACGGGTGGATGTCTTCGACGTAACTTTTGTAAGCGGGATTCATCAGGGTTTCCATAATAAGGTGAAGGTTAGACTTCCTTGGCCGCGGAAGCGGGATACGAACCGAGGACTTTCATGAAGCGGACTTTCGTTTCCACGGCATCCAGCACGCGTTTGATCTTGGGATCTTCCACGTGCCCTTCCAGATCGATGAAAAAATAATATTCCCAGGCCTTCTTTTTGGACGGCCGGGACTCGATCTTCGTCAAATTGACTTTGTGCTTCTTGAACGGCAGCAGGATGTCGTAGAGCGCGCCGACCTTGTCTTTCGCCGAGACGAGCAGCGACGTCTTGTCACGCTTCGTGGGCCGGGCGTTCTGGCGCGCGATCACGAGAAAGCGCGTGACGTTACGCGAAAAATCCTGGATGCCGTCGGCCAGCACCGTGAGGTTGTACAGCGTCGCGGCGAGTTTCGAGGCGATGGCCGCGGCGCCGTTTTCCTTCTGAGCGCGCTGGGCCGCGTGCGTCGTGCTGCCCGTCTCGATGTATTCGGCCTTCGGCAGGTGCGTTTCGAGCCACTGCCGGCACTGGCCGAACGCTTCCGGCTTCGAGTACACGCGCTTCACCTGGTCCAGCGACGACGTCGACATCAAATAGTGGTCGATCTTGGAAAGGATTTCCGAGCAGATTTTCAGGTCCGAATCGATAAACATGTCGAGTGTGTGGTTCACCGCGCCTTCGGTCGAATTCTCGATCGGGATCACGCCGTAGTCGGCGCGGCCGCGTTCGACTTCGCGGAACACTTCGGAAATGCTGACCGCGGGAAAATACTTCACGCTCGAGCCGAATTTCGAAAGCGACGCCAGGTGCGTGAACGTGGCTTCAGGCCCGAGGTAGGCGATCGTAAGCGGCTTTTCCAGCGACAAGGCCGCGGACATGATCTCGCGGTAAATGGACTTCAGCGCTTCTTTGGGCAGCACGCCTTTTTCCGCTTCCATGTCGAGCATCTGGTAGATCTGGCTTTCGCGTTCCGGCGCGTAAATCTCCTTGCCCAGCTTCTGCTTGGTCCGCCCCACTTCGAGCGCGAGGTTCGTACGCTGGTTCAAAAGGCCGACGATCTGCTTGTCCAGCCCGTCGATCTTCTGGCGCAAGTCGCCCAGCGAATCAGTTTTTTCCTGGCTCATTCTTTTCCTCGCGGGTTTCGATGCGGATGTCCGGGATGTTGTCGATCTCCGCGGAAATTTCGGACAGATTGTCCATCAGTTCCTTACGCGTGTCCACGGGCTCGGCCGGGGCCGGCGTTTCCACGCCCGCGTCCACGGCGGCTTCCGCGGATTCCAGATCCTGCTCAGACGGCGCGCCTTCCGCGGGGGCGCCTTCCTGCGGCACTTCCACAATTTTCTGCGTGCCGAGCAGGTCTTCTTTTTTCACGGACTGCTCGACCATGACCTTGATCTCGTCGATGCTGGGCAGGTCGGCCAGAGAATTCAGGCCGAAGTGCTCCAGGAATTTTTCCGTGGTCGAATACAGGAACGGGCGGCCCGGGATTTCTTTTTTGCCTGTAATCTTGATGAAGCCGCGTTCCGTGAGGTTCGTCACGACGCCGCTGCAGTCGACGCCGCGCAGCTCTTCGATCTCGGCGCGCGTGAGCGGCTGCTTGTAGGCCATGATGGCCAGCGTTTCGAGCGCGGACTGCGTGGCCTGCCGGACCTTTTTCTGCATTTCCACGCGGCAGATCCACGGCGCGAACTCCTTGCGTGTCGCGAGCTCGTAACCGCCCGCGATCTCCACGATCTCGAAGCTCTTTTTCGTGTCCGTGTATTCCTGTTTGAGCTCCTGGATGTAGCCTTCGATTTCCTTGGGCATCACCGCGCGCATCACCTTGCGGATTTCCGAAACAGTCATGGGCTTGGAAGAGGCAAAAAGGAGCGCTTCGATGACGGACTTGGCCTGCGAGGGTTCGAGCGGCGCGTTGACGTCGACTTTCTCGACTTCCACACGGATTTTCTGGTCAAGCATTTCGGGCGGAAGCTGCTCCTCGAGCTTTTCTTCCAGGTCCTTGCGCATGGCTTTCAATTTCTGCTCGCGTTCCTTTTCCTTGGCAGCGGTTTTTGCGTTCACTGGGCCTCCGGTTGAGACGTTGAAGGTTGCGGTTCTTCGATTTTTTCGATCACAATTTCACCAAACTGTTTTTCCTGGACGAAGCGCGCGAATTTCCCCTTCACCACTTCCAGGAGCGCCAGGAAAGTCGCGATAAGCTCGTTGCGCGTCCAGCGCGCGGGAAACATTTCCGTAAAAAGAACCCGTTTTCTCTGTGCCAGCGCCGCCTTGAGGTCGCTGATCTTCTGGTCAATAGAGATGACTTCCTCATAGACCTCGTGCATGGCCTCTCGGCCCTTCAAGGTCAGGACTTTCTGGAACGCGGACAGCAGGTCGTACAAATTCGCGCTGAACGTGTCGATGCCCGCATCTTCGGCGCTGAGATCCGCGAGGTAATAATCCGCGATCTGGCGCGTGAACGCCTTGCCGCGCTCGGTCTCGAGCATGCCGAGTTCTTTGGCCGCTTCCTTGAACGCCTGGTATTCGAGCAGCTTGCGCACGAGTTCCGCGCGCGGATCGCCGCCCTCTTCGTCTTCGTCGTCTTCGGTCTGAGGGAGGATCATCCGCGACTTGATGTAGACGAGCGTCGCGGCCATCACGAGAAACTCGCCCGCGACTTCCAGGTCCAGGCGCTTCATCTCCGCCAGGTACTCCAGGTACTGGCGCGTGATCTCCGAAACCTGGATGTTCAGGATGTCCATCTCGTTCTTCTTGATCAGGTCGAGAAGGAGGTCGAGCGGCCCATCGTAGATCGATAATTTCACGTGAAGCGGGCTGCGTTCGGCCTTTTGCAAAAGAGGCAGCGCCGAGCCGCTTTCCGGGACGGCTTCCGGGGCATTCGCGGAGGCCGCTTCGGGAACGCCGGCTTCTAGCTGCGGAGCCCCACGGCCTTCATCGCTTCGCTGAGCGTCGCTTGAGCCGTCGACCGGGCCTTGTCCCGCCCCTTGTCCAGGATTTTCCTGACTTCTTTCGGTTTCGTTGTCCATTCCTTGCGCCTTTCGCGTATGGGATCTAAAGATTCATTCATCTTGCCGGCCATTTCCATCTTGCATTCGGTGCAGCCGCGCGCCGCGGTGCGGCATTCCTTGTCCACCGTGGGAACATTGCCTTGATTAAAAATCTTGTGCATGTAAAAAACCGGACAGACTTCCGGGTTTCCCGGATCCGTGCGGCGGACGCGGGCCGGGTCCGTCACCATGGTCTTGACCTTGGCCGTTGTCTCTTCCTTCGTGTCCGCGAGATAAATGCAATTGTTGTAGCTCTTGCTCATCTTGCGGCCGTCGGTCCCGGGAATGCGCGGCGCCTGCGTCAGGATGGCTTCGGGTTCCGGAAAAATCTGGACCTTATACAGATGATGAAACCGCCGCAGGATTTCCCGCGTGAGTTCCAAGTGCGGGAGCTGATCCTCGCCCACCGGCACTTTGACCGCTTTATAAAGCAGGATGTCCGCGGCCTGCAGCACGGGATAACCGAGAAAGCCGTGCGTGGCGAGATCCTTGCCTTTCATTTCCTTGAGCTGGTCTTTGTAGGTCGGGTTTCTTTCCAGCCATCCCAGAGGAGTGATCATGGAGAAGATCAGGGCCAGTTCCACGTGTTCCGGCACCTCGCTCTGGATGAAGATGGTGCACTTCTCCGGATCGAGACCGCTGGCCAGGTAATCCACCATGACTTCGCCCACGTTCTGGGCGATTTGCGTGTGGGACTCGTATTCGGTGGTCAGCGCATGCCAGTCCGCGATCATGAAATACGCGTCCAGGTTCTGCAGCTTGGTGAAATTTTCGATCGCGCCAAGGAAATTGCCGAGATGGAGCTTTCCCGTCGGCCGGGTCCCGCTTAAAACACGTGTCATGGTGTAATCGTAACCTCAGGATTTTTCGTATTTTAAAGCGGGCACTCCATCCTGTCAATCAAACGGAAAAACTTTTGATCAGGCCTTGGCTTTCGGAACCTTGCCCCGCAGTTCGTAGCCGGCGCGGCGGACGGCTTTGGCCATGCGCTGGAACGCCTGGTCCGCGCTGCGGCCTTCGGTGAGATTGCGCATGCAGACCGCGGCAAATCCGCGGCGGTTGGAGATCTTGAAAATCGTGACTTTGCCTGACGGCAGGGGCCTTAGGGTCTTGGTCGCCATTTTTCTCTCCTCGTTTGAGACAGGGGGTTAGGAAAAGACGTTCTTTTATCGGCTTAAAACGGACGGGGATGAACGGTCCGGCGGGGAAGAAAATTAAGACGCGACGGGCACGACAGGCGCCAGGATGGGCTCCACGTCCTGGTTTTTCGCGGCCTCGGTAGCCGGGGGCGGAAGGCTTTCGATCTCGGCGGTCGTGGCCTTGATACGCCTTAAGTCTTCGGTAAGGAGGTCCAGCTTGTCGAGCTCCTCCAGAAGGACGTCTTTGGCCATGCGGAAATTATCGCTGCCCGGCAATTTCGCCCAGATAATAACCCCGGCCTGATGGGAGCGGTAGCATTTCTTCAGGATCCAGCTGCGGGCGCTTTCGCCCTTGTAATTGGCGGCCAGGTACAGGCGCACGACACGAGCCGCGAAAGAGGCCTTGAAATAATGGCCTTCGTAGAGGATCTCGGCGGACGGGACGGCAAAACGGTCGATCAGGCAGAGGATTTTGGATTCTTCGGTAAACGGACGGCGGCGGTATTGTTCGAAAGCGGTGGTGTTTTCCAGCGCAGGGAAAGCTCCGTCAGAGCTGCTTTCCGCGGCCACGACAGGCCCCGAAAAAAGCAGAGGAATGCAGAGCAGAGTCACGCCAGGGATGATCCATTCGCCGCGCCGTTTCATTCCTCATATTCCTTTCAAAAAGCTACCTAAAGAATACCCGCAGGACGCAAGCCTTGCAAGAGTAGGGCTCGGGACAAAGGCTCGGGTAACCTACGAGGAATGAGGCACTTGGGAAGCGGCCGAGGCGGAGATCAAATTTTTTAATTTGGCCGCTCCGGAACGGAAGCAAAAATCACCGAATCCTTCGCCTTTTTCGCGCTCTTTGCGGTAAAGTGAAAGCACGGGACGCAGCGTTTTGACGATGTCGGCAAGCGGCACTTTGTCAGCCAGGCTCCAGGCCATGCGGTCGCCGATCAGGCTGCCGCCGACGTAGACGTTGTAAATGCCGGGATTGCGCCCGACCAGGGCGATCTCGGCATTGTACGGCCGCGCGCAGCCGTTCGGGCAGCCGGTCATGCGGATGATGAATTTCTGGTCTTCGAGCCCCTGGGCCGCGACTTCTTTCTCCCATTCGTCCATGAGGCCGGGCATGACCCGCTCGGATTCCGAGATGGCCAGGCCGCAGGTGGGCAGGGCCGGGCAGGCGATGGAATCAAGCCGCGCCTTGGCGAGCTCCCAAGGCAGTTTGATGCCGTGGGAACGCAGCAAGTCCTCGACTTCCTTTTTCTGGTTCTCCTGGAACCCGCTGAAAAGGATGTCCTGCTGGGCCGTGAGATAAACGTCCGGCTTGTATTTTTCCACGAGCGCGCGCAGGCCGGTCCTCAGCTTCAGGGAACCTTCGTCTTTGATCCTGCCGTTCTCGATGAAAACGCCCAGGTACCAGGCGCCTTGGGCATTCGGGTGCCAGCCCAGGTGGTTTTCAACCTCTTTCAAGCGGATCGGGTGCGGATCCTGGGTTTTTTTTCCCAGCCGCTTCTCCACTTCCGAGCGGAACCAGGGCACTCCCCGCTCATCCAGAAGGTACTTGAGGCGGGCCCTTTTACGGTCCTGGCGGTTGCCGTTGTCACGCTGGACGAGCACGATGGCTTTGCAGGTTTCGGCCAGGTCCTCGGGCGTCACAAAGCAAAGCGGCGTTGCCAGCCGCGGATACGTCTTTTCGATGCCATGCGTCATGCCGAGCCCGCCGCCCACGAGCAGCGTGAATCCCGCCACGCCGCCGCTGGCATCCAACTCGGGCACGATGCCCAGGTCATGCGTGTACACGTCGATGCAGTTGTCATCCGGGCAGGCCATGCCGATCTTGAATTTGCGCGGCAGGTAAGCCTTGCCGTAGATGGGCTCCGCCTCTTCCGGAGGCCTTTCGGTTTCGGTCTTTTTTCCGTCCAGCCAGATTTCCTGGTAAGTGCCGCTCTTGGAGAGGAACTGGTCCGACAAGCTCTTAGCCAGCTCGAACACTTTCATGCGCGAGCGGTCCGAGGCCGGCGCCGGGCAGGCCATGACGTTGCGGACGATGTCGCCGCAGGCGCCGCTGGTCGTGCCGAGCTTTTCGTTGATGCTGCGAATGACGGCTTTGAGGTTCTTTTTCAGGACGCCGTGGAACTGAAAGCCCTGGCGCGTGGTGATCCGGAGCGTGCCGTTGCCGTACAGGCCGGCGAGGTCGTCGTGGTTGAGATATTGCGCGGCGGTCAGGCGTCCTCCCGGAATCTTGGAGCGGACCATCATTCCGTAGAGAGGCTCTTTCTTTTCCTTCACGCGTGCGCCGCGGACGTCGCGGTCGTCCTGCTGATAGGTGCCGTGAAATTTGAGCAGGGCGCTTTCGTCACTCGTGAAGTGCGAGCTGTCCGAGAGGACGGCGTCAGGAACCGTGCCCTTCAGGTAAGCGCTGTTTTCCTTGTTTTTTTCCGCGGCTGTTTTCTTGTCTTCCATAAATAAGAGAAACCTCTCCCCTTAAATAGACTGTCTGAAGATAAACCGGAGGTTGGATCGTCAAGACGCTGGGGTTAAAGCAGGTATTGTACCAACTTTGACGGCTTTAGGAAAGGGGCTTCCTGACTTAGGCCGGGAAGATAATGTCGTTCTCCAGCCAGGCGTACTTGCCTTCCAGGACATCCTGGGCGAGGTTGTACGCAAAGGCATCGCTATTGGAGAACAGGCCGCGGAACTGCTTTTCGATGCGGCCCTTGGCCTGACGGCAGAACAAGTCAGCAAGCGCCACGGAATTGGCGTCGGCCGTGCCCTTTTCCTTCAGCCGGATCGCCTTGGAACAGGCCGAGGCCATGGCAAAAAGGTCGGTACCGATATTGACGAGGCGCGACATGAGCTGCTGCTTGGATTCGAGCTTCTGCTGGTTGATGGCCATGGCATGGAACAGGTTCCGGGCCAGGCGCCGCGCCGCGCCGCCGATGTATTTCATGTGCGGTTTGAGCGCGCCGGGAATCGCGACGTCTTTCGGAAGCTGCGACGCGGGGATGAACTGCTTCGGATACCACGTGCTGTAAAACTTGAAGGCCTTGCCCGCGAGCGCCAGCTTTTCGCCAGGTTTCGTCTTACGCGACATGATGGGCATGATCTTGCGCACGTGTGTGTCCATGGCTTCGCGCGCGATGAAAAGACGCATGATCTGGCTGGTGCCTTCGATGATGGTGTTGATACGGGCGTCGCGCATCATGCGCTCGACCGCATAGCCTTTTTCGCCCCTGGCCTTCAGCGAAGGCCCGGTTTCGTAACCACGTCCGCCGCGGATCTGGAGAGTCCCGTCAACGACTTTCCAGCTCGCTTCCGTGCAGCAGAGTTTGGCCATGGCCGCTTCCAGGCGGATGTCGAAAAGATGCCGGTCCGCCATTTCCGAGGCGATGTAGGTCACGGCATCCATCGTAAAAATCGTGGCGGCCATGGTCGCGATCTTGTGCGCCACGGCTTCATGCTGGCCGATCTCATGGCCCCACTGGACGCGTTCCTTGGACCAGAGCCGCGCCACCTTCAGGCACCACTTGGAGCCGCCCGTCACGGCGGCGGGCATCGTCAATCTTCCCGTGTTCAAGGTAGTCAGCGCGATCTTCAGCCCCTGACCTTCCCCGCCCACGATGTTTTCCCGCGGCACCTTCACGTTCTTGAAGCGCAAGAGTCCGTTCTGAATTCCGTTGAGGCCCATGAACCGGCAGCGGTGCAAGACTTCGATTCCGCCAGAGGCACGCTCCACGATAAAGGCCGTGATCTGCTTCTTTTCCTTGCCGTTGACGACTTTGGGCGGTGTCTGCGCCATCACGATCAGGATGTCAGCCTTGGGTCCGTTCGTGCACCAGAGCTTGTCGCCGTTGATAATGAAGTTCTTGCCGTCATCGACCGGCACCGCGGTTGTCGTCATTTTCGCCGGATCGCTGCCGACGTCGGGTTCGGTGAGCGCAAAAGCCGAGATCGCGCCCTTGGCAAAACGCGGAAGGTACTTTTTCTTTTGCTCGTCGGTTCCGAAGAGTTTCAAAGGCTGCGGAACGCCGATGGACTGATGCGCGGAAAGCCAAACCGCAGTCGAAGAGCAGTAGCTCGCCACCAGGTGGATGGCGCGGTTATAATTGACCTGGCTCATGCCCAGGCCGCCGTATTCTTTGGGAATCTTGATGGCAAAGCAGCCGATCTCGGCCAGCGCCTTCAGCGCCTCGGCCGGGACTTCGCCGGTCTGGTCGACCTTGTCCGGGTCGATGTGCTCGCGGAGCACGGCCTCGAGTTTTTTGAGGAATTCGTCCCCGATTTTCCTGTCTTCCGCATTCTGTTCGGGATAAGGGAGGATGAGGTCCCAGCGGACTCTTCCTTTAAATAGTTCGGCGGCGAAACTGGGGTGTTTCCACTCTTGCTCGCGCGAATCTTCGGCCAGCTCGAGCGCCTTGCGTTTACCTTCGCTAAGGCTCTTGTCTTCAAGAATGTCCATGGAGGTTCCCTTTCGAATGCGGGTTGAGAGGGTCCAGAACTAAACTGTCATTAGTATACTTGATAGATCGTAATTTTGCCGGGTTTCCTTAACGTGTTGCTTAAAGCACCTGGCAAAGGAGGCCCTTCAGGTATTCGCCCTCGGGGTGGAAAATGCTGACCGGATGGTCGGGGGCATGGGAGGTTTTGCGGACGATGCGGAGGTCCCGGCCCGCGTCTTTGGCGGCGCCGAACACGACTTTCTGGAAAAGGTCCGGCGTCATGTAGGTCGAACACGAGGCCGTGAAAAGCAGTCCGCCCGGGGCAAGTTTCTTGAGGGCGCAGAGGTTGATATCCTTGTAACCGCGGCAGGCCTGGGGCACCTGGCCCTTGGTTTTGCAGAAGGCCGGCGGGTCGAGGACGATCAGATCGAAAGTCTCTTTCGTTTTCCGGAGATAGTCGAACACGTCTTCGCGCACGAATTCGAAATCGCCTTTTAGCCCGTTCCGCTCGAACGCTTTTCGCGCTGTGTCCTGGGCCGGCTGGGAAAGTTCGACGGACACGACCCGGGAAGCCCCGGCCTTGGCCGCATATACCGAAAATCCGCCCGTATAAGAAAAACAGTTCAGGACTTTGCGGCCCTGGGAAAGGGCTCCGATCGAGGCCCGGTTTTCCCGCTGGTCCAGGAAGAAACCCGTTTTCTGTCCCGCGCGGACGTCAATCAGAAACACATGGCCGTTTTCCAAGATCTCGATTTCCGCCGGAGGCTCCTTGCCCGCCAATAAACCGGAACGCTTTTCCAGGCCTTCTTTCTCGCGCATGTCCGAATCGCTGCGCTCGAAAATGCCCTCGGGCTTGAAGACTTTTTCCAGCAGGCCCGCGAGCGTTTCCTTCCACCGCTCCATGCCCGCGGTCAAAAACTGCGCGACAAGAGTATCGCCGTACTTGTCCACGATCAGTCCGGGCAGAAAGTCCCCTTCCGAATGCACGAGACGGCAGGCCGTTGTCTTTTCGTTCAGGATGCCAAAGGTTTCGCGCAGCGCCGCCGCAGCGCGCAATTTCTTTTCGAAAAGCGCCTCGCCCACGGGCTCCTTACCGAATTCCAGGACGCGCACCGCAATCTGCGACGCGGGATTGATGTAGCCCGTTCCCAGGAAGTCGCCGCCCGCGGAAAAGAGGCTTACCAGATCACCGGCTTCGAGCCCTTCTTCGATCTGGTCAATGGCGCCGGAGAACACCCAGGGATGACGGCCCTGCAGCGGTTTCTCTTTTCCTTTTTTGAGGATGCACTTGAAGGTCTTCACGTCAGTCCGGAAAGCTAGAGGTAGTGGTTCCAGTCGCGCCTTTTGATTTCGTCCACGACCTCGCGGATGGCTTCGGTCTGGTCTTTGGCGCAGACAAGGAGCGCGTCCGGCGTGTCGATGACGACAAGATTTTGCACGCCGACCAGCGCGGCCATGCGGCCGTTCATTTTCACGAAGTTGCCGCGGCTGCGCACGGGCACGACATCGCCTACCAGAACATTGTCCGCGCCGGGCTTGCCGAGCAGCTCGGCGAGAGTCTTCCATCCGCCCACGTCGCTCCAGCCGATGTCGACTGGAAGCGTCAAAATACCGCTGCCGAGTTTTTCCATCAGGCCGTAATCGATAGAGATGTTCGGCATTTTGTGGAAATATTTTTCCAGCCGCCGCGCCGCATCTTTTTCCGTCATGAACCGCGCGAGTTCGTACGCCTCGGGCAGGAATTTCCGCGCCGTTTCCAGCAGCCGGTCCGCGCGCCATACGAACATGCCGCTGTTCCATAAAAATTTTCCGGAATTAAAAAAGGCCTTGGCGCGGGGAAGGTTCGGCTTTTCATGAAAGCGCTTGAGCCGGTAAATTTTGAAGCCTCCGGCGCGGCAGGCCTCTTTCCCCATTTCCAGGTAGCCGTAGCCCGTATGCGGGTATCCGGGCCGAATGCCAAAAGTTACCGGAAGCCCTTCTTTTGAGGCCGCAGCATAGGCGGCTTTCAGCGCCCTGCGAAACACAGGCACGTTTTCAATGCGGTTGTCCGCGGGAAGCATGGCCAGGACGGCCTTGGGGTCTTTACGCGCGATGAGCGCCGCAGCGTAAATCATGCACGGCGCCGTGTTCCGCCCCACGGGCTCGCCGAGAACGCGCGAGGCTGGTGCATGGATTTTTTTCCGGACGAGGCCGGTCTTGTCTTTTTGAGTGACGACGAAGATGTGAGATTTGGAAACAACCGGGGCCAGACGGTCCACAGTTTCTTCGAGAAGGGTCTTCCTGCCGAACATGGCCAGGAATTGCTTGGGCATGGCGTTGCGGCTCTCGGGCCAGAAACGCGTGCCGCGCCCGCCCGCCATGATTACGGCCCACCGGCCGGCCGGGGGCATGGGATCAGGCCTTTCCGCCCAGCTGTTTGAGTTTGGATTCGACGAGGCTCTGGATTTCGAGAAGCCGCTTCTGGCTCGTGGCCTCGAAGCGCAGGACGAGAACGGGCTGGGTGTTCGAGGCACGGACAAGGCCCCATCCGTCGTTGAAAAGGATGCGCGCGCCGTCGGTGTCGATCACCTTGTATTCTTTTTTGAATTCGGCCACGGCTTTTTTGACGAGATCGAATTTCACGTCGTCCGGACAGTCCACGCGGAGTTCCGGCGTGGAAAAAAGCGGCGGCAGGTCCGCCAGGTGCTGCGACAAGGGGCGCGGATCTTCGTCCAGGATTTCCAGCACGCGGCACGCCGCGTAAATCGCGTCGTCAAAGCCGAACCAGCGGTCCACGAAAAACATGTGCCCGCTCATTTCGCCCGCGAGCTCCGCGTGCGTTTCCTTCATCTTCGCCTTGATGAGCGAGTGGCCGGTCTTCCACATGACGGCCTTCCCGCCTCTTTTCGTGATGTCGTCGTACACGGCCTGCGAGCATTTCACGTCGCCAATGATGGTGGAACCGGGTTTTTTCTTCAGGATCGCGCGCGCGGCGAGCAGCAGGATCTTGTCGCCCGGAATGACTTCCCCTTTTTCATCCACGAGCCCGATGCGGTCCGCATCGCCGTCAAAGGCAATGCCGCAGTCCGCCTTTTTCTCGAGGACCTTTTTCTGCGCATCCACGAGGTTTTTGGGTTCGGACGGGTCGGGGTGATGGTCCGGAAAGGCCGGGTCAAGATTCGAATAGAGTTCGATGACGTCATGGCCCAGGCTCTTGATGAGATCGGGAGCGACAAGCGCGCCCATACCGTGCCCGGAATCCACGACCACCTTGATCTTCCTTTTGAATTTAAAAAGGCCGCGGACGTAGTTTTTGTATTCTGAGAGGATCGTCCCCTTCTCCACTTTGCCGGGAGCCTGAAGGAACTTGCCGGACTCGATGAGCTTGCGCAGCTCCTGGATTTCCGCGCCGAAAAAGGGGCGGTCCGCGAGGTGCAGCTTGAAGCCGTTGTATTCCACCGGATTATGCGAGCCCGTGATGGAAATGCCGGCCTGCAGTTTCAGATGAGAGACGGAAAAATAAAGGACGGGCGTGGGAACGAGCCCCAGGTCCACGACGTGGGCGCCCGCGGACATGAGCCCCTTGATCAGCGCGGCGTGAAGACGGTCCGAGCTGGGACGCATGTCATGAGCGACCGCGATGTGGTTTTTATTTTCCCTGGCAAGAAGCGTGGCAAACGCGCGGCCGATGGACGTGACGAGCTCGTCGGAGAATTCTTTATCGGCGATGCCGCGGATGTCATATTCACGAAAAACATGAGAAGGGATCATCTGCTGTCCTTGCATGGGGAGGGCCTTTCGAGATGTGGATGCGTTAAGAAAAAAATCTTATCGGCCTTCGGCCGATGGTGCGACCTTGTTTGGGGACTTGGTTCCGTGGCCTGTGGCCCCGGTAACCGCCCGCACCTTGAAACGTGACGTAGGTCCCGTTTCAAAACAGGTGCTCCCTGCGAAGAGCAGACCGTCAAGGTCTGCCGAGCGTGCCGAAGCCACCTGGCTTCGGCCTTCAAGTCCTGTCGGTCGTTTTATAAATTATAAAAAGAGCAAATGGTGCGACCGACAGGACTTGAACCTGTATGCCTTGCGGCGCTAGCCCCTCAAGCTAGTGTGTCTGCCAATTCCACCACGATCGCACGTGAGGAAGCGCGAAGCTTCCCAAAACTTCTAAACTCGGTTTTCCTTCTTAAAAATCTTTTCTTGCTCGAGGGCGGCCTCGACGCGCGCAAGCTCGGCGTCGAGTTTTTTCGTCTCCTCGATGAGGGCCTTGACCCGTTCGTTGCCGGCGTCAATGCGGCCTTCGCGGGTCGACTGTTCGTAAACGCTGCTTCCGATCTGGGCAAACTTCTTGGTGACGCGATGCTCCAGGGCCGCCTTTTCGATGAGCAGTTTGGTGACCTGGGCGGCTTCCCCAGCCTTTTCCGAAACTACTTTGACTGACTGTTTCGCGGCCTCAAAAGCCTGATTAAACGCATGCTCGGCTTTTTCATAAAGCGTTTTTTTATCCATACGTCCCTCACTTCCTGGTTTCCGAATCCAGGTTCCCAGCCGAAAGTTCTGGGGGACTAGGATTCGAACCTAGACAGACAGATCCAGAGTCTGTCGTGCTACCGTTACACCATCCCCCAAAAAGTAAAATGGCCGGCATCGGAAGCCGCTATTATAAGCATTCCTCATGCGGCGCACAAGAGGACAGTTTTAGAATGACTCCGGAGGAAAATGGCAGGGAAATTTGCAAATCAGGCTTTCTTCGCCCCTGTGGAAGCGGTGCGGTAAGCCGGGTCCAGGCCGAGAAGGAGCCGGACCTTGTGCAGGAGATCCTGACTCCGGAAAGGCTTGCCCAGGAAATCGGAAACCCCCGATTCGTAGATTTCCCGTTTCTTGTCGATGGAAGTCAGCGAGGTCATGGCCAGGACGGGCAGGTCCGAAGTTTTTTCGTTCTCGCGCAGCCGCGCGCAAAGTTCAAAGCCGCTGATGCCCGGCATCAGAAAATCGAGAAGCACCAGGTCGGGATACCAGCCCGCAATCTGCAGCCCCGCGGTGAAGCCGTTGTTTTCCGCGCGGACTTCGATGCGCGGTTCTTCTTTCAATAGTTCGGAAATGATTTCAAGTAAGTCCGGATCATCCTCGACAACGAGCACGCGCAGTTTTTGGGGCGCCGCATTCCATTCGCCCGGCTTCTCGATCTTACCGGCCTCCATGAAATCGGACAGGCTTTCATGCGTCACGCGCAAATGCCCGCCCGTGACCTGGAAGCAGCGCAAAAGCCCCTGCTCCATCCAGCTCCGGACCTCCGCAACGTCCTTTTTGCAGAGGAGGGCGATGTCGGCAGGACTATAGACTTCTTTCATAATAAGCGCGTCGTCGGGCATAAGGGCTCTTCTCAAAAGAATAACCTCCGGTTTGCGAAGAAGCAAAGTGCGTTAAAACAAGCAGGAGAAAGGGATTGCGGCGGTGTGAATCGGAGGGTTCAGCCCGGAGGCCATGTCATGCGGCGCCCGCTCAAGAGGTGCAGGTGGACATGGAAGACCGTTTGCGCGGCTTCGGGTCCGTCATTGATGACCAGCCGGTAGTCCTTCCATTTGTTTTGCGAAGCGATCTTCCGCGCCGATTCGAGGACTTCCCCCATGAGAGCGGCGTCGCCTTCCCCCATCTCGGCGATACGCGGGATATGTTTCTTGGGGATCACCAGCACGTGGACGGGGGCTTGGGGGTTGATGTCGTGAAAGGCAAAGACGCGTTCGTCTTGATAGGCGACGCGCGACGGAATTTCGCCCTTCACGATTTTGCAAAACAAACAGTCGGACATAGGGCCTCAGGGCGCCAGGGATTTCTTTCCCGTAAAGCGGGTAATGCGGCGCAGGCACTTTTCTTTTCCCAGGACGTTCATCAGCTCGAAGAGGCCCGGGCTCACGGTCTTTCCCGTAAGAAAAAAACGCAGCGGATGGATCATGTCTTTGGCTTCCAGCCCGTTCTCCTTGGCCACGTCGCGCGTGAGGGCTTCGAGCGCCTTGTCGTCATTGAAATCGGGAAGGGCCCCGGCCTTCTGGACCCAGGCTTCGAAAGCCGCCGCAGCTTCCGGACGGGAAAGATACGCGGCTGCCTGAGACTCATCATAGGCCGCGGGCTCTTCGAAAACGTACGAGGCTTCGGTTTTCAGATCGCGAAACGTCTTGATGCGGGTTTGAAAAAGGAGCACGGTCTTTTCCCAGACCTCGGGCGCCATGGCGCGCGACTCTTCGGGATAAAAAGCGGAAATGGCATTCACGTAATCCGCCTTCGGCAAATTTTTCAGGTGCTGGGCATTGATCCACAGCAGCTTTTCGAGATTGAACCGGGCATTGGCCTTGTTCACTTTTTTCAGGCTGAATTTCTGACAAAGCTCCTGAAGCGTGAAGATCTCCTCGTTCGAGGCCGCACCCCATCCCAGCAAAGCCAGGAAATTGACGAGCGCCTGCGGCAAAAAGCCCTGGTCGCGGTAATGGCCCGCGGCCACGGTGCCGTGCCGTTTGGAGAGCGGCGCATTGTCGTCGCCCACGATGAGCGGCAGGTGCGCGTATTTGGTCGGCTTCCAGCCCAGGGCTTCATACAGCAGGATGTGGCGCGGCGTATTCGAGATGTGGTCATCGCCGCGGATCACGTGGCTGATTTCCATGTCGTGGTCGTCGATGACGCAGGCAAAATGATACGTGGGAAAACCGTCGGATTTGATGATGACGAGGTCTTCGAACAGCGACGTGTCGAATTTCGTCGGACCATGCACCAGATCGGTGAAAATGACTTCGCGGTGAGGGATTTTAAACCAGACGGCCTTCTTGCCGTCCTCGGTCTTTTCGTAGGCCTTTCCTTCGGCGATCAATTTGTCCGCGATTTCGTGATAGCGGTCGAGACGCTTGCTCTGGTAAACGAGCTCTTCGTCCCAGGTAAGCCCCAGCCATTTCATCGAGCTGACGATTTCGTCCTCGAATTCCTTTTTCGAGCGCTGCTGGTCCGTGTCTTCGATGCGGAGCAGGAATTTCCCGCCCTGGTTGCGCGCGTAAAGATAATTGAACAGCGCGGTGCGCACGCCGCCGATGTGGAGGTATCCCGTAGGCGACGGGGCAAAACGGACACGGACAGCGCGGGTTTCCGGCGAGTTCTTATCGGGAGGCGTCATCGATGATCTTTTTGACCTGTTCGAGGTCGAGAGGTTTCTTGAGGCAGGCCAGGGCGCCCAGGCTCAGGGCCTCTTTCTCTTTGTTCGGAGGAAGATAGCCGGACATGAACACCACCGGGACCTTTTTGATTTTTTTGATTTCTTCGAAAATCTGTCGGCCTTCCATCCGCGGCAGCAGCACGTCGAGAAAAATCACGTGGTAATCCCTTTCCGCGACCTTCTTGAGAGCTTCCTGGCCGTTGAAGGCAATGTCCACGTCATGGCCGTCCTCAGCCATGAGATCACGGAATTCCTCGCAGATGAATTTTTCGTCGTCCACTACCAGTACTTTGGCCATAACTTCTCCTTACGAAGGAAATTTAAAATTTTCGCGCAGGGTTTCATAGTAACCGCGTTTCGAACTCTTGATCAGCCGCAGCGGCAGTTTGGACCGCGTGACTTCCACCGTGTAACTCGCGTCGATCTCCAGCGTGTCCTGGCCATCGGCGGTGAGCAGCGCCTTGGCACCGGACCCGTGATTTTCCAGCGCGATCCGGATCTTCTCATTGCTCGACACGACGATGGGCCGCAGCGACGACGCGTGCGGACAGATCGGCGTGATCATCATGACCTGCAGGGTCGGGTGCACGACCGCGCCGCCCGCGGAAAGCGAGTAGGCGGTCGATCCGGTCGGCGTGGCCACGATGACCCCGTCGCCGGAAAAATTGGTCAGCACTTCCCCGCCCACCTGCACGCGCAGCTTCAAAAGCCGTGTTAGGCCTTCGCGGCCGATCACGACGTCGTTCAGCGCCAGGAAATCGCGCGGGGTCCTGCGCCCCTTGCTTACGGCCGAGCAGCGGATCATCAGGCGCTCCTCGATCTCAGACTTGCCCGATAGAAAATTTTCGAGCTCCGAAAAAACTTCGTGTTTCTTCACCTCGGTGAGAAAGCCCAGATTCCCGAGATGCACGCCGAGGACCGGGGCCGACGTTTCGTGCATTTGCCTTGCCAGCGAAAGCAGCGTCCCGTCGCCTCCCAGGCAGACCACGAAAGCGCAGTTTTTGATCCACTCCTGGATCGGCCGCGAGCGCGAATCTTCCACGAGGATGCCTTTCGCGGCAAACCAACGGCGGAGTTCTTTCAGGAGAGTCAGGGCTGCGGACTTGTCCGGGTTGACGAAAATTCCCGCGGTCATGGGACGGGATTTTTTCCGCGGTGCGGCGGGGGGTGTTTTCTTTTTTCTCATGGAATCCACCGGAGATCAGGCGATGTTCGGGTCCGAAACGACGTCTTGCTTCCGGAATTTGATCTCGTTCAGGACCTGAGCCGCGATCTTCTCCGCGGAAAGGCCGAACTGGTCAAGGAGCGCATCCTGCGCGCCGTGCTCGATGAATTCGTCCGGCAGCGCGAACCGTTTCAACGCGGCGCCCGTGACACCGCGCGATTCCAGGAATTCGAGGACCTTGGAGCCGAAACCGCCCGTCAGGACGTGCTCTTCGACCGTAAAGAGAAACGGGCTTTTTTCCAGCGACTGCAGGATCAGGACTTCGTCAAGAGGCTTGGCAAAGCGCATGTTCACGACACGCACTTCAAAGCCTTCTTCCTTGAGAAGTTCAGCCGCCTTCAGCGCGGTGAAGACCATCGTGCCGAACGCAAGGATCGTCCCATCCTGGCCTTCGCGGAGCACTTCTCCTTCCCCGATGCCGAAAGCATTTTGGGGAAGATTGGCGGCTTCCAGGGGCACGTTGCCGCGCGGGTATCGAATGGCAAAGATGTGCGGGTAATCGATACCAAGCCGGAGCATCTGTTCCATTTCGAACTCGTCTTTCGGCGCGGCAATCACGACATGCGGGATATGGCCGAGGTAGCTGATGTCGAAGACGCCGTTGTGCGTGGCGCCGTCCGCGCCGACAAGGCCCGCGCGGTCCAGACAAAGCACCGTGGGCAGGCGCTGCAGCGCGACGTCATGCAGCAGGCTGTCCTGCGAGCGCTGCAGGAACGTGGAATAAATGGCGCAGACGGGCTTGATGCCGCCCTTGGCCAGCGCGCCCGCGAACGTGACGGCATGCTGTTCCGCGATACCCACGTCGAAAAACCGGTCCGGAAATTCCTTCTGAAATTCCAAGAGGCCCGTGCCGGTGGGCATGGCCGCGGTAATGGCCACGACTTTCGGATTCTCGCGCGCGATTTTGGTAAGCGCCTTGGCAAACACCTTCGTATAAGGCGCGCCTTCCTTCTTGACCTCGCCCTGGATTTTCTCGCCCGTCGCCACGTTAAACGGCGTGACGCCGTGCAGCTTTTCCGCGTCCTTTTCGGCAAACGGATAGCCTTTGCCTTTTTCGGTCACGATGTGGAGGAAGCTGCAGTCTTTCAGCGAAAGGATTTTACGCAGCGTGTGGACGAGAGCCACCACGTCATGCCCATCTATGGGGCCGAAATAACGGAAGCCGAGTTCTTCGAAAAGAATGCCCGGGACCAGGATGCTTTTAAGGCCTTCGAGATTTTTCGTCGTGAACTTGCGCAGGCGCGGAAACTTGTCGAGCTGGTGTTCAACTTCCAGGCGGATGCGGTTGTAAATGGGATTGGTGATGACGCGATTCAGGCAGTTGCTGATGGCGCCGACGTTCTTGGCGATCGACATCTTGTTGTCGTTCAGGATGATCAGCATGTCCTTTTTGAGATGCCCGGCATTGTTCAACGCTTCGTACGCGAGTCCGGCCGTGATTGAACCGTCGCCCACCACTGCGACCACTTTTTCGTCGGTCTTGTTCAGGTCGCGCGCCGCGGCAAGGCCGAGCGCCTGGGAAATGGCCGTGCTGGCATGGCCGACGATGAAGGGATCGTGCTCGCTTTCGAAAGGAGAAGGAAAACCGCTGATGCCGTGCGGCTGGCGCAGGGTCAGCATGCGGTCGCGCCGGCCCGTGATCATCTTGTGCACGTAGGCCTGGTGGCCCACGTCCCAGCAGATCTTGTCTTTGGGCGATTCCAGGACGTAATGGAGCGCGATGTTCAGCTCCAGCGCACCCAGGCTGGCGCCCAGATGGCCGCCGGTCTTGGAAACGCATTCGA
>Ga0310810_10001204_pt1 | contig 26835 bp, 29 predicted proteins | sample NCmetagenome_FD_207641 | JGI IMG/M metagenome (GOLD analysis project Ga0310810, IMG submission 207641) | Soil microbial communities from experimental microcosm in Duke University, North Carolina, United States - NC | ecosystem: Engineered > Artificial ecosystem > Soil microcosm > Unclassified ...
ATGGTACGCCGGCAAGCACGTTTACACCGACAATGACGGCCAGTACATCTTCGTTTACATCGCCAACCCCGGCCGCGGCAGCATTGCCTACAACACGTCGCTCGTGAATTCCGCGGACTTCAAGTCGCACTGGGACATCATCAATCCCAAATGGAAGGGAAAGGTCGGCTCGCAGCCGCTGACCGAGACCGGTCTCGGCGCGTCGCTCCAGTTTTTCTATTACAATCCCGAGATCGGCCCGGAGTGGATCCGGCGCCTTTACACCACGATGGACGTGACGTTCGGCGACCGCCACCTGCTAGTCGATTGGCTCGCGAAAGGGAAGCTCGCGCTCTGCATCGGCTGCCGAGGCCTGGAGAAGGCGAGGAGTCAGGGTTTGCCGGTCGCGGACTTCGACGACAGCATCTGGAAAGAGCCTCAAGGCGTCACGACCGGCGGCGGCTCGCTGAGCCTCGTCAAAGGCGCGCCGCATCCAAATGCGGCCAAGGTCTTCGTCAACTGGTTTCTCTCGCGCCGCGGCCAGATCGCGCTCCAAAGCTCGAACGATCTCTACGGCGAGCCGCCGCCGAATTCCCGTCGCATCGACATTCCCAAGGATGGGCTGCTGCCCGAGAACCGCATCGTCCAAGGCCGCAATTACATCGACATCTCCGGCGCCGAATACGCCGATCTCACGCCGATCTTTCAGCTCGGCAAGGACATCATGAAGAACATCGAAGAGAAACGCTGAAATCCCGTCCTACACTTTCAGCTTCGTAAATACCTTCAGTGCGTTCTTGTTGAAAATTTTGATCTTGTCCTCGGAGCTCAGAAAACCGAGACTGTCGATCGTCGGCAAGACGTCATCCGAAGGCCTGCCCGTTTCCGGAATGACCGCGCCGCCCGAGCCCGGAAATTCGGTGCCGAACATCATTTGATCGACGCCCTTCTGCTTGATCGCGGCGGTCAGGAAATTCGCATCGTATGCGCAGCAGTCGTAGAAAAGATTCTTGCTGAGATCCTTCTGCGCCAGATGGTGATCGGTCGGAATGAAGCGGTTGAGCGCGCCGCCGCAGTGACAGATCACGATTTTCAAGCGCGGGAAAAGCTCGAAGACGTTGCTGTGCGACAGCAGGTGCATCGCGATGAATTCCTCGATGTAGTTGTTCATTTGATAGTTGTGCGGGATGACCTCGATGCGCGGGTCGTAGCTCGTCGAGGGATGGACCATGAGCGGCGCGTCGAGCTCCTGCGCCTTGGCGTAGAGCGGATGCCAATAGGGATCGTGCATGCCCGGCGCCTCGCGCTTGCCGCCCGGATCGGGATTGACGTAAGCGCCGACAAAGCCCAACTCTTTGACGCACCGCTCCAGCTCGGCGGCGCAGTTCTTCGTGTCGAGCGAGGCGCTCTGCGGCAGCTGCGCCATGCCGACGAAGCGGTCGGGATGGAGCTTGACGATGCGGGCGATCACCTCGTTGGTGACGCGGCAGATCGCCTCCTGGAGAAACGGCCGTGTCCAGTGCCACATCGCGACGGGCCGCGGGCCGATCAGCTGGACGTCGATCTTGCGCTCGTCCATGCCCTTGAGATGCGCCTTCTGGGCGTTTTCGAGCTGCTCGTCGGAGATGTCGATCTTGCGGTTCGGCGTATTGAGCGAGACCATGCCACCCAGATGGCCGCGGAAATGCGGCGGCGTGCTCATGTGGCCGTGGACGTCGATGACCTTATGGTTTTGAAACATGACTCCCTCCTCTATGGTAGTGACTTTCGGCTTCCGCTTGTCTTACTTCTCCCGGAGAATTTTTTCCAGCGGCCCGTTTTCGCGAAACGGCTCCGGCCATCCGAAATATTCCTTGAACTCGGGCCGTCTGCGCGCGAGGTCCCTGACGACGTTGTCGATGCCCTGATCGGGAACGATGGGTGAGAGCTTGAACACCTTCGCGTACGCTTCGACGGACCGCTTGATGATCAGAGGATCTTTCTCGCGGAGCCACTTCGAGAATGACTTTTCCGCCGTCAAGTGATCCGCCTTGATCAGGCGTATCGCTTCGACGTAGGCGCGGAGAAAATCTTCGGTGATTTTCGCCTCGGCGCGGATAAAGGCGCGGCTGCTCGCGACGCACGACGCCGGATACACGACGTTCAGCTTGGCGAGATCGACCAGAACCGGCCAGCCGCGATCGATGAAACGAATCGCGTAGCGTGTCGTCAACGCGGCCGCGGCGATGCGCCCGCTCTCGAGCGCCGCGACCATCTCCGGCCCCGCGCCCAATTGGAGCACGGTGACGTCATGGTCGGGATCGAGGCCGATGTGCTTGAGCGCGGCACTCAGATAAAAATGGGTGCTGGAGCCATAGCGCGTCACCGCGCTCGCCTGCCCCTTGAGATCGGCCGCGCTTTTGATCTCGGGACGCGCGATGAGATAGACGGGATCGACGTCGACCGGGCACGCGAGCAGCACGATGTCGCCGCCCGCCGCCCGCGCGGCGACGACCGACTCCGCGCCGACGCCGGAAAACGACAGATCGCCGGTCATGATCACGAGAGTGATGAGCGAGCCGCCGCGAATCTGCACCGGCAGGACGTCGAGACCTCGTCGCGCGAAAAGCCCGGCATCTTTGCCCACCCAGACCGGCAGATGCGCCGGCGAAGCGGTCGTGCCGTAATAGATGCGCTTGAGCTCTTCGACGGATGCCGCCCGCGCCGAAAGCGGCAGGCAGCAGAAGAGGGTGAGAACCGCGATCTTCAATCCATCGCGGGCGATCATTCGACCTTGTAGCCGAGCTCTCTGGCGACTTCGATGGCGAATCTCGGCTCGGCGACATCGAGGTAATTGACCGGCTTGGGCGGCCCCTTCACCTGCGACTGCACCATGCGCACGATATTGTTCATGCCCGCGCGCGTCGGCACGCCGCTGTCGTTGAAGTTCGACTGCACGAGCGTGTAGGTCTCGGCCGCGGTCGCTCGGTCCATGTTGAGGACGCGCACGATGAGATCGAGCGTTTTCTCGCGCGCCTTGAGCATCTCTTTCTTCGCAAGCTGAAGCGCGCGGATGATTTTCTTGATCTCTTCCGGACGGCTCTTAATCGTGCGCAGCGTGGCCGTGAGGCCGCCGGACGGCATCTCGACCAACGCGCCGACATCAAGCAGGCGCCGGAAGCCCTGGCGCTGCGCGAAAAACATATAGGGCGGGTTCAGCGAGACCGCGTCGAGGAATTTGGATTCGAGCGATGGCACGAGATTTCCTGGAGGAACGCCGAGAATGACGACGTCTTTGGGATTGAAGCCCTGCTTTTCGAGCGCAAAAAGGAGAGCCAGGTGGCTCGTTCCTCCGAGACCGGAGACGCCGATGCGCTTGTTCTTGAGATCCTGAAGCGTCTTCAGCTCCGGCCGCGCCATGAGCCAATAGGCGATCTGGTTCGTCGACGACCACAGCGCGCGCGTATCGAGCCCGCTCATGCTCGCGCCCACCGTCGCCGTGCCGATGCCCGATTGATAATCGAGATCGCCGGAGGCGAGCGCGGCGGCGGCTGCGGCGGAGCGCATGAGAATGATTTCGACATCCAGCCCCTGATCGTTGAAGTGCTTCCATTCGCGCGCCGCGAGCAGCGGCAGCGCCGTGAAGCTGAAGTTCGCGTTCGAGATGCGCACCTTGCGCCGCTCTTGGGCGGGCCCGGATACGGCGAGCAGCAGGACGCACAAAACGGCCGCGCCGAAGATCAGTGGGATGCGCATCTCAGTGGGCCTCCGCTTGCGCCGTCGAATTCCCGGCGACTTTCTTCAGCCGGCTTAAGTCTTCGAGGTCGTCCGGCGTGAAAGCTTTCGCGAACTTCAGCGTCTCGCGATAGATCTCGATCTCTTTCTCGACCGCCGACGCCGCGGCTTCTTTGGCCGGCTGAGAGGCGGTATGGCCGACGCACGGCGAGAGACCAAGCATGCCGATTGTCACCCAGACCGCTGACAGTAAGCGGAGCGTGGAAGGTTTCACAAATGCTAAACTAAGCAGATCATTTTGCTCTGGGCGGTTCGGCGCCGACCCAGCCCTGATCGGTGATATCGATCGTCGTCCCGTCGGGACCTTTCCATTTTTCTTCGAAAAATCCCATGGGCGCCGCGACGGGGTCGCGCGTGTCGATAAATTGCGCGCCGAGTTCTCTCAAGTGTCGCCGCGTGCCCTCGATATCCTCGACCCAGAAGCCAAAGTGGCTCATGCCGAATTTAGGGGAGCTGCCGTACTCGCTCGCGATCTCCGGCGACTTATAGCGCAAGCAGGCCACATTCAAAGTCCCGTCGCTGATAAAAACACCGTCGGCGACGGAAGACTTAGTTCTGCCGACTTCCTTCATGTCGAATGCCTTGCAGTAAAAGCCGGCCGTCGCCTCGGGATCCGCCGTGTATAGCGCTAAATGTCGCAGCTTAGGCATATGAGTCTCCTTCGAACGCGATCTAAGCTCCCCGCGCGCCGAGATGGCGCGCCAGGAAATCGGCAATGAGCGGCCGATAGCGCCATGGCATGTTGTTGCAGACATGGTTGCCGCCCTCGAGCACGACCATCTCCTTCGGACCCGACGCCTCGGCGTAGATGCGCCGCGGCTGCTCGAGCGGAATGAAATCTTTGGTCCCGTGCACGATCAGGAGCGGGCAGCGGATCTTGGGCGCGAGCCCTTCGAGCGTGCAGCGGCGGTGGAGCTCCGCGAGCTTCTGCTTGTCGTAGATTTTCCAGATGTGCGCGATGCGCGCGAACTCGAAGGGATCATCGAAGCGGTTGAGCGACCGCGTCCTGTCGTACATCCCGCCCGAGAGCGTACAGGCCTTGATGCGGTCGTCGCACGCCGCCGAGCGCGGCCCCAAGTAGCCGCCCATGCTGGGGCCGAAGACGCCGACGCGCTTGGCATCGACTTCAGGCAGTTTTTCCAGATAATCGATGACCGCGGAGGTCGCACGCTCGAAATCGACGACGATGCCGCCCTGAAACCAGCTTTCCCCCTGCCCCGGCCCGTCGAAGGTGAACGTCGCCAGTCCGCGCCGGATGAAGACATCCTCCATCGTGCGGGCCTCCTCCTTCGTCGATTCGAGGCCGGAGATGATCACGACCACCGGCGGTTTGTTCACGCTGCGCGGCACGCGCAGATAGGCGGGCAGGCGGAAAAGATCGAACGCGACTTCGTGCCGCTTGGCCGGCGGATCGATGTACGGCGCCGCCTTGGCGTAGCACTCGACGCGCTTCTTGTGCGCCGCAGTGTACTGGTCCAGATCTTCGGGAGAGTTGTTGCACGCGAAATGATAGCTCATCGCCGCGAGGAGATAGGCGTCGGTCGCGCTGGCGCGATTGCCCTTCTCCTCGTTCTCGCGCGCGAACTCTTCGTGTCCCGCGGCGGTCGCCGACCACTCGCGGCACCAATCGCTCCACGCGCGGATGCGCGCGGTCGTCGTCAATAAATCGTTAAAGTCGATTCCCTGCACGACCATGCGCGGCGACCAGGTCTTCAGCACGTGATCGACGGTCGGATCCGGATGGGTGGCGAGCATAAATACCTCCTTTTTTAATCCGCGCAGGCGCCGATCTTCTTCGGCCCGCCGGCGGCCTTTAGAGCCTCTTCGCCGAGCTTGATATCGACGACCTGCTCGTACGACGGTCTTTTGTCCGCCTGAATGTCGCCGTTCTCGATGCCGTTCTGGATCGACCATTCGGTCCGCTCCTTGGAGAAGCCGGTGTTGACAGACCAGACGCAGTTCTTGACGAGGTAGTCGTACGCGAAAGCGACCGCCTCCGGAGATTTTTTAGTCGCCTCCACCATGACTGGCAGCACCTTTTCCTTTTGGGTGTAAATCGCCCGGTTCGTCTCAATGAGCGCCGTCGCCACATCGCGGATCATCACACGGTCTTTCGTAAGCATGCTGTCGGCGGCGCCGTAGGCGTTGAAGAAATATTTCGGAACCACTTTCACAAGTTCTACGAGGACGTGAAGACCCGGTTTCTCTTTTTGCGCCAGATAAACATCTTCGGGATGGAGCGCCACGCCGCTTAATTGTCCGGCAACGAGACCCGGAAGCCTTCCGGCGGTCGCCGAGGAGACGAATTGGGCGTCGTCGACGGTAAGCCCAGCGGTCTTCAACACCTCGCGCCCCATATACCAGTTATAGCTGCCAACGCCGCCGCCGGCCGCGCTCAGCCGCTTGCCTTTCAGGTCCGCCGCGCTCTTTACGTCCTCGCTAACCATATAAGCCTGCGGCACGCGCGGCGCCATACCCCAAAATTGCTTCGCCTTGAGCCCCTGCGAGATCGCCGTGGCATTGATCGAGGCGAGCGCCTGCCCCTGCACCACGGCGGCGAGATTCGCAGCCGAAGAGCCGCCCTCGAACTCGACGATCTCGGCGTCGATGCAGTGGCGCGCGAAAATGCCGAGCGCCCGCGCGACGTAAACGGGCGTGTGCACGACGTTCGGCGGCGATACGGAGACGCCGAGCTTCACCTTGCGCATCTCCTTGCACGCCGGCTCGGCGGCGAAGACAAGACTTGTGGCTACACCGGCGAGCAACAGCGCCGTGCACAAAGAGCGGTGCAGGTTTTTCACACTCATGAAATCCTCCTTTTCATTCCCTTCCCGCCTGGTGCGCCCACGGCGCGATGCGCCGCTCAACGAAGCGCAGCAAGCCTGTCAGGGTGATGCCTAAAATGCCGAGCGTTACGATCGGCACGAACATCGCGTCGATGCGGTACGTGCTGGCATAGCGCGAGATCAGGTAGCCGATGCCGGTGATCGCGGTGTAGAGGTCGGCGAGGACCATGCCGATGAGGCCGCGCCCGATCGCGAGCCTTAAGCCCGCGACGATGAACGGCAGCGCCGCCGGGAGCACGATATGAATCCAGAGATCGCGCTCGCCGCACCGGAAGGCGCGCCCGACTTCTAGCAGCCGCTCGTCGACGTTTTTAACGCCCTGATAGGTATTGATGACGATCGGAAAAAACGTGAAGAGAAACACGACGGCGGTCTTCGCCGTGGCTTCAAAGCCGAACCAGAGGACCAGCACCGGCACCAGCGCGACCGATGGAATCGAATAGAGCGCCGTGATGTAGGTGTCGAGGGCGATGTCGACCACGCGGAAGCGCGCCATGATGAGCCCGAGCGCGATCCCGAAGACGGCTGCGAGGCCGAGGCCGATGAAGAGCACGATCAGGCTCTGCCAGAGATACTTCCACAACTCCCCGCTCGCGATCATTTTGACGGCGGCGTTGGCGATCGCCGTGGGATAGGTGAATAAGACCGGATTGGTCTGCCGGCCGAAGTACTCCCAGCCACCGAGCACGATTATGAGCGAGGCGAGCCGGATCGCCGCGCGGCCGAGCGCGGCGCGGCGCTGGAGCGCCGCGGCGCGGAGCCGCGCCGCCTCCTGCTCGCGCATCAATTCCTGATCCGCCGCCGGGACGGCGCCAAGCGCGATTCGCTCGTCGGTCTTGCTGATGCTCATCGCCTCACACCACCGCCGCGGGGCGGAGCTCGCTCCATATATGATTTCTCATCTCGGCATAGCGGGTCTCGGCGCGCACCGCGGCGGGATCGCGCGGCCGGGAAAATCCGACCGTCAAAACCTCTTTGACGCGTCCGGGATGCGTCGCCATGACCGCAACGCGGTCGCCGAGGACGAGCGCCTCGTCGATCGAACGAATGCGTGATGAAAATCATCGTCTTGCGCTCGCGCTCGTGCAGCTCGAGCAGCTCCTCCTGGAGCACCTCGCGGGTCTGCGCGTCGACGGAGGCAAACGGCTCGTCCATCAAGAGCACTTCGGGATGGGTGGCGAGCGCGCGCGCCAGTCCGACGCGCTGCTGCATGCCGCCGCTCAATTGATAAGGATAATGGCTCTCGAAGCCGGCGAGGCCGACGAGCTTGATATAATGATCCGCGCGTTCGGAAATCTCGCCCCGCGGCGCCCCCGCGACCTTGAGGCCGAAGGCGACGTTCGCGGCGACCGTTTTCCACGGCAAAAGGCCGAAGTGCTGGAATACGATCGCGACGCCTGGCCGCGGCCGGTCGACCGCCGCTCCGTCGATGAGCACGCGGCCGGAGGTCGGCGCGACCAGCCCACCGATGCAGCGGAGCAGCGTCGTCTTGCCGCAGCCGGAAGGGCCGACGATGCAAAGGATCTCGTCCGGCCGGACGCTGAGCTCGACGTTACGAAAGGCGACGACGGTGCCCTCGAGGAAGAGCTTGCTCGCCCGATCCACCACGATTTTTGCGCCATCGCTCATGTTTAGATGCTTGAGTCTTTCTTACTTTCCCCACAACTCTCTCGTCGCGATGCGCGCGCCTTCCGCCATCGCCTCGAATTTCGCCCAGGCGATGTTCGCGTGTCCGACACGCGGCCCCAAGCCGCAGTCCGTTCCGCCCATGACGTTTTCGCGCCCGACGATCTTCGCGTAGCGGATCAAGCGGTCGGCGATGAGCCGCGGATGCTCAACGATGTCGGTCGCGTGGCCGACGACGCCCGGAACGAGCACTTTGCCTTCGGGGAGCTTCACCTCTTCCCAGACGCGCCACTCGTGCTCGTGGCGCACGTTGGCCGCCTCGATTGAATAGGTGTTCGCGCGGACTTTCAAGATGAGATCGACGATATCGCGAAGCGGGATATCGTATTTGTGCGGCCCGTGATAGCTGCCCCAGCAGGTATGGAAGCGAATACGATCCGGCGGCAGATCACGCAGCGCGTGGTTGAGGGCATCGACGCGCATGCCGGCGTACTTGCGATAGTCGGCCACGCTCATCTCGGGATAGATCTGCCAAGCGTCGGGCAGGTCGGGATTGTCGATCTGCAGGAGAAAGCCGGAATCGACGATCGCCTTGTATTCTTCGCGCATCGCCTCCGCGAGCGCGAAGAGATACTCCTCGTCGGTCTTGTAGTAATCGTTCTTGAGCCAATGCTCGAGCGTCCCGGGGGCGACGGCGGGGAGAAACGCCTCTTCGTATTTTTGGCCCTTCAGCGCCTCGCGGAAGGTCTCGATGTCGGCCTTGACCGCGTCGTGGCCGATGTACTTGAGCGGCCCGTTGCAGAACACGCGCCAGACGTTCTCGCCCCGCATCGTCGTGGTGCGTTTTTGGAAATACTCCGCAAATTCCTTCAGGTCCCGGCCGTAAATCGTCGACGGCCGCTCGTCGGCGCGCGCCGGCCGCTCGACGAAGCCCGACAGGCGCTCGCGGGTGTAGCGGGAGAAGTTGGGCTTGCCCAATTCGCCGTCGTTGATGATGTCGAGGCCGCAGTCGAGCTGCTTTTTCACCGCCTCGGCGACCGCGCTCTTGACGCGCTTGGCGAGCGCCTCTTTATCGTAGGGCTGCCCGTTATTTTTCGCCACCAGCATTTCCTTCAGATCCGGCGGCAGCGGCAGGCTCCCCGCGTGCGTCGTAAGGATGCGATCCGTGCTGCGCTTCATGGCGTTTTCCCCCGTAGGAAACTCTATTCGAACGGTACGAGCAGCGTCAACCCCGTCCTTGACACCCTTCCGCGCTCCGCCTAGAATTCATCCATTCAAAGGGGGTGCTCCGTGGGTAAAATCCGTCACATCGCTTATCGCGCGGCCGACGTCGAGAAGATGGCGAACTTTTTCGTCGAGGCGCTGGGTATGCAAATCACCCAGAAGCGCAAGAACCGCGCGATCGATCTCTCCGACGGGACCATCAACATCACCGTGCTGCCGCTCCGCGGAATCGCCGACGAGCACCAGGGCATCGACCACATCGGCTTCTCGGTCGAGAACGACGATCAGGCCGGGCGCATTCTCGAAAGCGTGGGCGCGAAGAAGATCGCCACGATCGAGCTCGGGAGCGCAGCGCACTACGAGGCGAAGTACCAGGGACCGGAAGGAATCGTCGTCGACATCGGCAAGTGGGTAGGGACCGAGCCGGTGAAATAATCGCACGGCGGTTCGAACCGCCGTTTCCAATCAGCTTCCCCGCATCTTCGAAGACGTATTGATCGTCGCGTGCACGTTTTTGGCGAAGTCGTTCGCCGCGGCGGTGTCCATGCCGTAGGCGAAGCGGGCGTATTCCTTGACGGCGAGCACCGCCGGCAACGGATATTTTTTTAATCGATCGATCAAATCCTTCGCCGCGCCTTCCAGCGCGCCGTGCGCCACGACGGTGCTCGCGAGCCCGGCGGCAAGCGCCTCACGCGCGCCGATCTCCTCGGTCGAATAAACGAGATACAGCAGCGATTTCCGCGGCACGCGGTCGATCAGCGCCGACATCGCGATCGTCGGCATAATGTTGTGCCCCATCTCGGGCACTTGAAAGCGCGCCTTGTCGCTCGCCAGCGTGATATCGCAGAGCGCCGCCAGGGCGCAGCCGAAGCCCGCGGCGCGGCCCTGCACGATACCGAGGATCGGCGCTTTGGAGCGGCGAAACGCGTCGTAGCAGTTGAAGATCACCTCGCTGGCGGCGCGAAAATCATAGGCCTCTGTCTGAGGCCGGCGCTGCCCCATCGCCTCGCGGCCGAGACAGAAATCTTCACCCGCAGCTTTTAGAACGATGAGCCGCGCCTCTTGGGCGGCCTTGTCGATGCGATCGGCCAGCTCGCCGATCGTCGCATCGCTTAAACGGTTGTTTATGTCCGGGCGATTGAGCGTCAGCGTCGTGATATCGCCGTCGCGTTGTCCGAGCAAAGCGTCAGCCATACGACCTCCTTGGATTCCTAAAGTTTCTTCCCATAGAGTTTGTCGATGAAGCCGCTTTTATCGAACTCCTCGATGAATCGGTTGTCCACGAAGTCCTGCGGCTTCGCTGTGCGCGCCTTCGGATCCTTCTCGCCGAGCTGATCGAGGATCGTCTGGAGTCCCGCGAAGGTTGGATACTGCTTCGGCGGCAGCTTGCTGTCGGCGATCGAGCTGACATAAGTCTTCTCGAGCACGTCGCGCTCTTCGATATTGAGGTGCTTCGCGAGAATCTTCATGCCGCCCTGCCGGTCGGTCTTCATCCGATGCACCGTTTCGATGTAAGACTTGACGAAATTTCTCACCACCTCGGGGTGCTGGCGGATGAAGCGCCGCGTCGTCGCCCCGCCTTGATGCTGATAGGCGAGCCCCTGCGCGGCGACGTCCGCCATCAGATGATAGCCTTTCTTCTGCGCGACAAACGTCATCGGCGAGACGAGCACCGTCCCCTGCACGCGGCGGCTCTCGAGCGCGGCGAGGCGCTCGGGCGTGCTGCCGGTCTGGACGATGGTCACGTCCTTCTGTGGATTGAGGCCGAGCTTGGCGAGCGCGAAGCGCACGACGAAATCGGCCGCGCCGCCGAAGCGCGCGATCGCGACCGCGCCGCCCTTGAGCTGTTCCGGAGTTTTGATCTCCGGCAGCGTCATGAGCCAGTAGTCGAGCGTCACGATGCCGCCGACGACATAGACGGCGTCGGCGCCCGCGAGCGAAGCGCTGATGATGCCGGGGCCCGAAGCCTGGACCATCGGCGCGTCGCCCGAGACCATCGCCATGACCGAGGTCGTGCCGCCGGTGAAATAGACGAGCTGCACGTCGAGATCGTTCTTCGCGAAGATGCCCGTATCCTTCGCGACCCACATGACGAGCTGATCCGCGCTCAAGCCGCTGTAGCCGACCGCCATCTTGAAAGGCGCCGCTGAAACCGACGCATGCGCCGTGAGCAACGCGATCGCGACAGCGAAGAAAATCGCCGCAGTCCGCGGCTCCCCGTGCGCCCTTTTCCGCATCCTCGTCATAAGCGCTCCTCCAGCCAGTCGAGCATGTAAGGAATATTGTGCGCCCAGTCATCGTGGCTGCAGTGAATCGTCCCGCCCGCGCGCGGATCGTCGTAAATCTTGAGTGTCTTATCCGCGCTGCCGAGCTCGGCGAACAGCCGCCTCGCCCCTTCGACGCGCATGAGCCGATCCGCGCCGCCATGCGTGATCAGCGTCGGACATTTTATTTTTTCCGCCGCTCCTTGCATCGTGAAATGCTTCAGCCGCTCGCGCGCCTCCGCGTCGTCGACGCCGCCGAGAATGCGCCTGAGCGTCGGCTGAAGCGCCGGACAGAAGAGGTAGAGATCGTCGAGGATGCTGTAGCAGCCCGACCAGCAGACGAGCGCCTTGACGCGTTGTTCGAACGCTGCGGCGCGCGGCGCATAGTAGCCCGCCATGCTGATCCCCATGACCGCGATGCGATCGGGATCGACCTCGGGGCGCGCGGCGAGATAGTCGATGCACGCCTTGGCCGGCACTTCGTAGTCCGGCCGGGTTGGAATATTTTTTACGTAATGCGACGATCCGCGCCCGGGCGTATCGGCGAGCAGCACCGCCCAGCCGCGCGCGAGCATCGGCCGCGCGCCGAAATAGATCTCCTCGGCGTAAGCATCCGCGCCGCCGAGGAACAGGATCGCCGGCCACTTGCCCGGCTTCGGATGATCCGGATGGCAGAGGTAGCCGTCGTATTCCTCGCCGCCCGAGCGGACGCGGATGACTTCGATCGGCGGAAGCGAAAGACCCGCCGCGGCGCGGAAATTTTCCTGCGCTTTCAAGAAGCGCTGCCGCTTCCGCTCCATCTCCGCCGCCGTCAGGAAAACATCGGACATGCGGTAGTATTGATTGGCGGAAAAGAAATGGGCGATCGCGCTTTGCGGGTGGCCGGCGGCGAGCGCCCGCTTCGCCTCCGCCTCGATTTTTTCCGCCAGCTCGAGCCAGCCGCGCTCCCAGCCGGGCCGGTCGTCCGGCTCGAGTCGCGCGGCAAGCCGCGCGATATCGAAAATGTCGCCGCCGCCCTGCCCGGCCTCGGCGGCGAGCCGCAGGATGTGGAAGGCCCACGGGTGGTTCGGCTGCAAGAAGTTGAGCATGACGCGCCGGTAGAAAGTAGACTAAATCCGCCGCGGCGCGTCAAGCCATAAAAAAAGGCCCCTCCGCATCGCGCGGAAGGGCCTTTGTCAGAAATTATTTCAGCGCTAGAAGAACCGATCCCACAGCCGGCGGATGATGTTCGCCTGCGCGATGTCCTCGTTGGAGATGAGCGTCACTTTGCCGATCGGCTTGTCGCCGAGCGTCACCGTCATCTCGCCCAGCTTATCGCCCTTCTTAAGCGGCGCCCAGACCGGGCTCGCGAGCTGGATCGTCGATTTGACCGCCTTCTCGTCGACCCGCTTGACGAGAATCTGCGCCGGCCCGCCGGCGACCGCATGGATGGTTTTCACCTGTCCGCCCTTGATCCGCACCTCCTGCTGCACCGCTTCGCCGGGCTTCAAAACCGTCAGCATCTTGTATTCGCTGAATCCCATCGTCAGGAGTCGCGCCCCCTCGCGGAAGCGGATCTTGTTGTTCGGCGACCCGAGCGTCACCGAGATGAGCCGCATGCCGTCGCGCTCCGCCGTCGCAGCGAGATTGAAGCCCGCCTCATGATAGGAACCGGTCTTGAGCCCGTCGGCGCCGGGAAACTTGCCGATCAGGTGGTTGGTGTTCTCGAGCACGAATTTGCCGTCGCGGAACGTATCCTTCGCCGTCGAGGACCAGCGCAAAATATCCGGGTACTTCACCAGCTCGCGCGCGAGCAGGGCCGTATCGTAGGCGCTCGTCAAGTCGGACTGCTGCGTTTTGTCCGGCGGCAGGCCGTGGGCGTTGAAGTATTTCGTGTCTTTGAGGCCGAGCTCCTGGGCGCGCTGGTTCATCATCACGACGAAGGCGTCGGCGTCGCCGGCGAGTTTCTCAGCCACCGCCTCGGAGGCGTCGTTCGCCGAATGGATGACGATCCCCTTCATCATCTCTTCGAGCGTGAACCGCTCGCCCTGCTTGAGGTAAACCTGCGAGCCGCCCATCTTGCTCGCGCGCGCCGAGACGTCGATCGGATCGTCGAGCTTAATCGCCCCCTGCTTGACCTTCTCCATGACGAGCAGCATGAGCATCATCTTCGTGAGCGACGCCGGCGGCCACGGCTTGTGAATATCCTGCTCGAAGAGAATCTGGCCGGTCTTGGCCTCCATGAGGAGCGCCGCGACGTACGGGGTCTGGTTGTCTTCGACGACTTTCTGGACGGCGCTATGAACGCGGCGTGCCTGGGCGCCGCCGACGGCGGGAAGCACTGCCTGGCAAACAAAGAAAAGGGCGAGAAAAGCGACGATCGCACGTCTCGACATTGAAAAATCCTCCTCGAAACGAATTTCGAGGCCGATTTTACGCGATAACGCGCGCCCTGACAAGATAATTTTCGAAACGAGCGAAAAAGATCGCGTATGAGCGCCGCTAAGACATGACGAGAACGACTTTGCCGAAGTGATCGCGTCCTTCGAGGTAACGCTGCGCCGCCCTCGCCTCTGCGAGAGGGAACGTCCGGTCGACCACGATTCGAAGCTTATGCTGGCGGACGATGTCAAAAAACGTATCGAGCCGTTTGAACTCCTCCGGGTGGGCGTTGAGATAATTCGTGATCGAAAAACGCGTCGCCTTGCGGCCCTCGGAAAGCTCCGGCGGCTTCTCGGGAATCGGACCGATAGCGCCGCCGATCGATACGAGCCGTCCGCCGGCGGCCAAAACTTCCAGGCTCTTCGTATACACATCACCGCCGAGCATTTCGAGAGCGACGTCGACTCCTCGCCCCGAGGTGTGCTTCAAGACCTCCTGGCGAAAATCCGATCTCGTGTAGTCGATCGCCTCATCCGCGCCGAGCTCGCGGAGCCGCGCGCATTTCCGCGCGCCGCCGGCGGTCGTGAAAACGCCCGCCGCGCCTAAAATATTCGCAATCTGGACAGCGACGTGACCGACGCCGCTGCTGCCGGCTTGGATCAGCACCTGCTCACCGGTTTTGAGAGCGCCGTCTTCGAGAAGCGCGAACCAGGCGGTGAGGCAAACGGTCGGCACCGATGCCGCGGCCGCCGGGTCGATGCCGTCCGGCAACGGGCGCGCCAGCGCGGCTTGGGTCACGCCGTACTCGGCATAGCCGCCTTTGCCGGGATAGGCGACGACCCGCGCGCCGATTTCGAAGCCGGCGACACCGGCCCCCAGCGCCTCGACGCGCCCGGCGAACTCCCGCCCGGGAATGATCGGCAGATCTCCGGCCGCGACGCGATACGTGCCGCGCCTGAGACCGAGATCCGCGCGGTTGAGCGCCGCGGCCTCGATTTTGATCAGCAGCTCGCCGGGAGCTGGACTTGGCTCCGGCACTTCCTCGTATTCCAGAACGTCTTCACCCGCGCCGAAGCGGTGGATGCGGATCGCCTTCATACCTATTGACCCAGGGATGATTTATTCCGCGAGCGGGCGAATGTCCAGGTGCGCACCGCACGCGGTCAGATGTAGGCCGCGGAAGTCAGGCGCGGTCGGCGACGCCGTGAACGCCCTTCGCGCCGGCGCAGTGGGCGCAGCAAAACATCGCGCCGCGCGCCTCGACACCGTGGCCGAGAATTCTACAACCGCAGTGCGCGCAGGTCGGCGCAAGTGCCTGCGCCGCGCATTCGAAGCTGTCGAATACATGGCGCTTGCCGCCCATGCTGATCTCGAACGCCTTGTCGTAATCGTTGCCGCAAAGTTCGCACCGAGCCATAACGATCCCTCCTGTGAGATATGTGAAATGACGAAAGAGCTTCTGCTTTCAATATAGGCGGCTGCTCGCGGACGGGAACCCGGGTATTTACTCGATCGATATCGACGCTGGTCTTTAAATGACCGCGGGAGAATGCCAAAGTGAAGCGTGAAGGCCAAAGGGCTCACGCGCCGCTGGTTTCTCGCGGCTGTGGCTACGGCGCCGCTGCTGTGGTATTTCGCCAAGGCGTTTGCCGCGGCCTTAGACCCGACGCCGGCATGCGCGAACGGGGTCGAGACGCCGGAGCAGACGCCGGGACCGTTTTTCAAGCCGCGCTCGCCCGAGCGCCGGTCGCTGCGTGAAGCCGGCGTGCAAGGAACGCCCATCGTGCTAGAAGGCATCGTGCGGTCTACGCGCTGCCAGCCGGTAGCCGGAGCCCTGGTCGATTTTTGGCAGGCTGACGCGAGCGGTCATTATGACAACGAAGGCTATCGCCTCCGCGGACACCAGTTCACCGATGCCGACGGGAAATATCGGTTAGAGACGATCGTGCCGGGACTTTATCCGGGCCGCACGCGTCACTTTCACGTGCGCGTGCAAGCGCCGCACCGTTCGCTGCTGACCACGCAGCTCTATTTTCCCGGCGAGCCGGAAAACAGGCGCGACGGGATATTCAATCCGAAGCTGCTGCTGGACTTGAGCGAAGCCGGAGGCAGGACGGGACGCTTCGATTTCGTCGTGGACGCCTAGCGCACCATCTCTTTCAAAACCTCTTCCGCGATCGATCGATCCGTCACCTGATCGACGGTGACGCTTGCGGGGATGAGCCCCTCTTTTTTCTCCAGGTTGAGCACGTTTTCGACCGCGTCGACCGGAATCCGGGCATCGCGGCTGAACGCGTTGACGACGACGCTGTAGGCGTCGCGCGCCAGCGCATCGTCCATCGCGTAGGTACTTGAGCGCCTCGATCTCGGACTTGAGCACGCGCTTCACCTGCGAGCGATTCTGCCGGATCTTGTCCACCGTCGTCGAGAGCCCCGCCAGAGGAAACGCGACGACGTCGGCCGCATTCGCGAGCACGGAATACCCCTCGCGCTTCATCATGATCGAAAACGGCGGCGCGACGAGGATCGCGTCCACGCGCTTCGCCTTGAAGGCCTCGACGAGGAACTTCTCCTCGCCGATGGCGAGAAACTTGAGCTCCTTGTCGGGATCGACGCCGAAATGCTGAAAGAGCAGCCGCCCGCTGATCTGGTTCGTGCCGCCGATGCTGGTAACGCCGATCACCCGGCCTTTGAGATCTTTGATGCTTTTGATCGAGGGCTGCGCGATGAGACTGAAAAACGGCGCCTTGATGCTGTTCGAGAAAGCTCGGATCGGAGCGCCTTTCGCCGCCGAGCGGATGGCCGAGCCGAACACCTCGACATAGTCGACATCGCCGCTCAGCAGCGCCGCGATGTTGACCGCCGGCCGCGCCTGGATCAACTCGGCATTGAGACCGTTACGAGCGAAGAAGCCGCGGTCCTTGGCGATGAAAGCGGTCAGGAATGTGAGCGAGTTGTTGGCGTAGGTGACGCGGACCTTCTCCTGCGCTCCGGCACATGGCGCCAGACAAAGCGCGGCGATGACCAAAGCGATGCGCCGAAGAAGCATGAGCGAACTCTATCGTCAGACGGAAAGCAGCGTCAAGCGCGGCAAGGAGGCGGGTTCAGCGAGCTCGAGGACGCCTGCATGTCACTTTCGTTGCCGCCGGCCGACAACGACGCCCCCGGCGGTCGCGGCGACAAGCAACAACAGCGCTCCGGTGAACCAGAGCCAGCGGTTCTCCGGCGCGAGCGGCGTCTGCGAGGCCGAGTGAGATTCGACGGTGATCTTCCGCGTAATCGGCGGCATCTGTCTTTCTTCGGCTCCGCCGCCGGGCACTCGCACCCTCGCCGCAAGCGTCACCGCCAGCAACTGAACTCCCGTTTTAATCGGCGCGACGTCCCACGACCACGCCGCCGTGCCCGCGCCGATGCTCTGTTCCTCGTCGGCGGGCGCATCGATCTGGAAACTATCGCCGGAGAGCTGCACTCTGAAAGAGCTTGCCGATGCGATTTCTTCCGCATTCGCCAGACCGAGATCCTGGAGATTCTTGACGAATTCACCGCGCAGCTCGTCGGAAAGCCGGACCTCGACCCTGCTCCTCGTCCCCGCCGTCATGCGGTCGGGGACATCGAGCAGGACGTGCGCGGCGGCGAGCTTTTCCAATTCATCACGCGCGAGCAGACGGTCCAATCGCCGCCCCACGCTCGGAGGCACCTCGCCGCGCGGCCGTGGCACCAAAGCGGGCTTTGCCTTGACGGCGGTCTCCACCGGTGCGCTCGGCTGCGGGCATTCCTTTCTCTCGCAGGCCACGGCAGTCTGCGGCGGAGCCTCTACATGCTTTTCCGGACGGTTTGCGGCCGGCGTCGTATCGGCGATGGAAGGAAAATCCGAGGGAGCGGAGCCAGATGCGAAGAAATGCCCGTTACAACCCGCCGCCAGCGCCGCGATCAGACACAGCGCCATCGGCAACATCGATCTCATGCAGCCGGAGTCTACATAAACTTGTTTCAAACCGTCAAGAAAAAAATTGTCTCGCGAGTTCCGCCGGCGAGCGCCTTGCCATCCCTCGTCGGGCTCTTTATGATCACGCGTAAAGGGAGACGCCCATGGAGACTGTCGCCGCCGGCGGACTCAAAATAAGCTCAAAGCTCTATAGCCTCGTGCGCGACGAGATCGCGCCGGGCACGGGCGTGGACCCTGACACCGTATGGCGCGCGCTGGGTGGGATCGTCAAGGAACTCGCGCCGAAAAACCGCCGCCTGCTCGAACGGCGCCACGCGCTGCAGGCGGAGATCGACCGCTGGCATGCGGCGCGCAGAAGCCGGCCCTTCAATCGCGGCGAATACACCGAGTTTTTAAAGGACATCGGCTATCTTCTTCCCGAAGGGGGCGATTTCAAAGTCACGACGGCGAACGTCGATCCCGAGATTTCCGAGATCGCCGGGGCGCAGCTCGTCGTGCCGCTCGACAATGCCCGCTACGCGCTCAACGCCGCGAACGCCCGCTGGGGCAGCCTGTACGACGCGCTCTACGGCACCAATGTCATCCCCGAAGAGGGTGGCGCGGAAAAGGGTGAATCGTACAATCCCCGCCGCGGCGCCAAGGTGATCGCCTATTGCGAGGAGTTCCTGGACAGGACGGTCGCTCTCGCGCGCGGCAGCTTCTCCGATGTCAAGCGCTTTTTCGTCGAAGAGCAGGGCGGCAAAAAACGCCTGGCAGTGGAGCTCAAAGATGGCGCCAGCTCGAGTCTTGCGGAGCCCGAGAAATTTGCGGGGTATCAAGAAAAGACCGGCGAGATTTCCGCGGTTCTGCTCCGCAACAATCATTCCCACATCGAGATTCAGATCGACCGCAGTCATCCGATCGGCAGGATGCATCCGGCGGGCGTCAAGGACGTCGTCATCGAGGCTGCGATCACGACCATCGAGGACTGCGAGGACGCCGTCGCGGCGGTCGACGCGGAGGACAAGAACCAAGTTTACCGTAATTGGACCGGCATCATGAAAGGAACGCTCGAGGCCGCCTTCGATAAAAACGGCACGCCCATTCAGCGCCGCTTAAATCCCGACAAGATATTCACGACCCCAGACGGGAAAAAATTGACGCTGCCCGGCCGCAGTCTGCTCCTCGTGCGCAACGTCGGCATTCACATGTATACCGACGCGGTGACGACCGAGAGCGGCGAAGAGATCCCCGAAGGATTTCTCGACGCGATGATGACCGCGCTCGCGGCGCTCCACGACCTGCGCGGAAAAAAGGCGAACAGCCGCGCCGGCAACGTCTATATCGTCAAACCCAAGCTCCACGGGCCGGAGGAGGTCGCCGCGACCGTCGAGCTCTTCGCGCGCGTGGAGCAGGCGCTCGGCCTCAGGCCAAACACGATCAAGATCGGCATCATGGACGAGGAACGGCGCACCACGGTCAACTTGAAAGAATCGATCCGCGCGGCCAAGGAGCGCGTCGTCTTCATCAACACCGGATTCCTCGACCGCACCGGCGACGAGATCCATACGAGCATGGAGCTCGGGCCGATGCTGCCCAAAGAAGAGATCAAGGCCGAGCCGTGGATCAAGGCGTACGAGAACTGGAACGTCGATATCGGCATCGAGACCGGGCTGCCCGGCAAGGCGCAGATCGGCAAGGGGATGTGGACCATGCCCGACGAGATGCGCGATATGGTGAAGACCAAGATCGCCCATCCGGAAGCGGGCGCGAACACCGCGTGGGTGCCGTCGCCCACCGCCGCGACGCTGCACGCGCTCCATTACCATTATGTGAGCGTCGCCAAACGCCAGGCGGAGCTCGCCGGTCGCGGCCGCGCCAAGCTCGAGGACATCCTCACGCCGCCGCAGCTCGATCGCGACTTAAAATCCGACGAAGTCCAGCGCGAGCTCGACAACAACGCGCAGGGAATTCTCGGCTACGTGGTCCGCTGGGTCGATCAGGGCGTCGGCTGCTCGAAGGTGCCGAACATCCGGGATGTGGCGCTGATGGAAGACCGCGCGACGCTCCGCATCTCGAGCCAGCACATCGCCAACTGGCTCAAATACGGCATCGTCACTCGAGAGCAGGTGCTCGAGACCTTCCGGCGCATGGCGAAGGTCGTCGACCGGCAAAACGCCGGCGACCGCGCCTATCGCAACATGGCCCCGGATTACGATCAAAGCATCGCCTTTCAGGCGGCGCTCGACCTCGTCTTCAAAGGCCACGCGGCGCCGAACGGCTATACCGAGCCGGTACTGCACGCGCGGCGGAGGGAAGTCAAAGCGGCGCGCGCGCGGAAGTAATTGTCGGAGCTCTATGGCGAGACGCACACAATGGTCGATCGCGATCCGCTGCTATCAATGCCAGCGGAAATTCACGCTTCGCCACCTGGAATTGGACAATGTCTTTTCCTCGCCGCTCGTCACCTTCTGTCCCTACTGCTGCACTCAGCTCCACATCGGCTCCGGCCCGGCCGATCGCGACCAGACCTATCTCCACCGCGTCGATCTCCGCGAGGAGACCGAATCGATCTACCGCAAAGCGCCGGACAGCAATATCTGGCATTTTGCGGAGGACTGCTCGCGGTGGCCGATCGACGACTACCTGCAATTGGAGATGCAGCCCGATATTGGCGAGCTCTGCAGCGAGTGCAAGGCGAAGCTGCTCAGGATCAAGGTGCACTGAATCTCACGGCTGCGAGTGCGCCCGCGCGAAGGCCCGCGGAGGCGGCGAGGAGCGGCGCGTTGCGCGCAGCCAGAATGGCCGGCGCGTGTCATGCCGTTCCAATTGTAGGATGACTGAATGGTTTTTGCGAAGCGGCGTCGAAGCGCGGCTCAGGACCGGGTCCCGAGGACGTCTTTCGTCAGCAGAACGGCGACCGGGCGGCTCGAATCCTCGGCCAAGATCCACGCGTTCTTGAATGTCCAGTCGATCGCTTCGGCGTCCCGGAGGAGGTAATGGCGGACGCCGAGTGCATCGAGCACCGGGACGGTCGCGGTTCCGACGCGCGCGAAGCCACGGTCGCCAATGTCGCCGGCATAATAGACGACGAGAAGGATCGGCAGCTCGAGCTGGATGCCGGTCGTGACGATGCCGTTGCAGCTGTTGAGAAGGCCGGCGTTCTGCATCAGCAGCGCCGGCTTCTTGCCCACCAGCCGCGCGCCGGCGCAGATGCCGACGCCCTCCTCCTCGCGGCAGAGCGGAACATGAATGATCTCGCCGTCGCGCTCTAGCGCGTCGATGAGGTCAAGGCAGTTGATATCCGGCAGGCTCGCGATCAGGTTGATCCCGGCCTTTTTCATGCCGTTCAAAACGGCGGCGGCGCTTGCTTTGGCGTCCATGTCAATCACTGGTAGAGCCTGGCGATCCAGCCGGTCTTGTCGAGCTCCTGAACGAAGCTCCCGTCGATTAAACTTTCGGCATCGGCGTTTTTAGCGTCCGGCATCGTCGATTCGAAAGAGTCGAGAATCGCGCGCACGCCGTTTACCGTCGGATACGGAGCGCGCGGCAGGTATTTGATCGCGTAGACGCGGTAGGTCTCCTCCAGCACGTCGGGATCGCGCGTTTTGGTGTATTGCTGGATGATTTTCAGCGCGTGCGCCTTGTCGGTTTTGAACCGATGGATCGCCTCTGCCAGCGAGCGGATGAACTGCGCCACCGTCTCGCGCCGCTCGCGGATAAAGCGCCGCGTCGTGCCGTAGCACGTGCTGGCGTACTCCAGGCCCGTCGCGCCGGCGTCCATGAACTCGCGAAAGCCGAGCGTCTGCGCCGTGATGTTCGCCGGCGGCGAAAACACCCCGCCTTCAAGCTGTCCCGATTTCATGCCGGCGAGAATTTCCGGATAGCCGCCCATCGCGCGCACGGCAACGTCGCGCACGGGATCGAGTCCCGAGCGCTTGAGAATCGTGCGCAGCGTGAAGTCCGAGAGGCTGCCCGCGGTCGTGACGCCGAAGCGCTTGCCTTTGAGATCTTTGGGATCCTTCAGCTCCGGCTTCGTCATGAGCGAAAAGACCAGCGTGTTGTAAGTCGTCGCGATCAATACGGCGTCTTTCGCGCCGTTCAGGTTGGCCGCGACCAGCGCGTTGCCGCCCGTGCCGATCACCTGCAGCTGTCCCGAGAGGAGCGCCGCCATCGAGCGCGGGCCGCCGGTGACGTAGACGAGGTCGGTTTCGAGACCGTTTTTGCGAAAGATGCCGGTCTCTTTGGCGATCCAGAGCACCGCCTGCGCGCCGCTGATCGATGGATAGCTCACTGTGAGCGGCACGGGTTTCTTTTCCTGCGCCGCGGCAAAGCCATCGAGCAACATCGCCGCGAGCGTCAGCGCGCAAAAATAATTTCGCATCAGCTTTTTTTCCAGCTTCCGGGAATGCGCGCCTGTAGAATGGGGATGCCCTCGGTCTGCTCGATGTGCCGCGTAAACCGGTATTTGTTTTCGACGTCGGGCCACGGCCACGGCGGCACCTCTCCCCTGCCGGGCTCGACGCGCGCGCAAATGAAGGTATGCTCCTGGCGCCCCATCGCCTCGGCGAAGAGCTTTTTGAAATCATCGACGCTGTCGGCGCCGAAAGCGTTCTGAATGCCGACGCCTTTGGCGACGGCGACGAAATCGACGCCTTCGGCCGTCGCCGTCTTGGTCCCGCCGGAGGATTCGTAGACGCCGTTGTCGAAGACGACATGAATCAAGTTTTTCGGTTTTTTCCGCATGATCGTCGGCAGGCCGCAGAGGTTCATTAGCAGCGAGCCGTCGCCGTCGAGGGCGATGACGCGTCGATGCGGCAGCCCGAGCGCCATGCCGAGCGCGATCGATGAAGTAAGACCGAGCGTCCAGCAGCGGAGATTGCCGTCGCTCGGGCGATAGGCATTCCACTCCGACGACGTCCCGCCGACGCAGACGACTACGAGCGCATCACCGACCGTCCCGGCGATTTCTTTCAAGCACTCATAGCGCTTCATACGGCGAGCCATAGCAGCGTTTATAGAGCCCGTCAACGATTGTTGCAGCGATGCGCCTTATTTAATACAGATGATGCTAAAGGAGCGCGCATGAAAGTCAAAGCGGCCATCGCGTTCGCCGCCGGCAAGCCTCTCGCCATCGAAACGGTGGATCTCGAAGGGCCGAAAGACGGCGAGGTGATGGTCGAGATCAAGGCGACCGGCGTCTGCCACACGGATGAGTTCACGCGCTCGGGCGCCGATCCCGAGGGGTTATTCCCGTTGATCCTCGGCCACGAAGGCGCGGGCATCGTCGTGGACGTCGGGCGCGGCGTGACGTCGGTCGCGAAAGGCGACCACGTGATTCCGCTCTATATTCCCGAGTGCCGCGCGTGCAAGGCGTGCCTCTCGCGGAAGACCAATCTCTGCACGGCGATCCGCGCGACGCAGGGCAAGGGCGTCATGCCCGACGGCACAAGCCGCTTTTCGCTCCGCGGCGAGAAGCTGCACCATTACATGGGCTGCTCGACGTTCGCTAATTTCACCGTGCTGCCGGAGATCGCCGTCGCGAAAATCAGAGAAGACGCGCCGTTCGACAAGGTCTGCTACATCGGCTGCGGCGTCACGACCGGCATCGGCGCCGCGCTCAACACGGCGAAGGTCGAGCCGGGATCGAACGTGGTCGTCTTCGGGCTCGGCGGCATCGGCCTCAACGTCGTCCAGGGCGCGCGCATGGCGCGCGCCAATCGCATCATCGGCGTCGATGTGAACCCGCGGCGCGAGACGCTGGCGCGAAAGTTCGGACTCACCGATTTCGTCAACCCGAAGGATATGTCAGGCGATCTGGTAGCGCATCTGATCGATCTGACCGACGGCGGAGCGGATTATTCTTTCGAATGCATCGGCAACGTCGACGTGATGCGCCAGGCGCTGGAGTGCTGCCACCGCGGCTGGGGCGTCTCGACGATCATCGGCGTCGCCGGCGCCGGCCAGGAGATCCGCACGCGGCCGTTTCAGCTCGTCACCGGCCGGGTCTGGAAGGGCACCGCCTTCGGCGGCATGAGGGGGCGCACCGACGTGCCGAAAATCGTCGACTGGTACATGGAAAAGAAAATCAACATCGACGATCTCATCACCCACAGGCTGCCGCTGGAGAAGATCAACGACGCGTTCGATCTCATGCACAAAGGCGAATCGATCCGGAGTGTCGTGGTGTATTGAAAAGCCGGCCTGCTATTTCGCCGGCTTCAGGTCGAATTTCCCCGCTCCCTCCTCGTAGAAAAGCGCGCCCTCTTTGGAATCGCCGCCACTCCAGTGCTTGAGCTTGCCGGGAATGCGCATGAAGTTCCCCGGACCGACGCGCTTCTCGCCCGCGTCATCCTTATAAAGATACGCGCCCTTGATCACGACGAGCCAGACGTCGTTCGTGTGCGTGTGCATCCCGTGTCCGCTCCCGCCTTAAACTTGGTGAACGCGCCGTACGGCCCCTTGTCGGGGTTGCCCCAGAGCACTGCCCGCGACACGCCGGGGACGACTTCTTTATAGCTCGCCTGTTCGGCCATCGCGTAAGTCACCCCTTTGCCCTTGCCCGGCTTCTCTTGGCTGTCAGCGGCGATAGCAAACCGGCTCGAAGCCAGCGCCACAGTGAGCGCGACGATGATCGAATATTTTTTCATCGTTTTCTACTTTTTTTGGACCCCATAAATCAGAACGGCAGCCCCATCTGCTCGCCCGGCTTCGGCTCGACGGGCCGCTTCGCCAAGTCTTTGATCTTCGCTTCGAGCCACTGCATGTAGAGGCGGTGGGTCCTGCGCTTTTTCAGCGCCGCGATGCAGAGGCGGCGGACGGATTTGGCGTAGCGCGGCCAGTCCTCGCGCATCGCGCGCGGGAGTCGAATGTAGGTCGGCGCATCGTCCAAGAATAGCGGGCTCCGCGCCAGCGTCCAGATGTCGCACTGCTTTTCGCCGAACGGCATCGCCTCGCTCGCTTTGCCGGCCTTGAAATGAATCTTGGAAAGTCCCTGGAGCAGATGCGTCAGCTCATGGCCGATCGTGTTGTAGGTGAGCTTGTGGATTTTCACACGAATCGTGAGCCGCGCCACCGCCTCTTCGCGCAGCGGCACGAGCGCGCTACCCAAATGCGCGGAGGTATAACCCACGGTGATGATCTGGCCTTTGAGCTCGGGAAACTCGCCGAACGCCTTGAGGAGCATGTCGACGGCGCGCCGGGAGAGCCGCTTTCGTAACTGCGGCGTGAAGATGAAAGGAAAATGCGGCTCGGCGCTCATCGAGGCGAGCCGATTGTACTTCAACTGGTGCCGCTTAGTCCAGCTTTGTATGCAGCCACTGGATAACGGTCTTGAAAATATTGTCGATCGCGCCCATGTGGCCGCCAGAAAAAAGCCGCATCGCCTTGGGATCACCGTGCTCGAGCAGCAAATAGAAATCCTCGATCGGAACCTGCTTATCTTCCTTGCCGTTGACGAGCAGCATCGGTGCGCACGGCCGATCGAGCACTCCTTGCGTGACGAGCGAAAGCGCCGGCATCACCGCGCAGAGCTCGTCGAAAGTCTTCTTCCCGAAGAGATTGGCACGGGCCTCGATCAGGTCGAAAAGATACGAAGGCGCGTTGCGCGATTTCTCCTGCCATTCGGGCTGAAAAAAATAATGCACGCCGCCGCCCCAGTTGACGGCGGCGCGGATCCGCGCGGCCTCGATGTGCGCCATCTTGGTCGCCCAGTAGCCGCCGAAGCTCGCGCCGACGACGGCGATTTTATTCTTATCGACTTCGGCACGCTTAACGAGATAGTCGAGCGCCGCCGAGTGGACCCGGTGCGCGTCGGGACCTGCGAGCATCGGGCATTCGCCGGTGCCGGGGCTGTCGATGACGAGACACCCCCACCCTTCTTTCACGAACGCCTCGGCGAATGTCATCCGCTCCTCTTTCCAGTTGTCGATGCCGCCCCAATGCATGATCATCGGCGCGGGAAGCTTCTTCGGCAGCCGAAGATGGCCGACGACGGTTTTGCCATTCATCGGCATTGACAAGCATTCGACAGGAATGTCGAAGTAGCGCGCGGCGGCGAGATACATCTCGCGCGTCTTGTCGTAGGCGCGGCGCTTACCCGGCGAGTTGGGAAACGGATGGCGCGCGATGCCGTAGTAACCGTACGCCTTGATGAAGGCGTCCTTGGCGGCGTTTGCGTTGCCTTTCCGTTCTTCGTCCCGCGCGTGACGTTCCCATTTTTCGCCGATTGAACCCCACGCCGCGGCCCACAGCTCGGCTTCGATCGAGTCCAGCTTGGCGAGAGCGGCTTCCGCTTCCGTTTTGTCGGCGTGAAGAAACGGCGCGCGCTTCCCGACGCGGCTCCGGATGTCGTCTTTGATCTCTGCGATCGTGCGCGGCGCGAACATGATGATCCTCCTTTAGCGCAATGACTTTTCGACGAAGCTCATGTCGAAGACCTGCTCGGGCGCGATGTTGGCATTCACGTCGAGGCTCTTCTTCGTGAAATCGATCGCGCCGCGCATCCATGCCTGATCGACGCGGCCGTTTTCCGCCAGCACGCCGCCCTGCCAGTCGAACATGCGCGCGGCGAGCGTCTCGTCGCTCACTTTCAATTCTTTCGCTATGAAGGCGATCGATTCGGTGCGGTTCTGCCGGTAATACGTGAGCCCCTTGAGCGTGCCACGGACGAACGCGAGAATCTCCGCCGGCTTGCGCTTGACCGTCTCGTCGGTGACGCCGAGACCGCCGATCGGATAGTGCGGCAGGTAGTCGCCGGAGAAGGCGAGTTTATGGAAGCCTTCACGCGCGAGCACGAGGTTGAGCGGCGGGCTATAGATCGCCGCGGTGATTCTGC
>Ga0310810_10001206_pt1 | contig 26818 bp, 24 predicted proteins | sample NCmetagenome_FD_207641 | JGI IMG/M metagenome (GOLD analysis project Ga0310810, IMG submission 207641) | Soil microbial communities from experimental microcosm in Duke University, North Carolina, United States - NC | ecosystem: Engineered > Artificial ecosystem > Soil microcosm > Unclassified ...
ATCACTCCTCCGGAGAGCTTTGAGGCATTCGCCAACATGAACGGCGACAATAAAACGCTGTTCTATAAAGAAGGCGCATCGGCCACAGTCGCAGTCCTCGACGGACCGTACTTCGTGGGCCGTCAACGAGTATTATTTGTCAACGGCAAGCCGGATGCTTCGTCCGCAGGCGACCTGCCGACCCAGGAGCTGATCGCGCAACTTCCGATGATGCTGCACCCGAATCCGCAGGACGTTCTTGTTGTTGGATTGGGAAGCGGCGTGACCCTCGGCAGCGCTCTTACTCATAAGATCCGTTCCGCGGACTGCGTCGAGCTGTTGCCCGAAGTCGTTGAGGCGTCGCACCAGTTTGAAGACGTCAACTATCGCCCTCTGAGCGACCCGCGCACGCGGCTGCACGTCGATGACGCGCTTTCGTATTTGAAGCTCACCGACAGGACGTACGACGTCATCGTGAGTGAACCGACGAATCCGTGGATTGCAGGTGTCGGCAATCTTTTCACGAATGAATTTTTTGCGCGATGCAAGGACCGCCTGAATCCCGGAGGAATGATGGTGCAGTGGTTCCATCTGTATGAGATGGACGATGAAACGATCAGGCTCGTGCTGAGGACGTTCCGCGGATCGTTTGCAAACGTCTCAGTCTGGCAATCCTACAGCAACGATGTTATTCTCGTCGGCTCGAACCAGCCCATAGCTCTGAACGCCCAGGCGATGAAGGCGCGCTTCGAAATCGAGACGGTGAAGCGGGATCTTTACAGGATCAACATCACCAATGTCCCCGCGCTACTCTCATTGCAAATGGTATCATCCCGAAACAGCGGAGACTATGCGGGATTCGGAGATATTAACTCAGAAGACCTGCCGCTCCTGGAATATCGCGCCCCCCGGTCATTTTTTGTCAACAAGCCTGTCGTAGACCTTATCGCCGCCGATGAACGGCTGATACAAAACAGCGGCAAATCGGAGCTCCTCCTCCTGCAATACCAGCGCCAATTTGGGTTGACCGATGAAGAAGTTCGTTCTGTCGGAGCTCTCCACGCAATCGGAGACGGCGGAAATCTTGCCGTTGGATATTCGTTTTTGTTGAAGTATCTTGAAAAGTACCCGGACGATATCGATATTCTTCAGCTTACCGCAAGCGTTGAACGGAAGATGGGGAAGCGCGATGTGCAGCTGATGCATTTGGAGAAACTCGCGAAGCTTCGGCCGAATGATGCGAAGATCGTTTCGGCGTACGCCTGGGAGAAATATCAGGCGCTGCAGGGTTCGCAAACCTCGCTCACGCCGGCTGCCATTCGTGAGCCCGAGGAGATACTGCATAAGTGCATCGATATGGCGGGAGATACTGTGGACCGCTACCATGTCTTGCTTGGCGACATGTATGTGGGCACTGGAAATTCGCCGCAGGCTGTCGATGAATATCGCAAAGCTCTTGAAATCCGCGAGCAGTACGGTGCTACCGACAGGATGTCCCAGGATGCTTTGCTCGTAAAGTTCGCCCGGGCGATCTCGCGTAGCGGCGATGACAAGAATGCTCTCTCGTACGCGATGCAGGCGTACTCGATGAATCCGCAAAACGCGGAGGCGAAGGATATGGTGTACGCGTTATATATGAAACAAACAGGAAAAAAACTGCTCAAGGATTAACAAACGTTCCCGCATGGCCTCTATCGGTTCCGATATCACCAAAGAAAGTAATTTTTCAAAGTACGAAGACGCATTCAAGAACACGATCCGCATTCTCGCAGCCAAAGGCGAGGCGGTAAAGGTTGGTGGGGGCGCTGCTTCGATCGAGAAGCAGCACAAGCGGGGAAAACTCACTGCGCGCGAACGCATCGCAAAGCTCATCGATCCTGAATCACGCTTCATCGAGATCGGGATGTTCGCCGCGCACGGTATGTACGAGGAGTACGGAGGAGCGCCATCGTCCGGAACGGTATTCGGAATAGGAAAGATTCATCATCGCGACGTCGTCATCGTGGCGAACGATGCCACGGTCAAGGCGGGCGCGTGGTTTCCCATTACCTGCAAGAAGAATCTGCGTGCCCAGGAAATCTCCATGGAGAATCGGCTGCCGATCGTCTATCTTGTCGATTCCGCGGGGGTATTTCTCCCTCTCCAAAGCGAGATTTTTCCGGACAAAGAGCACTTCGGGAGAATATTTCGCAACAATGCGGTTATGTCTTCTATGGGAATCACGCAGATCGCGGCAATTATGGGGCCGTGTGTGGCAGGGGGAGCGTATTTGCCGATCATGAGCGACGAAGCAATGATCGTCGACAAAACGGGAAGTGTATTTCTTGCCGGGCCGTTCCTTGTGAAGGCAGCTATCGGAGAAGATGCCGATAGTGAGAAGCTTGGCGGCGCGGAGATGCACTCCGAAATTAGCGGCGTCACAGATTATAAAATGCCGAACGACGAAGTGTGCCTCGAGACGATACGGAGCATCATCAGCAAGCTTGGAGCGAACGAGAAGGCAGGCTTCGACCGGATTGCGTCAAAGCCCCCGCTCTTTCCGCCAACCGATATTTATGGAATCATGCCGCCTGACCGCGCCAAACCGTACGACATGCATCAGATCCTCGCGCGGATTGTCGACAACAGCGAGCTGGATGAATACAAAGCAAGCTACGGCAAGACGATCATCACTGCGTACGCGCGCATCGACGGCTGGGCCGTCGGGATCGTCGCGAATCAGCGGCTGGTGACAAAGACCAAAAAAGGAGAAATGCAGGTCGGGGGAGTAATCTATAGCGAAAGCGCCGACAAAGGAGCCCGGTTTATATTGAACTGCAACCAGAAGAAAATCCCACTGGTGTTTTTCCAGGACGTCGCGGGATTCATGGTCGGTACACGGGCAGAGCAGGGAGGAATCATAAAAGACGGCGCGAAGATGGTGAATGCCGTCGCCAACAGCGTCGTCCCGAAGATCACCTGCATTGTCGGAAACAGCTACGGCGCCGGCAACTATGCGATGTGCGGGAAAGCGTACGATCCGCGTTTCATCTTTGGATGGCCGACTGCGCAGATCGCCGTCATGGGAGGAAAACAGGCGAGCGAAACGCTTTTAAGCATCAAGCTCCAGCAGATGTCCTCAAAATCCGGAAAGGACATTTCCCAGGCGGAGCAGGAAAAGCTTCTGAAAGAAATCTCCGGCAAGTACGAGAGCGAGCTTGATCCGTTGTTCGCGGCCGCGAGGCTCTGGGTAGATGAGATCATCGACCCGGTCGATACGCGGCATTATATCTCCCGGTGCATCGAGATTGCCTCGAACAATCCGCACATGCCTCATTTCAATCCCGGTGTTATCCAGGTTTAGCCATGCGAGCGGCATACTTCATCCTGGTTGCAGTTTTGTGCGTGGGTGACTCCAGTTCAATTGTTGCGAAACCGCTGCCGCGAAAGGATGTGCTGGCGCGCTACTTCCGGTTCGAAGATCCCGCGCCGCTCAGCTGCCTGTATTCCTATTTTCCGCCGTTCTTTATTCAGCACGGCATGGAGCTGAAAGACTTTATCCGCAGTGCGGCATTCCGGCGCATCCGCGGCCAGTTCGGCGACCGCAAGGCGGTCGACGCGATCTACGTCCGCGCCATGCAGATGACGAACAATAATACGGCTCTTGCGCTTCTGATTTCGACGATCGCCTGTTTCGACCACAGGTATGTCGGCCTCAATGTGCCGATACTAAGTTTTTATTTCCCTCTGTCAAATGAATCCGAAGAGGAGTTTGAGCGGAGACTGAGCCATTTGCCGGTGAAGCTCTACGAAGACGGGCCGAGAACGGAATCGGGAGATCGTGACAAGCTGCAGCATTTTTTTGGATCGGCATTTCTGACAGTCGTGTTTGAATCCCGAAACGCCTCGATGCGGTTCGGAGAATTTGTCGAGCAGGGAGAAGAGGCGATCATCGTCGGAGGGATAAACGACGATCGGGACCTGAGATCCGACCGGCAGGGACAGGATTTTGGCGTCGCGTTACTCGAAAACAATCTCTGCTTCCCATCAACATTTATTATAACGCCGCTGGTGAGCGGTAAGCCGGGCTCAGCTATGATGGTTAACAACGTTCCACTTTGTGCGGGAGTGTGGTAATGAAAATGATTCTAGTGGCGGACGACGAGAAGGGCATTCGCGATTCCCTGAAGATGATCCTGGAGTACGAAAAGTACCAGGTCATGTTCGCGGAGGATGGCAGTAAGGCCATCTCGGAGTTTCGCGAGCATACGTTTGATGCGGTCTTACTGGACATCAAGATGCCTCCGGGAAAAGACGGCATCGAGGTGTTGAAGGAGATCAAACAAATCAATCCTGACGTACCGGTGATCATGATTTCAGGGCACGGGACGTTCGATACGGCGGTTGAAGCCACGAAGTTGGGTGCCTTTGACTACCTGGCGAAACCCCTTGACCGCGACAAGCTGCTTATTACCCTGCGCAATAGCCTCGAACACCGCCAGCTCGCTTCGGAGATCAAACAGCTTCGCGCGAAAGAAATGATCTTGGGGGAAAGCGCCAAGATTAAGGAAATTCTGAAACTCATCCAACGCGTCGCCCCAACCGATGCCCGGGTACTCATCACGGGAGAGAGCGGAACCGGCAAAGAACTCGTTGCAAAGGCTATTCATAGGGGAAGCAAGCGTGCCAACAAGGTGCTCGTCGAGGTCAATTGCGCAGCGATCCCCTCCGAGCTTATCGAATCTGAACTTTTCGGCCACGAAAAGGGCTCGTTTACCGGCGCGACTGCGCAACGGATCGGGAAGTTTGAGCAGGCCGATGGCGGCACAATCTTCCTTGACGAAATCGGCGATATGAGCATGCAGGCGCAGGCGAAAGTTCTCCGCGTGCTGGAAGAAGGAAAGGTCGAGCGCGTCGGAGGAAACAAGACGATCCCCGTCGATGTCCGCGTCATCGCCGCGACAAACAAGAACCTTCCGGAAGAAATTAAGCTGGGCAAGTTCAGAGACGATCTCTATCATCGATTAAATGTTATCCCGATCTTCATTCCGCCTCTGCGCGAGCGCCGGGAGGACATTGCCGTGCTCGTCGGCGCGTTCGTGGAGGAAGTATGCGCCCGCAACGGGATCCCCAAGAAACGGGTTGCCCCGGAGACAATGGACGCGCTGATCAACAAAGACTGGAACGGCAACGTCCGCGAACTACGAAACGTCGTCGAACGGATGGTCATCATGGCGGCCGGGGATACCATAGAAAGCGCGGACGCGGAAAACCCCTCAGCGAAGAACGAAGATGAAGTAGGCGGGATTATCTATACCAGCCATTCGTTCCAGGAATTTAAGGACAGGGCAGAGGCGGCGTTTATCAAGCATCAGCTTGAGCAGCACAACTGGAACGTTTCAAAGACTGCCGAGGCGCTTGAGATGGAACGAAGCCACCTTTATACGAAGATTAAGAAGTTCGGACTTGAAAGGGAAGGGAAGTCGGGTGGAGAGTAACTTCTGCGGACACTATCATTGAGAGTGTGATAATAACAGAAAGCCCCGGCTCGCAAGCCAGGGCTTTGTTGTAATTGAGCTTACAAGTTAGTCCTACAATTTCTTTCTTCGTCTTACCACCTCGTACATGACGAGAGCGCCCGCGACCGACGCATTCAGAGAATCAACCTGCCCGAACACCGGAATCTTCGCAAGAAAATCACACTTTTCCCGGACCAACTGGCGGATACCTTTTCCCTCGTTGCCGATGACAATGGCAATGGGTGAAGAGTAATCGATTTCTGTATACGTTTTCTCAGCCTCAGGATCCAATCCGACCGTCCAGACACCCTGCTCCTTAAGCTCATCGATCGTGTTTGCGATGTTCGTCACCTTTGCCACCGGAACATGTTCGCTCGCTCCGGCCGATGTTTTGGCGACCGTCTGATTTACGGAGGCGGCATGGTGCTTCGGGATGACGGCGCCGTGGATGCCCGCGCATTCCCCAGTCCGGATGAGCGCGCCGAGGTTGTGTGGATCTTCAATCTCGTCTAAGATCAAAATAAACGCCGGTTCGTTCCGTTCCTTCGCGATATCGAGAAGTGTGTCGATCTCGACATAGGTCTTTGTCCCGACGATTGCCACGACGCCCTGCGTCGTCGTATCGCTCACGAGATCCCGGAACTTTTGCTTTCCAACCTCGACGACGGGGACGCGGTTACGTTTCGCCATCTGCTTGATCTTTTCAATAATTCCGCCCTTGACGCCTGCCAGGATGACGACCTTTTCGATGATCGTTGTTCCCGCGCGGAGCGCCTCGATCACCGGCTGCCTGCCGGCGATAATATTCGCCGAGGGTTTCCTATCGTGTATCACTCGTAAGGGATTGACAAATTCTTTTTCGACTGTTGCTTCGTTCGCTTGTGGTTCGTACATATGTTCCTCGTTGATAATAAGTCATAGGTTGTCTATTGTTTCACACTTTGCCGCTCGAGTCTCTTTTCCATGCGTCTCCCAATAAAAAACACAAGCATACCTCCAAGAAAGAAATACAGCTCGCCCCACTGATCGTTTCCGTACACGCCCTGAATCAGGCCTATCATAACGGCTGCGATGCCGACCGCTTCCAGTCCCTTTGCCAGGAACGCCTTCTGCTGCAGGGTCATCAGGCGGTTTGCAATTTCGTAATAAAATCGTGCTCCGATACTTTGTACTGGAACGCGAATTTCCCGTTAATATGGATGACAGGGATGCGTTCCTTGAACCGGTCGTACGCCGGATCCCCATCATGAATCTTCACGATCTTCAGCTCAAAGGGGTACTTCTGCTGAATGTTCACCAGAACCTCCCTCGCGACATCGCAAAGAGGGCAATCGTCTTTCGAATAAAGTTCTACCAGGTTCATCGGGCTGCAACCCCGGGGTCCGGAGACTTTTTCGAAAGCGCAGAGATGCCGAAGATCCCGATAACGATCATACTAAGGGCGATGAGTTGTGCTTCGGAGAGGCCCATCAAGATTCTTGGATTGACGCGGATGAACTCCACCAAAAATCGCGCGGCTCCTGAAAGAAGGAGATAGATCATGAATAGTTTGCCGTCAGGATACGCCCGTTTTCTCAGCTTCCATAACAGTGTGAACAACAAAACCGCCATAATAAATTCATAGAGCGGGGCGGGGTGCACCGGAATCGTATCGGGGACGACGCCGTTAACGCCGTATTTCTGCACGATATCGGGAAAATCCCTGAACGCAATGGACGGAGGATATGTCCCTTTGGCATACACCGTGGCCCACGGAAGATCAGACGGCATTCCGTAATCGCCGTCTCCGGCAAGATGACAGCCTATGCGCGCGACGCCATATCCAAGCATGAGTGCCGGTGCCGAGGCATCGCAAATCTTCAGAAACGGCAGGCCTCGCTTACGCGTGTAGTAGAATATTACGACTGTTGCCAGAATGAGACCGCCGTACCAGGTCAGTCCTCCCGGTGAAAATGCTATGCTCGGATCGCGTGAAAAATCAGACCAATTTTCCAGCAGAAACAGCACCTTTGATCCGACGATGCCGAAAATTAGCGCGAGCAATGTGATGGTATTGCCGAGGTTCGGATCCATTTCCTTTCGGCGGAGCTCTTTTGTGAGAATGTAGCTCGCTGTCAGAAAACCGAGGCCCATCATCAGCCCGAAGCTGTAGATGGAAATGGGGCCTATTTTGAAAAGGACAGGATACACTGCGGGTCAGGAATGATTACTCAACATCACCACTCTTCTTCCTTGGTGACGACATCAACGAATTTCTTATGGGGATTCGGTTCCACCGTCACGAGGTCTTTCGAGATCGCGACGCCGAAGGTGTTTTCTTCTCCGTTTGGTTTTGCGATAATCAGGTTGTAGTTGCCGCTCAGTTTGCTGAATGTCGTCGAGAACTTTGCGGGACCGGTTCCCGGGATGGTGACCTGAGGCGCGCGCAGGCCGCGTATCTTCAGGTGTAACGTGCGGTCCTCGACGATTGGTTCCACGATGATTTCGTAGAGAAAATTTTTGAACTCGATGGTTGTGCGAATCGCGACCATCGTGACGATTTCTTTTTCGCGGTCATCCAGCTGCTGGAGCATGAGGACCCTGTACTCGATCGGAAATTTCGGCTTAACGCGTTTGCCTTTTTTCATTTCGAATCGGCCCTGTGTTGAAGTTCCGCTGACAGATTGTCGGTTGCAACGGTCGTCTGGTCTCCCGACGACATGTTCTTCAGAGTAACCTGTTGTTGCTGAAGCTCCTGGCTCCCCACGACAGCCACAAATTGCGCCTTCTGCCGGTCGGCTTCACGCATCTGCGCCTTCAGGCTTCTGCCCAGGAGATCGGTTTCACACGCAATCCCTGCGCGGCGAAGTTCGAACGCTTTCGATCTTGCCCACGTGCGTCCCTCGTCGTCGGCACCTGCTATAAATAGAACAGGCCGGATGTCGTTAGAAGCGATCAGCTGCTGTTTTTCCATAACCATGAGGAGGCGTTCGATGCCCGCGGCGAATCCCACTGCAGGCGTCGGCTTTCCGCCAAGCTGTGCCGTGAGAAGGTCGTACCGTCCACCGCCGGCGAGCGCATCCTGGGATCCAAGGTCTCCCGTGATTATTTCAAATGCTGTCTTTGTATAGTAATCCAGACCGCGGACGATTCTCCCATCTACTTCGTGACTAAGCCCCAGCGACGTCAGCCCGGATAACAGCCGGCTAAAATGGTTCGCACACTCTTCACACAAATTGTCTTTCATGAGCGGCGCATTCCTGGTAAGCGCGTTGTCGCCTTCATCCTTGGAATCGAGTACCCTCAGCGGATTCTGTTCAAGCCGTTCCCTGCTCTCCGGGGACAGCTTGTCCTGCACACCGCGCAGAAACGCGACAAGCTTTTCCTTGTAGGCCGGACGGCATTTTTCGCATCCGACGGAATTGACTTTCAGGGTAAAGTTTTTCACTCCCAATTTCTCGTAAACTGCGACGGCAAGTGCGATGCATTCGGCGTCGATTTCGGCATTCGGTCCGCCGATTGCCTCAGCCCCGAATTGGTGAAACTGCCTCAAACGCCCCGCCTGGGGACGCTCCTGGCGAAACATCGGTGAAAGATAATACACTTTTGTGAGCGGTTGTAGTTCCCCGAGGTTGTGCTGGATGTAGGCGCGGATGACCGAGGCGGTCATTTCGGGCTTCAGGGTGAGGCTCGTCTCGCTCCGGTCGATGAAGGTGTACATTTCTTTCCCAACGATGTCGGTGAGTTCGCCGATACCGCGGGCAAAGAGCGCGGTCTCCTCGAAAACGGGGGTGCGGATCTCTTTATAGTTGAACGCGTGCATGACCGAACGGATCGCCTGCTCGGCGGCTTGCCACCGATGCGACTCCTCCGGCAAAACATCCTTCGTGCCTTTAACTGATTTGAACTTCAATGAGACTCCGGTTCCACTATTCTACGCTACGGGGTTGGAACATGGTGATAGGGTACAAGTTGCTATAATCGCGGCGACCGCAATTATTTACATATCGAAGTAGGATGCTTCCTCTTGCTTGAACGAATCGATCACTTCTTTCGGGGTTTCAAGCCCGATAAGCTTTGTGCGGAACTCTTCTTTATTCATCAGGCGCGAGATCCGGCTCAAAAGTTTAATATGCGGGCCGACAAGGTTATCTTTGCCGACGAGGAGGAAGACGAGGCGTACGGGCTTTTCGTCGAGCGACTGATAATTGATCGGCTCTTTGGTAATACCGAATGCGGCAACGATGTCGGTAACTGCGTCGGTTTTGCCGTGCGGGATCGCAAATCCGTTGCCGACGCCTGTCGACATAATCTTTTCGCGTTCGAAAATTGCCGCGCGCACTTTTTCTTTGTCGAGGACTTTGGACGACTGGCCGACAAGGTTGACCATCGAGTTGATGATGTCGTCTTTGGAGTTGCCCTGAAGCTGGGTAACGACGAGCTTTTCTTCAAGGATGTCGCTGATTTTCATTACTAAAAATCCCGGAAAGGGAACCTGTTGATATGCTGTTTTTAAATGCCTGCGCGTACGCGGCGCAGAAAAAAGACGGTTAGAATGTAAGGAAAAAAACTCATTCCAACAACTTTCTACCGCAGCGCCTGCTTCAAATCCGCGATGATATCCTCGACGTCTTCCAGTCCGACGGAAAGTCTCACCAATCCGTCCGTTACGCCGATCTTCTGGCGCTGGTCGGGGGGGATCGACGCGTGCGTCATCGTGACAGGATGAGAGATCAGCGACTCGACGCCGCCCAGGCTCTCGGCCAGAGCGCAAAGCTTTACGCGTTTGAGAAATTTCCTGGCATTGGAGAGGCTGCCGAGATCGAACGAGATCATGCCGCCAAAGTTTTTCATTTCGCGTTTTGCAAGCGCGTGCTGCGGATGCGAGGCGAGGCCGGGATAATAGACCTTGGAAACCTTGCGATGCTTATTGAGCCATTTGGCGATGAGCATTGCGCTCTTTCCGTGACGTTCCATCCGGACCGCGAGCGTCTTTGTCCCGCGCAAGCAGAGCCATGCGTCGAACGGGCTCAGGATGCCGCCTGTCGCCTTCTGGAAGAAGCGGAGCCGCTCTTCAGTCTTTGCGCTGTTGGTGACAACCATCCCGCCCAGCATGTCGCTGTGTCCGTTGAGATACTTCGTGAGGCTGTGAACCACGATATCGATGCCGTGATTCAGAGGCTGCTGAAGATACGGAGTCGCAAACGTGTTATCGCAGACCGAAAGCAGGCGATGTTCCCACGCAATCTTCGCGATCGCATGGAGATCCGTCACCTCCATCGTAGGATTGGTAGGTGTTTCGATGAAGATCATCTTCGTGTTCTTCTTCAACGACTTCTTCACCAGCGGAATGTCCGTCGTATCGACGAAATCGAACTGCAATCCGAAATCTTCCCACACCATCTTGCCGATCCTATAAGTCCCGCCGTAGACATTGTGAGAGACAAGGACGTGGTCGCCCGGTTTGAGGAGGCGGAAGATGGCGTCGATCGCAGCCATGCCCGAGCCGAACGCCATCCCGTGCTTTCCGTTTTCAAGCGCGGCAATGTTCGCTTCGAGCGCGTCACGCGTCGGGTTATTGACGCGGGAGTATTCGTAGCCTTTGTTCTTTCCCAGTTCCTGCTGGACATACGTTGACGTTAAATAGACCGGAGTCATTACTGCGCCGCTTACGGGATCAGGCTTCTGGCCTGCGTGGATTGCTTTGGTTGAGAATTTCATATTGTCTGGTAGTTGAGTGAAAATGAGTTGAGTTGTTACCTCGCCATATACTCAATCACATCATACCGCGTCAGTATTCCCACGATATGATGATCTTCTTCGATGAGCACTGCAGAATCTTTCTTCTTTAAGAAGTCGATCGCGTGCTCGATCGGCGCGGCCGCCCCGAGAATAGGGTAGGAGGGCTTCATGAGCTCTTTCACCGGAGCATCGAGTTTCTTATTGTCTTCGAGTACCGCCGAAAGCAGATCGTTGTCGATGATTGTGCCGACTGGCTTTCCCTTGTCAATGACCGGAAGCTGAGACACATCGTGCTCTTTCAACAGGTCGAGCGCCTTGCGCACCGTTGTTGTCGTATCGACGACCACAAGCTGTGGGACGTTCTTTGATTTGCTCTGGAGTACGTAACGAACTGTCACGCGGTCAGGAATCAGGAACCCGTTTTCACGCATCCAGTCGTCATTATACACTTTGCTCAGGTATCGTTCTCCGGTATCGGGCAGCAGAATGACCATGATGTCGTTATCTTGCATCCGGTCTGCATACTTCAGCGCGCCTGCCATTGCAGTACCGCCTGAACCTCCGACGAAGAGCCCTTCTTCGCGGGTCAGCCGCCGCGCCATCAGAAACGACTCTTTGTCATTCGCTTCCACCATGTCGTCGATGACGTCGAAGTTCAGAGTGCCCGGGAGCCAGTCCTGTCCGATTCCTTCGACCTTATAGGTCTTCAATACCGGGCTAAATTTCTTCGTGTAGAAATATTCCTTGAGTACCGAGCCTTTCGGATCGATTCCGACAATCTTAACTTTGGGATTCTGTTCTTTGAGATACTTTCCTACGCCGGAGATCGTGCCGCCGGTCCCTACGCCGCAGACAAAATAATCGAGCTGGCCGCCGGTCTGATTCCATATTTCGGGGCCGGTCGTTTTAACATGCGATTCGGGGTTTTTCGGATTGAAATACTGGTTCGCGAGGATGGAATTCGGTGTCTCACGAACGACACGTTTCGCGACTTCAGTATAGCTTTCAGGCGAGTCGTGCGGCACGGCCGTCGGGGTAACGATGACCTCGGCGCCGAACGCTTTCAACAATCGAATCTTCTCGATGCTCATCTTGTCGGGAAGCGTAAAGACACATTTGTATCCTTTGATGGCAGCGGCGATCGCAAGTCCCATCCCGGTATTGCCCGATGTCGCTTCCACGATCGTGCCGCCGGGACGCAGTCTCCCTTCCTGCTCTGCTTCTTCAATGATCTCGATGCCGATTCTGTCCTTGACGGAACCGCCGGGATTAAAGGTCTCCATTTTAACAAAGTAATGCCCCTTGAACCCGCGCGTAATCTTATTGAGCTTTATAAGCGGCGTATTGCCGAGGGTGCCGAGGATATTTTCGTAGTAGGTTATTTTCTTAAGATCAGTCAGCATAGTTTTTCTTGTTATGTATTCTTGTTCATCAGGCTCGCGGCAAATCCTGCCCCGAACCCGTTATCGATATTAACGACAGTGATTCCGCTGGCGCAAGAGTTGAGCATTGCAAGGAGCGCGGTAATGCCGCCAAAGCTCGCGCCATATCCGATCGAAGTGGGGACCGCGATCACAGGGACGTCGACAAGTCCGCCGACCACGCTTGGCAGTGCCCCTTCCATTCCCGCAACTACAATGATGACACTCGCTTCGATGAGCTTCCTGCTTTGGGACAAAAGCCGGTGAATGCCCGCAACCCCAACGTCAAAGAGCCGTTCCACAGGATTGCCGAACATGGATGCGGTAATTGCCGCTTCCTCCGCAACCGGAATATCCGCAGTTCCGGCAGTGATCACAAGGATAGTGCCGAGCTTCTTATTTGGCTTAGCTGGTTCGAACGCCGTAATAGTGCGGGCCAGCTCATGGTACCGGGCCTTCGGTACCTTCTTCTTCACAGACTGAAAATGCTCTTTTGCCGCCCGGGTCGCCAGAAGCGGGAGTTTATGTTTGGCGATCCTTGCCGCAATCTCTCCGGTTTGCTGAGGCGTTTTTCCCTGGCACAGTATGACTTCCGGAAAGCCCTGACGCAGCTGACGGTGATGATCGATCGTCGCGAAATCAAGTTTCTCGTACGCAGGCACGCTCAACGCATGGACGATCTCCTGTTCGGAGATTTTGCCGCGCTTGTATTGCTGGAGAAGATGCTTGAGTTCGTCTTTCGTCATGAATGAATGAGTTTTGCTCTTGAGGCAGGCTCAAATGCGACAAAAATATAACCGTTTTTCGATGGAGAAGCAAGAATGGAGACTCAAGGATGGTTGATTGTTTACCCCATTTTTCGTATTTTGTGACTGCTTTCAACTGATAACCAGATGCAGTATTTTCTGAGTTTCCTGATCGGTTACCTTGTCGGTTCATTTCCGACGGCCTACCTCCTGGTGAAATGGAAGTCGCGCGTTGATATTCGCCACGCAGGCAGCGGAAATGTAGGGGCAATGAACACCTTCGAAGTGAGCGGCTCAACGTTCCTTGGCGTCTCCGTATTAATCATCGATCTGTTAAAAGGAGTTCTCGCGGTGTACGCCGCCTCTGTCGTCATGGGCAGCGAATTTTGGGTTACGGGGATGGCAGGCCTTGGAGCAATATTCGGCCATAGCTATTCCGCGTGGCTGAGGTTCCGGGGAGGACGAGGTCTCGCGACTGCGTTGGGGGTTATCTTATATTTTGGCTGGGTCTTTGTTATTATCTGGATTGTGCCGTGGGCGATCGTCTACTTGCTGGACAAAGACATCCATCTCGCGAACATCACCGCAAGCATCATCGGTCCCGTGATTTTGATTACGACTTCCGACCAGCTCTGGAGAACGACGCTTCCGCCGATTTCTGACAGCACAAATTTTCAATACCTGGTTATTTTCGTCTGCCTGCTGATCGTTGTCCGGCACCACGATTATCTTGCGACGCTGAAAGATTCTATCACGAACATTTCTTCTTAATGACAATGCGAACATCCGACGTATCTGAATTAAACGAAATCGCCCGCCAGATCCGGCGCGACATCATCAAGATGCTGATGATCTCGAAGTCGGGTCACTCAGGAGGCCCGCTCGGCCTTGCCGATATTTTTGCAAGCCTCTACTTTAGCATCATGAACATCGATCATGAGAAGCCGACGATGCCCGAGAGAGATTATTTCTTCCTCTCTGCCGGCCACTTGTGCCCGGTATGGTATGCGACGCTGGCCCGCCGGGGATATATTCCCACAAAGGAACTGGACACGCTGAGAAAAATGAACGGACGTTTGCAGGGGCATCCCGCGCCCGCGTACACGCACGGCGTTCCGGGCGTCGAAATCGCTTCCGGAGCGTTAGGGCAGGGTTTGTCTGTTGGCGTCGGCTGCGCGCTTGCGCTTACGCTGGACAAAAAGCCGAATCGCGTGTATGTACTGCACGGCGACGGAGAACTTGATGAAGGACAGGTATGGGAAGCGATGATGACGGCTGGCCATCATAAGGTTGATAACCTTATCGCAATCGTAGACCGCAATCATTGCCAGATCGACAACCGCACCGACAAGGTGATGGAGCTCGAACCGCTCGCCGATAAATGGAAGTCTTTCGGCTGGAATGTCCTCGAATGCAACGGCAACGACATTGACCAGTTCCTGAAAACCATTCAGCAGGCCCAGCAGCTGAAGGGCAAGCCGTCTGTGATCATTGCCCAGACCTTCATGGGTAAGGGCGTTTCATTCATGGAAGATGATTACAAATGGCACGGCGTTCCGCCGAACGACGAGCAGGGCAAGCAGGCGCTAAGTGAGCTCGCCCCGACGAAGTACGGAGATTTTATTGAGTTTGCCTGGGAAAGAGAGCCGGTCGAAGCAGGAGCGAAGTAATTCGGTATCTGCGATCCGGCAACGTACTGCCGGTTAGTGAATGCTGCAATCTTATAGAAACCTAAAACCTGAAATTCATCTATGCCTAAACTTCAAACTAAAGAACTCAAAGCCACCCGCCTCGGATTCGGAGAAGCTCTCGTCGAGCTCGGTAAAGTAAACCCCAACGTTGTCGTTCTCGGGGGAGACGTAACCGGTTCCGTGCGCACCGATCTCTTCATGAAAGCGTTTCCCGACCGGTTTTTCTCAGTCGGAGTAGCTGAACAGGATATGATCGGAACCGCAGCCGGATTTGCCGTTGCAGGAAAAATTCCGTTCGCGTCGACGTACGGCGAATTTGCCGTCGGCCGTCCTTTCGATCAGATCCGCCAGTCGGTCGCGTACAGCAGGTTGCCGGTAAAAATCTGCGCTTCGCACTGCGGCATCACCGTCGGTCCCGATGGTGCGACGCATCAATCGCTCGAAGATCTTGCGATCATGCGCGTTCTTCCGCATATGACCGTAGCGACGCCATGCGATTACAATCAGACCAAGAAAATGATCCATGCTTCCATTCAATGGAATCATCCGATATACATCCGTTTCTTCCGCGATAACACCCCGGTCTTCACCGACGCAAACGCCAAATTCGAATTCGGCAAAGCAGATACTCTCATCGACGGCAAGGACGTTACGATTATTTCTTGCGGACTGCAGGTATGGGAAGCGGTGCTGGCCGAGGAAGTGCTCGCTGCCGAAGGCATCAGCGTTCGCCTCATCAACATGCACACGATCAAGCCTCTCGATAACGACATCGTTATCAAAGCCGCCAGGGAAACTGGCGCAATCGTCACGGCCGAAGATCATCAGAAGCATGCGGGCCTCGCAGGCGCCGTCGCAGAGGTGCTTGCATGGCATTCACCCGCGCCGCTCGAGTCCGTCGCCGTCAACGACACGTACGGGGAATCGGGCAAGGGAGACGAGCTCATGAAGAAATACGGGATCGCCAAAGACGATATCGTCAAAGCAGCGCGCGCGGTATTGAAACGCAAGAAATAGCCTGAGTGTTGAGAAAGGGGAAGGAGCAAAACACTATGCCCAAGAAGCTATTTATACTGCTGGCGATCATCTCGATACCGTTTCTTGCGGGATTTTTATCCGGATATAGGGTAGGCCATCACGCTACGGCCGCCGTACATCGTGTCGACCAATCGAGCGACGATGAATCCACACCCCCCGTATTTCAGACAGCATCCCGCGACAGCGTCAACGAAAAAATTTCAGGCCAGCGCCACAACGCGATAACGCGGGCAGTTGCGGTTGCCAGCCCTGCAGTGGTTGGCATCAACGTTACCGAAGTTCGCGAATATCAATACCAGGATCCATTCTCCCAATTCTTCGGCAACGATCCCTTCTTCCGTCAATACTTCGGCAACAAAACCTATCGCCAGGAGGTCAAAGGGCTCGGATCAGGATTTCTCATTTCCGCGGACGGCTACATTCTCACCAATGATCACGTCGCCGGCAACGCGAAAGAAATTACTGTAACCCTGACGAACAAGGGAAAATATACCGCGAAGCTCGTTGGTACCGATATGGTGTCGGACATTTCATTATTGAAAATCGATGGCAAAGATCTTCCTTTTATCAAGCTCGGTAACTCCGATGACGTGCTCATCGGCGAGTGGGTCATCGCGATGGGAAATCCCTTCGGATTGTTCGAGATCAGCGATAAGCCCACAGTAACCGTGGGCGTCGTGAGCGCGACGGGCATGAACCTCAATGCCGAAGGGGGGCGCTATTACAGAAACATGATACAGACGGACGCCGCGATCAATTCAGGGAACAGCGGCGGGCCTCTGCTGAATTCTCTTGGCGAAGTTATCGGTGTCAATGCCGTTATCTTTACGCCGAACCAGGGAAGCATCGGTCTCGGATTTGCGATACCGATCAACAGAGTTAAAGGCGTCCTTTCCGAGCTTAAGAAAACCGGAAAGATCGAACGCAATCTCTGGACCGGGCTGGAAATTCAGACGGTCGACCGGCGTGTCGCGCGCTACTTCGGTCTCGATCAGGTCGAAGGTGTCATTGTCAGCGACGTGAAACGGGCAAGCCCCGCTCAGAAGGCAGGATTTAAAGTAGGCGATATCATCCTCGAGGTGAATGGTGAAAAGGTCAACGACGATGATACGCTCATCGGTATGGTCGTCGAATCCTCCGAAGGCACCCTCCTGAAAATGAAAATCCTCCGCGAGAAAAAGCCGATGAATCTCGAACTACGACTCGAACGCGGCCCTTCATGATCCCACGGTATACGCGCCCGGCGATGGGCGCAATCTGGACCGAAGAAAACAAATTCCGCACATGGCTCGAAATCGAAATCCTCGCCTGCGAAGCGCAGGCTGAGCTCAAAGCGATCCCCGAGACGGCGGCTCTCACGATCCGGCAGCGGGCGAAGTTCGACGCCGCGCGCATCGAAGAAATCGAGGCTGAAGTAAAGCACGACGTTATTGCGTTCCTCACGAACGTGGGAGAATATGTCGGCCCCGACTCACGGTTCATTCACCTCGGGATGACATCTTCCGATGTTCTGGATACAGGACTTGCAGTCCAGATGAAGCAATCAGGCGAGCTGCTTCTGAAAGATTTGAACAAGTTTTCCGATGTCCTTGCCCGCAGAGCGAAAGAGTTCAAACGCACGATCATGGTCGGCAGGACACACGGCATTCATGCCGAGCCGACAACCTTCGGGCTCAAGCTCGCCCTCTGGTACGACGAAAACAAACGAAATATCGATCGCCTTCAGCACGCCATCGCCACGATCTCGGTCGGGCAGATTTCAGGCGCGGTCGGGACATATGAACATCTTGACCCGTACGTCGAGAAGTATGTCTGTGAAAAACTTGGCTTAAAGGCTGCACCGGTGTCGACGCAGGTTCTCCAGCGCGATATCCATGCTGAATTCATGACGACGCTCGCCGTCATCGCCAGTTCTCTCGAGCAATTTGCCACCGAGATCCGCCATCTTCAAAAAACCGAGGTGCTCGAGGCGGAAGAGTTTTTCTCAAAAGGGCAGAAGGGCTCATCGGCGATGCCGCACAAGCGCAACCCGATTACCTGCGAGCGCGTCGCAGGACTGGCGAGAGTGCTGCGCGGAAACGCCCAGGCGGCTCTCGAGAACGTCGCCCTCTGGCATGAACGGGATATCACGCATTCGTCGGTGGAACGCATCATCATTCCGGACAGCTGCATACTGCTGGACTATATGATCGCGACGTTTACCGATGTTGTCGATAAGCTCCTTGTGTATCCGGAAAACATGAAGAAAAATCTGGAGCTGACGCACGGGCTTGTGTTTTCTCAGTCAGTGCTGCTTGCTCTTACAAAAAAAGGAATGAAACGGGAAGAAGCGTACGCCATCGTCCAGCGCAATGCGATGCAGTCTTGGCAAACGAAACAGGATTTTAAGCAGCTCTTGCAGTGCGACGGGTCGATCGCCGCGTATCTGCCAACCGACGAAATAGATGAGTTGTTCGATCTGGAAAAGAGTATCAAACACGTGGACTATATCTTTGAACAAGCAGGTTTGAATTAACGGAGAATGAAATGAGAAAATATCAGAATTTTATCAATGGCAAATGGGTCGATGCGGCATCGGGACAGGTCTTCGAAGACCGCAACCCCGCGAACTGGGAAGAAGTCGTCGGGACATTCCCGAAGTCGTCGAAAGACGATGTCACTGCGGCGGTAAAAGCCGCGCGGACTGCGTTCGACAAATGGCGGCTCGTGCCCGCGCCGAAGCGGGGCGATATCATGAAGAAGGTCGGTGATCTCATGGTGGCGAAAAAGGAAGAAATCGCCCGAACGATGACGCGGGAAATGGGGAAGGTCCTCGTCGAAACACGGGGCGACGTCCAGGAAGGCATCGATACGGCGTTTTATGCCGCCTCCGAGGGGCGGCGGCTTTTCGGAAAGACCGTTCCGTCGGAACTGCCGAATAAGTTTAACATGGCGCTTCGTGTGCCGATCGGCGTCGCCGGCATCATCACGCCCTGGAATTTTCCCATGGCAATCCCGACATGGAAAATTTTCCCTGCCCTTGTCTCGGGGAATACCGTCGTGTTCAAGCCTGCGCACGATACTCCGGCAACAGCAACCATGCTTGTAGAGATTCTCATGGAAGCGGGGATCCCTGAGGGCGTGGTCAATATCATTCACGGCGGCGGAAGCGACGTCGGTACGGCGATCGTCGAACACCCGGATGTCGATCTCGTGAGCTTTACCGGATCGACCGGAGTCGGGATCAAAATATCCGAAGTTGCCAGCAAAACCCTGAAGCGCGTATCACTCGAGCTTGGGGGAAAGAACGCGCAGATCGTTATGGACGACGCGGACCTCAGTCTCGCGCTCGACGGCGTATTGTGGGGAGCGTTCGGCACGACAGGCCAACGCTGCACTGCGACGAGCCGTCTCCTGCTTCACGAGAAGGCGTTCGATAAGTTCATGTCGATGCTCACCGATCGGACAAAGAAACTCCGCCTTGGCGACGGACTCCTTGCCACAACCGACGTCGGACCGTGCATTCACGAAAACCAGCGGAAGACGGTCGCCAGTTATGTGCAGATCGGGCAGGAAGAGGGAGCGAAGCTCGTAACAGGGGGCAGCGTGGGTTCGGGAGACGGTTTAGGGAAGGGATGGTTCTACCAGCCGACGATCTTCTCGGATGTCACCCCTGAGATGCGGATCGCGAAAGAGGAGATCTTTGGGCCGGTCCTTTCTGTGATCAGGATTAAGTCTCTCGAGGAAGGTATTAACGTGCTGAATAATACCATCTACGGATTATCGTCTTCAATCTACACCACGAACATTAACAGCGCGTTCAAAGCGATCCGCGACGTTAAGGCGGGAATTACCTATATCAACGCGCCGACGATCGGCGCGGAAGCACATATGCCGTTCGGAGGGGTCAAGCAGACCGGCAACGGCCATCGCGAAGGGGGCTGGACGGTCTTCGACTTCTTCACAGAATGGAAGACCGTTTACGTCGATTATAGCGGCGGCCTGCAGCGCGCACAGATCGATAACGAGTAGCATCGCGACAAGTACTGCGTTTCAACATAGGCCGCAGGGCGAAGTCATTCTTCACCCTGCGGCTTTCTAATTTCAACCTCATCAATATTCCTTCCAAAAATTGCCGACCTGACTGTCCAGTTCGCCTGTTCATTTTTTAGGACATTAAGATTAACGCGCTTTAATTCTCCCGTTTTTTCCTTCCAATTCTATTCAGAATAGCAGAAAAGCAACATCGGCACGGCGTTTGTCAAAAGAAGAATTGAACATTTTATAAAAGGAGTACTACTATGAAACGTGCATTGATTGTTCTGACATTTTTATTCACCGCCCTTCTGGGTACCGGCAAAGCTCAGGCTCAGGGAGCAAGTTTCGGCATTACGATTGCGAACGGCCAGGTGCAGGGCTTCCATATGGCGATCGGTGACTACTACCGCGTACCGGCCAATGACATCACCTATATTCAGCGGCAGGGAATCTGCGACGAAGAAATTCCGGTCGTATTGTACATGTCCCAGCGCTCGGGCTATTCACCTGATGACATTATCCAGATGCGAAGACAGGGCGTAAGCTGGGGCGAGATTTCGGATCGTTGTGGAATTGATCAGGCGTACTACAATCAGGATGGCTACACGCAGACCGGTTACTATGAGACCGGCCGGCCTTCCGGCCCTCCCTACGGAAAAGCGTGGGGCTACTGGAAGAAGAGACCCCGCCGGATTATGGTGTCTGACGCGTGTGTCGTCAGCACGATCAATGCGAACTTCCTGGCAAACCGATATCATCGGAACTCTGCCGAGGTGCTTCGCCTGCGATCCTCGGGAAACAGCTTCCCGGTCATTTGCAACCAGTTCTCGCAATCGCGGTATCGCGACAACGACAGAGATTATAAAGGCCATTACGGTTACAACAACCGCTACGGTGATCGCAAGTACAAACGCTACGATCACGACTAACTCGGACGACGCTCAATAAAATATAGTTAGGTAGCGAACCCTCCCGATCCTATAGTCGGGAGGGTTTTTTATTGCCCCTAAAGTTCTGTCCTTCCTTAGCTGCGAAAACCTGTTAAGTTGCGGAAGAGTGAGGTCCTCATTCTAATAAGAATCTTTCATTGACTCTCCCGTCCCTTTTATCTATATTACCTCCCCAATTGGGACGGTATTCCTGAATTTCTTCAACAACTTTGCCGGATTGTGCCATGAATAATTACAAAGCGCTATACATTGCCTTCGCGGGAATCATTCTCATCGTGCTGGCATTCATGCAATGGGATTGCTCAACCGAGCCACCGACTCCCATTGCTCCTTCGACCGGGACAAAAATTGGAACGCAGCCTCCGACAGAGACTCCCGTGACCGTTACTACGGCATATCCCGACATAACCATCGACTCGGCGCGGCTGGCAGGAAGCATAAAGTTTTCCGGGAAAGTATTTAAGCCGACCGACTGCGCGGTTGTCGAAAGCTGCATTGTTTCCGGCAAGCGGAGAATCATGCGATTCGACGTAGCGACGCCGAACCTGGGAACCGCGGATGTCATCTTAGGGGATCCCGCGGCGCATCCCGATTGGTTTGTGTATAGCCCGTGCCACGGACACTACCACCTCAGAGGCTTTTCCGAGTACCGTTTGCGCAATACCACAGGAGTGGTTGTCACCGGCCACAAACAGGCGTTCTGCCTCATGGACGTTGCCCAATACTGGAAAGGGTATCCCTCACAGGGATACACCTGCTCCAATCAGGGAATTTCAGTCGGCTGGGGCGACGTGTATGGAAGTTATCTGGATTGCCAGTGGCTTGATGTCACCGGTGTGCCTCCGGGGAAATACTTCATAGAAGTAGTTATTAACAGATCCGGCTTCATCAATGAAGGCGCGAACGTTTATCCCGACAGCATTGATGTGCCTGTGACAATATCCAAGTAGGCTATCGAAGACACTACTAATGCGGAAGCCTTCGATTTCGGTCGATGGCTTTTGTGTTTTATGGGGTAATCTTTTCCATTGAATCCGAAGCTTTTTTTCCGTATATTACTCCCATGAAGACCGTCCAACATACCGGAATCCGTAAAAAGAACTCCAAACTCCGCATTCTTGGACGCCCCTATATCGTCTCCCTCTTCGAGCACCAGGAATTCTTCTAAGCTTCGCCCTCCCCGATAGCTGCGCGGGGATCTCTCTGTAGCAGCTGCTTAACAAACCCATTATCATTGTACCAGAAGTCCGTTGTCATGTTCAACGGCTCATTCATAAAGGTGCCATATGAAATTCGATTCAGGGCGAATCGCTTCCACTGAAATGGTAGTACAACATAACGTGCGGTCATCCATCCATCCGATGGCTGTCCACGAAACCATCGGCAAGCACATGCTTGTCGACGCGCTTGACTTCGTCGTCGATCTCGAGCGGAGTCAGGGATCCTACATCTACGATTCCAAAACAAACAGGAAGTTCCTGGACTTTTTTACGTTCGTGGCCTCAATGCCGATCGGCATGAACCATCCGAAACTGGCAGACCCGCAGTTCCAGGAAAAACTTCTGGCTGCGGCGTTGAACAAACTGACAAACTCTGACGCTTTGTCTGTCGAATTTGCGGAATTTGTCGACACGTTTGCCCGTATCGCCATGCCGGCGTATCTTCCCCATGTCTTCTTCATCGAAGGAGGCGCGCTTGCGGTCGAGAACGCGCTGAAGACCGCGTTCGACTGGAAGATCCGGAAGAACAGGGCGAAAGGACGAAACGGAGACAAAGGGACGCAGGTCATTCATTTGCAGAAATGCTTCCACGGACGCACGGGGTACACGCTTTCGCTGACAAATACGGATCCGACAAAAACGGATCTGTTCCCGAAATTCCGGTGGCCGAGAGTGCTCAATCCGGCAATTCATTTTCCGCTCAACGAGGAGAATCTCGCTGCGGTAAAGAACGCCGAACAGGCGTCGCTCGACCAGATCATGTCTGCGATCCGGTCAAACGGAGACGACATCGCGGCGATCATTCTCGAACCCATCCAGGGAGAAGGGGGAGACAACCATTTCCGCAAAGAGTTCTTCGTCGAGCTCCGCCGCATCGCGGATGAGCACGACATGATGCTCATCTTCGACGAGGTCCAGACGGGCGTCGGGCTCACGGGAAGAATGTGGGCGCACGAATACTTTGTCAAACCCGACATGATCACCTTCGGAAAGAAGACGCAGGTGTGCGGGTTCATGGCGAGCGACCGTGTGAACGAGGTTGACAATAACGTGTTTAAGCTTGCGAGCAGGCTTAATTCTACGTGGGGCGGAGGGCTTGTCGACATGGTGCGTTCTCAGCGATTCCTGGAGATCATCGAAGAGGAAAACCTTGTCGAGAACGCGCGCGTGGTGGGTGATCATTTGCTGCAGCAGCTTTCCGATCTTGCGCGGGAGTTTCCCGCAATGGTGAGCAACGTGCGGGGCAAAGGATTATTCTGCGCGTTCGATCTTCGAAACGCGGAAGATCGTACAGCCGTCCGGAAAAAAGCCTACGAGAAGGGGCTGGTCATTCTCGGATCCGGCGATCGTTCACTCAGATTCAGGCCGCCGCTGAATATTTCCGAAAAGGAAGTCGACGAAGGCATCACGATCCTCAGGGAATCTCTGCACGGGTTGTAAGGGAAAATTCTATGTTGTTTCGAAGTGAAGGCACGCTGGTGGATTAGTGCCTGAACAGGCCCCGTGACAGTAGGGACGTCCCGGGGCTTTTCATTTTATTCGAGCGGCGTGATGCCTTCCCGTACGGCGTATTTTGTCAGCTCAGACAGCGAGCGTACGTTGACCTTCTCCATGATGCTCTTGCGGTACTTCTCAATCGTTTTTCCGCTGATATTCAGGATCTCCGCCATCTGTTTGGTGGATTTCCCTTCGACGAGCAGCTGGAGCACTTCGTTTTCACGCGAGGTAAGCCGGACCGAGTCCGATTCTTCTGCCCCTTCGCTGTTAACTTTGGCAAGGTCCTTCGCCACCACCCCGATGATTTTTGGGCTGAGGTGGATTTCTCCCCTCATGACAGTGCCGATCGCGACAATGAGCTCATCCGCGGCACAGTCTTTCCGGAGATAGCCCGATGCCCCCGCGTTGAGCATGCTCGCGACGAACCGTTTGTCGGAGTGCATCGACAACGCGATTATCTTTATCTCCGGCTGTTCTGCCAGGATCTGCCGTGTGGCTTCCATGCCGTTCATCCCCGGCATCGTGATATCCATAATCACGACATGGGGTGAAAGCTCCCTTGCCAGCCGGACCGTTTCACGCCCGTTGTCTGCTTCGGCGACGACCGCCATATCTTTATGCTTGAGAAGCAGCGTGCGGATTCCTTCCCGCAAGATCCGGTGATCGTCGGCAACGATAACTCTTGTCTGGGTCATATTCTGATTCCCTGACCGGAGGATTGAGTACTCAACGGAGTTGTAAGGCTGACCGTCGTGCCGAGTCCCGGCTTCGAATCGATGATGACGCTCCCGCCAAGGCTGGAGATCCTTTCCCGGATATTGAACAAGCCGAATGTTGTTGTCCGTGTTTGAAGCTGCTCTCTCGCCATGCCGACCCCCTCATCCTTGACGGTAATCCTGATAGTATCACCCAATCTCATCACGGAGATCTGAGCGTGACGCGACTTCGAATGTTTGACGACGTTCACGAGGCATTCCTTGACAGCGTGAAAGAGGATCCCGCGGACGTCCTCACCGAGAGGTTTCGGCGCGCCGTCGTCGGAGAAGTCGATCCTGAGGCCGTGCTTCCCCTCCATAACGTCGGCAAGCCATTCGAGGGCTTCAACAAACGTGAGCTCGTACAACACCGGCGGGCTCAGCTCGAAGGTGAGCGTTTGAGCGCTTTCTATCGACTGGCTCATGAGTTCGCTCACCTCGTCGACAGCCCTTGTAACGTCGGTCGGGGATTGTGCATCTCTCAGCGCGGCAAGCTTGATCTTGCAGAATGCGAGCGCCTGGCTTATCGAATCGTGTACGTACGTGGCCATGCGGCGCCGTTCCCGGTCTTCGGTAATCGAGAGCTGCGATGCGAGAGAGCGCAGCTGATCGCGGTAGACGATAAGGGAGCTCGTGTGCTGGCGCTTTCGAATGACCAGCGCGGCGGCAAGATAAATCACCGCGAACACGAGAATCCCCGCGGGGACCATCACGCTTGCCCTGCGATAGAGCGGCGGGGCGATGGTAAATGCTTTGATGTACGGGGTGTCCCGGAATTTTCCGAAGAGCCCTTTCGCCTGCACGAGAAAACGGTGCTTTCCCTCAGGAACCGAGTTCAGCGTGAGCTCCCGCTCCGGCGACCACTTCGACCAGGTTTTGCCGTCGAGGCTGTATCTGGTCAGGATATTATCTTCGCGCACTTCACCCCAGTAAGAAAAGGCGTGCCAGCGAAGAAGGACGTCGCTGACATCGACGGACGGAGGTTCAATTTCCACCTGTGGCGGCGGGTTCTCCCGTTCTTCGAAATTCAGGACGCAGACACTGCCCCCGTCCGTCCCGATGTACAAGCGGTCGTTTGCCGGGAGGATAGGCCAGATTTCCGTGTTCGTGAGGCCTGCCGACGTGGTGATCATAAAATCCGTCGAGTCTCTACAGCCGACGATGCCGTTCCGGGTGGCGATCCACATCGTGCCGTAGTTGTCGAGACCGAGATCCCAAACGGCGGGGCTGGGCATGCTCAGGTTCGTATCGGCATGGACTTTGTCGGCCGGATCAATCGTCGTCACGCCGGTATTTCGATCTCCGAGCCACATGGTATTGTTCAGGCCCGCTGCGAGCACGAACGGATTGGCATTGATGTTAACGCCGAACCGCCAGTACTGCCATTGGCCTTCCTTCCACCGGCTCACTCCGCCACTGCCTCCGAACCATAACGCGCTATCCGCAGTTTGAACGAACGAATACAAACGCCCGGTCATAATTTCAGGGCCCGACTTCCACCGGCTGATAACACCATGATCGTAAAGAAAGGCACCCGGGGTTCTGTCGCCATCGCGTGCCTGAAGCCCGATGAACCACACTCTTCCGTTAAGATCGTTCCGGATCTTATGGATCCTCGGCGAGGCAAGGCCTTCTGCTTCGCCAAAATGTTTCCATCGCTGTCCGTTCCATTGATAGGCGCCGTCGAAGGTCAGGCCGCTGGATGTCCAGATATTCCCTTCGTTGTCCTCGGCAAGGCCCGTGATGACGGGTATCTTATTTCCGTTGATCTCGGTGATCTGGCGGACCATCGTCCCGTTCGAGTCCCGGATTTCGATTCCTCCCATTGTCCCCAGCCATATCAAGCCGTCCCGTGAACGGACAATTTCATGTATGGAGCACATCGTGCTCGGGAATGGATGGCTCCAATATGACCAACGTCGAGAAAAAATCTTTGCGAGATAGAGCCCGGATTCGGTGCCGATCCACAATCCTTTCGTACTGAACCGCACCATAAGAGCGCTGCGAAGCTGCTGCGGCGGATGTTCGAGCGAACTCCAGGTCTTGTTTTGATAGAAGCGGACCTCTCCGGACTTGTAGACGACGATCATCGTGTCCGAGAGAGGCGAAATATCCATCGCGCGAATAAGCTCCGCGCCTTCCTCAGCCACATATCTGCCCTTTTCCTCGCCTTTAAAAATCCAGAGTCCCCGGGCGCTCGGCGGCTGAACGAGGGAGACAAGCGTTACGTCCTGCACATTGTGTGAAATAGTCTGCATCTCGTAGCGGCCGTCCCTGACAGGGAT
>Ga0310810_10001207_pt1 | contig 26815 bp, 25 predicted proteins | sample NCmetagenome_FD_207641 | JGI IMG/M metagenome (GOLD analysis project Ga0310810, IMG submission 207641) | Soil microbial communities from experimental microcosm in Duke University, North Carolina, United States - NC | ecosystem: Engineered > Artificial ecosystem > Soil microcosm > Unclassified ...
ACCTCGGCATCGGCACAACATCTCCATTTACTGCTCTTGCGGTCATGGGCAACGGTTACTTCGCAAACAACGTCACCGCATCATATTTCACTGCAACATCAACCACTGCAACTTCGACATTCGCAGGCAGTTTCTCAGCTGGCAACGGCGCCTTCACCACGAACTACGATTCAGGTGTCACGAATATCGCTTCGCTTCAGACAGGCGCAATGAGCTTCGATACAGACGCTGGCGTCATCTCATGGGTTAATCTTCCAATCAGCGGCACGCCATCAGCAGGAACAGTCGAGAGTTACAGCGCGCAGATCGGTACTTCACCAATCCTCACGGTATATGGTGAAGCAAATGGTTCGGGTGGATCACAAAATCTCCGTCTCGGCATCGGCACCACTTCACCATTCGCAACGCTCTCAGTTGCGGGAGACATAGCTCTTACTGGCGGACTGTACGACAACACTACAAGTCGCGGCACCAATGGTATGGTCTTGCAGACGACTGGTACAGGTGTTCAGTGGGTAGCAACCTCATCGCTCGGCATTGTCGCTGGAGCATCTGGCGCAGCATATCCATTCACACCAGCAACAAACTTTGGTTCAACAAATCAAGCAACGACAGGCATTGCATGGTTCCAGAATGGTATCAATGCGAGTTCGACGTCAAATTTTGCAAGTGCGAATTTCTATGGAGGCGTCAGTATAAATGCAGCGGGTGTAGATACAGGCCTCAATCTTATCGGTAATGTAAATAGCTTCTATCAGGGCAATATCCAAAATACAAATACAGGCTCATCAGTATCATCAGACTGGGTCGCTACCGCAAATAACGGAACAGCTTCTACTCACTATATCGATATGGGTATCAATGGTAACAATGGAGGTGCGACACCGTTCACTACAGCAAACCATGCATATCTCTATTCGATCGACGATACACTCAATATCGGTGCACTTGGTTCAGCTGCCAATATCCAGTTCTACACTACTGGCGGTCTTACACCGATCGAGCGTATGAGAATCACAAATACAGGCAATGTCGGCATCGGCACCACCTCTCCGTTTACAACGCTTTCTGTTGCTGGTAACGGTTACTACAGTGGTACGGTTACAGCATCAGCATTTATCTCGACATCGACAACAGCGACTTCGACCATCAGCGGTTCGCTCCAAGTCGGTACTGGATCAGGATCTGATGCGGCGATGCAGTTTGGACCAGATACGAATGCATGGACAGTTGGATACAAGTCGAGCGATAAATCATATCGTATTAGTTCATCAACCGCGCTCGGTACGAACGATATCTTTACATTGAATAAGACAGGCAACTTCACCCTCAACTCAACAGGTGCTACATCAACTATCAATGGTAACTTGTACGTAAACGGCACAATGAGAGCGACAAACTCATACGCAGGTGACCTTATCTTCGCAAACGGATTCAGATTCACCGAAGCATCGACAACAGCCACTACGACTCCAAATGGCGCAGAGGGCTTGTATCTTCAGAATCATAAAGGCCAGTCAATCATGTCAGTCGATGAAAACGGCAACTTGACTGTTCCTGGGGACGTATGTGCAAACGGTGCTCAGTGTTACGGACAATCTCTCTCATCGCTCAGTACACAAATAGCTACATTGCAATCAAGTCTCGCGCTCGCAACGTCAACGAACACGTCGCTCGTCTCTGGTCAAAATTCAACACAGCTCTCGCTCGCTGAGATTAATGGTGTTCTTGTAACCACAAATAACAACATATCAATACTCAGTGGCAGTATCGCTGCGCTCAGTGCAAGTACGACGAATATGTCTGTTTCTATCACAAATCTCGAAGCACAGGTCGCATCAACGACATTCGCATTCTCATCGATCGCTTCAACGACTGGTGCTGAGTTGGCAACATCGACATCATTCATCCAGTCAGTAGCGCTTGCGGTCTATGATCTCATGCAGTCGAGCGGTCAAGTCATCAACTCAGCAGGAGATTGGACGGTACACCAGATCACTGCAACTCTCGGTATCTTTGAAAAGGTCACTGCTGGCCGCGTCGAAACACAGACAGCCGCAGTATCGAATGGCCTTGAGATGAAGTCTCCAAACGGCAGCGTATGGTGCGTACGTATTGATGATTACGGTACATTCCAGAGAACACAGGGAACATGTGACACCGCTACAACAACTACTGCAACAACTATCGCTCAGCCTACGACATACACGGCGCCAGTCACTACGACATCGACGGCAACAGCTCCTACAACAAGCAGCACAACTACGTCTGCCACAACTACAAGTACAGTTACAAATACTACTACGACAGCAACATCAACATCAGCTGGCGCAGTTAGTACTACTGATACGACCGTGGCAAGCAGCAGTCCTGTAGTAACTTCGACAAATACAACCTCACCAACGACAACAACTACAAGTCCAGCAACTACGAGTGGTACGACCGATACTACAACCACATCAACGACACCAACAACAAGTACGACAACGACAAGTCCAAGCACGACTGATACTACTACCACTACAACAGCACCTGCACCAACAGACACAACGACTGCTCCTGCACCAGCAGACACTACAACATCGGCTGCGCCAGTAAGTTCAACTGATACGACGCCAGGGGCAACTACAATATAAAATCACATGACTACACTATTTAAAAAAAACCTCAGCATGTTGATTTGTGGAATCGTTTTAATTTTTGTGTTACATGATGCACCACAAGTTTACGCAGTCAGCTGTGGTTTTGGAGTTGATAATGGATTCGGTACCTGCGTCGGTGCGCTCACATCTGGCACGAGTTTTTCTAAGCCAGCTGATTGGAATAATGCAAGTAACACTATTGAGGTCATAGGCGCCGGTGGCAATGGGGCGAATGGCGGATCAAATGCTGCGCCTGGCGGCGGCGGTGGCGGTGGCGGTGCATATGCAAAGATTTCAAATTTTACGATTTCAGGTAGCAGTGTGACGTATCAGATCGGCGCAGGTGGATCTGGTGCAGCTACGTGGTTTTCGTCTACTGGTACCGTCAATGCTGGTGCGGGCGGTAATGCAAGTGGTGCGACAGGAGGAACAGCGGGTACGGTTGTTGCGGGCACAGGCTTTTCAGGTGGTATAGGCGGTGGTGGTGCACCAACAACTTCTGGTCGCGGAGGAGGTGGTGGCGCTGGATCAGCTGGTCCGCGCGGTGCAGGTAAAAACGGAGGAACAGCCGGATCTGTGTCAGCATCTGGTGGTGGTGGCGGCGGCGGAAACGGCGGTGGTAGCGTCGGATCACCATCAACTTCAACAACTGGTGGCGTTGGAGGTAATAATATTTCCGGCACAGGAGGTGGATCTGCGGCTGGAGGTTCAGGCAGTTCTGGTGGTGGCGGAGGCGGCGGAAACGGTACAACTGCTGCTGGCGGCGGCGGAACAGGCGGTACTGGTTCTCAAGGAACTGAATGGGCAGTTGCGAGTGCCGGCTCTGGCGGTGGTGGTGGTGGCGGTGGCGGTGATACGAGAACCACCTCCACGGGTAATAATGGCGGCGCTGGTGGTACAGTGATTGCAAATACAGGTGCTGGAGGAGGGGGAGGAGGCAGTTGTGGAGATACGGGTTGTGCTGGTGGTGCAGGACAAACTGGTTCAGCTGGTCTTATTGTTATTTCCTATGACCCTGTTGCAGTAAATCCAACAGTCACCACGCAATCTGCCTCGGCGGTAGGGGACGCTTCGGCTACATTGAACGGTACTATTTCTTCTACGGGAGGCACGAACCCGACTGTTCGCGGTTTCGCTTACGGTACAAGCTCAACATTGGCGACGACTATTGCGACGACTACCGAGTCTGGCTCATTTGGTACTGGGACATATACCAATTTTATTTTCGGTCTTAGTTGTGGTACGACGTATTATGCTCGCGCATATGCTACAAATACGAGCGGAACAGGATTTGGATCGATCCAGTCATTCAATACGGGCTCGTGCTCTCTCTCTGTCCCAGAGATCAAGTTCGTGAGTGGCAGTATAAAGTTCGTGAGCGGTACAATAAAAATATTTTAGTATTTAATTTATGTCAAAGCGCAGTATTATATCAATTTTGATTAGTATAGGCATCATTGCACTTATAGTTGGTATATATGCATATCAAAAGATGAGCGGCACTACCGAAAATATAGCGTCCGTCGTAGACACATCGACCAGTCCTCCAGTTCAAAGTCAGTTGCCTGCAGCGCCATCAGGCATGACATACTATACAGACACAGATCTCGGTTTTTCGTTCTTGTATCCAGAGCATTTTGATGCGCAGCGCCAAGATACTGCTTCTGGCAGACTAGTGATCATTTCTTCATCGACGCAAGGACTCAGTGTTCAATTGCAAACGCGTGGATGGAATGATGTCGAACAGGCTGTCACGCTGGAGCGTATACGCCATGATGCGCCTTTGACAGACATACGAGATGCGCAGCAACTCAATATAGACGGACATGCGGCCGGTGTTATGTTCACGAGCACTGCACCTGGCGTGCAAGGCGACATCATTCAAGCATGGTTCATTCTCAACAAACATCTCTATCAGTTCACTGCACCGCATGGTTCAGTATCGTTACTCAATACTATTTTGGCTAGTTTCAAGATATAATATTCATATGAAAAAAATATTCTTCACGCTGTCACTCATATTGATCCTTTCGGCAGGAGGTCATTATGCCTATGCGCTCGAAGATATAACGACTGGTCTCGTCGCGCACTATACGTTCGATGAGGGTCCAGTCAAAAATGTCACTGTCATTGATTCATCCGGCAATGGACATGATGGAACTCCAGTCGGTAATGGATCTTTCAAGCCACAATATTCGACTGATACGCCGATCAATACTTATTCAATGTCATTTAACTTAGATGCTCAACAAGGCTCTGCAGTGAATATTGGAAACTTTCTCGACAATGACCCTACGATGTCAGTGTGTACATGGTATAAGGGTCACGCCATGGGACAAGATGAAATGATCTTGGGTAAGTGGGGCGCTGGCGGACAGCCTTCAGGTTCCGGCTGGGGCATGATGCAGTACATTACGGGAGAAAACAAGATTGATGGTCAAGTGCAAGATCCTGGTGGATCTAACTGGATCGAGCAGAACTTCGGCGCAACGCAAGACAATCTCTGGCACCATATCTGCATGGTATTGAACGGCGATCTCACTACCGGTCTCACTGATTCAAGCATGAGATTTTATATCGACGGAGTACATTACAACAGTGATCCAGATGTGCCGGGCGGTCTCGTTCAGAGTTCTGGTACCGTACATTCATTCACCAATACAAGTGACATTATTCTTGGCGGATCACAAGGCGGTCAAAATACTCTCGAAGGTATGCTCGCTGATGTTCGTCTCTATGACAGGCCTCTTACCGATGCTCAGGTTTTGGCGCTTTATAATAAACAGGGTAGCACGGCTCCCCAGTACAAGACCAAAATCACTACCTTACGACGTTTTGCCGTCAAAGTGGGCAGGTACTTCCATTTCTGATCAGACAGTGTATATCAAAATAATGGCTCAATATAGCGCTTATACTTCGATTAAGCCACTTGCTTTTTGTGTATAGATATGCTATACTTCTGGTGCTGTACGTTTCTCGTCACGTACGCGTTAGCAATTAATGACTGAGAGATTCCGCTAGCGCGTTACTGTATAAGTGATCCGTTGCGGGTAATAAAAGAAATGTCAAAGAGACTTTTCGTAGGCAGTATTGCCTGGGGTACAACTGATGCCACCCTGAAGAAGCACTTCGAACAGGCTGGTGAAGTTGAGTCAGCAGCAGTTATCATCGACAAGATGTCAGGCCGTTCAAAAGGCTTCGGCTTCGTAGAGATGGCAAATGATGCAGATGCTCAGACTGCTATCGATAAGCTTAACGGTTCAGAGCTCGACGGTCGCAAGATCGTAGTTTCTGAGGCCCGCCCAAAGCAGTAATTTATTACTCTTCTGGTACGCTTAACAAAAAATCCGCTTTTGCGGATTTTTTGTTTGTCTACTTTTGATCTTTGCCTTTTTATTTTTAACTTTAGTTGATATTTCTCCACCATTCTGACACCGGTGCTTTTTGGATGAGGCTGATCGCTTCTTCGACTGAGTCAGTGATATGAAAAAGCTTGAGGTCGCGTTCTTCGATAGTCTGGTATCCATCGAGCATAGCCTTTTCGATCATAGCTTTGACGGGATTCCAGAAACCAGAATCAAACAGAATGACGGGCACATGAGGGATCTTGCCGGTCTGGATGAGGGTGAGCACGCTAAAAAGTTCATCGAACGTGCCGAATCCACCCGGAAAATATACGTATGTCTCAGCCGCGAATGACAGCATGGTCTTGCGAGAAAAGAAATAAGCGAACTTCATCGAATGAGTGACGTATGGGTTGACCGCATGTTCGTGTGGGAGTGTCACGTTGAGTCCGAGCGATATGCCGCCATTATCATATGCGCCTTTGTTCGCTGCTTCCATGATGCCGGGTCCACCACCAGTGATGACCGCGTATTTGAGATCGCGCGCGACGCATGCAGCGAGCTCGTAAGCTTTTTTGTAATGTTCGCTATCCTGCTTGGCGAGCGATGAGCCAAAGACGGTGATTGACTTGGGATATTTTGAGAGAAAATCAAAACCATCATAGAACTCGCGATTGATACGTTCGAGGTGTGTCAGGATCTCTTTTGCATGGATATCTTCGCGGACGAACGGATTACTGTTTTTATTTTTAGAATTCATAGAAGTAGTGTAACATACGGAATATGAAATTCACCATTCAAGCCAAGGCGCCAAACTCGCTTGCACGCGCGGGAAGCATCGAAACGCCGCACGGCATCATCGAGACACCGGCTTTTATACCTGTTGGCACAAAGGCGACCGTAAAATCAGTGGCAACCGACGTCGTTCGCGATAAAGTGGGCGCCGATGCGGTGTTGGCGAATACCTATCATTTGTATCTTCAGCCAGGAGATGAAATCATCGAGAAAGCTGGTGGTCTCGGGAAGTTCATGAATTGGTCAGGTCCGACATTTACCGACTCAGGAGGCTTTCAGGCTTTTTCGTTGAGAAGTGTAAAGAGTCGTAAGTCGAAATTTACTGAAGCCAATGCGAAAGAGGGGTTTGAGGGACATTTCGGAGGACGTGAAGACGTCCGAGAACTAGCCGCAGAGCCAGCAGGCTCTGACAGCGTGTCCCGAGAATCCTCTTTTGCAATGGCAGTAGTCGACGACGACGGCGTCACCTTCAAATCGATCATCGATGGCTCAGAACACCGCTTCACGCCTGAACGTTCAATTCAAATCCAACATAACATCGGCGCAGACATTATCTTTGCTTTCGATGAATGCGCGACGCCGGGCGCTGATTATGACTATCAAAAGAAAGCTGTAGAAAGGACGCGTCTGTGGGCGGAGAGATGTCTGGAAGAAAGTCGGAAGTTAAAAGGCGAAAGTCAAAAGTCGGCGCCGGCTCTTTTCGGCATCGTCCAAGGTGGGCGTCACGAAGATTTACGAAAACTCAGTGCACGCGATATCGGTGCTATGAAGCTGTCAGATGGTACGTCGTTCGATGGTTTCGGTATCGGCGGATCATTTGATAAAGATGATATCGGCACAGCCGTGAAATGGGTCAATGAAGTATTACCTGAAGATAAGCCTCGTCACCTTCTTGGTATTGGCGAACCGATTGATCTTATTCTTGGTGTAGCCAATGGTGTGGATACGTTCGATTGTGTCGCACCGACACGGCTCGCGCGCACGGGCGCAGCATACGTCTATCCGAGTTCAAAGGTAGACCTTGAGAAAAAATCGAGAATCAATCTGCTGAACGCTGAGTTCAAAGACGATTTTGGTCCGCTCGATCCGTCATGCGATTGCGATACCTGTAAGAACTATTCACGCGCATATCTCGCGCATCTCTTCAGGGCAAAAGAGATGTTGGGTGCCACGCTGCTCTCAGTGCATAATCTGCATTTCTTGGTACATATAGTGAAGCGTCTCCGCACTGCGATAGTCGAAGGAACGTTTGAGGAGGTAAAAGAAAAGATGCTAAAAGACTTTAGCTAATATCACTAAATCTCTTTTACTCTGTACTCCTCTGGAGCACGATTGAGCCACCACTCGAGCTGATCACGGCTAAGCAAGCCTTCTTGTGCGCCGATGAACTGCGCGACTGACATCGGATTGACTGGTGCCCAGATGAGAGCTTCGAGCGGATCTTTGCCGAGAGCGAGCGCAGAGATGAAGGTGGATGCCCAAGCATCTCCACAACCGGTGCGTTCAAAAGCGGGTCGTGGGTCAGGGTACATCGGCACATGATAGTAGTGTTCGCCAGTATAAAGATAAGCACCGTTGGTATTGTCGGTGATGGCCACCATCTTTGGTCCATAGTCAGCAATATTTTTTATGAGCGCTTTGATATCGCGCGTCTTGGTCTTGAGCATGCGCTGAGCTTCTTCGACATTGACGACGAGAAGATCAGTCTTCTTGTATATGCGCGCAAGCTTATCAAAGCCGAGTTCCATCTGGAATGTGCCGGGCTGGAAGGCTAGCTTGACCGTAGGATTTTTTTCGAGATAATCCGCGATCATCATATGATAGTCGTATGTCGTAGAAGCGAGTGAAGTGAGGTAGATCCATTTTGGCGCTGGGAATGCAGGAAGCTTGTAGTCGTAATCAGTATGTTTGACGAGAATGGTGCGGTCGACGTCATACCAGAGGACGAAATGATAGTTGCTCGGCTTGTTCGGGTGTACTTTTATGTATGAGGTTATAACATTATTTTTTTGCAGTTCAACCATATCATCCTTGCCGCCTTGATCTCCACCGAGATTGCTGATGAGTGCGGAGCGAAGCCCGAGTCGCGCTGCGCTGACCGCTGCATTGGCAGCATTACCAACCGCTTTGACTACTTTTACATATTCAAAAGGGATTTTGTCGCCAAAGGGCATGCAGATCTCGCAGTCGTTAGTATTTATCTTGCAATTTACATGTGCGTCTTTGAGGCGGATAAAAGCGTCAGTAGTAGTGTCGCCAATGGCAACGATATCAAGTGGTTTTTTAAACATGGGCAAATTATATCACATCATATTGGAGTAGTATCAAAACGCACATGTTATACACATGTATTATTGAAAGGACGTGAGCTTACATGTTAATATATGTGTATTCGAACTTATTTTTACCTGGGTTTTATCAGATTACCAATCAAATCATCTATGAAGAAAAAAATAACACGTACGCTTGGCCAAGCAGGTATATCCCTCCTTGTTCTTGCTTTTATTTTTACGGCTATTGAGCCAGCGATCAGTTTTGGTGCAGTAACTACGAGCCAGTTCACCATTTCTCAGACAATAACGAGTGAGATTGCATTTGCAACGCCGGCAGCAAATGTCACGATGTCTCCATCACTCGGAGGTATCACTGGAGGTACATCAAATGGTCAAACTCAAGTCGTTGTCACCACCAACAACTCAACCGGGTATAATATGACTCTTACTGCAAGCTCATCTCTCGGTATGATCGGCAATGCAAGTTCATCGAACTATATTCCTGCATATGTTCCTGCGGCAGGACTCACACCTGATTACTCATTTACAACACCTGCGAACGCGGCTCGTTTCGGGTATAGTGTCGCAGCGTCATCGACAGGAGATAACGTAACATTGTTCAAGAACAGTGGTGCAGCATGTAACACAGGTTCAAACACAAACTCACCAACAAGCAATACAACCATCAACTGCTGGCTCAATGCTTCGACAACTGCTATAACTATCATAAATCGCTCTCTCCAGACACCAGCATCGGGCGCAACATCAACTGTCTACTTTAGAGTTAATATCACTTCAAACCCAAGTCCTGTTATTCCAAACGACACATACGTAGCTACATCAACTCTCACAGCGACTACTAACCCATAAACATGAATCAGATTTCCCAGACGATCAATTATCGAAAAATCAGCGTTCTTTCGATAGGAACCTGCGCGGCTATACTCGGATTGCTTTTTTATCCTACAGTATCACCAGCATATGCGGTCACATCGTCTGCAACGAAAGCTGCATCTGCGCCCGCTCAACCAGTCTATGCACTTGAACCATTGCCTGATCTAGTCAATTATCACGATTTCGTCGTTGGTCCAGGCAAGATAGAGTTGCAGATTGCGCCAGGTCAGTCACAGACAGTCGATCTCACGATTGCAAATCGTCTCGGTTCAGATAAAGTTTTCCAGATCGGCGAAGAAGACTTCACTGGTTCAAATGACCCAAGCCGTTCAGTTGTGCTTTTGGGTAGCGATCGTGGCCCATACTCGCTCAAAGACAGTATCCACATTCCTTCTACAAAGATTTTGATCCCATTCGGTCAACGCGCACGCGTTCCAATCACGGTTTCTCTTCCTGCTGACGCTCAACCAGGTGGTCTTTACGGTAGTGTTGTTGTCAGTGTTGTCAGTGTTGAAGGATCGACTACATCTTCAGGTGTAGGGGGCACCAATCCGATCATTACGCGTATAGGCACTCTTTTCTTTGTCCGTGTTCCTGGTCCGACAGAGGCAAGTGGCTCAATGCAGAGCTTCACTCTACCAGGAGGATCGTTCGTATGGTCAAGTTCTATCAGTCAGACAGATCCGATACTGTTTAATGTTTTATTCAAAAATGACGGTAACGTCTATCTCGATCCAAATGGAACAATTTCGGTGACCAATATGTTCGGTGCAACTGTCGGCAATATCATCGTTGATCCATGGTTTGCAATGCCTGATTCTCTCCGCTTCCGTGAGATCAAGTGGCAGCCAACATTTCTTTTTGGTCGCTATGTTGCCCATGCAGCTATCAACCCAGGCTACGGTAGTACCACTGAGACCGCAGATCTCGTCTTCTGGGTCATCCCATGGAAGATCCTCCTTGTTATATTTATTGGTCTTGTCATAGTTATCGGTGGTATTCGATGGATCGCAAGCCGTATTAGTTTTGTTCCAAAAAAATCAAAATAATGCGCATATTATCTCAAACAGTCCTTAGTTTCTTTGTTCTCACGTTCATTTTCACCGCTTTTGAGCCGACGATAACGCGTGGCGCGGTAACGACGAGTCAATTCACGATTTCTCAGATTATCACAACCGAGATTTCATTTGCTACGCCCGCAACAAATGTCGTGTTGTCGCCAACACTCGGTGGATTGACTGGAGGTACTTCAAATGGCCAAACACAAGTAGTTGTGACAACGGGCAATAGTACCGGTTACAGCATGACGCTTACCGCGAGTTCGTCTCTCGGCATGATAGGCAACGCTAGTTCATCTAACTATATTCCAGCATACGTTCCTACGGGCACAACCTCGCCAAACTATAATTTCACCGTACCTTCCAATAGAGCTTATTTTGGTTACACTGTTGCCGCTTCATCCACAAGTGATGCTGCTCCATTCTTCAAGAACAACACTTCGATCTGCAATGTACCTACTGGCACGAGCAATCCGTCAAACACAGCCGTATCATCTCTTAACTGTTGGATAAACGCTTCGACGAGTCCAGTCACGATCGTTAACCGCACATTACAGACGGCTGCGTCAGGGGCAACCACAACCCTTTTCTTTCAAGTGAAGATAAACTCAAATCCTAGTCCAGTTATTCCAAACGATACCTATGTAGCTACATCGACGCTCACCGCTACGACAAATCCATAAGCTGTCGTGCAGCGTAGGGAAGTGATACAATGTGACCATGAAAACATTACGTGAATATATAACTAAAGCTCGAAAAAATAATATCGCCATAGGACATTTCAATATCAGTACTCTTGATGGAGTGTGGGCAGTCGTTGATGCGGCAAAAAGCCTTGATGTACCAGTGATCATCGGTGTATCAGAAGGCGAGCGCGATTATGTGGGCGTCAAAGCTATCGCTGCAGTCGTCAAAACCATCCGTGAGGATACGGGTCAGCCAGTATTTCTCAATGCGGATCATACATATTCATTTGATCGAGTTAAAGAGGCTGTTGATGCTGGCTTCGATGCTGTTATCTTTGATGGGGCACAGCTTTCTTTTGAAGAAAATGTAAAAATCGCAAAACAATGTGTTGAGTATGCTCGTGCAAGCGGTAGAGATGTGCTTGTAGAAGGTGAGCTTGGCTTCATCGGTACCTCCTCAAAGGTTCTCAATGAAATCCCTGCAGGTGCTGTCGTCGGCGATGCGGCTATGACCAAGCCTGAAGACGCACTCAAGTTCGTCACTGAGACGGGTGTCGATATGCTTGCGCCAGCAGTAGGTAATATCCACGGCGTCGTCCGCGGAGGTGACCCGGCGCTCAACACCAAGCGAGTCAAAGAGATCAGTGAAATGATCAAGATTCCCCTCGTTCTCCACGGTGCATCCGGCAATTCTGCTGCTGACATTGCTCAGTCAGTCAAAAATGGTGTCGGTATTGTCCATGTGAATACAGAACTTCGTTTGGCATACCGTTCAGGTTTGGTTAAAGCTCTCTCAGAGAATCCTGATGAAGTTGCGCCATATAAGTTTCTCAAACCAGCAAAACAGGCTATGCAAAAGGTCGTAGAGGAGAAGCTTCGTATTGTGAATAACCTCAAATAAATCAAATAGTGTAGTGCTATAATACAAGCAATATGTCAGATATAGAATTTGAAGCAGATTTTGATAATAATCCTCATCGCAGAGCTCAGGCTGCATATACGTCGATGGGTGGAGGTGCGTCTCAAATGGGACAGGTTCAAGGCGGATCTCATATCGGTATGGTCAATTGGCTGATCAGACACGGCATCATCACCGGTGAATCGAGCGCAAAGGCTTTTTTGATAGGGCTCATTTCGATCAATTTTATCGCTACCGGATTGATACTGTATTTCTTTGTGCTTCGTTAATTATTTTATATATGAAAAAAAATCATTTCAAACTCAAGTTCCGTCGCGCACAGCCATTGCCTATGTCAGTCAACATCATCTTTGCTCTCTCGATCGTCACCAACTTTTCGGTCGCGGTATATATCATCAAGAATTTTCTCTAATCAAGAGTTATAAATCAATCACCCATGAAAAAAATCACAGGAGTCAATAAAGGTTTTACTTTGATTGAGTTGCTTGTGGTCATTTCTATTATCGGACTTTTGTCGAGTGTTGTCTTGGCGAGTCTACAGAGTGCGAGAGAGAAGGGGCGAGTTTCTAGTATCCTTACGTTTGATACCTTTAACTACCATAAGTTGGGTGCAAGTGTAATCGCGAGTTATAATTTTGACGATTCTTCAAATTATGGAAAAGATGATTCAGGAAATGGTTACAACCTCACACTTATGAACGGGGCAACGGGTGACACTGTCTCACCATACAATGGTACAGGCGGAGCATTAAATTTATCTTCAATATCACAATATGCCACAGTCTTAGTGTCACCAAGCCAGTCAATCATGGGTCAGGGATCAAAAGGTTTTACTATTAGTGCGTGGACTAAGGCGGCTTTGAATAGCGGATCAAGATTTATATTAAGACTTAATAATACTAATAGCTATAGCATATTTTGTGATAATAATAGTCCATCAAAACTAAATTTTATTTTCTCATCAACTTTTCTGCAAACTACAACGGGATCAGTTTGTTCCGATGTTAGTAGTTATCATAATTTTACTTTTACATATGACACATCTATTGGCACAACTATTTTTATAGATGGTAAATCAGTCATCACGGACACTACAGTTATCCCGGCATTTAGTTTGACGCAAATTGATTTGGGTAGAAGCGGCGCTAGTTTTACTGGAGATATTGATGCTGTTAGAATATATAATGAATCCCTTCTCGCTTCAGATGTTCAGCGGATTTACGCCGATGGCCTCCTGACTCATAGTCTCGCTGATAGCAATTAAGTTTATATGAACTCTAAAATAATCAAATACAAATTTCGTAAAGGTTTTACTTTGATTGAGTTGCTTGTGGTTATTTCTATTATTGGACTTTTGTCGAGCGTGGTGCTGGCGAGTTTGCAGAATGCGCGACAAAAGGGAATCGTAGGAGCGGCTATTCAGTTTGCTGACCATAATTACCATAAATTAGGGGCGAATACTATTTTCAGTGCAAATTTTAACGAATGTAATACGTCTGGATGTTTAATGGTGCCGATCGATTCAAGTGGTAATTACTCTGTAACACCTTCAAATACAACGATTTCGCACTCATTAGTTACACCTTTTAGTGACAATGGTTCTTCTTTTGATAATTCTTCGAGTGGGGGTAATGGTGCAGTTAGAAATTTTAATACCACATCAGCAATTTCATTCTCTGATACTTCAGGTATGACGCTATCACTTTGGTATAATTCTTCAACTGCACTTGGTCCGAATGCATATATGTTAAGTGCGGGGGTTAAATATGGTAGCAGTAATACAAGTGATACATACCAAATTATCGGTATCTCTTCTGGTAATACGGTGAGCTGTAATTTTTCTGGAGTCACTTTTGTTGATCCTAGCTTTACTGTATCAAAAGCAGGAGGCCTCAATCTCGATGGTAAATGGCATAATATAACATGCGCTTATGATTCGGCGACGGGATACAGCTATTTATATTTGGACGGACAATTAGCTGATAGTCATGATGCCGGCATAAGTCAATCGAGAATTAATTCTACAACAAATAGTATTGCTATTGGAAATAAATGGTACGGATTGCTTGATAATATTCAAATCTTTGCAGGTTCCCTTCTCGCTTCAGATGTTCAGCGGATTTACGCCGATGGCCTCCCGACTCATAGTCTCGCTGATAGCAATTAAGTTTATATGAACACTAAAATAATCAAATACAAATTTCGTAAAGGTTTTACTCTAATTGAGTTGCTTGTGGTTATTTCTATAATCGGGCTTTTGTCGAGCATTGTATTAGCATCATTGCAGAGTGCGCGACAAAAAGGTGTTATTGGGGCAGGATTACTTTTTGCTGGTCATAATTATCAAGCTTTAGGTGCAAGTGCGATTGGTGTCTGGAATTTCAACGAGAGTTCAGGAACTTTAAATTCTGCACCCGCATTAGATCAGACCGGAAACAATAGGTCATTACTCCCTGCGAGCACCGTAAGTGTGAATCGTTCAAGTGCAGGTTTTACTCCAAGTAATTCAGGTTATTCATTAAAAATATTAGCTAATACCGCTGATGGATATGTCAGTACAAATATTTTTACGAAGACAAGTGATTTGACTCCGACCAATATAACAGCATCTACGTGGCTATATATAACTTCATATGCAACAGGTGGAAATCTTGAAAACTTCTTATTTATAAATGCAGGTGATAGTTCAGGCTCTTCTTCTTACTGGCCAATCTTATTATATGGAACTGATAATACGTTGCATTGTTATAGTGATTTAACTGGGGGAACTGAGGCGGTGGTGACTTCAAATATTTTAAATTCATGGCATCATTTTGCCTGCAGCGTAGATTCAACTGGAAAAATCAAAGCGTATTTGGATGGCAAACAAGTTGATTCCCAGACCGCATCATTTTATTCATATCCCGGTACTGACTATATAAATCGCATTAGCATTGGGGCAGATCATGGAGAAATTGCCGGTAATACACCATATTACAATGGTTATATCGATGATCCGGCAGTTTACACTTCCGCACTCACTGACTCTCAAATTAAATCAATCTACGCCGATGGCCTCCCGACTCATAATCTCGCTAATAACAAGTAGGTCCTCGCAAACCCCCGATTTACCTTTGACTTCCTCAGTACTTCGTGTATAATAGCCCCTACATTCCTAAATAACTATTATGCTTTCATTAAATGTAGAAAAACGCAGTGTTGTGGGCAAATTGGACTCAGTTCGCGAAGCGGGCATGATGCCAGCGGTATTTTATGGTCCAAAAGAAGCATCAACTTCTATCTCAGTTCCACTTTCAGATTTCAAGAAAGTTTGGAAGAAGGCAGGTGAGTCATCAGTCATCATTCTCAAAGAAGGCAAGGATGAACACGAAGCACTCATTCACGAAGTAGACATTCATCCTCTCTCAGGCGAACCACGCCACGCAGACTTTTATGTCATCGAAAAGGGCAAGAAGGTTACAGTCCATATTCCTCTCGTCTATGTCGGCGTTTCTCCAGCAGTCAAAGACAAGGGTGGTATCCTCGTCAAAGTTCACCGTGAGATCGAGATCGAAGCAGCTCCTCGCGACCTCCCACACGAGCTCACTATCGACATCTCAAAGCTTGTTGAGTTCTCAGATGTTGTTCATGCAAAGGATATCGTTCTCCCAGCTGGTGTTGCTCTCAAGATCAACCCAGAAGAAGTAGTTACTTCTATCTCAGAGCCTAAGGAAGAGAAGGAAGAGGCTCCAACAGCTATCGACATGTCAGCTATCGAAGTCGAAGCAAAGGGTAAGGAAGTTAAGGAGGGCGAAGAAGGTGCAGCTCCTGCTCCAGAAAAGAAATAGTTTTTCCTTGTTTGAATACATTGAAAAAGCTCCCGAAAAAGGAGCTTTTTTGTTATAATCAAAGGAATGAACATACGACGTTATTTTTTTATTGCCGTTTTGGCTCTATTGATAGTGCCTGCAACCGGCAGAGCGCAAACTCTGCAGTGTAATACGCCAACCGAAAAAGCGGCATGTCAGGCTGCGCTTGATCAGACAAACGCGGAGCTTGCACAGGCTCAAAAAGATCTTGCAGCAGCACAAGCAAAAAGCTCGTCTATCACCAACGACATCGCCGTACTCGATGCCAAGATAAAGGCCGCTCAGCTGCAGATCAAAGCAAAGAACCTCCTCATCCAGACTCTCGGAACAAATATTGCCCAGAAGCAAGATCACATCAAAAGCCTTGAAAGTCATATAGAAAAAGGGAAGCAGACGCTGGCTGATCTGCTCCGCCGGACTCGCGAGGTAGATAACTATTCATTGCCAGAGATACTCCTTTCACAGTCGACGGTCGCAGGCTTCTTCAAGGATGTAGATGCTTTTGATTCGCTTCAAGATCGTCTCCAGTCGACGTTCAATAACCTACGCAGTGATCAGGCTTCTACAACAGCAGAAAAGACTGCTCTCGAGATACGTCAAAACACCGAGGAAGATGCGCGCTACGTTATCCAGCAGCAGCAGAACAATATCAAAGCCGATCAAGCAGATAAGCAGAAGCTCTTGTCGATAAGTAAGGGTAATGAAAAGTCATACGCCGCTTTGGCGGCACAAAAGGCTGCTCAGGCCGCGAAGATTCGCGCGGCGCTCTTCCCATTGGCTGGTTCAAAGGCTATTCCATTCGGTGATGCGGTCAATTATGCTAATGTGGTTTACCAAAAGCTCGGCGTCCCTCAAGACTTTCTTCTCGCTATCTTGAAGCAAGAGACGAATATCGGTGGCAATGTGGGCACCTGTTACCTCACCAATCCATCTGATGGATCTGGTATCAATACAAGGACCAATCAAGCTGTAAGTAATGTGATGAAGCCAACTAGAGACGTTCAACCATTCTTGAGTATCGTCTCATCGCTCGGGTATGACTACAAGACGACAGTCGTCTCATGTCCTCAATCAATCGGTTATGGTGGTGGCATGGGTCCGGCACAGTTCATTGCTTCGACATGGATGCTCTTCAGAGATAGGTTGGTGAGTGAGTTGGGTGTATCTACGCCAAATCCATGGAATGCCCAGGATGCATTTATGGCAGCAGGACTATATCTCGCTGATCTCGGCGCTGATTCGCAGAGTTATACAGCTCAAAAGAATGCGGCATGTAAATATTACTCGGGAGGGTCATGCAGGACATCAAATGGAAGTTCGGCATATGGTTCAAGTGTCATGGCGCTCGCAGACAGCATACAGAGAGATATCAGTCTGTTGCAATAAGGGGTATTCGTGACAAAACAAAAAAAGCGCCACAAGGCGCTTTTTTTGTTAAATTGTGAGGATAACCGGGATAACCATCGGTCTCTTTGCAGTCTTCTGCAAGAGATATTTTTGTACGGCATCGGTGACATTGTCTTTGACGATATCGAGGTTGAGAGGGTTCATGCCTTTGGTCGAAGCATCAGCAGTGTCGCGGATGAGGAGGCGTACTTCGTGGAGAAGCTCCTGCGACTCGCGGAGATAGACGAAACCGCGAGAGATGATATCAGGAGACTTCTTGAGTTTACCCGTAGCAGCATTCATGATGCCGAAGATGATAAATATACCATCTTGAGCGAGCGCCTGACGATCGCGAATGACGACATCCTGAACATCGCCGACAGAGAAACCGTCGACGAGGACAAGTCCTGATGCAGCCTTTTCCTTGAGCTTTACGAGCTTGGTACCAGCATTTTGAATCTCAATGACATTGCCGTTATCTGGCACGACCACATCTGATTCGAGGAGGCCATTGGCTTCCTTGGCGATATCGCAGTGTGCGCGGAGCATGTAGTGGTAGCCGTGGAGTGGCATGAAGAACTTAGGTTTGATGGCACGATGGATCCATGCAGTCTCGTCACGGTTGGCGTGACCCGATGAGTGGACATCAGCGATACGGTAGTGAAGGATCTTTGCTCCTTGGCGTGAAAGGTTATCCTTGAGCTTTTGTACAGCGCGTTCATTACCTGGAACGACAGATGATGAGAGGACGACAGTGTCGCGTGGCGTGAGCTTGATCTTGGCATGTGTCTTTTGTGACATACGAACGAGAGCTGAGAAGTCGTTGGCTTGTGCGCCAGTCGAGATGATGACGATGCGGTCAGGCGGATACTTGTCGATGTCATCGACTGAGATGATAGTCTCTTTCTTTGCCTTGAGGAGACCGAGGTGCTTACAGATCTCGATGTTTTGCTTCAAGCTACGGCCTTCAACGATGACTTTTTTGTTATACAGCTCCGCGAACTCGACGATTTTGAGGAGGCGTTCAAGGAGAGATGAGAAAGTAGCAATGATAAGGCGGCCACTCATACCTTTGATGATGTTCTCAAGGTTTTTATGCACGACTTTTTCTGGCAATGAAAAGCCTGGATTCTCGACGTTGGTCGAATCGGCCATGAGGATAAGGACGTTTGTTGGGCTCGCGACAGGGTTGCCATATGAGTTTGTGCCGGAAATGAGAGGGAATGCACGCTCGTATTCGCCGACTTCCTCAGCAGTTGGAACGCCGTCGACATGATCGAGCTTGAGGTCACCAGTGTGAACGATCGAGCCATAAGGAGTCTCGATGATGATACCCATGGCATCAGGGATAGTGTGGGTCACTGCAAAGAATCTAACCTTGAGCTTACCGACGGTGATAGTCGAGTTCTTTTCGACGACTTGGATATCGAGCTTTGGCACATGCGCGAACTCCTCTTGTCTCTTTTGGATGAGAACTGAAGTGAGGAGGCGTGTATAAAGCGGCGGATTGCCGATGCGAGGCATGATGTACGGGATGCCGCCGATATGGTCAAGGTGACCGTGGGTGATAAGGACGGCACGAATCTTGTCTTGGCGCTCCTCGAGATACTTGGTATTTGGCAAAATGAAATCGATACCAGGCGTTTCGTCATCTTTGAATTGGAAGCCGATGTCAACGACTACAATATCGTCGCCGTATTGGATAGCAGTCATGTTCTTGCCGATCTCTTCGACACCGCCGAGAGGGATGATGCGGACGCTGTCAGCTGCGAGAGGTGGGATAACGTCTCCTTCGCGTTTGATGACAGGCTTGTTCGGGCCACGGCGTATAGAACGCGCGGCATCTGGGCGGACAATATTCATACGACTGCCGGCAACGTGCTTGTCAGGCAATGGAGCATGAGTCACGGCGATATTTGCGTGAGGACGTGCGCGGAATTGGCTCGATGCAGGGCGTCTGAACGGTGCGGTCTTGCGTGCGCCGCGACCGAGGACGATACGGTGCGCTGGTCCAGTTTGATTTGCACCAGGGAGAGTAGGTGACTGAGGGGCGAATGCACCCGGTGTCGAAGAGGATACGACCGTTCTTGTTTTATTGAAACGCTGACGGAATGGGCGTCGAGGTCCAAGGTTCTGCGGACGTCCAGGTTGTTGTGGTGGGCGAGGTGTCGGACTATTCGGCTTGTTGTTTTCGTTATTCATATTTTTCTATTTACTGATTTCTAATTATTTTATTTATTTAAATATATTCCATACTTTCTCAGTCTCTATATACCAGTCAGTGACTGAATTCCAATGGTCTCCGGGGACAGTGATCGAGTCGAGCCGCACGCCTTGGAGAGTTTTTGGTACTGCATATATAAAGTCAGGCGAGTACAGGAATAATGCAGGAAGGTCGGCTCGTATGAGCTGGTCGAGCTTGCTGTAGTCATTCATCATGACTGTTGTGCTCGCTGTTGCCCTGATATCGGTGAGCACGGTATCAACTTTGCTATTTGCATATAAAGCAACATTGAGACCGGGAGCATTTCTCTGTGAAGAATGCCAGAAGGCGTATAAATCACGGTCTTTGCCTATCTGTTCGCCAAAAAGGAGAGCGTCATATTTTCGTGTGCGGATAACGTTTTGGTAGAGATCAGAAGGTTCGAATATCTGAACATCTACTTGTGCGCCGAGGAGAGACCATTGCGCTTTGAGCAAACGTGCAGTAGCGACGAGGTCTGGCGTATTGGCGGTATAAATATCGAATGAAAGCAGTGTTGAAGCGGTCTTAGCTTTCGAAGACTTCTTTTCGTAAATACCCTGATCATTTTTCTTCCAACCATTCTTTTCGAGCAGAGCTTGGGCATCTGTAAGCGTGCTTGTGATCGAGTCTTGGTCTGAGCTTATATTCAAATGGAGATCATTCAAAAGACGATCTGGTATTGGACCATATGCTGGTGTGCCATAGCCAGAGAGTACCTCGTCTATGATCTGTTTGCGGTCTGTGGCGAGTGTAAGTGCTTTTCGGACGACAGGATCAGCTAATACAGCAGATTGGTTCTGGTTGAAGAAGACACCGAAGATGCGAGGAAGTGCTGCTTGCATGATCCTGTATTGCTCGCCAGTGTTCGTAGCAAGTTTTTTTGCAATAGTAGGGTCAACTGACGGCAAGCTGTCTATGGTTCCTTCAGTGAGTGCACTCAACGACTTGTCCTCGCGTGAGAAGAAATAAAAAGAGATCGTTTGGATGAAGGGTCGCGCACCATAATAACCTTTCCATGATGTCAGATGATATGAGGTTGGAATGCCGCCTGAATCACGATCAATAGTTCCGATCTTGTATGGTCCTGACCCGATGGGTTGGATGTTGTATTGGCTGAAGATGAATTGATCATCGCTCACACTGCCCCAAATATGCTTTGGGATGATGCCGAGCGTCGTATTTGCCAGAAAACCGCTGTATGGTTGCTTGAGCGTAAACTGGATCTCAGATGGCGAGACCACTTGTACAGTGACGTTTGCCCAGTCGCCCTGACGAGGGCTTTTGAGTGCAGCATCTTGGATCTTTTGAACGGTAAAAGCGACATCATCAGCAGTCAGGCTTACTCCATCCTGGAAAACGAGTCCGTCCTTTAAAATAAAATCATATGTTAGTCCATCAGGAGAAATGGTCCATGACCGAGCGAGATCAGGAAGGAAAGCGCCTTTTTCGTATTTTGTTAGACCAGAATAAATAAGTGTGCCGATATCTCGGTCAACATCAGAAACTGCGAGGATAGGGTTGATCGTGCGAGGCAGGCCGATTTCGCCTTCGCGCAACTCGCCTCCGACAGCTGGGACTTCGGTCATAAATAGACTGCTTGCTTTGGTTGCAAGAGCGAGGGCTGAAATGCCAGCAATGATAACAAGTGCGCCAAAAATAGCTTTCTCTGTAGCTGAGAATTTTGATATATATTGTAATATGTGAGCGCCGCGCTTTAAGCGGAATTCTTTTTGGAATTGTTCAGTCACGAAATAGGGCTATATAAAGATATAAATCGACTAGATAAGATTGACGAGTGCAGATGCAGCAAAGAGTATAGCGATGATGATCGTTCCAATGAAAAGCCACTTCTCGAGACCTCTACGGGTATGATATGCAGAACTGAGGTTATCGCTACCACCAAAAGCGCCACCAACTTGAGCGCCAGTGCGTTGGAGCAGGATGACCGCGATCAAAAAGGCGGACAGGATTATCTGGACATACGGGAGGAGAGACTTCATTGGGTAGAATATAGCATATGCACCTTTTGTGTGCAAGAAGTCGTACTTATACGTGCTATACTATATATCTATTAATATCTATTATGCGACGTTCACTCATTGTTATCCTCATCATTGTTATATTGGGCGCGGTAGGCGCAATAGCCCTCCACGTTATAAACAATTTTACATATACGCGTCATATCACATTGCCGCCTCAGTTGCTCGCTACATCATCAGACGAAACTGGATCGACTGAGAGCGATACGGGTACCAGTAGTCCGTTTGTAAATGTATTCGGTCAAAAAAATGCCGATCTTCTCAATCCAGCCTCTTCGACTGTTGATATGACCTCATGGAAAACATATACCAACAGTGAGCTCGGTTTTTCGGTCAAATATCCCAAGGATTTGGTTACTAATGCTGATTACCCAGATAGTTTTGTCTTGGCGATTCCAAAAGATAAATATTTCCACTGGCCACTCCTCGATGATGCAAAGATCACTATAACAGCGACATCTACATGTCCAACATTGGTCGGCGATGGTCCATTGATCCCAAAGCCAGTGTCTGTGCAAGTTGGGAATTATGAATTCGCTCGATATGAATCAGCAGGAGCTGCTGCCGGCAATCTCTACCGTGAAATGGCTTTTGATTATGTCAATCAAGGGACATGCTACCACTTGAGCCTCTTTGTTCATGGTGCAAATGGTGCTGGTCTGTATGTTTCAGGTCAAGCATTGATCTCACAATATGACGCTCAGCATCAATCTGATTTGGACAATTTAATAAAGGTATTTATGGGGATAGTGCATAGTTTCAGCTCGCCTGAATAGGCTATTTATGCTATATTGCTTCATTATCACTGGATAATTATTTTATATGAAATCAATTAAAAACATTGTCATAGGTATCATCGTTATCATTATTTTTGTTGCGGTAGGTATGTATCTTCGTTCAACGAGCCATTCAACTCCTCAGATAGGAGGCGATGTCTCTGCTCCAACGAGCGAAGCGAAGCCTGGAACCGCAGTTGCAGTATCAGAGACTACCAAAGTCTCAGGATCGCTCTCTGAATATCAAAATGCTGAACTCGGTTTCTCAGTCAAATATCCAAGTGCATGGGAAAAGGAAGAAGCAAATTCAGGTGTGAATTTTATTATCCCTATCGATCAGTCTCAAGTCGAAACGGTTAAGACACTTCAGGCAAACGTACAGGCCTTTTCAGGAACATGTGCATTTCCACCAGTTACTACAGTTAAGAGTCGCGATACAGTCAAAGTTGGAAGCAATACGTTCAACATGATTGCAATGAACAATACAGTCAAAAGTCTTACCTATACGAACCGTATGTATTCTCTCCAGCAGGGCGCAGTTTGTTATATGTTCTCATTCGCAGCGATTTCATCGGATCCTTCAACGACAGGTTTGACCGGTTCAAATGTTATCCAGGCACAGAACAACAACAAGGCGATCACAACTACTGCCGACGCTGATTTCACTGCTATGGTCAAATCATTCGCTATTGTTACAACGCCTGCAGGCAAGGATGAGAGTACGGTAGCTCCAGTAAAGAAATAATATGTCAACGAGTAAAAAAATCACCCTCAGCATATTGGCAGTCGCGCTTCTGATCATTTTATATGGTTGGACGACATACAATAGTCTTGTCTCAATGAGAGAAGCTACGACGGCTCAGTGGCAACAGGTTGAAACGCAATATCAGCGTCGTTTGGATCTCATCCCAAATCTCGTTGCAGCAGCGCAAGGCGTTATGAAGCAAGAAACTGCCGTCTTTACTGCGCTCGCTGACGCTCGTGCTCACTATGCAGGTGCGACAACACAAAACGACAAAGTGGCTGCTGCAAACCAAGTTGAGTCAGCTTTCGGTCGCTTGCTCGCTGTAGTTGAAAATTATCCTACGCTCAAATCTTCTGATGCCGTACAGAGTCTCATGGTAGAGAATGCAGGCACAGAAAACCGCATCGCAGTAGAGCGCCAACGCTACAATACAGATGTCCAAGCATACGAAGTTTCTATCAAACGTTTTCCACGCTCGATCATAGCTTCGATGTTCGGTTTTGGCGACATAACATATTTCCAGTCTGATGCTGGCGCCGAAAAAGCTCCACAGGTGAAGTTCTAATATTATTTTGTAGATAGGTAGAGTTCTCTGAGATGCATAATTCTTCAGGACACGAGTTGCCTTGCCCGGCAAACAAATATACCAAGCGGGCAAGGCACTCTCCATCTCGCCGTCGTGAAGGAAGGCGGTCGTCTAGATAGTATAATTACGACGGCTCCGAAAGGTCCTTCAGAATTAGCACCCCAGAGAACTCAAACATGTCCATGAGAAAATATCTCACTCTAGTTGTTATTTGTGGAATTTTTATTCCCGTACACGCTTTTGCCTACACAAGCCCAGGCAAGCCGGTCGGTCTCGTCAATGATTTTGCTCATGTACTTTCAGATACTGACAGTGTCGCTATAGGTACGAAGCTGCTCAATCTCGATACAACAACGGGTATTGAGCTTGCAGTTGTGACAGTACCAAGCCTCGGCGATGAGACAATCGAAACATTTGCAGTAAAGCTCTTTGAAGAGTGGGGTATCGGCGCAAGCAAAACGACTTCGCAAAGAACAGGAGCACTCCGCGATGGTGGCATTCTTATCCTTGTGGCTCCAAACGATAAAGAAGCGCGCATAGAAGTCGGTTATGGTCTCGAAGGAACGATCACTGATACGCAGGCCAATAATATTCTTCAAAAAATCATGATTCCTGCTTTCAAGACAGGAAATTATGCACAAGGTATAGATGGAGCGGTCGACGCTCTCTCAGGTCTGATTGCGGGCGACCCGTCAGCGACCGCGAATTTTTCTCAGTCTGGAGTGCGCTCAAATTCTTCATCTGAAAAGGGTAGCCCTTTCGCCTTCTTCTTTTTTGGTGTCGTGATCCTCAACATTTTGGCGCGTGTGCTTGGCAAGACGAAGTCATGGTGGCTGGGTGGAGTAATTGGTGGCATTGTCGGCGCCATCATCGGTTTCATTTGGGGATTTTTCTACATCGGCATCGGCGCAGTGGTCATTTTGACTATCCTCGGGCTTATCTTCGACTTCATAGTGTCAAAACATCCGCCTCGTGATGGCGGAGGCGGCGGATTCTGGCCAATATTTTTTGGTGGCGGAGGCAGTGGAAGCGGCTTCGGCGGCGGTGGCTTCGGTGGTTTTGGTGGCGGCTCGTCTGGTGGTGGTGGGGCGAGCGGCAGATGGTAGGTAGAAGAAGTCGAGTCAGAAAAAGGAGGATTCGCATAGTGGTCTAGTGCGCCACCTTGGAAAGGTGGTATACCTTAACGGGTATCGAGAGTTCGAATCTCTCATCCTCCGCAAAACAATGAGTGAGCTTGCGAACGAATACGTTTTGCGAGAGATAGAAACATGCCTGAGCATGTTTCGTGAGAGATTCGAAAAGGCTGAGTATATGGAACGGAGCCTGAGCTTGTCGAAGGCGAGTACCATACGAAGCCTGTACTGAGTCTGTAAGACTCGAATCTCTCATCCTCCGCAACCAGTGAATGAGATATGCAAGTGTGCGATAAACGTAAAATATATACATAACATTTTTATTTGCGTGATATAATCAATGTATGAAATTTTTTGCAGGCATATCTAGCGTGTTCGCATGTGTATTATGTGCGGTCATTGTATTTCCTCATAGTTCTTTAGCTACGAATACAGTCAAAATTGGCGTTCCAGTAAACTATCTCACGCAAGGCTTGGTCAATCACTGGACGTTTGATGGAAAAACAATTTCTGGAACATCCGTATCTGATCTAGGTACTAGTGCAGATACGGCGACAGTGCAAAGTACGCCCGTGCTCGTGATGGGAAAGATCGGGCAAGCTCTGCATTTCGGTGACTTTGCTACTGCTGATGGTGCTTCCGGCAATATTTCCACAGGGGACTATACTGTGTCTGCATGGATAAAATTGGACACTGCATATGCGAACGGCAGCGGGGTTATGGCAATCTACAGAATGGGGGATGGTCCATCTGATAACGATATCAATTTTTCTTTGGGCTCCCATCAGATTGGAGGCGCAACGCTTACTGACGGTGCTTTGCATCTCGATTATTATACAGGTGGCGGTTGGGCTACTACGGTTTCTTCGGTTACCTCATGGGCGGCAAATACATGGTATTTTGTCACGGGTACATATTCTGCAACTACGGGTACCGTGGTGTATATCAACGGTGTCGCGAGCGGTAGTGCAGGTGTTGGGGGGCGTGGTAGCAGTGCAGCGACGCATTTCAACATAGGAGCTTGTAGCAGTTCGACAGGATGCGGTAGTACGGTGGATACATTTACTGGAACTATCGATGATGCCCGTGTCTATAATCGTGCACTGTCGGCTGCGGAGGTAAGGCGTTTGTATACTGCTGGCGCAAGTATCTTCAATACATCACAACAAGTTCCTGCAACTTTAAATCAAAATCTCCTGGCTCGTTGGACATTTGATGGAAAGACGATTTCAGGGACCTCGATAACGGATGTGTCTGGAGATGGTCATACGGGTACTGCGACAGGTGCGCCGGTATCTGTTATTGGGAAAGTTGGTCAAGGTTTTAGTTTCGATGGAGGCACTCAATATGTCGATACGGCAAATTTTGCTGACAATCTAACTGATTTTAGTGTGTCTACATGGTTTAAAACAACCTATGGTGGTAGTGTTAGACTTCTCGTATCAA
>Ga0310810_10001208_pt1 | contig 26808 bp, 23 predicted proteins | sample NCmetagenome_FD_207641 | JGI IMG/M metagenome (GOLD analysis project Ga0310810, IMG submission 207641) | Soil microbial communities from experimental microcosm in Duke University, North Carolina, United States - NC | ecosystem: Engineered > Artificial ecosystem > Soil microcosm > Unclassified ...
TCGCTGCGCGCGCTCGGGCTGGCGTGGAGCGAGTTGCATGTGCTCGCACTCACCGACGGGGATGTTCATGAGGACGCCGCGGGCGATCGGATCGCCCATCTCGTGGCTGGTGATGGCGTTGTCGTTAGGCCGCCGTCGGGCGGCCATTGGCCGCTCGCGTCGACACGCCGCGGCTTGCTCACCGTCGACGCTGGCCGCCTGGCGCGGTTGAACGAGCTCGACGGCCCGTGTGTCTATTCGCTCTACGACGGACAGGTCGTCGAAGCCGGTGAGGTCGTTGCGCGCGCGAAGATCATCCCGTTCGCGATCGACGCCCGGACGATGGCGGACATCGAGTCCGTGTGCGCCGACGGCGGCAGCGTCTCCGTGCGAGCGTTCCAGCCTCGGCGAATCGGCGCGGTCGTGCACGAAACGCTCGGCGAGCGCGCCGTGAGTCGCTTCCGCGATGCGGTGAGCGAAAAGATCGGTTGGTTCGGATCCTCGTTAGGCACGCTCGTGACTACGCCGCCGTCGGTCGACGCGATCGTGGCAGCGCTGCGATCCGCGCGAGGCACCAACGCCGACGTCGTGCTCGTCGCCGGGACGAAGGCGATGGACCGGCTCGATCCCACGTTCGAGGCGCTCGACCGCGCGGGCGCCCGCATGGTCTCGCACGGCGTTCCGGCGCATCCGGGAAGTCTTCTCTGGCTAGCCGACTGGAACGGGACGCAGATCGTCGGAATGCCGACGTGCGGGCTTTTCGCGCAAGCGACGGTCTTCGATCTCGTGATCGCGCGTCTGCTGACCGGCGAACGGCTCGGGCGTCGTGAGCTTGCCGCTCTCGGTCACGGCGGATACCTCACGCGGGACATGGCGTTCCGGCTTCCGGCATATCGCGAGACGGCCGAGCGCGGGGCGGTGGAGTAGTCGTGGCGGGCCCATACAGTCCGACGATCCTCGAGCACTTCAAGCATCCTCGAAACCGCGGTGCGTTGCCGGCGCCGACGGTGTCGCAGGAAGGTGCGAACCCGTTATGCGGTGATCGGGTGCGCATCGAGCTGGCGCTCGACGGCGACATCGTGATCGAGGCCCGGTTCACCGCGAATGCGTGCGCCATCTGCGTCGCGGCGTCGTCGATGCTCACGGAGCTCGTTCGCGGCGCCGCGCTCGAGGACGTCGAGACGCTGACCGTTCCGGAACTGATCACGCAGCTCAAGTCGGACATCCCGGCATCACGGCTGGCTTGCGTGCGGCTGCCGTTGACGGTGCTGCACACCGGGCTCCTCCGATATACGCGGGCGCGTTAGGCTCGTCGTGACACGCGTTGCCGTCATCGTGCTCGCCGCCGGCCGGTCGACCCGATTCACCGGCGCTGACCAGTCGAAGCTGCTGGCGCTCGTCGGCGGCGTCGCGGTTGTGCGCCGAGCGGTCGACTCGGCGATCGCTGCGGCGGTCGGTGAGGTTGTGGTGATCACTGGCGCCAGACCAATAGAGGTCGAGCACGCGCTTTCTGGCACGCAGGCGCGATTCGTCCATGAACCTCGATTTGCCGAGGGAATGGCATATTCGCTGCGCTGCGGCGTGGACGCATCACGCGACGCCGACGCGGTGCTCGTTGCGCTCGGTGATCAGCCGGGAATGCGCCCCGAGGCGTATCGCCTCGTCGCGGCCCGGTGGCGCGCGAGTGGCGCTGCTATCGTGGTGCCGCGTTATGCGGGGGACGACACGCCGGCGCATCCGGTGCTCTTTGCGTCGTCCACGTATTCGGAGCTGTTAGCGCTCGAAGGCGACGTTGGCGCGCGCGGGGTCATCGCGCGCGACGCAAGCCGTGTTGTCCACGAGTCATTGCCGTGGCCGCCTCCGCCGGACATCGACACCGTGCAAGACCTCGAAGCATTCACGAATGCACATTCGCGCGAGCGCGCCGAGTCGGCTGCTCGCTCACGGTCGTCGTCGAACGTCAGCGAATCACCATGACACATCGCAGCGCCTTCGCACTCCGTGTTTCCCTCGCGGTCGCGTTCGCGACGCCGTCGCTGGCGCAGACGCCAGCCGACGTGATTTCACCGCCTCCACGTTATGCGCCGGTTGCCGCGGTGCTCGAGCGCTTCATCGCGCACGAGATGGCGGACAAGGGCCTCCCAGCGCTCTCGGTGGCGTTGGTGGACGGACAGACCGTCGTGTGGGCACGGGGCTTCGGCGTCGCGAATCCGCGCGATAGCACGGCGGCTACCGCGCGTACGGTGTATCGCGTCGGCTCCGTGTCGAAGCTGTTCACGGACATCGGCGTCATGCAGCTGGTCGAGCGTAATGCGCTCGATCTGGATGCACCGGTCACACGCTACCTCACCGGGTTCAAGCCGGGTGGCGCTGGCGGACGGGCGATCACGCTCCGCGAACTGATGTCGCACCGCTCGGGGCTCGTTCGCGAGCCTCCGGTCGGTCACTATTTCGACAACACGTCGCCGACGCTCGAGGCGACCGTTCGCAGTCTCGACGACACGCGCCTAACGTATCAGCCGAAACAGAAGACGAAGTACTCGAACGCGGGCGTTGCCGTGGCTGGCCTGGTACTTCAAACGATCGGGCGGCAGCCGTTCGCGACCTATCTCGCCGACAGCGTCTTGCGTCCGATGCACCTCGAAGACAGCGCCTTCGAGCCGGATGCCTCGCTCACTCGGCGGCTCGCGCAGGCCACGATGTGGACGCTCGACAATCGAACGTTCGCCGCGCCGACGTTCCAACTCGGAATGGCGCCGGCCGGCAGCATGTATACGACGGTGGTCGATCTCGCTCGATTCATGAGCGTGCTATTCGACAAGGGCCGTACATCGAACGGCCACGTCCTGTCGGAGCGCTCGCTCGATGAGATGTGGACGCCGCAGTTCGCGCCGCGTGGCGCGAAGGGCGGATTCGGACTGGGGTTCGACCTGGCGTCGCTCGACGGACATCGAGTGGTACGACACGGCGGTGCGATCTACGGGTTCGCAACCGAGCTGGCAGCGCTTCCCGACGAGCACCTCGGCGTTGCTGTGGCGATCACGAAGGACGGTACGAACATCGTCGCATCGCGGATCGCCACCGCGGCCCTTCGGCTCATGCTCGCGTCGGCCAAGGGCGGATCGCTGCCGGCTCCAGACGTGACCGCGCCGATGAGCCTCGCGCTCGCACGTCGTGTCGAAGGCACGTATGGCGATGGTGGCCGACGGGTGGAGCTCATCGCGCGCGATTCGACGGTATACCTAACGAGAGCCTCGGGCATGGCGCGTAGCCGGCTTCGTCTCGTGGCGGGAGACACGCTGGTCATCGACGACGAGCTGTCGTTCGGCCCACGCCTGCGCCTCGTCGGCGATCGCCTCATTGTCGGAACGGATACGCTCTCTCGCGTGGCGCGCACGAGACCGCCGAATCCTCCGACTCGGTGGGCCGGTGTGATCGGCGAATACGGGTGGGACTACAACACGCTGTACATCCTGGAGCGTGACGGACACCTCGACGCGCTCATCGAGTGGTTCTTCGAGTACCCACTTCATGAGATCTCGACCGATGCGTTTGCGTTCCCGACGTCCGGACTCTACGACGGCGAGCACGTGACGTTCACGCGTCGGCCGGATGGCTATGCGACAGCGGTTCGCGTCGGCGGCGTGGTATTTCCGCGACGCCCGATCGAGGGTGAGGATGGAAAGACGTTCCGGCTGAAATCGATGCGGCCAGTCGAAGAGCTACGGCGCGAGGCGCTCGCGTCGTCGCCGCCTGTGGAGACGGGAACGCGTCGTCCATCGGATCTCGTCGAGCTGTCAACGCTCGACCCGACCATCAAGTTCGATATCCGTTACGCGACGACGAACAACTTCATCAGCACGCCGATGTATTCCCAGGCACGGGCATTTCTGCAGCGCCCCGCTGCACAAGCGCTCCTGCGTGCGCACCGAGCGCTCGCCAAACAGGGACTCGGCTTGCTCATCCACGATGCGTACCGGCCGTGGTACGTGACCAAGATGTTCTGGGACGCGACGCCGGACAGCGCGAAGATCTTCGTCGCGAATCCGGCGCAGGGGTCACGCCACAATCGTGGTGCGGCGGTCGACCTGACGGTGTACGACCTGCGCACGGGACGGCCCATCGAGATGGTGAGCGGATACGACGAGTTTTCGACCCGCGCGTATCCGGAGTATCCCGGTGGCACGTCGCGGCAGCGCTACGACCGCGAGCTCCTCCGCCGCGCGATGGAGGCGGAGGGCTTCCGCGTGTACGAAGCGGAGTGGTGGCATTTCGACTATCAGGACTGGCGCCTCTACCCGATCGGCAACCAGACGTTCGATCAGATTCGCCCTACTCCTTAGGCGTCAGTCGCAACAGCCAGACTCCGCTCGCGCGATCCGCCGCCAGCATGCCGCCGCGCACCGGTTGGACGGCGATCACGTTAGGCGCGCTGGCGTCCGCTGGGAGGAAGCGCGTGATCTCACGTCCCTGGTGGTACAGGTTGCCCTTGAGATCCGCTGAGATGTCGACGACTCGCACGCCGCCATTCTGCGCCGCGACGTAGAGCCGTTCGCCGTCGATCCACAGATCCTGCACGCCCGCTTCCGGCACTTCGTATCGCGCCACTTCTTCCGGGTGAGCCGGATCCGTGAAGTCCACGATCCGCGCGAACCCGGGCTGGCCTGCCAGGGATGGGTCAGTGTTCCCGTCGAGATCTTCACTCAGCACCGCATACCATTTGCCGGTGCGGCTGCGATAGCCGTAGGCCGCATGCGTCGACGAGAACGGAGCATGGAAGGACGCGACACGCGTCGGCTTCGCCAACGTCCCGCCGAATTTGCCGTTACCCACATCGACCACCGCCATGCCCAGACGCCCGAGGGCGACGTACGCGATGCCATCGGACACCGACACATCCGTCGCCGAGCCCGACATGGCACGCTCGCCACCGAGATCGAGCGACGCCGTGCGCCGTGGGTGCGCCGGATCATCGACGCTGATGACCTCGAGACGTCGCGCGTCGCTGACGGCGAACAACGACCGCTTGTAGATCGCCACGCCCGAAACGGCGCCGAGCCCGTCGTCGAACGTGCCTAACGCCTTGATCGATCGGGGATCGGCGACGTCGAGCAGCGCGATGGACGACCGACTGTTGCCACCGTCCCGCACGATCGCGGCAATGCCCGCGTCACCGTCGACGACGCAGTCGATGACGCCCTTCGCGTCCACGCTGGCGGTGTCGACTGCCTTGAGGCCGGCGTCCGACACTTCGTACGTCACGAGCTGATTCCGCACCCCGGACCCGCATGTCAGCGCGAGCTCCCGACCGTCCCGGGCGCGCCAGGCCACGACATCGGTGACGGCAGCGTTAGGCATCGCGATGTGCGCCGCGACGCGCGCCGTCTCGACGAGCTGGCGGTTCGCGACTCGGATGGTGCGGTGTGCGACCAAGCCCGGTGCGACCGCGATGATCTGGTAGTCGCCGGCTTTCTGCGCGACGAACCGGCCCTTTTGATCGAGTTCGGCTGGTGCGAGCTGACCAACGGCGCTGTCCTCGACCGTCGCAGTGAACGTGTAGAGGAACGGGACGTTAGGCACCTTGTAGCCGTTCCCATCGAACGCCATGGCGGCGACTTCGACCACGTCGCCGGTCTTCACCTGATCGGCCGTGATGCTCAGCGTCAACGACTTGACCGGATTGGCCTCGACCGCATAGCGACGCTCGGCGGAGAGTGAGCCGGCCACGGCGCGGATCGTCACCGCGCCCGGCCGGACGGCCGTCACGACGCCGAACTGGTTCACGGACGCGATATTCGGATCGCTCGTCGACCATTGGACAATGACGTCACGCCGCTCCGCCCCCGATGCGTCGCGGAGCCGTGCCGTATGCGGCACGGTCGCTCCGACGATCATCCGACGAGCCCCGCCCTCGATCGTGATCGACACTGGCGCCCCGGCCGCGGTGATCGAACCGGACTTCGGCGCCGACGGCGCGTACGATCGCGCGGCGAGATCCGCCGGCGCCTGCGCCGCAGCCGCGAGCGGGAGCGATGGCAGGGCAATGGCGATGGCGGTGCGCTGTGCGCAACGCGCCAGAGCGACGAATCTCTTCATCAGCTGACTCCCGTGAGGTCGAGGGCTACGAACTACGTGCCTCGATGCTGCGCTGCGAAGCCAGCCCGAGCGTGATTGCTGGCGTATCATCACGCACTGGGCCGCAACATCGAAATGGACTGGCCGCTTGGCAAGCGAACTGATCGCTGGCGGTCTCCAATAGTGCGACGATCCAGCCCCGGGTGGCTGTAACACGTCGCACCCGCGTTTCGCGCCGCGCGTCGCCGTTTGAACGCCAAGGCGCGACCGCGAGCTTCGTGAGAGACGGGACACGTGGAAACTGTGACGGTCACCGTGTGGACCCGGTTGCGTCGCGAGACGCGAGACGTCGCTTTCGGCCGTTCACACCGATCTGCTCGCACGGCTGTTGCCAGAGACTTCCGCGACATGACGGACGTGACGAGGTATCTCGACGGCCGGACGTTGATTCTGCTCTCCAACCGCGAGCCGTATGAACATCTCGCGGGTGAAGAGGGCATTCACGTCCGCCAGCCACCCGGCGGACTAGTCTCCGCACTCGATCCCACAATGCGGCGTACCGGCGGCACGTGGGTCGCGTGGGGTTCAGGGACAGCGGACCGCGAGACCGCTGACGAGATCGGGCGATTGGGCGTACCTCCGTTCGAGCCCGCGTACACCCTTCGGCGGGTCTGGCTCGACGACGCCGACATCGCCGGCTACTACCTCGGCTTCGCGAATAGCGCGCTCTGGCCGCTCTGCCACCTGCTCATTCAACACTTCGAGTTTCATCGAGAGCATTGGGAGTGCTACCAGACCATCAACGCGCGCTTCGCCAGAGCGGTGTACGAGGAATCGCTGCGCGCTACCGGCGCGCCGCAAGTGTGGGTGCAGGACTATCACTTTGCCCTGGTTCCTGCGGAGCTGCGCCGGCTGACGGCCGACATCTTCATTCATCACTTCTGGCACATTCCCTTTCCGCCGCCGGACATTCTTCGCCTGCTGCCAACCGGCGTTCCGGAAACCCTCCTCCGTGGACTTCTCGGCAACGACCTCATCGAGTTTCACACCGAGCGCTACACCCACAACTTCCTCGATTGCGTGCGCGAGTTCCTTCCCGAGGCGCAGGTCCGGGGTGAGTCGCGGCGCGTGGCGTACGACGGACGCCAGATCTCGCTCGGCGTCTTTCCTATCAGCATCGATGTGGACGCATTCGAGCGACTCGCGCTGACCGAAGAGAGCGATGCACGAGCCAGCGCGCTTCGCCAGCGTTATGCACGTGGTGGTCGCGCGCTCGGCATCAGTGTCGATCGCGTCGACTACACGAAGGGGATTCCTGAACGACTGCGAGCGCTCGATCGGCTGTGGTACGAATCGCCGGAGCTGCGTGGGCGATTCACGATGATCATCGTCGCGACGCCGTCTCGGACGGAGCTCGTACCGTACAAGAATCTCGAGGCGGAGGTATTGGCAGCCGTGCGCGAGATCAACGATCGATACGGGTCCGCCGAGTGGGAGCCGATCGTGTTGATCCACGAGAACATACACGTGGAGCTGCTCGCGTCGATCTACCGCGCCGCGGACCTCTGTCTCGTGTCGTCGTTGCAAGACGGGATGAATCTCGTCGCGAAAGAATTTGTGGCCTGTCAGGTCGACGAAAACGGGGTGCTCGTGTTGAGCCGCTTCACCGGTGCCGCCGAGGAGATCGAAGAGGCGGTGCTCATCAACCCATTCAACGTCGCTGGATTCGCGGACGGTATTCGTGCCGCGCTCGAGATGGAGCCCGGCGAGCGTCGGCGCCGAATGCGGGCAATGCGCCAGCAGCTGCACCGGTCGACTATCTTCGATTGGCTCGCGGGCATCCTCGCGCGCTGCGCCGAGCTGATGGACACCCGTCCGCGACCGCTCGCCGAAGTCGAGCGCGGCCCGGTCGTGCACAATGACACGTTAGGCACGGACGCGAATCCGTCCAACGGAACCGGAACGACCGACGGAGCCGTGTGGAGCGACATGCGATAATGACTCGGCCGACGACTGACGCGTCGCCGGAGCCACAGCCGCAAGCGAACGTGCCGATGAATCGGCTCAGCGGGCGACCCCTTCTGCTCATGCTCGACGTGGACGGCACGCTCGCACCGATCGTTCGCGACCCGGCCCTCGCCCGCGTGCCTGACGGCACTCGGCGCACGCTCGCGTACCTCGCGTCACGCCGCGACATCATCGTCGCGCTCGTTTCCGGCCGAGCGGCGCGCGATGCACGCCGCGTGGTCGGGGTCGATGATGTGTGGACCGTGGGCAACCACGGAGCCGAGGTTCTGAGTCCGGTCGGCGAGGTCACGATCGACGCCGCCGTCTCTCGTTATGCGGATCGTATCGCCCAGGCCGCGGCGTCACTCGCGCCACTCGTCGCCGACGTCGAAGGCGCGCTCCTCGAGAACAAGACGTGGACGTTGAGCGTGCACTATCGCAACGCCGATCCGCACGCGGTTCCAGGATTGCGCACGAGCGTCGAGGGCGTCGCCGCGCGCTATGGTCTCATGATCGTCAACGGGAAGAAGATCCTCGACGTCAGGGCACCGTCGCCGGTCGACAAGGGCACCGCGGTTGCGCGCCTTGCTGCGCAGCTTGGTGCTCATGGACCCGATGCGGCACTGCTGTTTGCCGGTGACGATGCGACAGACGAAGATGCATTCCGGAGGCTGCGTGCTGACTATCCGCACGCCGTCACCATCCACGTTGGCGATGATGCCAACACGAGCGCCGAGTTCACGATGCCGAGGCTTGAAGAGCTGCACACGTTACTCGATCGAATAGCTGCGACTGCCGCGGCCGCCGCCGAATGACGACGCGCGTCTGGCATGAGACACCGCAGCCGTGGCGGCTCAGCGAGTACCGGGACTACCGACCGATTTCGTCGTACGCGTTGATTGGCGACCTGCATACGGCCGCGTTGGTCGGTCTCAACGGCTCGATCGATTGGTGCTGCTTTCCGCATTTTGATTCGGCCTCGGTGTTCGGCGCGATCCTCGATGCGTCCCGAGGCGGCAGCTTTGCGATCGCCCCGGGTGTACCGCATACCGCGGAGCAGCGGTATTCACCTGCCACGAACGTCCTGATCACGACGTTCAGCCTCGATCCTGGCGGGGTCGTCGAGCTCACGGACTTCATGCCCGTAACCTTCTCGGGTCATCGCGGCGACTTCCCGGAGATCCATCGTCGCGTGCGCTGCACTCGCGGCGAAGCGGAAATCATCGTCCGGTTCGCGCCGCGGTTCGACTATGGCGAGCCGATGATCCGGCTCCAGCCTCGCTGGAACGGCGTGCTGGCGACCGACGCACAGGATGATGTGCTGACGCTCGCCGGCCCGCGCGACCTCTGGTGGCGGTTCGATGGCGGTGTTGCCGTTGCCGCGATCAAGTTGCGCGAGGGGGAGCAAGCGTGGTTCGTCGCGCGATACGATGACGATGAGGTCCGCCCCATCGATCACTATCAGTCCGAGGCGAAGCTCAAGGAGACGATCGCGTTCTGGGATGCGTGGACCGCGAAGATTCAGTATGCCGGACGATATCGCGAGGTCGTCGAGCGATCGGCGCTCGCGCTGAAGTTGATGTGCTTTCAGCCAACCGGCGCCATTGTCGCTGCGCCGACGACGTCGCTGCCCGAGCAGATCGGAGGAGTTCGCAACTGGGACTATCGGTTCACGTGGCTCCGTGACTCGGCGTTCGTTCTCTATTCACTCAACATCCTTGGTCACTTCGAGGAAGCCGACCGCTTCATGCGGTTCCTCAAACGGGTATGTCGTAAGACCGACGACACTCACCTGCAGATCATGTACGGCATCGATGGCCGACGGCATCTGCTGGAGCGCACCGTCGACCATCTCGAGGGCTATCGCGCATCGCGGCCGGTGCGCGTGGGGAACGGCGCGTACGATCAGTTGCAGCTGGACGTGTACGGCGAGGTGCTCGAGACGGCGTATCTCTGGAGCCGTCGCCACGAGGTCACAGAGGGCACGTGGTTCACCCTCCAGCGTCTGGTCGACTGGGTCGCGGACAACTGGCGCCGGCCGGACAGTGGAATCTGGGAAGTACGCGCCGGACTGCAGCACTACGTGTTCAGTAAAGTCATGTGCTGGGTCGCACTCGATCGCGGGATTCGGCTCGCGCGCCGGTTCCGTCTCCAGGCGGACCTAACGCGATGGAGCGCGGAGCGAACCGCGGTGCACGCCGAGGTGATGGAGAAGGGGTGGAGTGAGCGGAAGCAGAGCTTCGTTCAGTACTACGGTACCGAAGCGCTGGATGCCTCGAACCTCGTCATCCCGATGGTTCATTTCCTTCCGGCCGATCATCCGCGTGTACGCGGGACCGTGATGGCAGCATTGCGCGAGCTGACCAGCGAGGACAAGGAGCTCGTCTACCGGTACCGCAACGACGATGGGCTTCCGGGAGAGGAGGGCGTGTTCTCGATCTGCACGTTCTGGCTGGCGGAGGCGCTCGCGCTGTGCGGGGAGGTCGAGCGTGGAGAGCGGATCTTCCAGCGGATGCTCAAGCACGCGAACCACGTCGGCCTGTACAGCGAGGAGCTGAATCCGGCAACCGGTGAGTTTCTCGGAAACCATCCGCAGGCGTTCACGCACATTGCGCTCATCAATTGCGCGCACGTGCTGGAGACGTTGAAGCGCCGTCGAGCCCGAGCCTGAGGCAGGGGTTCGACGGCGCCTTCGCGTCCCGAGCGATTCGACCAGCTACTTCTTCTTCGCGGGCTTGGCCAGCTTTGCACTCGCTTTCGCGACTGCGGGCCGCTTCACCGCGCCCTTCGACGCAGCGGCAGCCGGCTTCTTCGTTGCGGCTACTGTCTTCTTGTGGGCTACTGCTGGAACTGGCTTCGCCGGAGCCGCCTTCACCGGGGCCGAGGCTTTCGCAACGGGTGCCGCCGGTTTGATCGGAATCACCGTGGCGGTTGGCGTGTCGACCGGCTTCGAGACCACCCTCGGAACGGTTGGACGTTCCACAACTGGCGCAGCCTGTCGCGGGGGGATGGAGCCAGGGTGCCGCTTGCCGTGTGCCTCTTCGGCCTCTCGAATCAGTTTGTCAGCCTCGTCCTGCGTCATCTGGCCGCGCCGAACCATGTACTGCACGAGATCTCGCGCGCTTTCAACGGCGAACCCAGTGAGCCCGGCTGCGGCGTTGATGACGTCCTTCATCGCAGCTGCCATCTTACTGCCGGCTTCGAGGCTGATTTCGTGGGCACGTGCGGCCATCTCGGCCACGGTGTCGCGGACATCCTGGCCACGGTGACCAGGGCTGCGGCGTGGGGGGGTTGGCGTTGCGGGTGCTTCCGCCGCCGGCTTGGACTCAGTAACAGGCGCTTTTTCCGACATAGGGAATGCCCAGACTCCGCGGAGAGGGCTGTCGCGATGATTGAGGAGATGCTCGCCGCGTGGTACCGTTCGCGGGCCGTCGAGGAATTCTAACCGGCGGACGGCGGTAAGTATATGATTTTTCGCGATCTATGCAAGAGACTCAGCCGTAAGTTCTTTCGGGGATTTGCGAATAATCATTTGTTGTCCTGCGGCATTATACTGTCCGATTGCGAACACCATGGCGACGCCACCGCTCGCGGGAATTAGAATAGTCGATCTGAGCCGAGTGCTCGCCGGACCGCTCGCGACCATGACTCTTGGCGACCTCGGCGCCAACGTGATCAAGGTCGAGCGAGCGGGAACCGGTGACGAGACGAGATCGTGGGGCCCACCATTCGACCCGCGTGGCGAAAGCGCGTACTACCTCAGCATCAATCGGAACAAGATCAGCGTCGCTGTCGACCTGGATTCGCCTGAGGACGTCGACCTCCTCTGCGCGCTGATTCGCGGCGCGGACGCTGTTGTCGACAATTTCCGGCCCGGCACACTCGAGCGGCGCGGCGTTTCAATCGATCGCCTCCTTACCGAAAGCCCGGAACTCGTCTGGTGCACGATCACGGGCTTCGGCCCCGACAGCGCGCGGCCGGGATACGATTTCGTGGTGCAGGCCGAGAGCGGATGGATGGCGATCACCGGTGAGCCGTTGGGTGAGCCCATGAAGGTTGGCGTGGCCCTGGCTGACGTCATCGCCGGAAAGGATGCGACCACGGCGGTTCTCGCCGGACTCGCGGCGAGGGGACGCGGCCGTGTCGCCGCGGAGCGTCGGACATTCGTGTCCCTTGCTGGGAGCGCCGTCGCCGCGCTCGTCAACGTCGCACAGAACGCGCTCGTGTCCGGCGTCGATGCGAAGCGGTGGGGGAACGCGCATGCCAATCTCGTCCCATATGAGCTCTTTCGGGCAGCCGATCGGCCGATCGTGATTGCGGTGGGGAGCGATGCGCAGTGGCGCGCCTGTGCCGAGGCGTTAGGCCTGCCCCAACTTGCCAGCGACGCACGACTCGCGACAAACGCCGGTCGGTTGGCCAATCGCGAACTGGTCGTGGGCGCGATGCGCGAGCGCGTGGCGACGCGGCCGGCGCAGCGTTGGCTAGACGCACTGGCCGCGGTCGGCGTCCCGGCAGGCATCGTCCGATCCGTTCCCGAAGCACTCACCGACGTCCACGCATCGCCACTCACCGGCGTGCCGCCTAACGCGCCCGGCGTCGTGCGGCTGCCACCACCGATGCTGGACGAACACGGCACGCTCGTGCGCCAGCACGGCTGGGATGCATTCGCCCGCCTAACGCAGGCGGAGCCAGCGATAGACGGCGAAGTAGATCGCGGCAACCATCACGGGAATCCACACCCACGACGCCGAGATCTTGCTTCGGAGCATCGCGGCGAGTAGAACGATGCCGATGACGACTGCCACCGCGCTCCATGGACCGGGACGAGTCAACGCGTTCGTCGCCATGTCGACGAACTCCTGCAACGCAGCCCCGATGACGTTTCCCATGGCCTCCGTGCAGTCGCAGACAGGAGAACACGCTACGGCACCACACCCAGCGTGTCCAGCACGAAATGGTTGGCGTCCCAGCCGATGGCGTCGATGAGCCAGCGTCGCTGACGATGCGCTACATCGGCAACAAGACGAAACTCCTCCCGTTTCTCACGCGCGTCATCACGCGGTTGGGCATCCAGCCGGGCGTGGCGCACGACGCCTTCGCCGGAACGGCCGCCGTTGGGCGCGCGCTGAAAGCAACCGGGTGGCGCGTCCATTCCAGCGACCTCATGACGTACTCGTACGTCATGCAGCGCGCGTATGTCGTGGCGTCCACGGTCGACCAATTCGACGCCTTGGCCGCCGCAGTACCGAGCCTGGGCGCGTCATTCGCCGGCGACGACTCTGCAGTTCGCCAGAACCGTCTCGCCGCCGTGTCCCGATACCTAACGACTGGCGTCGCGCCGCTCGATGGGTTCTTCGCGCAGAATTTTTCGGCCGCCGGCGGCCGGATGTACTTCACCGACGACAACGCGCGACGCATCGACGCGGCCCGTACGACGTTGCACGAGTGGCGCGAGCGCGCGCTCTTGTCCGACGACGCCTTCTATATTCTGCTCGCCGCCGTGATCGAAGGGGCCGACCGCATCGCGAACACGGCGGGCGTGTATGCGGCCTTCATCAAGAGCTGGCAATCGAACGCGTTGCGACCGTTTACGGTGGTCGCCGAGCCGCCGATCGACTCTCGACCGGATTGCGTCGCGCACCAGGCGGATGCGGAGCTTGTCGCACAGGCAGTCGGGCCAATCGATTTGCTGTACATCGACCCGCCTTACAACACACGGCAGTATGCCGGCTACTATCACGTGCCCGAGCTGATCGCGCGCGGGTGGTTCAGCGGCGAGGTCTCGCTGCGCGGAAAGACAGGTCTCATCGCCGACGACGATCTGCGCAGCGCGTGGTGCTCGCGACGCGACGCCCCTAACGCGCTGCGACGCTTGCTCGACGTGACCGGCGCGCGGCATGTGCTCGTCAGCTACAACAGCGAGGGCGTCATCGCCGACGCCGATCTCCGCGCGGCGCTCCGCGATGCTGCCGTGGATGGGAAGGTTCGACGCTTCACCAAGCGGTACAAACGGTACCGGGCAGACAGCGACCGCGAGGGACGCCAGTACAAGAGCGACGAGGTCCGTGAGCTCCTGTACTATGCCCGCCTTCGCTAACTCCGGACCGTGGCCTCGAGAATTTTCTCGCTGTCCGTTACCGGTGTGTGACGCGCGCGAAGGTCGCTCGTCAGATCCATGTGACCAACAACACAACTACCAGGCCGGCGGCGAGGCGCGCTGCTCCCGCACTATCGACAGCGCGAGAATCGGGTTACACTAGCACCGTGAAGACGACGGTGCCGGCCTCTCCGACCGACCAACTGGAAGTCGATCAGGACATCATCTCCCGAGTCCTCGCGGGCAACCGAGATGCGTTCTCCGTTCTGATCAATCGGTACAGCGACCCACTGTACCGCCATGCGTTGGGCATGACCGGCAGCCCAGATGTTGCGGAAGACATTCTACAGATGTCTTTCATCAAGGCGTACCAACACCTCGCTGAGGTGCGCGGACGCTTCGACGCCTGGGTGTTCCGAATCGTGGCGAACGGGTGCAAGGACTGGCTGAAGAACATTCGGCGCACGCACCTCAGCTACGATGAGGACGACCAGCCTTCCGGCTACTCGACTCCCGATGAGGAGTTGGACCGGACCGAGCTCCGCTCGGATCTCGACAAGGCACTGATGACTCTCGCGCCGTCATTGCGAGAGGCATTCGTGATGAAGCACGTCGAGGGGCGTTCGTACGAGGAGATGGCCGACTTGTTAGGTACCACCGTCGGAGCCCTGAAGATGCGCGTGCACCGCGCTCGAGAGGCGCTCCAGGCTCTTCTAGAGGAGAAATACGCCTAATGCTAGACAACCTGAACGCACGCGATGGCAGCGGCGACGCTGGCCGCGAGCGCCCTCGCCGAGCCTCGGAGATCGCGCAGCCGCTCAGCGATCGGGAAGTGCCGCTTGCCGGGACGGCGACCACGTCCGAGATGATCAACCGCTGGCTCGATGGCGAAGCCCCCGAGCCGGCTGCACTGAGTGCCGATTCTACTCGCCAGATCGATCTGTGGCGGCGCATCGAAGAGGAATCCGAACGCCGCCGCCACCTGGTGACGCCGGCGCATGTGAAGGCGCAGATCATGGCCGCCCTGCCGACCGATGTGCCGGCGATGGCGCTGCCGTGGTGGAAGAAGTCGATCCACGTTTCCCCGGTCGTCGCGCTCGCTGCGGCCGCCGGACTCGTCGCGCTCGGCGCTGCGATCGGAAACAGCATGCGGATTCGCTAAGCAGCTCGCTGCTCAGTCAAAAAGGCCGGTCCCCTGAGGACCGGCCTTTTGCATTAACGGCACGCGCATTGGCACGTCTGACGTGCAGCAGGTCTCGATCAGGTGGCCCGGCTTGATCGCCCCCGCGGATCGCGACATTCTGTGTCAGAACGCTTATCACTCGAAGGAGATTGCCTATGCGCGCTCGTATCGTTGTGCTGCTCGGTGTCGTTACCGCCCTTGCTGCGTGCGATCGGTCGACGCCGGTGTCGCCGTCGGCCACTGCTGCGGCCGAAGCGATCGACATCGTACCGGATTATGCGGTGAGCCCGGCGGCCTCGATCGACGCGGCGGGAATCGGCGCGTCACTCCTGCCCGACGCTCTGAAGCTGACCGCCGAGCAGAAGGCAGCGATCGCGGCCTTGCACGACGCGTTCATGAAGGCCAACGCGGCCGACATCGCCGCGCTCCAGGCCATCGAGCAGGAGGCGAAGGCCGCGGTGAAGGCGGGGAAGTCGCGCGAGGAGGTCAAGGCGATTCTCGCCAATGCCGCTCCGATTCGCGAGCGACTCGATGCGGCGTTCAGGAAGCTGCAGGCAGACATCTGGGCGGTGTACACGCCAGAGCAGCGCGCGTGGATCGAGGCGCATCGCGCCAAAGGCTGCGGTCGTGCGACGCTCCAATTGACCGACGATCAGGTCAAGCAGATCCGCGACCTCGAGCAGCAATTCTATGCTACGGTCAAGCCCGACCTCGAGTTGATTCGCTCGATCGTCGCGGAGGCGAAACAGGCGCGAGCCGCCGGCAAGTCACGTGACGAAGTCGCGGCGATTCTCGCGAAAGCCGCAGCCCCCCAACAGCGGGTATCCGACGCCGAGAAGAAATTGAACGCGGCGATTCTCGCGCTCCTCACGCCGGAGCAGCGTATTCTCTGGGCGTGTCGCCGCGGCTAGGCGGCACCTAACGCGTATCGTCCTCGAGCGCCGGCCGACCCTACGTCGAGCCGGCGCTCGTGTCATCGGAAACGCCGTCGACGGCGCGCGCGACGATGACGAGGTCCACCCCATCGCGGTAGTAGTCGGCGACGCGCGCGACTTCCGAAAAGCCGGCACGAGTCAGCAACACGCGGCCGGCGTGGATCACGCGATCGTCAGGGAGTTCCGCGGTGACGAGCCGCGCGCCGTCGCGAGCCATATCGCTCAGCGCTGCGTCACACAGCCCGACGCCGATGCCATGCAGTCTTGCACTTGCGGACACCGCGACGAAGTGCATACGGCCAGTCCCCACGGCGCCAGCGACCGCGCCATACAGGGCGACTCCGGCCACCTCGTCGTGCAACACGGCGACGATGGCGCGCGATTCCTCACGTCGCCCTTCGAGCGCGAGACGAACGAAATAGCGGACGACGTCAGCGTAGGCGGTGCCGGCGACGTCGTGATCGACGAGCGCCTGAACCGCTGCCCGATCCGCGTCGCGCGCGGCGCGAAATTCGACGACGGGTTCGTCAGGACGATGCACGGGCGGCGTTCGTGATCGGCGCCACCCTACGCAGGCTCGAGCTGCACCTGCCGAACGCTGTGGACTTCAGGAAGCTTGCCTAACGCGTCGAGCACCGACGGATCGACACGACCATCCAGGTTGACCACGGCGAGGGCGTCACCACCCGCATCGAGTCGAGACTGGTGATAGCCGGCGATGTTGATGCCAGCGTCACCGAGCAGCGTACCCACGCGACCGATCACGCCGGGCACGTCCTGATTGCGCAGCACGAGCAGCGTACCGCGAGGCGCCACATCGACGCGGAAATCGTCGATGCGCACGATGCGAGCGTGCGACTCGCCTAACAACGCGCCCGCAACGCGAGTCTCGCCCGAGTCGGTGGTTGCGCGAACCTCGATCTGTTCCGGGCCCGCACCGCGCGAGTCGAGCTGAATCTGATCGACCCGAATGTGGCGGGCCGCGGCGACGTGCAGCGCATTCACCGTGTTCACCGCGTTCGCGCCGACGACCCGAGACAGCGTGCCCGACAGGACAGTCGCCGTCAGCAGCCGAAGTCCATTCGATGCCGAGCCGGCATATCGAACCTCGACCCGGTTCAACCCACCGGGGGCGAGTGCCGACACGAGCATGCCAAGTCGTTCGGCGAGGTTCAGTAACGGCCGAAGACGGCGCATCTCTTCACCGCCGAGTCCCGGCGCGTTGACGGCGCGTGACAGGTCGCCATCGGTGAGTGCGGCGCGCACGGCCTCCGCAATCTCGATCGCGACGTTCTGCTGCGCTTCGACAGTGGAGGCGCCCAGGTGCGGCGTGAGCACGACGTTGTCGAGCGCACGGAACGGGTGGTCGGCCGGCAGCGGCTCCTGCTCGAACACGTCGAGTGCCGCCCCGCCGATTCGTTTGTCCTTCAGTGCCCGAACCAATGCGTCCTCGCGCACGACGCCACCGCGTGCTGCGTTGATGATGACGGCGCTGGGCTTCATCAAACCGAGCTCGCGGTCGCCGAGCAGCCCGGTTGTGGCGTCGGTCAGCGGAACGTGCAGCGAGATGACGTCGGCGCGACGCAGCAGGTCATCCAGCTCCACGCGCTCGATGCCTAACGTCAACGCTCGATCGGCGGTGAGGAACGGGTCGTAGCTGATGACCTGCATCCCGAACGCGCGGGCGCGCTTCGCGACTTCGCCACCGATGCGACCCGCGCCGACGAGGCCTAACGTCTTGCCGTACAGCTCCGATCCGCTGAAGCTCTTTCGATCCCACTGGCCGGCCTTCATCGACCGATCCGCCGCCGCGATCCGACGCGCGAGCGCAAGCGTGAGCGCGAACGTCAGCTCGGCGGCCGAGATCGTGTTACCGGCTGGTGCCGTGAGCACGGCGATGCCGCGCTCGGTCGCGGCGTCCACGTCGATCGTGTCGACGCCGACGCCGGCACGCCCGATGACCTTGAGGCCATTCGCGCGCGCGAGCGACTCGCGCGTGATCTGCGTCGCGCTGCGCACGAGCACCGCGTCCGCTGCGGCGATGGCATCCGCGAGCTCGGCGCCTTTGAGCCCGGGCTTCACGATCAGCTCGAATCGCGGGTCATCGCGCAGCGGCGCGAGCCCATCGAGCGCAATCTGATCTGCGACGAGCACCCGATAGACGGCGCTCATGCGGTCAGCACCTCGCGTAGCGTATCGAGCAACACGTTGAGCTCATCCATCGTGTGATCGCCCATGTGACCGATGCGCACCGATGTGTCCTTCAGCTTTCCGTAGCCGGCGGAAATGACGAAACCGCGCGACTTCATCGCCGCCGTCACGGCGCCACCATTGTGACTTGCCGGAAGCGCGACGCACGTGACGGTCGGCGAGCGATACCCGGCCGGCGCGAGCGCCGAGATCGGAACGCCGGCATCACGCACCTCGTCGATCCAGGCCCACGTACGCTGCGCCATTTCCGTGTGCCGCTTCCAGCGTGCCTCGATCGTCTCACGACGAATGTCCGCGAGCTGCGCGGCCAGCGCGTAGAACAGCGACAGGGCCGGCGTGTTAGGCGTCTGGTTCTTCTCCATCGACTTGTGGTACTCGATCAGGTCGAAGTAGATGCCACGATCCTGCTTCGCTTTCGCGCGCTCGATCACGTTGTCGCGTGCGGCCGCGAATGCGAGGCCGGCTGGAATCGCGAACGCCTTCTGCGAGCCCGTCAGGACGAAGTCCAGTTGCCACGTGTCCGTTTGGACCTCTGCGCCTGCCATGCCGCTGACGCTGTCGACGAGCAGCACGACATCTCCGGCGTCATGCGTGACCTTCGCGAGGTCCGCGATGGGGTTGAGGGCGCCGGTCGACGTCTCGGAATGGACGACCGTCACCGCGTCGAACTTTCCACCCTTCAGTGCGTCCGCCAGCATCTGCGGCGCATGCACGTCTCCCCACGGGACGGTGAGGGCGTCGGCCACGACGCCGCAGGCGCGCGCGATCTGAAAGAATCGCTCGCTGAAGGCGCCGTTCACGAGGCACAGCACCCGTGACCGCACGCCGTTGCGGATCGCACCCTCCATCAGCCCCGTCGCCGACGAGCTCGCGATATACACCGGCCGAGTGGTACGAAACACGTACTGCAGGTCCGGTTCGATTCGCGCGATGAGATCCTCCATACCCTTGCCGCGATGGCCGATCATCGGCTGCAGCATTGCCTGGAGAATGCTCGGGCGAACTTCAGTGGGACCGGGAAGGAAGAAGCGGCCGAAACCGCGATCGTTCGCGGAGGTGACGGGGCTCGCGGCGAGGCCAGCGCTCGATTGGGCGGTCATGAGCTACGTGTGGGTCTGGGTCAGGAAGTAGTGACCGCCGCGCTCAGCGCGACGCCACGCTCGAACACCGACAAATACGGAGTACCGACAACCTCGTCGGCGTGCAGGACGAGTGGAAGGATAGGCGCGAGAGAATTGGCCCGAACGACGATGTCAGCAGCCTGAACGACGTTCGGTCGCTCCACGACTCCTGCGAAGGCGACGAATAGATCGACGACGGGGCGAGCTTCGAGATCGGTCGTTCCATCGCCCACCATCATCGCCGGTCGATCGATGAGCCACCGCTCGATCGCGACGCGCTTGCCTCCGGTGGCCGCCAGCGGCGACGCCGCGTCGAAGTCCAAGTAGGTACCGTCCGCGCGAAAGCGAATATCGACCGCCCCAACGTGTGCGCCTGGCACGCCGACCGCCTTCGCGACCGCGAGCACCGCGGGGCGCAGTCCGCCCGAGATGATTCGAACGTCGACGCTCGCCGTCTGCAGCGCACGAATCGTCTCGGCCGCGTCAGGCACCAGCTGCGCGACGTATGCTCGTGCGAGCATCTCCACAGCGCGGCGGGTGGGCTGCACGAGGCGCAGCCGACGACCGTACACTTCCTCGAGTGGGATTTCGCCTCGCATCGCCGCGTCCGTCAACTGCGCCACGTCGTCTCGGCAATCGACGGCCAACTCGTCGATGCCTTCGATTGCCGATAGCGTCGAGTCACAGTCGAACAGCACGGTGCGAAACCTGGGCATGCCCGCGCGCTACAGATGAATCGCGCGTCCGAGCACGCCGAGCGCGGCTTCCTTCACCGCTTCGGACAGTGTCGGATGCGAGTGGACCGTCACGCCGATATCCTCTGACGATCCGCGATACTCGAATGCCAGCACGACCTCGGCGCAAAGCTCCGACACGTTAGGCCCGATCAGATGGGCACCGAGCAGCTCATCGGTCTTTGCATCCGCGATGAACTTCACGAAGCCCGACGTTTCGCCCATGGTACGCGCGCGTCCGTTTGCCGAGAACGGAAACCTGCCGACCTTGTATTCGCGCCCGCTCTCCTTGACTTCGTGTTCGGCGAGGCCGACGCTGGCGATCTCAGGCCACGTGTAGACAATGGATGGCATCGATCGGTAGTGCATCTCAGATGGCTTTCCCGCGATGACTTCCGCCGCGATGACACCTTCCTCTTCTGCCTTGTGCGCGAGCAGCTTGCCGCCGACGACGTCACCGATCGCGAAGACACCCGGCAGGTTCGTACGCATGGCGTGATCGACCAGCACTTCGCCGCGCTTCCCGACATTCAGGCCGAGCGCCGACGCGTCGACACCGGTGAGTGACGGCTTCCGTCCGATCGACAACAGGACGTAATCGGCTTCGAGCGTTTCCGCAGCGCCTTCCTTTTCGGTGTTGATGAGGACGCGACTCTCCTCGACGGTCGCGCCGACGACTTTCGTTCCCGCGCGAATCTCGAGACCCTGCTTTCGGAACAGCTTGTCGGCTTCCTTCACGATGTCGGCATCCATTCCGGGAAGGATCGACGGCATCAGCTCCACAACCGTGACCTTCGCGCCGAGTCGTCGCCAGACCGAGCCCAGCTCGAGGCCGATGACTCCGCCGCCAATGACGACGAGATGCTTCGGCACTTCACCGATCGAGAGCGCGCCAATGTTCGACAACACGCGACGCTCGTCGACCTTGAGGAACGGCAGCTCGATCGATACGGAGCCGGTAGCGATGATGACGCTCTTCGCTTGATACGCGGTTACAGCGCCGTCGGCGGCCGTCACGTCAACGACGTTACCGGGCCGCAGCGTTCCACGCCCTTTCGCCCACGTGACCTTGTTCTTCTTGAAGAGGAATTCGACGCCGCGGGTATTCTGCGTGACGACGTCGACTTTGCGATGCATCATCGCCGCGAGGTCGACGTTGACGCCATCGAAGTTGATGCCGTGCTCGCGTGCGTGAACGCGTGCGAACTCGAAGTGCTCGGACGACTGCAGCAGCGCCTTGGATGGGATGCAGCCCACGTTCACGCAGGTGCCGCCCAGCGTCTTGTCCATCTCGACGCACACGGTTTTGAGCCCGAGCTGCGCGGCTCGGATCGACGCGACATAACCACCGGGACCGCCGCCAATGACGACGACGTCGGCCATTTCGCTAGCGTTTGCCATTTTCCAGGGAGTACAGAGGGGGATCTGAAAAAAGTAGCGGGTACGGCCACCGAAGGCGACCGTACCCGCCGCTCCCCCCTCAGGGAGCCCCACACCTGCTAAGACTTCAGAGCTTTATTCACCAAGCGTTGGCGCGCGGTTCCACCTCATCGATCGGAACCGTCGCGCGGCGGCACGTCGCGGCCGCATGCGTTCACCCGTGCGTGGTCGATTCGCGAAGCGCGACGAACTTACCCGCGCGAACCTGTCTGTAACCTTTCACGAGACGTGTGTTGAACTTTCCGGAAATCTTCGACTCGACGCGGCGACCTTCGAACACCGTGACGACGTCCGCATTTTCTTGTGGATCGAAGTACGGGCCGATCATCGCGACGAACGTGCTCTGACTCGCCTCGAGCAGCTTCACTCCCGTCGGCGGAATGTCCTTCGTCATGAAGAACAGGAAGCGTCCGACGACCGACGCATCGACCGATGCGTCGCGGATCAACGTGAACGGAACGCTGACTCCGGCATCCGCGGCCATCAAGTGACCGCGCCACACTCCCGCCAGCGCCGACATGATTGGCGGTCTGAAGCCACCGCGGGCCGGTGGTATCGGAGTGAACGCGAATGACGTTGACGAGTTGCTCATATCACTTCTCCTCTCACCGCTCACTACGGGTGCCTTATTCGAAAGTGTCGGCGTCGGCTATTCGCCAGGGCCGCCTCGACCGTCGCATCTCTCGAAGCGCGCCAGTCTCGGTCTCACTCACACGGTTGGATGCAAAGAGTGGCAAAAGGGTTTGCCACTCACACAAACGTGACAACCGCGTGGATCCGGCCCTCCCAACGCCACGAATTGCTTGGCGACGCTGCACTCGCTGATGCAATGCGGCCCCGGCATCGCGTCGCGAAATGCCGGGGCCGAGCCCTGAAAGACTGCGCGTACGGTGCGCGGCCCATGCACTGGGCGGCGCTCAGTTGATCAGCATCGTCGCGGGATCTTCCATCAGGTCCTTGATGCGAACGAGAAAGAGCACCGCCTGTTGCCCGTCGATGATGCGGTGGTCGTACGACAATGCCACGTACATCATGGGGCGAATCTCGACCTTGCCATTTACCGCGATCGGGCGGTCCTGAATCTTGTGCAGGCCGAGGATAGCAACCTGCGGATAGTTGATGATCGGCGTCGACACGAGTGAGCCGAACACGCCACCGTTCGTGATCGTGAACGTGCCGCCAGTGAGATCATCCATCGTCAGCTTGCCATCGCGGGCACGCTTTGCAAGCGCGACGATGTCGCTCGAGATCTCGATCATGCCCTTCGCATGCGCGTCCTTGATGTTGGGGACTACGAGACCTGCGTCGGACGCGACGGCGATGCCCATGTTCACGTAGTGCTTGTACACGACGCTGTCGCCGTCGATCTGCGCATTGACGACGGGGTATGTCTCGAGCGCGAGACACGCGGCCTTCACGAAGAAGGGCATGAAGCTGAGCTTCACCCCGCGCTCCTTTTCGACGCGTTCCTTGATTCGCTCGCGGAGCGCGCTCACCGCCGACATGTCGATCTCGTTGAACGTCGTGAGATGCGCGGTCGCGTGCTGCGCCTCGAGCAGGTGTTCCGCGATGCGCTTGCGGCGCGTCGACATCTTCTCGCGCGTTTCGCGACCGTTCGACGTCGCAGGCGTAGCGGGCCGTGCGGGCGGAGATGCCTGACGAGACGGAGTCTCCGCCGGGCGCGGCGCCGGTGCGGTCGAAGCTGCGGTGGCCCGATCGCTATTCGCCTGCTCGATCACATCGGGCTTGCTCACGACGCCGCCACGGCCTGTGCCGCTGATGCCGGCGAGATCGACGCCTCCCTCGGCAGCGACCCGTCGCGCCGCGGGCGACGCGCGCACTTCCGTTGGAGCTGCAGCTGGCGGCGGGGACACGGGTTGAGCAGCGCGCGCCGGTGATGCCGCATCAGCTGAGGCAACAGCCTTTGCCGGCGCAGTGGCAGGGGCCGTTGCCGTCTCATCGATCTCGCCGAGGACGTCATCGACGGCGACGACATCGCCATCGTGCTTCGACTGGCGCGAGAGGACACCGCCTTTGAGTGCTGGCACCTCTACGGTAACTTTATCCGTCTCCAGCTCGACCAGCGTGTCGCCCGCGGCGACCGCATCGCCCTCCTTCTTGAGCCAACGCGCGACCGTCGCCTCGACGATCGATTCACCGAGAGGGGGCACCTTGATCGAAATCATTCCGCGAATCCAGTGACCGGTATGAGTGGCGCTTTCCGAGCGGCGCGTGCACGAGTGAAGATCGCGGTGCGACCGAGCGTGACGCCCAGGGGCAATGACAGGGGGCGGCTAGTCGCGGAATATAACCGGCGAGGGAGCGGGTGCGAGCGCTGACCATCGACGAGCACGGGGGCTTGGATCGGCTGCGATTCCGTGATGATCTCCCATCGCCGTCGCTCGAAGCTGACGATGATGTTCGCGTTCGTGTGCACGCCGCCGCGCTCAACCACCTCGACCTCTGGGTCGTGCGCGGCGTACCGGGCGTCCGCATCTCGCCCGGATGGATTCTGGGCTCCGATTGCGCGGGCGTTGTCGACGCAGTCGGACCGGCGGTGACGTCCGTGCGAGTTGGCGATCGCGTCGTGCTGAATCCCGGAGTCAGCGACCGGACGTGTGAGTACTGCCGCACCGGCGATAATCCGCTCTGCCTTCGCTTCGGCATCCTGGGTGAACATCGACCCGGAGTGCTTGCCGATTTCGTCGTCGTGCCAGCTGCGAACGTGCTGACCATTCCCGATACGCTGTCGTTCGTGACTGCGGCCGCGTTTCCGCTGGCCACATTGACCGCGTGGCGGATGCTTGTGACGCGGGCGCAGGTTCGCGACACGGATCAGGTGCTGGTGCAGGGCATCGGCGGCGGTGTCGCGCTCGCATCGCTGCAAATCGCGAAGTCACGTGCGGCTCGAGTGTGGGTGACGTCGGGCAGCGATGCGAAGCTCGAGCGGGCGCGCGCGTTAGGCGCGGACGAGCTGCTCAACCGCCACACCTGCGACATTGCGAAGGAGGTTCGTGCGCGCACGGGCAAGCGCGGTGTCGACGTGGTGATCGACTGCGTAGGTGAGGCGACATGGGCTTCGTCCCTCGGGGCGCTCGGGAAGCGCGGGCGCATCGTGACGTGTGGCGGAACCTCGGGGCCGAATCTCCAGACGGACGTCCGACGCCTGTTCTGGAATCAATGGACGATCATGGGTTCCACCATGGGCAGCGATGCGGAATTCGCAGCGATCGTGCAAGAGCTCAAGGCTGGGCGGCTGGAGCCACCGGTCGACTCGGTCCACCCACTGGAGCGCGGCGCGGACGCTTTCGCTCGGCTCCAATCGGGCGAACAGTTCGGCAAAGTCGTCGTCACGATGGAGACCGAGTGACGACGGAGCAGGCGCAGTTCACGGTGGATGAACAGCGCGAGATTCGCGAGGCGGTGGCCGAGGGCCAGCCCCCAGTCTGTCCCCGATGCGCGGTTGGCCTCTCGGCGCGTACCATTGGCGGCGGATCGTTCGGTCTGGGGTACGCGCGACGGCGCGAATGGCTGATCTGCCCGAAATGCCATCGGAGTGCCATCTTCGATGTGAGGCGCGGAACACGAAATTGAGCAGTATCTATCGATCCCTCACGTCTTCGCAGGCAATCGCGACAGCAATACGCGATTTGCTCGGAGCCTTCGCATGAATTTCCTGGAGCGACTGCAGAGCAGTTTCGCGCAGTTCGCCGAGTTCGTTCCCGCGCTCTTCGGCGCGCTCATCATTCTCTTCGCGGGCTATCTGCTCGCGAAGCTCGTCGAGCGTGGCACCGAACGCATCTTCCGCAAGATGCGGCTGAACGTCCTCCTCGAGCGTGGCGGCGTTATGCAGGCTGTCGAGCGCTCCGGGTCGCACTTCAATCCATCGCGCGTGCTCGCGAACCTGGTGTTCTGGTTCGTGATGTTCGTCGTGATCATGGTTGCCGCGAACGCGCTTGGCATGGAGACACTCGCCGACGTGTTCTCCGAGCTCGTGGGCTACATCCCGAGCATGATGGCGGCGATCGTGCTGCTGATCGTCGGCATCGTGCTGGGGCGCTTCGTTGGCGGGTTGATTCTCGCGTCGGCCGGTGCGATTCAAGGCGGACCGACGCTCGCGCGCGTGGGTCGCTGGGGCGTGATACTCCTCGCGATCTTCATGGCGTTGCAGCAGCTTGGTATTGCCAACGAGATCGTGGTGACCGCCTTCGCGATCCTGTTCGGAGCGGTCGCACTCGCCCTCGCGCTGTCCTTCGGGCTTGGCAATCGCGAGCTCGCCGGCGAGATCACGCGAACCTGGTACGAACGCTATAAGGCGGAACGCGACGCGATTGCCGCGGCGGAGCGGGACGCGGAGCTCGCAGACGAGCGCGAAGCGGAAGGAAATCCGGTACTCGGCGCAGGAGACGGGCCCGAGTGAGTGAGACTGACATCGCGATCGGAGAACCACCGGCGCATCACGTGAACCGAAGGGACATTCGCCATGACTGAAACTGCCACGTTCGCAAACGTTCTCGGGTCGGAGCTGTCGCTCGAAGAGCTGTGGATGCCGTTCACGGCGAACCGCGCGTTCAAGCGTGCGCCGCGACTGCTCGCGTCGGCGAGCGGGATGTATTACACGTCGGTTGATGGCCGTCGCGTGCTCGATGGGACGGCGGGGCTGTGGTGCGTGAACGCGGGCCACTGCCGCGAGCCGATCGTGCGCGCAGTGCAGGAAGCCGCGGCGACTCTCGATTTCGCCCCCGGGTTCCAGATGGGGCACCCATACAGCTTCGCGCTCGCCGAACGCGTCGCGCACATGCTGCCCGGGGATCTCGATCACGTGTTCTTCGCGAACTCGGGATCCGAGGCGGTGGACTCCGCGCTCAAGATCGCGCTCGCGTACTTCCAGTCGAAGGGAGAGCCGAACCGCGTCCGGTTCGTTGGCCGCATGCGTGGGTACCACGGCGTCGGATTCGGTGGCATCTCGGTGGGCGGCATCGAGCCTAACAAGCGGGCGTACGCGGCGCAGCTTCTTCCCCAGGTC
>Ga0310810_10001209_pt1 | contig 26798 bp, 18 predicted proteins | sample NCmetagenome_FD_207641 | JGI IMG/M metagenome (GOLD analysis project Ga0310810, IMG submission 207641) | Soil microbial communities from experimental microcosm in Duke University, North Carolina, United States - NC | ecosystem: Engineered > Artificial ecosystem > Soil microcosm > Unclassified ...
CGCCGGGAGCCGCCCACGCGGCTCGCTCGGCCTCCTGCCGCTCGGCCCACGAATGTACGTTGCCACTCAGCGTGACTTTTCCATCCGTCGCGGTGACATTGACCCGTCTCGCATCGATCTCCGCGCTGCGTTTGAAGGCGGCTTCGATCTTGTCTCGCACGTCGGTCGTCTTGACACGGGACTGAACCGTGATGCCGTTCGTGACCCCCTTCACGCCCGTCAGGTCGCGCACCGTGCGGGCCGCCGCGTCCTTCTGATACTGCCAGTCGAGCGTGCCCTTCAACGTCAGCCACCCCTCCCCGACGGTGATCGTGATCCGATCGTGGGGAACCATGATGTTCCACTTCAACGCCGACACCGCCGCCTGAGCGATCTCCGTGTCCGTACGCGCGAAGGCGCTCCCGAGATGCACCGCGAGATCGTTGGCCACAGCCTTGACGCCATAGACGCGCAACGCGACGCGTTCGGCCGCCATCTTCTCGCTGTATGAACCCACGTTGCCCCGCAAGGTGACGACGCTCTCGTCCACGGACACGCCGATGTCGCTCGCGTCCACGCTGGGCTCCCAGTCGAGGGCGCTCTGTACATGTTGCTTGAGGTCTTTGTCTGTCATGGTGATCTCTCCCCACATAGTGGTGTTCTGAACGCCGACGCCAGCCAACCCGGTTTCAGCCGGCCAGGCGACTGGTGCGGCCGTCTACCAACGTGCAAAAGCACGGCCTTCGACAATGTGCGTATTGCGACGACACGCATCCGATGAATTACCGGATCGTCGGAAGAAGCGCCGGGAACTCGGCGTCACAGTCCGGACGGAAATGTCTCGGCGACTTCACCAGCCTTCCACAGGGCGTCGTGTTCCAATGGCTCGACCGCTCGAGTCTCGTCGATGTGCACGACAAAATCGAACTGCTCCGACAGCCGGGCGTGGAAGTAATGACTCGCCCGTTCGCGTTCCGGAAGATAAAGCACCCCGATCGCGCGCTCGAGGCGAGGTGCACTCAGGACGGACGCTAGCTCGAGGTCCGTCCGCAGTGGCAGGAGGAAGCGCGGGATCTGCGCCTCGTGGAACAGCCGTTCGTAGCTGCCGGCCAGCGCGGCCCGCACGTGCTTGCGATGCGCCGGACCATCCCACTCCGACGCGGCAGTGACCGTCCCCGTGTATGTCGTGAACCCTACGAGCACAGCCTTGGCGCCGTACTCCTCGCGCAGGAGTTGCCCGACGTTCAACTCGCCGCCCTGGCCCATTTCCGTGGCGCGCGCGTCGCCGAGATGTGAGTTATGCGCCCAGACGACGATGCGGGCGCCCGGCCGTGTTCGCTCGAGATAGCGCACCAGCTCTTGCAGCGTGTCGACCATGTGTCGATCGCGAAGATTCCAGGAATCGGCGCGGCCTTTGAACATGGTGCGGTAGTACTCCTCCGCGTTTCTGACCAGGCGTGCGTTCTGCTCGGCGAAGAAGAACTCGTCGGCCGCGACGCGCCCATCGCGGCTCGCGTACTCGAGCCGCTGACGGTGCAGTTCGAGCAGCTGCGTCACCACTTCCCGCTCACAGGACGGATGGAAACCGGCCGTCGCGGCGTAGCCGTACTCCTGCATTTCCTCGCCGAACTGATCGAAACAGCCGTACCGCCGCCGGGCGCGACGCGCCGCGTCGGGATCGACCTTGTCGAGGTAAGCGAGCACGGCCTGCATGGAGGCGCGCAGGCTATACAAGTCGAGACCATAGAAACCGGCGCGCGAGTCCACCGGCTGCGTGTCGTTGTGTGTGCGCAGCCAGCCGACGAAGTCGAGGACATCGGCGTTGCGCCACATCCACGTCGGGAAGCGGCCGAAGCCGGCGAGCGCCTGGACGGCGTCTTCGTCGGCGCCGATTCCACGCACGTAGCGGTTGACGCGGTAAGCGTCGGGCCAGTCGCCCTCGACGGCGACAGCAGCGAACCCTTTCTCTTCAATCAGGCGCCTGGTGATGAACGCTCGCTCGCGGTAGAACTCGTGCGTGCCGTGCGTCGCCTCGCCCAGCAACACGATCCGCGCGTCGCCGATGCCTTCGAGCAATGCGTCGTACTGCGACGGCTCCCCGGACAATCGGCGCGCCCGAGCACGCACGACGGCGACGGCGTCGATCTTTCCGGTCTGCTGATTCGGGGGGGCGACCGCCAGCAGCCGTGTGACTTCCTCATCAGTGGTCTGCGAGAACTCTTCGTACCACAGGCCGACGGCGTCGAACGGATCGGGCGTCGACACGCACACAACTTCATTCACGACTCGCCGAAGTTGCTCGCAGGCCTGCCGCGAGCCGACGGGTACGGCCACGACGATCCGTGCCGCGGCCTGCTGCTTGAGCGCCAGCACCGCCGCCTGCATGGTGGAACCGGTCGCCAGCCCATCGTCGACGAGAATGACGGTCCGATCGCGGACAACCGCCGGGTGTCGACCTGCGCGGTACAGCACGTCGCGGCGCTCCAGTTCCAGACGCTCCCTGACCGCAACCTGCTGGACGACCGCAGGCGGAATGCGCAGCTCTCGAATCACATCGGTACTGAGAACCTCGATGCCGCCCGCCGCAATGGCGCCCATGGCAAATTCGGGATGACCGGGCACGCCGAGCTTTCGGACGAGGCACACGTCCAGAGGTGCCTTCAGTCGCACCGCCACTTCATGGGCAACAGGGACGCCGCCTCGCGGAAGGCCGAGCACGATCACATCCGAGCGACCGGCGAATGCGGTCAATCGGGCGGCCAGTTGTCGCCCGGCATCCGTACGATTGTGGAAGCGCATGACGAACCTCTCTATTCCAGGTCGGGCGGCTGCAGCGGCGCTCGTCTGGGTTCCGGAATCTCGGTCAGGGTGGCCTCGGTCAACAGCAGCACGCCGGCCACCGAGACGGCGTTCTCGAGCGCGATCCGCACGACCTTGGTCGGGTCGATGATGCCCGCGTCGACCAGGTCGACGTAGCACCCCCGTCCGGCGTCGAATCCGTAGGCGCCGCTTCCGCAACGCATCCGATCGACCACGACGCCGCCGTCCACGCCGGAGTTCTGCGCGATCTGACGCGTCGGCTCCTCCAGCGCCCGCTTGAGAATCAGCGCACCGGTCCGCTCGTCGCCGGCGCACGCGTCTGCCTCATGTTCGACGGCGTCAATCGCGCGCAACAGGGCCAGCCCCCCACCCGGGACGATGCCTTCGGCCATCGCCGCCTTGGTGGCGCTGATCGCGTCTTCGAAGGCCTCCCGCCGATTCTTCATCTCCGCTTCCGACGGCGCGCCGACGCGAATCACCGCCACGCCGCCGGTCAGCTTCGCCAGCCGCTCTTCGAGCTTCTCGCGGTCGTAGTCGGACGTCACCGTCTTGATCTGGGCGCGGATGTCGTCGGCGCGGCCGGTGATGGCGTCCTTCGCGCCGGCGCCGCCCACGATCGTCATCGACTCCTTGTCGACGACGACGCGCTTGGCCTGCCCGAGATCGGTGAGCGTGACATTCGCCAGCTTGACCCCGAGTTCCTCCGCGATGAGATGTCCGCCGGTCAGGATCGCCATATCCTCGAGCAGCGCTCGACGCCGATCGCCGTAGCCCGGCGCCTTGACGGCCACGCAGGGCAGGATGCCGCGGACCTTGTTGACGACCAACGTGGCCAGCGCGTCGCCGTCTACGTCATCGGCCACCACGACCAGGGCCTTCCCGCTCTTGGCGATCTGCTCCAGGAGCGGCAGCAGATCAGCCGTGGTGCTGATCTTCTTCTCGTACAGGAGGATGAGCGGCTCTTCGATCACGGCCTTCAGCTTCTCGGCGTCGGTGATGAAATACGGCGACAGGTAGCCGCGATCGATGCGCATACCCTCCACCACTTCCACCATCGTCTCGGTCCCCTTCGCCTCCTCGACCGATGTCGTCCCCTCGGCGCCGACGCGTTCGAGCGCATCCGCGACGGTCTCGCCGATGCTGAGGTCGTTGTGCGCCGAGATCGTGGCGACCTGCACCCGCTGGGTGTGGTCGGCCACGGGTCGCGACAGCTGCTTCAGCCGGGCGATCACGGCCAGGAGCGCACGATCCAGGCCGCGCTTGAGATCGATGGCGCTGGCGCCGGCCGCGATGTTCCTCACCCCGTCCGCGAAGATCGCCGCGGCCAGCAATGTCGAGGTCGTCGTCCCGTCGCCCACGACGTCGCCCGTTCGTTCGGCCGCCTGGCGAATCACCTGCGCGCCCATGTTCTCCTCGTGGTCCTCGAGCTCGAACTCCTTGGCGATCGTGACCCCGTCGTTGCACACGAGCGGTCGGCCCCACTTCTTCTCGATGAGGACGCACTTCGATTTCGGGCCCAGCGTGACGCGCACGGCATCCGCGAGAGCCAAGGCACCGCGCAGAATCTTCTCGCGCGCCGCGGACTGGACGAGCAAGTGTTTGTGAGGCATGACGGCCTTCCTGGCGGGAGGGTCGCGCCGGATTCCCGGCACGCGCCCCTGCACAGGAGTACATCTGCAAAGGCCCTGCTCAACCAGGTGGGACCGCGAGCCCGGTATCGGCCTTGCGTGAAGGTCAGAGGGAGGAGTCATGCGAACCGTAGATATCTCGCGCGAGGTATGGAGGCCGACCCTCGACAAATTCTCGACGGCCCACGAAGGCTGGCTGGTTTCGCTCGACGTGCTGGACTCGACCACGGGCGCACAACCTGAAGTCGACGATCTGCCGCTGCTTGGCGTGTCGGTCGCCGGTGCGGATGACTCGGCCATCACGATTTCCGCCGGCCGCTCGTGGGGTGAACACATCACCCACACGATCCATGCCCCGACTCGCGTCCAGCTCGAGCGTCGCGACGACGGTGCGGACGTCGCCCTGCAGATCGAGTCCGGGGACGGCGCGAAGGCGATCCTGCGATTTCGCGTCGTGGCCTTGCCCGAGACCGTCGATGGCATCGTCCACCGCTGATCGCCAGACGGATTAGCGGCCAGCCAGCGGCGCCAACGTCGGCGGCAGGTGTTGGGTGAACCAGTCGCCCGCGAGCTCAGCCACGTGCTCGAGCGCGCCGGGCTCCTCAAACAGATGCGTCGCGCCTGGTACGAGGTCCAGCACGACTTCGCCGCGCATCTGCCGCCGCGCATGCCGATTCACTTCAATCACATCCGTGTCGCGGCCACCCACGATCAGCAACGTCGGCGAAGTGACTCGAGGCAGGGCAGCTGCCGCCAGATCGGGACGGCCCCCGCGCGAGACGACCGCGGCAATGTCGTGCGGCCGCGCGGCGGCGGCTACCAGCGCGGCGCCTCCGCCGGTGCTGGCGCCGAACAGCCCGATCGGCAACGACTTCGTCGCGGCCTGCCGGCGCAGCCAGTCGACGACGGCCACCAGGCGTTCCGCGAGCATATCGATGTCGAAGCGGTACTCCGCGGTCTGCTCGTCGATCGCCTCCTCGTCCGCGGTCAGGAGATCGATGAGCAGGGTCGCCAGTCCGCGGCGCTCGAGTACGCGGGCGACGTATTGATTCCGCCGGCTGTGCCGGCTGCTGCCGCTGCCGTGCGCAAACAGCACGATGCCACGCGGATGCGCAGGTATGCCCAAGTCTCCACGCAATTCCTGATCTGCAATAGGCACACGGACCGCCGCCGTTCGTTCCTGCCGTTCTGAATCCATGACAGGCTTCCTTCCTATCGGCTGACGTCGCTCGAATTGACGACGAGGTCGCCACAGACCGGCATGTCCGCCGTGCGATGTGCAAGGACGGGACCTTCCAGGTCGTTACATCCGAGCGCGTTCCAAGGGGCGGCGCATCGTCCGGGACCGCGAAGAATAGGCGAGCGGCAGCGCCTTCTGCCTGCCGACGGATTCCTGTCGTCTCGAGGGGTCTCAGGTTCGACGCGCGGACGAAAAGACCGCGCCCTTGAGGTATCCACGCAGTAACCGGAGCGACGTCAGACGGAAACCCGGTATCTGGCGATGTGCTTGGCACCGTCGCTCGGACCGGTTTCACGAATCCCCTTAGTACACAAGGAGTTCTCTCCCTGCACTCCTTTTGGCAGCCTTGATGCTCTCGAGTCTGTCAAGCCGCGTCGATCGTCTGAAGTCTCTCATCCCTCCGCAGGCCGCTGTCCAGTGCGCCCGGACGAGCAAGACCAACCCGCGGCAGAACGAGCGCGGGACCGCGAGGTCCCGGCAAGACCAAGGGAGCACTCCAATGAGAAAGGTCTTTCTAGGGTTCATCGTGATGGCCGCGGTCGGGCTGCCGGCTTGCGGGGATTCCCATTCCGTCACCGCGCCGTCGCTGGTGACCGAGAACGTCAGCACCAGCGCCGCGAGCACCGGGTGTGCGGGGCCGAACTGCGTCTTCACCGCCACACCATTCAATGGCGGGGCGAGCACGTGGAAGGGGACCACGACACCGAATGCGGTACCGACAACCGGCCACAACGGCACTCTGGAGATAAGCTTCGCCGCCCCCTTCATGCTGGGCGGTTCCTCGACGCTGTCGTGGAGCCGGTTCAACACCGGGTCGAAGGCGGACTGCAAGATTACGAACAACATCGACAGCACGGTCATCAAGCTGCCCAGCTGCGACGACGGCTCGTACACCGTGCATCCGACGGTCACGACCGTCTACACATTCACCGACGACAAGAACGATCCGCCCAGCAAGGATCCGGCTCAGACGGCGACCGTGACGGTCGTGGTTTCGGACACAGTCACCCTCACGGCCAGATGGCAGTCGGCCATGGGAGCGGGTGACGATGACCCAGGCCTCAACTACATGGGAACGGCGACCGGCCCGCTCTCATTGCTGCAGGTAGACGCGACCTCGCAGACGTTCTGCGGGTTGAGCGGCAATCGGAGCGGTCCGGCGAATCACTTCCACGCCACGATGAACGTCGTCGATTCGACGCATATCCGTGGCACGTATGAGGGCGTCGCCTGCACCGTGGATCAGGGCACGTTCACTCTGACGAAGCAGTAACCGGCACCGTGCTCACGGGCAGTGGCAGGGCGCACTCTCGCCAGCCACTGCCCGAGGCAGCCATCCTCGGTCACCGCATCTCGTATCTGGCCGACGATCACGTCGTGCCGGCGTGGAACGCGGTACTCGACACGCACCGGATGAAATAGCCAGTTCCCTCACACCGTGACACTCGTCTGCGTCCCGGTCGTCTCATCCCGTAACCGCGCCGGCTTCGCCGGACCCAGCCGAACGATGACGCGCCGGTCGCGGCCGTCCGCAGGAAACGCGACCACGCCGTGAGGCTGCGGCACGCCGTCGACCAGGAGCTCGACAACGCCGGCTTCGACGCCATCGGGATTCTCAATCGTGATCTTCAGGTCGCCCCCGTTCCGCCGGATCGTGATGTCCACATGGGGCCATGCCCGGGGGATGCACGGTTCGATGCGCACGCCACCGGCCTCCGGCCGGATTCCCAGGATTCGCTCAATTCCGAGACGCCACATCCAGGCCGCCGATCCGGTGTACCACGTCCATCCTCCGCGGCCGACGAACGGCAGCACACCGCCCACATCGGCAGCCACGACGTACGGCTCGGTCCGATATTTCTGAACGGCGGCGGCGTCACGGGTATGGCCAATCGGATTGAGCAGATCGAACACGCGCGCCGCGCGTTGACCATCGCCCAGGTCGGCAAACGCCCACCCCAGCCAGATCGCGGCGTGGGTGTACTGCCCGCCATTTTCTCGAACTCCCCGGGGATACGCGCTGATGTACCCAGGGTCGCGCGCGCCTTGTTTGAATGGCGGCGTGAGCAATCGCACGAGCCGCTCGTCGACGTCGATGAGCTCACGTTCGGCCGCGTGGAGCGCGCTCTCCGCGCGCGCTCTCGACGCGCCTCTTGAGATCACCGCCCACGACTGCGCAATCGAATCGATTCGGCACTCCGCGTTCTGGCGCGACCCCCACGGCTGCCCCGTGTCGTCGTACGCCCGCCGGTACCACTCCCCGTCCCAACCGTGCTCCTCGACGGCGTGCGCCACCTCGCGTGCACGGCGTCTCCAGCGGTCCGCTTCGACGGCGGCCCCACGCTGCTGACAGAGGCTGGCGAACGCATGTATGGTGGCGATCAGGAACCAGGCGAGCCACACGCTCTCGCCGCGGCCGAGACGGCCGACGCGATTCATGCCGTCGTTCCAGTCGCCCGAGCCAATCAGCGGCAGACCGTGGGCGCCACGCGTCAGCCCGCGCTCGAGCGCGCGTTCACAGTGCTCGAAGAGCGTCCCGGTCTGATCGCTGACCTCGAACACCGAGTAGAGATCGGCTTCGCTCTCCGAGAGCGGACGCCCCCTCAAGAACGCGACGTGCTCGTCGAGCACCGCCGCGTCGCCGGTCGACGTCACGTAGTGGGCGACGGCAAACGGCAGCCACAGCAGATCGTCGGAGCATCGTGTCCGGACGCCGCGAGCGGCGGGCGGATGCCACCAGTGCAGCACGTCGCCTTCCTCGAATTGGCGTGCCGCACAGCCCAGCAGATGCGCGCGACACCTCGCCGGCTCGATCATGACGAGCGCCAACGCATCCTGCAGCTGATCGCGGAAGCCGATCGCGCCACTTGATTGATAGAACCCGGTCCTGCCGAACATTCTCGAGGCGATGGCCTGATACAGCAGCCATCGGTTCAGCATGACGTTCATCGCGCCATCCGGGGTGTCGACGCGAATTGCGTCCAGTCGATCGTCCCAGAACCGTCCGAGCCGCTGCCAGGCCGCGTCCGCCGCACTCGGTTGCCGCCAGCTGGCCACCAGCTCGAGCGCGTGGTCGCGATCTCGACCTTCTCCGAGCACGAACATCACTTCGTCCTCGGCCTCTGCCGCAAGATCCAGGTGGAGTTGGAGCGCCGCGCAGGGATCCAGCCCAGAACGCACGGTTCCCGAGAAGCCCCAGCGCTCCAGCGCCGCCGGCCGTTTCAACGTGCCCTCGCGCCCGATGAACTCCGCGCGATCCGAGGTGATGCCGTGGGGCGCGCGGCTTGACGTCAGGAATGCGACCCGGTTCGCGAACTCGGCCTGCCAGGGGTTTCGCACCAGTATCGCCCGCTGGCTCGCCTCGTATTCAGTCACCATGACGCTAGTCGACGGCAACCGCGATGACCCCATCACCCACTCGGCGTAGTACGTGATCGTCAAGCGGCGCGGACGATGCGAGCGATTGCGTACGCGAAGTCGAACCACCTTCACCGGATCGTCCGGCGGCACGAACACGAGCAGATCCTGGGACAGCCCATGGCGCTCGGACTGCCAGCGCGAATAGCCGGCGCCGTGCCGGATCTGATGTGCGACGCCGGCGCCGGCCGGCTGCGGTGTCGGTGTCCACAGCGCCGCGGTTTCTTCATCCCGAACGTAGAGCGCTTCTCCGGAGGGATCGCTCACCGGATCGTTGGTCCACGGTGTCAGGCGATGCTCGCCGCTGTTGCCCGCCCACGTGAAACCACCTCCGGATTCCGTGACCAGCGTGCCGAAGCCCGGATTCGCCAGGACGTTGCACCAGGGCGCCGGCGTCTTGTCGCCAGCCTCGAGATGGATCACGTACTCGCGGCCGTCCGCGCTGAACCCTCCCAGGCCGTTGTCGAACTGCAGTCCTGCAGGACGTTGGAGAGCCGGTGTTTCAGCCGCGGCCGCGTCCGGGGTCCCGCCTGGAAGGAACGACGGCAAGGACGTCGCTTCTTCATGGACCCCTGCGAGTTGTGAACCCAGCGTGCCGCGGTCCGCGTCGAGCACCACGTTTGCCACCACGTCGAGCAACCGTCGCTCATCCTCCCCGATGTGATCGGCGGACAGGAAATGGACGCCGGCGTGCTGTCCGAGTTGGCCGTTGGTACCGAGTCCATGAAGGAGCGCCCGCAGCTTCTCGCCGACGGGCTCCTCGTATCCTGACGCACCATGCCGCAGCACCACGAGATCGAAGCGCAAGCCTCGTCGTCTCCACAGCGCATGCGCGCGCGCCACATCGCGCAACACATCGATGTCGTCCGAGGTTCGCAGTTTGACGAGGAGGATCGGCAGATCACCGGAGAGTCCCATCCCCCAGAGGCGCGACTGGCCGAGGCGGTTGGCGGCGATCGTCTCAGCCGGGCAGCGCAGCGCCCCGTGACGAAAGACCAGCAGCGACGCGAGCGTCTGCATTTCGGCCATCCGGCCAGGCTCGATGCCAAGCCGCCACAGTTCTCGGCCCGCCTCGGCCTCGGCCTCGGCCATCACCCAATCGACGGCGTTCATCGTCTGGTAGCGTTCAGCGAGTTCGAGCACCGATTCCCGAGAGCCGGAGATAGCCGTGATGAACGCAAGACGCACGGAGGCGCCAGGCTCGACGGTTACGGCAACCTGGAGCGCCACGATGGGATCGAGCGTGAAACCGGAGGACAGGCTCGATCGAACCGCGCCGATGGGATCCCGGTAGGTTCGGCCGCGGCCGACGAAGGCGGCCCGATCGGTCTCGACGCCGTGGAAGCGCACATTCGGATCATCGGAAATGAAGCGGTGGAGGAACGCCGGTGGGCGCTCGGCCGGACTCCGCGGCTGTCGCGTGAAGAGCAGACCGTTGAGCAGCGGGACAGATTCGCTGTGCACGAACAGTCTGCTGAAGGCCGGGTGCCGCTCGTGGTCAGCCGTCCTGGCCAGCACCACCTCGCCGCACGTCGTGAGCAGCAACCGCCTCACCTGCTCGCCGTCATTGATGACGGTCACGTAGCGGACCTCGATGTCATCGGCTGGAGCGACGGCCACCTCGACGCGAATCGCCAGCTCGCCGTCGCGACGATGAAACTCGGCGAGGTGCGGAGAAAACGTGACGTCGACCGCGTCCGACGCGGCGCCGCAGGGCTGACGCGACAGCGACGTGACGGCGTCGGTGTCCAGGTCACGCATGTACATCCAGAGGCCGGTGTCATCTGCCGTCGCGTCCGCGGTCCAGCGCGTCAGGCTCCAGTCCTGCCAGCGCAGCGTTCCCGATCCAGAGTCGCTGATCCAGCTCGCCAGACGTCCGTTCCCGAGCAGATGCATCTCGGGAAACGCCCCGGCTTTTACCGGAGCCCACGGCGTCCCGGCGGGAATCGTGCGCACGCTCGGCCGTGGCGGCTTGATCGCGAGCGCTCCGGTCATTTCCGGCGGCACGTCGATTGGCACTCGTTCGTGCAACAGGATCGACACCGAACGCAGACGCCGGTCGGCGCCCGCCCGGCGCACGAGCGCGTCGCCGCACAGCGCGTTGTCGAGCGCGGCGAGGCTCATGCCCTGATGGTGCGCCATGTACGAGAGCACGGGGACGAAGAGCGTGCCCACCGGTGTGCGATCGGGCGTGAAGTCAGCGGCCTCGTAGAAACCGTAGTCGCCGATCAGCCCGAGCTCCTCGAGGCGGCGAAGATTCTCCATGGCCGCGCCGGCGTCGACGGGGAGCGCGAGGGCCGACGCGTAGGGCGCGATCACCGTCTCAGCCCCGAGCCCCCGGCGCAAGCCCAGCGCCGGCACGCCACACGACCGGTACTGGTAGATCTGATCGCTGTCGGTCGCCGACACCCCCGATTCCGACATCCCCCACGGGATGTTCAACGATCGCGCGTACCGCCGTTGCGCGTCGATGGCCGCGAGTTCGCTCTCGGCCAGCAACGAACCGCCTTCGCTGCGCAAGAGCAGACGCGGCATCAGATACTCGAACATCGACCCGCCCCATGAGAGCAGGCAGCAGGCGCGCGCGATCGTCGTCGTCGCCCGCCCCAGGTGGAACCAGTGTTCGACCGGCGCGTCGCCTTTGGCGATGGCGAACAGGCTCGCCAACCGTGCTTCCGAGGCCAGCAGGTCATAGTGATGCGAGTCGAGTCGATCGGCCGTGACGTTGTAACCGATGTGGAAGAGCCGAAGGTCCTTGTCGTACAGCAGACTGAAGTCCATCGCGAGCGCCATGCTCTCGGCGCGGGCCGCGATGTCGTCGAGCGAGGCGCGCAGCGCGGCGGCCGACCGCTCACCCTGATCGAGCGCGTCAGAGAGTCGAGTGCTCCACGCTCGGAGCGCTGCGCCATCTCCTGACCGTTGCGCCGAGATCTCCTTCGTCACCAGGTCGCGCGCCTCACGGCACTGGGAGGCGACCTCATCGAGCCGGAGCGTGGCCGGCACCAGCCTGGAGATGGCGGACGCGACGGCGGTGAGCGTCGGCGGCGCCTCAGCGAGTGGAATCAGCCACGGGAACAGGGACCGGCATTCCCGATCCATGCTGCGCACGTGGTGGTGAAGGCGCTCGAGCCAGACCCGCACCTCGTGAACCCTCGAGAGGGTCGCGGGATGGTCCGCCTTTTCGGCCACCGCTTCCAACAACAACTGGTCGAGCCCTGGCACATCGCGATCCATCAGATCGCGCAGCGTCGACCACCAGCGGCCGGGATCGGTTTCGGCTTGCGCCGCCAGGCCCTCGAGCGCGTCGAGCCGGCCGCGAAGGGCCAGCATCTCAACCCGGCCGAGATCGAGGCGTTCGACGGCGTCATCCAGCAGCCTCAGGACATCCGAAAGCCCGCGCCATTGCTGCGGTCTGAGGACTCGCCCGTCGGCTAGCTCGAAACACCCCTCCTTGAGTGCGAGAAGACTCATCGCGAGATTGCCGCTGTCGACCGTGGACACGTAGCGCGGGTTGAGCGGCTCGAGCGTCCGCGTGTCGTACCAGTTGAGGAGATGACCGCGATACCGGTCGACGCGGGCGAGCGCGTCGAGGCTGCTGGTGAGCCGCGACGCCAGATCGTCGAGCCCGACATAGCCGAGATCGCAGGCCGTGAGCGAGGACAGGAACATCATGCCGATGTTGGTCGGCGACGTCCGATGCGCGATTTCACCTCGGGGCTGTTCCTGGAAGTTGTCCGGAGCAAGCCACTGATCGGCCGGACCGACGAACACCTCGAAGTACCTCCACGTCCGGCGAGCGATTCTCCGAAGCAGGAGGCGATCGTCCTCATCCAGCCCGTGTCCAGGCAGTCGCCGCGGATGACCCAGGACATACGCGACCTCTGGCGCGATGAACCACATGACCAGCAGCGGCAACGCGACCGGGAGAGCCTGATTTCGCAGGCTCACGACGGCGATGAGTACTCCGACCGCGAGAATCGGAGCAATCCGCATCTGCCGCCAGATGAAGCGTCTGCTGTCTCCGGCCGCCAGATCCTGGGATGTGCGCGCTGCGGAGGTCCACTGCAGACGATGGCGCCGCGTGACAAGGATGCGGACAAGCGTGCGCCCGATTGCGTCCGCCGCCACCGCGGCGTCGTACGGCAGGAAGACCAGCAACAACAGCCACCGGCCGGCATGGTCGGAGAGGCGTTGCACCATGCCCGCGAGCGCGCTCCGTCGCCGCCCCCGCGCGAAGCCGGTGACCAGGTCCGTGAAGATGTGGCCGCTGGGCGCCAGAATACCGAGCACCGTCCACGCTACGGGAGCGCCCGGCATGACCAGCCAGCCGGCAACCAGCATCGTTACCAGCGCCGGCGGCAAGAGACTGCGACGAAGGTTGTCCGCGATCTTCCACCGGTCCATCCACGCCAACCGGTTCCGAAGATGCCGGCCCGCCGTGCCGGGCACCGACGGTCCGAGCCATGGCAACAGCTGCCAGTCCCCCCGGATCCAGCGGTGCTGGCGGCGCGTGAATTCGAGATACTGCCGCGGAAACGTTTCGTAGAGGACGATGTCCGTGGCCAGCGCCGCGCGACCGTGGATGCCTTCGAAGAGATCGTGGCTCGCGAGCGCGTTCTCCGGAACGCGGCCTTCGACGCTGCGGCGGAACGTTTCGACCTCGTAGGCGCCCTTGCCGACGTAAATGCCGGATCCAAACAGATCTTGATACACATCGGATACTGCGCGGCTGTAGATGTCGATGGCAGTGTCGCCGGTGAACCATCGAGCAAACCGCGAACGATTGCCGCACTCCGGCGAGATCTCGACGCGCGGCTGCAGGACGGTGTAGCCGGTGCGCACGCGCCCGCTCACCTCGTCGAACTCGGCGCGGTTCAGCGGATGCGCCAGCGTCCCGACCAGGCGCGCCAGCGCGCCTTTCGGCATCACCGTGTCGACGTCGAGTGTGACCACGTAGCGCACGCCTTCGAGATGGTGGTGCTCGCCCTCGTGCAGCATGAAGCTCGTCGCGGGGTCACCGGCCAGCAGACGATTGAAGTCCTCGAGCTTGCCCCGCTTGCGTTCCCACGCCATCCAGACCCCTTCGCCGGGATTGAAACGGCGCGGGCGGTGCAACACGTGGAACGGCTTCGATTCGTATTTCTGGTTGAGACGCCGAACGTCGCCAACGAGCGACGCCAGGATGCCTTCGTCGGAGGGCTCGTGCTCGCGCGACGCGTCCGGAAAGTCGCTCAAGAGGACGAACTGGGCCGCCGGCACCGGATTGGCGAGATAGTGCAGCTCGAGCCGCTCGAGTTGGCGCCGCGCCTCATGGACGTTGGCCACCAGCGTGGGCACGACCACGGCGGTCCGGCATTCGTCCGGGAAGGCCGCTTCGAAATCGAGCTTCGGCAGCATGCGGGGCGGCACCAGCATCGTGACGAGCCAGAGAATGAACGTGACCGCGAGGGTGGATGCGGGAAGCGAGACGGCGATCAGCGTCAGCAGTGTCGGCAACGGTGGCGTGTGCGCAACGGCCAGATACCACGCCGGCAGGGCGATGGTCACCGCGGTGGCGGTCACCAGCGCGGTCGCGTACAGAATCGGCGCGCGGCGAAACAGCCATCGGCTGGCTCGGCGTCGAAACGGTGGGCGGCAGCCGATCAGCCGCTCGAACTCCTCGGCGCCCTCGTCCACGAGCCAGTATCCGACCTCCGTACGGCGAAGCGCGCCTCCGACAGCCTGACGGGCGCAGGCGACCGCCCGCTGCGCGACGTCGAGCTCGGAATGCGGACTGTGGCGAGCCAGGTATTCGACCGCGCCGCGATAGGCGTCCCGCGTCTCGAAGTCCATGCGGCGGTAGGTGTGGGCGGGATCCTCGCTGAGGATCGCCTCGACACGACTCGTCCGGCAGAAGAAGTCCTTCCAGGAGATCGACGCGATGATCCGGAGATTGGAGATCGCGCGTCCCACACACTCGGTGTTCTCGAGCGCGATCTCAGGCGGGTCGTCGATCGCAAACGGCGGCCGAAGCGATCGGTCGAGCCGTTCGAAGGCGGCGAACAGGACCTCGAGGCAGCCGAGGCGCAGGAACGTCGGCAACGCCCAGAGCTCCGCGATTGAGAGCGGCGTGCGTTCCTGATACGCGTCCATGAATTGCGTGAGCGTGGGTATGGAGAGCTGGAGCCGGGACGCTCGCAACAGCGCGCGGGCGATGCTCCAGATCCGCGGTCGAGGCACGTCCGAGCCGCTCAGGCTCGGAAGGCGTGCGTAGAAGCCCTGGGGCAGATCCTGCTCGATCTGCCGGACGGCACGGCTGACGATGTATTCGTTGTCGAGCAGCCATTCCGCCGCTTTCGAGACCGCGCCCTCCGAATCGGCCAGCGCCAGTCGCGTGCGGCTCAGCCAGGCTTGTACGTGGCGCAGCTGGGAGAGCGCCGCGATGGGACGCGGCGCACGATCCGACAACCCGTGACTGTCAGCGAGCGCACGCGCCTCATCCTCGAGCGCACCGTGCGGGACGTCGGTCATGATGCCGCTTGCGCCGGGGACCTGGCGGCCGCCCGCATCGCCGCGGCCTGCGCGAGGCGTCTCATGATCCGACGAGGCCGTTCCCGGACGACGAGCAATGGGACGGCAACATGGGTGAGCAAATGGGCCACCACGCTTCCGCACGGAACATCCCGCGCGCCGCGGCGGCCGTATGCGGAGAGGATGACGAGGTCCACCTGTTCGCGCCTGACGAGGCGGGCGAGCCGCGTGCGAACGTCGCCGTCACGTGAGATCACCGTGCGGACCGTGAGGCCCGCCGCCGACAGGCGTCCACGGATCTCGTCGAGGTACACGCGTGCGACGCGCTCGTTGCGAGCGTTCACGCGTTGCTCCAGTTCGAGATCCTGAGCGCTCAGAGGAGCCACTCTGGTCAATTCAGGCGCCGGCGTCACGTGCGCGATGAGGAGCTCAGCGGCGTGGACCCGCGCGAGGCGGGAAGCCATCGGCAGCACACTCTCGGCCCGGGCTGAGCCATCGAGCGGCACCATGATTCGGCGATATCCGACGGCCGTGCCGGCGTGACGACTTCCAGTGACGGGAACCAGCAGCACGGATCCGGGCGCGCCGTCCACGAGCTTGCGGGCGGTACTGGACAATCTCCATTCGCAGCGCCCGTGTTCTCCGTGGCTGGCGAGTGCGGTCAAGTCAGCATCGTGCTGCAGGGCCCAGCCGCAGATCTGCTCCGCCGCGCGGCCCAGGATCAGTTCCGACTGCACGTCGGCGTGGCGCTGGCCTGCGAGCGAGACGAGCCGCTTCAGATACGCGCGGGCCTCGCGCTGTCGAACCTCCCAGTCGAGCGGATCCGGGGGCGTCGCATCGGCATTCGCGTCCGGCTCCAGTACGCGGACCACCGTTAGCGGCGCTCCAAGCCCTGCGGCAATGCTCGACGCGTGAAGGACAACCGCCTCGCCGACTTCGGAGCCGTCGACACATACCGCGATTCGCCGGAACGGTGAGGATTGCGTCGGGTGGAGGGCAGTCACGGCCTTCGCGACCGCTTCGAAGACGGCACGAGCGTTCCCGGACGCTCGGTTGTCGGCGGAACCTCTTCTGCCGGTTCGTCGGCGGGGTCGATTTGCCACTCGTGCAGGCAGACCCTGCACGAGTAGACGAGCGACGCTCGCAGGTCGTGACGAAGCATCTCACCCTGCGACCCACACAACGGGCATGTGACGACAGGCGTGGCGGTTGTTGTCATCGCGAACCAGCACCTCTTTAGACGTGCTCTCGCACTTCTGACAGAACGCATGTCGCATACCAGGTTGGATCCGGGTTAAAGAAGGGATTCGTGACGAATAGCCGGCCGGGTGTGGGCACGACAGCCGGATTCCCGGCACGGACATCGATCAGCGCGCCTTCCGCGGGCGCGCCGCTTGCTTCTTCTTATCGTGGAGAGCGAAAGGAATTTTCGGAAGGAAGTCACCATGACTGGGACAATGCACAGCCTGCAGGAATTGATGTGCGGCGTACGCGGCCACGACGAGGTGTTGTGTTTCGAACGGCGGCGACTCGCGCTGAAATGCCTCAACTGCGGACACGAGAGTGCTGGATGGACGCTGCTCGGGGAGAATCATCATCCACAACGGACCGCGCCGAGCCCGCCCCGTCGGCTCGCACACGGAAATTCGCTCGCACCGAGCGTTCACTCAGTGAGAGCGCGTCTCAGCCCGGATTTCGACAGCAGGGATTTTGCAGGAAGTGATCGACGAGGCGAGTCCTATGGGTCATGAACGCGCGCGTGCGTCAGCAGGCGATCGTCATGGCCTCCGGGACCGACCATCAGGACTGAAGGCGAATGATCCATGAAACTCACACCAACCATTACATTCCGTGGTATCGATTCCTCCCCGGCACTCGACGCGGAGATCCGCAGACGCATCAACAAGCTCGAGAGGTATTACCGCCCGATCATGGGCTGCCGCGTACTGGTCGAGGTCGCACAACGTCATCATGAGACCGGCAACCGCTTTCACGTCCGGATCGACCTGACCGTGCCGGGAGAGGAAATCGCGGTGGCGCACCAGGCGAGGCTGCATGCCGCTGACCGGCACATCCACCTCGCCAAGGCGACAAAACAGGACGAGTCCGATCCAGAGCGGAAGCACGCTCTGGTAGCTGTCCGCGAGGCGTTCGACATCGCCAGGCGACGCCTGCAGGACTACGGACGACGACAGCGCGGAATGCCGAAGGCTCGGGTGCGGCAGCCTCACGGCCGTGTGGCCCGGCTCTTTCCGATCGACGGGTACGGCTACATCGACGGTGACGCTGGACACGAGGTGTACTTTCAGAAGAGCAGCGTGCTCAAGAGGGCCTTCGAACGCCTGACCGTCGGGAGCGTCGTGTCCTTCGTCGAAGAATCGGGAGAGAAAGGCCCTCAGGCCAGCACAGTCAAGTTGCTTCATTCGGACCGCATCCGACGGTCCACCGCCGCCGTTTCGACTGCCCACGGCTGACCGGAGGGAAATCTCAAGGAATGCGTCGAGTTCTGTAACCTCTCTCCTTGAACGGAAGTCTGCTGGATGAATAGCGGCGTCGCGCGCACGATCTTCGCATTGACCATCGTAGTTATCGCATCGACTGCGGGAGCGCAGTCGCCCGCAACGGTAACATCGCCGTTCGACGTCTGGGTAGGAATCAGCGTCGCTCCGATCGGCCCATCGGGCGTGCTGACGTCTTCCTATTCCCCTCCGTTGTTGTTCGACGGCGCGTTCACCAGTACCGCTGCGCAGACGATCACGTTCGATACCGACAGGGCGGCGGGCCTCACCGGCGGCGCGAATCTGTGGCTCAGTGAACGTGCGGGTCTCCAGATTCTCGCCGATCGCGTATCGCATTCGCTGTCGGGCGCCAGCACGCCCTACATGTTCTCGCTGCAGTATGCGAGTCGGCTGCCGCCGAACGACGACGTGCAGATCGTCGACGCCCATCAGACAGTCCCCTGGCCGCAGGTGACCGGATCGTTTCGCGATCTGAACGTCAGTGTGAATGCGGTGGTGCGCGCCGGACATGCCGACCGCGTGTCGGCGACGGCATCCGGAGGGCTGACGATTCACCGCTTGACGGGCACGCTCCAGCCGCTGGCGTTCACTTCGTTCCACCTCGGGGGCCATTCGGTCCTGCTCGAGGACGACTACCGCCTGATGATGGCACTCGGACCCACGATCTCCATTGGCGTCAACGTCGGCGGCGACGTGGACATCGCCCTCGGGCCGCACGCAGCCCTGATGGTTGGCTACCGCTATTTTGCTGCCGCGAGCGCTCAGATCGCCGCACAACCGCTCGACGTCGTCAACGCCGATCAGATCGTGTTCGAGCAACCCCTCACGGACATCGCTGCGCGCCTCGGCGCAACGCCAGCAATAGTGTCATTCTCTCATTCGCGGATCATCGTGGGCCTGAAAGTGATGCGCTAAGCCCCTTCTATTCCGTTATGCCGCCCGCCACCTGCGTTGCCACGGTCCTCGAAAGACGCCGGCCGCTTCCTGCCGACGCAATGATTCCCGATCCGATCTTCACATCGACCCATGCGATCACCATTGACGCACCACCCGAACAGGTGTGGCCGTGGATCGCGCAAATGGGCGCCGGCCGCGCTGGCTGGTACAGCTGGGATGCGATTGACAACGGTGGCAGGCCCAGCGCGACGACCATCAATTCCGTGCTTCAGACCGTGGTACCCGGTGACATCATGCCAGCGGTTCCCGGCGCCACAGACGCATTCGTCGTCGCCACGGTCGATCCGCCACGGGACCTCGTCCTGACGGTTCCCGACGGCCTCGGGGGCCACGCGGTCGCGTGGGAGCACCATCTGGAGCCACTCGCGACTGGACAGACGCGCCTCATCGTGCGCGGGCGTGCTTCCGCCCACTGGCTGGATCTCGCCCGAGCAAACCCACCCTCTGGTCACCGCCGCATCTTCATCGAACACGCCTATGCGGTGCTCGCCAGACTTCCACGTCCGCTGCTCATCGCATTCGCGGCGCTGGGGCACCGCATCATGGAAGCGCGGCATCTGCGAGGCATCCAGCGTCGCAGTGCTGCGGTTTCGGCGGGACGCGACGCGAGGCAGGAGGCACGCCGCAAGACCTTGCTCGTCTGCGGCATAGTCTCGTCGCTGCTCTACGCCGTGATGATCTGGGCGATTCGATACGAGGGTTACAACCCTGTTTCGCAAGTCCCGAGCGAGTTGACTGCGATTGGCGCTCCGACGCAGCGGCTATGGATGCTGCTGAGCCCAATCTATACGCTCCTGGTGACCGCCTTTGGCTGGGGCGTCCGGCAATCGGCGGGACGAAACCGTCACGTGCAAGTTGTGGGCGGGCTGATCCTGGCCTTCGGATCCCTCGGGCTCCTTTGGCCCTTTGCCCTCATGCACCAACGCGAGGTTCTGGCCGCCGGAGGAGGCACGTCGAGCGACACCGCGCACGTCCTTCTCGGTGGCGTCACGGTGTTCCTCATGTTTCTCGCGATCGGGTTTGGAGCCACAGCATTCGGGAAGTGGTTCCGCCTCTATTCGATCGCAAGCATCGTCGTGCTCCTCGCGTTCGGCGGGTTGACGTTCCTCGAGGCTCCCCGCTTGCAGGCGAACCTGCCAACGCCGTGGATAGGGCTGTGGGAGCGCATCAACATCAGCGTCTTCCTGCTGTGGGTCGTGGTGCTGGCGACCGCGCTGTTGCGGAGCGGAACATGGCGCGAGTCACAGGTGTGTGTGGCGTCGCTTGCGTTGCGCTGACTTTCGGTCAGTTTCCGTTGTGGCTCGTCGGAAGTTCGCCGTCCGTGTATGACGGCCGTGCGTTCGCGCAACACCTCTTTGACATCAAGAACGTCGCCTTCACACGTATTCTGATGGACCAGGGCATTTACGTGAGCATGCTGGTATTCGCCGCTGGATTCCGCCACTTGATTCGCCAGGCACGTTCAGAGAGTGAGTGGATCGCCACACTGCTATTCGGCGCGGCTCTGGGCTGGGTGGCGGTTACCGTGGTCGCGGACGGGTTGGAGGGGGGCGCCGTCCTCGATACCTTGAACGGTGATGCCGATCCGGCGGCGGTGCGTGCGCTCATCGCCGGAACGCTGCTGATCTACAACGGGTCGATTGCCTTCGCGATCACCGGGCTGTTTCTGGCGTCGGCGGCATGGGCGACATTTGACAGCGGCGTGTTGCCACGCTGGACCGGATGGATCGCCGTCGCCGGCGCCGTTCTGTGCGCCGCCTCGGTCCCTGCGATGTACGGCGGTCCGGTCAACTACACCGGCTTCTATAACGCCGGTGGCTGGGGACCAGCGATCGTGGCGAACTTCCCTCCGATGATCTGGTTCCTCACGGTCAGTCTGATCCTGATTCGCCGGCCCGGCATCGGTGGCGGCGTAATCGCGCGAGCGGCGTGATTGAAATGGAGGCGCACCGCCCTCCCGCCAAGCTCGCCTGGAACGGTTCTTGGAATAGCCCGGCACCGGAGGACGACGGGCACGTTACAGGGACTTGTCCTTGTACGGGTTGCGTTGGTGTGCGTGTTTTTTTCCACCATGACTGAAAATTCCCGTGGGTTACGAGTGCTGGTGGTCGAGGATGAACTCCTCATTCGGTGGTCGATCGCTGAAACGCTCGCGCACGCCGGCCATACTGTGATTGAAGCGGAGGACGGCGCCACGGCGGTCATGGCGCTGAGGAATGACACCGAACGGATTGACGCGGTCGTGCTCGATTACCGGCTGCCCGATTCAGACGATCTCACGCTGCTGGCGAGCATCAGGCGGCTGTCGCCCGCGAGTGCCGTCGTCATGATGACGGCTTTTGGCACACCGGAGATGACGAAAGGCGCATTGGATCTGGGCGCCTACCAGGTGCTGCACAAACCATTCGACCTGCACGACCTCGAGCCGTTGCTCCGGCACGCGTGCAACTCCGCCTCCTCATAGCGTGAGACGCTCGTTTGCGCACCATGATGTCTGGCCACTGCGCGTGCGTTCGGCCCACCGGCGGCGGGTACAGCCAATGCACCTGCATGCAACATGGCTCTGCGACCAGCGACGCCACTCACGGCAACCCGGACGCTACGTGATCGGCCTGTGGGATTCCCGGAGGTTCACGGTCACGTCAGCCGCGGCTTTGAAGCCGTGCGGATCGCATTCATCCAGAACTTCTCCCAACGAAACGAGCTCGGAGCCGCCTGCTGCATCTACCATGGGAGTGAGAAGGTCGTCGATCTCTGGGGTGGGATTCGGAACAAGGCCACGGGTGATCGATGGGAAGAGGACACCATGGTCCTGGTGCACTCGGCCACCAAAGGACTGGCCGCCATGACGATGGCCGTCGCGCATTCACGCGGCTGGCTCGACTACGAAGGACGCGTCTGCACGTACTGGCCGGAGTTCGCGCAGCAGGGGAAGGACACGATCACGGTCCGGCAGCTTCTGTCTCATCAGGCAGGACTGTTCGCCTTCGATGAGCCGGTCGATAGAAGCGTGGTCGCCGATCTCGATCGGCTTGCCGCGGTCCTTGCGCGACAGAAACCGGCGTGGGAACCGGGCACGCGGCAGGCCTATCACGCGATCAGCCTGGGATTCTACGAGGGCGAGCTGCTCCGCCGCATCGATCCGCGGCACCGAAGCCTGGGACAGTTCTTCCAGGACGAGATCGCATCGCCGCTGGGCCTGCAGTTCTACATCCGGCTGCCCGAGGACATCCCCAACGCCAGGCTGGCGACGCTCGACGGGAGTCCGCTCAAGATGATCCTCAGCCTCCCCTTGCCGTTGATGATCGCGTCCCTGAACCCCCGCTCGAACATCTTCCGTGCCCTCGTGGTGAACCCGGGAAGTACCGTGTCACTGGATAAAGCGCGGCTCTATGCGCGCGACCTCGAGGTCCCGTCGGGGGGCGGCGTCGGCACCGCGCGGGCGATGGCGCGCGCCTACAGCGTGTTCGCGACCGGAGGGCGTGAGCTGCAGTTGCGAAAGCGCACCCTGGAGGCGTTGGCGGCGCCGGCGGTTCCCCCGCGGCGCGGGTTCTACGACGAATGCCTGAAGGGCGAAGTGCAATTCTCGCTGGGCTTCATGAAACCGAGCGCGAATTGGTCGTTCGGTCATCCAGGCGCGTTTGGATCGCCAGGAGCAGGCGGCTCGCTCGGCTACGCGGATCCTCAATCCGGGATCGGCTATGCCTACATCACGAATCGAATGGGCCTGAGTGCAGGGGACCCGCGGGATCTCGCGCTGAGAAACGCAATCCCCGAGCTGCCCTAAGCGGCGCGCGGCAACGGGGTCAGCAGGACGGCGCGTCGAGCACGTACAGATTTCGCGCCGTGCGTCGCAGGAAGCGCATCGCGACAAGCTGCTCGAGAACTTCGTGGCAGGTGTGGTCCTCGAGCCCCCACAACCGGCGCACCTGCGGCAGCGTCAGCTGCAGGCCCGGCATCTCGAGATATTCGGCTTTGACCAGCTGCAACCACTCGGTCGTCATCATCTGCTCGGCAGTCATCATCGCTTCACGCCTCTCGCAGGTAGAACGTTCGCCCCGGCACTCGCGCCAGTCACTCAATGCGTCAGCGGCGTGGCATGCGCCGGCGCGTTGGCTCGGTGTGCCGACGCAATGGTGACGAACAACGACAGCGCGCCCGCGAGCACGGCCAGCGGCGGCGCCCAGAAAGCGAGCAGGAACAGACCTTCGACGACATTCGACATGATGACCTCCAGCGTCAGTGGGTTGTGAGGCTCGGTGACGCACTGTCCTCGTGCGCACCGATGATGTCGGCGCGGCCGAGGCCGCAGCGGTTGATGCGATCGCCGAGCGTCGATCGCTTGATTTGCAACAGCTCTGCCGCTCGTGACTTGTTGCCGTTGCTCACCTTGAGCGCCCAGCCAATCAGGTTCGCTTCCAGGTCGCGGATGCGGTCGTCGAGCGACACGGGAGCGGCCTCCTGCGGCGGCGGCACCACCGGTGCCAGCGCCGACATGTCCGGCGGCGGGCCGCCCGCGCGCAGCAGGATGCTCGCCGACATGCAGCCGATGCGCACCGTGCCGCAGGTGCACGTCTGCGCGATGCGTTCACACGCGTTCTCCAGCTCCCGCACGTTGCCCGGCCAGCCATAGCGTAGGAACGCCTGCTTGACCGCTTCGGAGACCGGCGGCACATCCTCGCCTCGGCGGCGGAAGTAGCGCTCGATGAAATGGTCCATCAGCATCGGGATGTCTTCGCGGCGCTCGCGCAGCGGCGGCAGCGCGACCGGCAGCACGTTGAGGCGGTAGAACAAATCCTCGCGGAACTTGCCCTCGACGACCATCTGCTTGAGGTCCTTCTTGCTGCCGGCGATGACACGGACGTTCACGGACACGGTCCGCGTGCCGCCGAGCCGCTCGATCGTTCGGTTCTGCAGCACGCGCAGCAGCTTCACCTGCATCGACAGCGGAACGTCGTCGATATCATCGAGGAAGATCGTGCCGCCGTCGGCGAGCTCGAAGCGGCCCGGCCGATCCTTGATCGCCCCGGTGAAGGCGCCGCGCTCGTGGCCGAAGAGCTCGGACTCGATCAGCGTCTCGGAGAACAGCGCGCAACTGACCGCGACGAAGGGGTGGTGCTTGCGGCGGCTCGACTGGTGGATCAGCGTCGCGGTGACTTCCTTGCCGGTCCCGCTCTCGCCGGTGACCAGCACGGTGCTGTCGCTGTTGCCGATGACGCGCAGGAACTCGAACACCGCGCGCATCCGCGCGCTGCGTCCGACGACGATCGAGTCCACCGCGGCGAGTACGGGCGTCGTCATCATATCCTCACCGCAGGCGCAGGGTTTCGAACTCGGGCATCTCCTCCCGAAGCGCGGTCTCGACCCCGAGATAGAGCGTCATGTGAGCGCTGGGGCAGCCGGCGCACATGCCGGTCAGCCGCACGTCCGCGGAGTTCCCCTCGACGTCCAGTAACTCGATGTCTCCACCGTCGGCCTGCATGAACGGCCGGACCCTTTCGAGCACCGACTCGACGCGTTCTCTGGTGATCATGCCTGCCCTAAAGGCAACGGGTATGCCACTGCACGAAACTGCCGGATTATCGGAGCTTCTCGCCGCATTTGCGGCAACGGGCCGCCGGGCGGCCGCAAGTATCGGGAAATATTCCCCGATGGTATGTGGGAAAGTCCGGACCGCGGGCGGCGTCGATGACCGTCCGCAACCAGAGGATCGGCTATCGCTGCTCGGATGGGGAGGACACGGATATGGCCGCGCGCTCGATAATCACAGGATATTTGTAGCCCGCGCCGAGATCCTTGTCGATGGCGACGGTCCCCGTGACCGAGATCACGTCGCCGACCTTGCACTCGCTATCGCTCGTCACCGTGATGTCGTTGGAACCATCGGCGGCGTTGCCGCTGCCGTCCTGGAGGTGGATCCAGTTGACGCCGAGGATGCCGCCGTTGTACTTCACGACTTTGCCGCGAAGCGTCACTTGCTTGCCCGCGAGCGACGTTCGCGCCTTCCATACGGCCGCGACCGTCGTGGCCTTCCGATCAGGCGCGATCGGCGTGGCAACCGCGGCCGTTGCCGTGCGCTCCGGGAGCGCGTGTCCGACAGCCATCGACAACGGCGAAGCGACCGCCGCCGCCGAAGGCGGCGGATGGCCCGAACAGCCCGCCGACAGACTCAGTCCGATCAGGCCGGCAAGCGCCGCCGTCGTCTTCCAGATCGTCGCGCCACCGCGCCTGTCGAGCAGAGGTCGCCATACCGGGCCGGATCCGTTGGTCATGGTGTTGGACAGAGCAGCAGGCGTGCCATTTCGTCCGTCGAGCTCAGGACGGCTTTTCGAGCTTGAACTTCTCGACGCGGTAGCGGATCTGATCCCGGTTCAGACCCAGCATGCTGGCCGCCTTGGTCTGATTCCAGCCGCTTCGCTCCAGCGCCTGGACGACGAGCGAGCGTTCGAGCTGCTCGAGATCGATGCCGCCCGCCGGCAGATCGACCTGTTCGGTGAGACGGACCGGCGCCGCGGCGGCGACCGGGAAATCACCAAGCGTCAGCGTCGTCCCCTCCGTCAGGAGCATCGCGCGCTCGATGACGTTGCGGAGCTCACGCACGTTACCGGGCCAGCCGTACGACTTGAGCGCGTTCAGCGCGGCGGCGTCCACGCCGATCACGCGCTTTCTGAACTCCCGGTTGTAGGCGTCGACGTAGTAGTTGACCAGCAGCGGGATGTCGCCAGGCCTGGCGCGCAACGACGGCAATTCGATCGGCAGCACGTTGAGGCGGTAGTACAAATCCTCGCGGAAACGTCCTTCCTTCACTTCATGTGCGAGCGTGCGGTTCGTCGCCGCGACGACGCGGACGTCGACGCGGATGTCGACGGCACCGCCGACGCGCTTGAACGATTTCTCTTCGAGGAACCGCAGCATCTTCGCCTGCAGCCCCGGGACCATCTCGCCAATCTCGTCGAGGAACACCGTGCCGCCGTCGGCCGACTCGAGCAGCCCGCGCTTCTGGCGATCCGCGCCCGTAAAGGCGCCGCGCTCGTGGCCGAACAGCTCGCTCTCGAGCAACGCCTCTGGCAACGCCGAGCAGGTGATATTCATGAACGGCTTCGCGGCGCGGTCGCTCGCATAGTGCAGCACCTTCGCCGCGAGATCCTTACCGGTCCCGCTCTCTCCGGTCAGGAGCACTGTCGACGCCGGACTGCCGGCGATCTTCTGGAGGAGTGCCCGGATGCCGACCATGACGTCGCTCTCGCCGACGATCCGGTCGAGGCTGTAGGGCTGCGCCTGGCTCGCGCGCAACGCCCGGACCTCGCGGCGCAGCTGCGTCGTTTCGAGCGCCTTGGCCACCAGCAGCGCAATCTCGTCCACGTTGAACGGCTTGTTGGCGTAATGGTAAGCGCCGTGCTTCATCGCCTCGACCGCGTTGTCGACGCTCGAATAGGCGGTCAGCAGGATGACGAGCGTGTCAGGATCGGCCTCCTTGATCTGCTTGAGGACCGTGAGTCCGTCGGCGTCCGGCAGGCGGAAGTCGAGCAGAACGAGGTCCACACCTTCCCGATGGCGGTCGATCGCCTCTTTGGCGGTTTCGGCCTCGAGGACGCGGTACCCTTCCTGGGTCAGTCGATCGGTGAGCGACCAGCGGATCAGTTGCTCGTCGTCAACGACGAGGACGGTCGGCGCGCGCATGATGGCTAGTATACGGTGCGAGGTGCGAGGTGCGAGGTGCGAGGTGCG